>Ga0265327_10001318_pt1 | contig 32336 bp, 22 predicted proteins | sample 41621metaG_FD_202089 | JGI IMG/M metagenome (GOLD analysis project Ga0265327, IMG submission 202089) | Rhizosphere microbial communities from Carex aquatilis grown in University of Washington, Seatle, WA, United States - 4-16-21 metaG | ecosystem: Host-associated > Plants > Roots > Rhizosphere...
CACCAGATCAAGTTCTTCGCGTGCGACTACAGCGTGAACGTGAAACTCCTCAGCCGCGCCTACAACCACCCGTACCTCCGCGAGGCGGAGATGCTGCGCCGGCTGGCCAATGTGAAGCTGGAGTCCGGAGACAATTCCGGCGGGCTCGCGAATCTCGACAAGGCCTCGAAGCTCTGCCCGGTGCATTTCCTCGCCCGTGCCGCGACGGTCCAACTGCTGATGGAATCAGACAAACCGGCATTCGTCACCCGACTGCGCCAGGAGTGCGTCGATCTCACGCGGGACCTGGCTGACTTCCCGATGGCCACCGAGGCGCTGCGCCATGAGGCGGAGACCAAGCGGCTCAACACCGGCCTCACTCCGGATCAAAAGGCCGCCTACCTGGCCCAGATCGCCACCGGCCTGGCCTCGTCCCCGGCCACGCGTCAGGCCAATCTCGGCACCAAGGCGTTTGCGGATGCGTTTTCACGCCAGCTCGCCACCTTCGGCATCAAGGACAAGGAAGCCGACAAGGTGATCGAGGCCGCCGCCAATCCGAAGAAACCGAAAGCCGGCGAGCCCGTGCCGCCCGCGCCGACCCTCAAGACACCCGCCCAGACGGTCGAATTGGTGAAATACCTCAACGCCCTCGCCCCGGCCGTGAATGCCCGCGAAGCCTTCGCCACGGCGTTCACGGCGATCGTTGCGACCCTTCCGGAAAACGTTCGCGGCACTGTCACGCTGACGCCTTCGCCAAAGCCGGATCCCAAGCCCGCCGCCTATGACGCAAAGACCTTCGCCAAGGTCGGCTCGTGGAACCGCGACACCGTGGACAAGGCCAAGGTGGTCACCGACGGCTGGCGTGAACTCGAAATCCCGCTGCCCACCACCGACCGCCATCCCGGCCAGCTCACGGTGGCCTTTGTCCAGAGCAGTGGCGAGCCGGTGAACATCGAGAACCTGCGCCTCTACGCGGACGGCACGGAGGTGGACACCGACGACCAGTCGGTTTCCGTCAAGAACCCGAAAAAACCGGGCCTTTTCAGCGTCGAGCTGGAGCCGGCCTCCGTCCACGCGAAGCTCAGCCTGAAAGTGATCATTTCCGAGATCCCGCACGACAAGACCAGCGACGGCGAAATCCGGATCCTGGAGCCGTTCGTCCAGACCGCGCAACGCTGAGAGTTTCCGAACCTCATTCAGAACCGGCCCGCGAATTCCGCGCGCCGGTTTCTTGCGTTTTGACGAAAATCACAAACAAATCCCGGATTCGTGGAAAGACACGGCGGGGTTGGCCCCATATGGTGGGCCGGATGAAACGCTCTTGTATTCTTTTGGCAGCTCTGTGGCAGACGGCGGTGGCCGCGCCGAAACCGAACATCGTGCTGATCAACGTGGACGACCTCGGCTATGCGGAGATCGGCTGTTTCGGGCAGGAAAAGATCAAGACGCCGAATCTCGACCAGATGGCCGCCGAAGGCCAGCGCTGGACGAACTACTACAGCGGCGCTCCCGTTTGCAGCCCTTCCCGGAACGTGTTGCTCACCGGCCGCCACGGCGGTGGCTGCGCCGTGCAGGACCTGAAGCGGGTGGACGCCAAGGAAAGCTGGCAGGGCATCGGCGATGACCTGCGCGGCGACTGGCCGATCACCACCGACACCTACACGCTCCAAAGCGCGCTGAAAAAAGCCGGTTACAGCACCGCCCTATTCGGGAAATGGGGCCTCGGGGAATTCGGCAGCACCGGTTCCCCGGACAAGCATGGCATCGACACCTTCTACGGCTACACCGACCAGGCGCTGTGCCATACCTTCTACCCGCACTTCCTTTGGAACAACGGCCGGAAGGAAATCATCAACACCCCCGGCATCCCGGGCCACGCGACCCAGCCGGAAGGACCCGTGGACGATGCGAAATACACCGGCCAGAAGCATGCCTCCAAGCTGATCATCGCCGAGGCGCTCAAGTTTGTGGACGCCCGCGCCACGGACAAGAAGCCCTTCTTCCTCTACTACGCGCCCACCGAGCCGCACGTGGCGATGCAGCCGCCGCAGGAGTGGGTGGACCAGTATCCCAGGGAGTGGGACACCGCCCCCTATCGCGGGGAGCATGGCTATCTGCCGCACTCGCGTCCGCACGCCGCGTATGCCGCCACGATTTCCTTCCTCGATTACAACATCGGCCTGCTGATGAAGGAGCTGAAGGCGAAGGGGCTGGATGACAACACCCTGGTCATCTTCACCAGCGACAATGGTACGACGCACGACGTAGGCGGCGTGGACCACGCCTTCTTCCATTCCGTGGCCGACCTCAAGGGACTCAAGGGCTCCGCCCACGAAGGCGGCATCCGCGTGCCGAACATCGTCCGGTGGCCGGGCAAGGTCGCCGCCGGCGTGACCATCGACCAGCCGGCCTACGATGCGGACATCATGCCCTCGCTCTGTGCCCTCACCGGCGCGGATCCCGGCAAGCCCTACGGCGACAACATCCTGCCCGTCTGGCTCGGCCAAAAGAAGATCCTCGAAGACCGCAAGGCAATGGTATGGTGCACCGGCGGCTATGGCGGCCAGGTGGCCGTGCGCATCGGCGACATGAAGGCCTACCGCACCAATCTCTTCCCATCCAACAAGGAAGGGCCGATGAATTGGGAAGTCTATGACCTCGCCGCCGATCGCGGGGAAACCAAGAACCTCGCCGCCACCCGGCGCGATGTGATCGAGAAGGCGCAGGCGGTCCTGAAGAAAGAATACGCGCCGGCCGCCGGATTCCCGGTGCTCAACATTTTCGCTCCCGAAAAATCCGCCGCCGGGAATGCCGCGCCCCCCACCGGCCCGGAGGCGATCTTCCTCGGTCTCGATACCGACAAGAATGGAAAGCTCAGCTTTGACGAATGGAAGGCCAGCCCGAAGGCCAAGGCGAACCCGAACAAGCTCAAGGAGGTCTTCGCCACGCTCGACAAGGACGGTGACAAGTTCATCAGCCGCGAAGAGTTCCTGGCGCAGTTCAAGAAGTAGGCTGCGTTGGGTTACAAGCATTAAGGAGCAGGGACACTACTGTCCCTGTCCAGTGGAGCAGGAAGAACACGACAGGAGTATCGTGACTCCTTAGTGGAGAACTTACTCGCCTTCCTTGTTTTCAACGGGCTTGGCGGCCTTCGCCTGAATGGCGACCTTTTCCACGTCCGCAGCCGGAAGCACCACCGGCGAGAGGGAAATCTGGCCGTCACCGGCATCTCCTCCCTTGGGATTGCGGACCACGGAGATTCCCAGCAGCTTGCCGTTGGCGAGGAAGATTGGCGTTCCGATAGAATCGCCGCCTGCACGATAGAAAACACGAGGCTTGGTGGTCATCGCGGTGATTTCCTCGGTCGAGATGCTCGCCTCGCGGCTCATCGATTCATCGAGACGACCGAGGGCGATGCACTCGTCCAGCACCTTGCCCTTGTCGGCGTCCTTCAGGTCGATGGCGGGGAATTTCACACCCTTCGCTTCATCGCTGTCGGCGCGGACGCGGATGAAGGCCAGACCGAGGTCTGCATCCTTCATGACCAGATCGGCCGGGATCTCGGAACCATCGGGCATGATGACCTTCACTTCCTTGATGTCGGACTTGGCCTTCAGCTTGATGGCACCCATGGGAGTATTCACGGTCTTGCCGTTGATGATCGAGGACTGATCGAGCTTGCCGAGGGCGGTGACGATCAGGCCGCTGGGATCGACAATCGTGCCGGTGACTTCCGTCTTGCTCTCCTTGTCCTGGCCCTGCAGGGCGGCCTTCACCTGCGCCGGAGCTTCGCCATCGACCGACATGGTGGTCTTGGCAATCACCGAGAGCCAGACGACGGAAGCGGAGTGGGCATCCGAGAGTTTCTGGGCGGTGGCGCGCAGTTCGGGAGACGAAGCGGAAGCGATGGCGGCGGTCGCCAGCAGCGTGGTGGTCAGTGTACGGATCATGATGGTGTGATTGATAGAAGATGGATTGTGAACGGGATTACCAACGGGGTTCGAGTTCGATGAACGCGGTGCGGGGACCGCGCTGGATTTCCAGGGAGATGGAGCGAGGCTTGGTTTCACGGTAGCCCAGCAGCTTCTTCTTGAAGCTCTCGATGTCGTTCACATCGGCGCCATCGACGCGGAGGATCACATCCTCGGTCAACAGTCCGCCGAGAGCGGCCCAGCCATTGGCCACGATCTTGGAAACGGCGACTCCCTGCGGCTGCTTGCCGGGTCCGTGATCCACCTTGGCCTCATCAATCTGGGCGGAGGAAAGCGAGCGGGCGGTGAACTCGAACAGGTCATCCTTGAACTCGGTGAGTTCGCTGTCGTCCTGGGGACGCGCCGCGAGTGGCACGGACCACTTGTGTGGCTGGCCATCGCGCATGCCTTCCAGCTCGATGGTGGCATCGACTGGATTCGCGAGAATCAATTCCGGGAAAACCTCCGAGTCTTCCACCCGGCGCGCGGCGATCACGCGGCCATCGAGCTTGAGGAGAAGATCCCCTTCCTTGAGCCCTGCCTTGGTCGCCGGGGAATCCGGGCTGAGGACGGTGATGCGGACGCCCTTCTTGCCGGGGATGCCGAGGGCGGTGGCAAGCTCATCGGTGATGACCTGGGTGGCGGCGCCGAACCAGGGCTTCTCGGCGACCTGCGGCTGATGCGGCACGATTTCCGGACCGACCTTGACGACGGTGGCGAGCTTCTCGCGGCCACGCTCGAACTCGACGAGCACCGGCTTCGGTCCTTCCGCGCCCTTGGTGAACTCGGCGGTGAAAGCGTTCAATTCGGCCAGGTTCTTCACCGGTTTGCCGTTCACCTTCGTGATGATGTCGCTGCCGCGAAGGGCGGGCTTGGCCTCGGCCGAGGCACCACCGGTGCGCACGGTGTCGATGAGCACGCCGTCCTTGGTATCGCGCCGCTGTTCGAGCGAGGAGACGGTGGTGAGATCGCGGGCGGTGAACGCCCAGCCATGCGTTTCGCTCTCGCGGCCGAGGTTCGGCTCACGCACCACGGTGGTCACCTGCCAGGTCTGGAGCTTGCCATTGCGGATGCCCTTCACGGTCACCTTGATGCCCGGAGCGGTGTTGAGGACCATGGCATTGAAAAGCGGCAGATCCTCCTCGGCATGGCAGTCGATCACGGGTGATCCGTTGTATTCAGTGATGAAGTCACCGGCTTCGATGCCTGCCTTCGCGGCCGGACTGTCCTTCCAAACGGTGGCCACGAGCGCGCCCTTGCCATCGGTCATGCCACGCAGCAGCGGCTGGGCCTCGAGGCCGATCCAACTGCGGGTGACGTGACCGCTCTTGATCAGTTCGTCCGCGACCTTCTTCGCAAGATTCGAGGGAATCGCGCCACCGAGGCTGGCGATGCCCACTTCATTGATGCCGATGATCTGGCCGTCGAGATTGACGAGAGGACCACCGCTGTTGCCACCGAAGATGACGGCATCGTGGCCGATCCAGCGGACCAGTTCGCCGACCGGTTCACCATCGAGCTTCATGCCACCGCCGGTGAACTTCGAGGAAATGAGCTCGCGATTCGCCACGATGCCACGGGTGATCGATTGCGAGAGGCCGCCGGGGCAGCCCATGGCCAGAACCACATCGCCGACCTTCACCCGGTCGGAATCGCCAAAGGTGGCCACGGCCAGCGGCTGGTCCTTGATGCGGCGGGTGGAAAGGTCCAGCTTGATCACCGCGAGATCCGCCAGCGCGTCGGTGCCGACCAGCGTGGCATCGACCTCTTCCCGGTCGGAAAGAGTACACACGAAACGCGTGCCGCGACCGGCCACATGATGGTTGGTCAGCACATAGCCGTCGGTGGAGATGATCGAACCGCTGCCTGCTCCCTGCATTTTCTTCATGCGGCCATCCGCGCCTTCCTCCATCACCACGTAGATGCGGACCAGCGCGGGATACATTCTCTCGATCGCGGCATCCACGTCCGACGACGCGGCCGGAACTGCGGCCTCAGGCGAAATGGCGGCGGGAACCGCCATCGAGACGACCGGCGTCAGCGACAGCATGGAGAGGCAGTAAAAGGGGAAACGGAAGTTCATGGGCGATCTGGTTCGCCACTAAGCGAGAGCCCGTGATCGCCTTGTTCAAAAAAATGCGGTGTCACCCGGACAGTCCTGCTTCCAAGTTCCGGTCCTTGTCGTCCCTCAGATCTGGAGGGAATTGAATTCAACTCGTCAGGAATCGGGCCAGGTCGTGAGGGACAAGCCACGAAACCGCAGCTCTTCCTTCTTGTCAGCCCGCGCCATCCACAGCGGCCAGAGGATCAGCCAAAGTAGTGGAAAGGGCCACAGGGGAAGGAAGAAGGTTATGTTGGTCTCATGGACGGGGATTTTAGTTCTGCGGCTGTTGAACGATGGCAACCACTGAAATGTTTTGCTCCCTTCGATGGATTTCCAGCTCCAAATATTGGAACCGGTGAGGGGTATCGACTGGTTTCCCAGTTCAAAAAAATTCGCGCCCGCGCCGCCTCTTTTGAGACCCACCGAAGCAAACCGGACGTGATCCAAGGCCGATATACTCAAGCCAGTTCTGTCACAACTCATACATATCTCAAAGCACATCGAAGCGACCCACAGCGCCGAGAGCATCAAGATCACCACCAATCCTCCCCAGAACCGCCGGGAACGATGCAGCCAGAACTTCGGGCGTTTCGGTGGATCGGACATGCTCTTGACAAAGTATCCGACAACCGAGCCGACTGTCGATGTCGCAGTCGAGAACTCGAAGTCGGTCAAGCGACGGGACTCATGTCTCGCTGGCCGATGGCAGTGGGCAGACCTCCATGAGTGCAATCAAGCCACCTTCCATGGTGAAGCGATGGCCAACCCTCTCGTCGGCAAGAACGGTTCCAGCCAAGTCGCGCACCAACTGATGCACTTCGACCAGGATCTGGCCTGAGTCATCGGCGAAAAACTCCAGCGGCTCCACATTCGGATCGATCTCGCTCCACTGTTCCGTCCAGTAGGCGCGGATCTCGTCGGGACCACGGACGAATCCGCCCTTGAACGCGCGCGGCCAAGCCACGTCCGGAGTCATGAGGGCCAGTGCGGCGTCAATTTCGCGCGCATTGAACGCGATGTACGCCGCGCGGAGTAGTTCGATGGGTGGTGACGCGGGATTCAATGGTGAGCTTGGCATCAGTAGGGGTCTATTCACATTCGTTATCCGGCGGCACTACTCGATCTTCAAGTCCATTGATCCGCGGAACCGCTCTTCTTCTTTCTTATCCGCCTTTGCCATCCAAAGCGGCCAGAGAATCAGCCAGAGGAGGGGAAATGGCCATAGGGGAAGGAAGACGGACGTTTTTGCTTCGCTCCTATCGAACCAGGGCAACCACCGCAAACCATGACCGGCATCTGCGGATATCCAGTGCCACTCACTGCGAGTGAACGGAAGCAAGTGGCTGCCAAATTCAAAATGACCCAACTCGATGCCCCCCATCGAACAGCTCTACCCAAACCGACTGAGCTCGATCAAATGGCAGGATACCTCCGGTTCCCGCAAATCTGGCGTAGCCCAGACCTTTTTCAAAACACATCGAACCAACCCACAACGCCGAGACCATCACCATCACCGCCAATCCTCCCCAGAATCTCCGGGAACGGTGCAGCCAGAACTTCGGGCGTTGCGGTGCTGCGGTCATCGGTTAGGCCTCCGGGCCATCGAACAGGCCAAGGCTCCGAGAATGTGAGAAACCACTCTTCCGGAAAAGGAAGAAGGTGGCCCGAGACGGATTCGAACCGCCGACACGTGAATTTTCAATCCACTGCTCTACCAACTGAGCTATCGGGCCATTCCCTTGCGGGCGGGGCGGGATTAAGGGTGGCCGACCGGATTTTGACAACCGGAAAATTGGAAAAAGTCAGGATGGCCCCTGATCGCCACGGAGTTCACTTCCCCACCCTCTTCTCTTGATTCTGGATTCTTGATTCTGGAGTCTCCTTTCCATGTCACGCCACCATCGAATCACCGTGCTCGCCGGAGACGGCATCGGCCCCGAAGTCATGACCGAAGCACTGCGGGTTCTCGACGCCGTGGAATCGAAATTCGGATTCCAGGTCACCCGCACCGAGCATCTGGTCGGCGGTGCCGCGATCGATGCCACCGGCCATCCGCTGCCACCGGAAACCATCGATGCCTGCTCGCAGGCGGACGCGATCCTGTTCGGTTCCGTGGGCGGCCCGAAGTGGGAGAATCTGCCGCCGGACACTCAGCCGGAACGTGGCGCCCTGCTTCCCCTGCGGAAACATTTCGGCCTCTATGCCAATCTCCGCCCCGGGGTGTGCCTCCCCTCCCTCACCCACGCCTCTCCGGTCAAAAACGAACTGATCAAGGATGGCTTCGACGTCCTGTGCGTGCGCGAGCTCACCGGCGGCATCTACTTCGGCAAGCCCAAGGGCCGCCATGAGGAAAACGGCGAGCCGGTGGCCCTCGACACGATGATTTACCGCAAGAGCGAAATCGAGCGCATCGCCAGGGTCGCCTTCACCGCCGCCATGGGCCGGGACAAGCGCCTCGTCTCCGTGGACAAGGCGAACGTGCTCGCCTCCTCCGTGCTCTGGCGCGAGGTGGTGATCGAAATTTCGAAGGAGTTTCCGGAGGTGACGCTTTCCCACCTCTATGTGGACAACGCCGCCATGCAGCTCATTCGCCGTCCCGGCGAGTTTGACGTGCTGGTGACGGAGAATCTCTTCGGCGACATCCTGTCCGATGAAATGGCAATGATCTCGGGCTCGCTCGGCATGCTGCCCTCGGCCTCGCTGGGCCAGTGCGACGAGGACGGCCTCTATTTCGGCATGTTCGAGCCATCCGGCGGTTCCGCCCCGGACATCGCCGGAAAAGGCATCGCCAACCCGATTGCCCAGATCCTTTCGCTGGCGATGCTGCTGCGCTACTCCCTGGGAGAAGCCGAAGCCGCGGACGCAATCGATGCCGCCGTGGCGAAGGCCATCGACGAAGGTTATCGTACCGGAGACATCGGCACCGGCACGGCCGGTGAGATTCCGGTGGGCACCTCCGGCATGGGCGATGCGATCCTCGCCCACCTCTGAGGGGTCATTCTGCCGTGGATAGCCCGCTCACTTGACGGGCTTCCATTCGCAGCGGCTCTTGATGGTCACTTCACCCTGGGTGTGAACGGCCAGGCCACCTCCGTTGGACGAGGCGGACAGAATCGTTTCCAGGTCCTGCCTCAGCACCAGCGGGTGCAATTGCGAGAGCCAGATCTTGCCCTCGGAAATGGTGACCTCCAGATCCGTGCGATGCCCGTCCAGACCCATGTGTCCGCGCATGGTGTAAGCGCCCCGAATGGAAAAGCGTCCGCACGGATGACCGTCGATCGCTTCGGCCGCTTCATACACGAGATCGATTTTCCCGGTGGTCGCGCCGGGAAAGATGACTTCCATGTTTTCTCCGGAAAGCGTGAGAGCCGCCCCCTCCTTGAGGCGGCGCTTTGCAAACCAGTGGCTCTGGGGCAGCGCGCTGCCATGCATGGCGAGTCCGCCGGCAAAGGGCTCGATATCCTGCAACCAAGCGACCTTCCGGAACTCTCCGCTGCGGGGATTCTCCGCCTTCCATTTCCCGCCCAGATTACGGAACACGGCGGAAAGTCCGGTCAAATCCGGTCCGGCCTCCCCGGTGGTGGCGGGCGATCCCCCTGGAGCTGGGGTTCCCGGAGCGGCCGGAGCCGGAGAAAGCGGAGGTGGCGGCGGTGGTGGGCCGGGTTTGCCCTTCGCCGGGGCATGGGACGCAGCCGCTGTGGCGGCCGGGGCCGGGGCTCCGGGATCAGCGGTTGCCGCCGCAGGCGGGGTGGGCACGGTCCCCTGTTTTTCAATCGTCACGCTCATCCGGTCGCCATCCCGTTTCCAGACTTCGATCGTTTCTGTGATTCCATCCGCGATGCCAGTCTCCGCTCCGAGCGCTGACCTCCTGGTCATGCGGACCCCTTTCCCGGTCATCTGGGTCACGGTGCGGGATGTCAGTTTGGTCGGAAATGGCAGGTCTTTGCGGAAAATCGTCCCTTCATCGGTGCGGTCGACCAGCGCTGCCAGCTCTTTGTCGACCTCGCCACCCGGTTCTCCCGGCCCACTGGTCCCGGCGGTTTTAGCTGGGGTCTGGTCCCCGCTCACCTTGGCTTTAGCCTGGTTCACGGCCTCCTTCACCTTGTCGCACGAGACAAGGGCGAGGCAGCACGAGAGCGGAATCCACAGCGGGCGCATGCCCTCAAGTAAGCCAATATATCAAACTTTGCCAGCCTTCAATCTGGCCTTACGAGTTTTCGGCATTGCAGGCGCTGGTCCATTTCAATCGCGGGATTCTGTTCTGCAGCCACCCCGACGATGACCGCAGGAACACCGGCCACGGTGGTGTGGGCTGGCACGTCATTCAGCACGACACTGCCGGCACCGACTTTGGCACCGGTGCCGATTTCCACCCGCCCGAGGATCTTCGCCCCCGCGCCCAGCAACACGCCGGAGCGGACAATGGGATGACGGTCGCCGGATTCCTTCCCGGTTCCCCCAAGAGTCACCTCGTGAAGAATCGACACGTCGTCTTCGATGATCGCGGTTTCCCCGACCACGAACGAGGTCGCGTGATCCAACAGAATGCCGGAACCGATTCTGGCGGCCGGATGAATGTCCACGGCAAACACTTCGCTGACCACGCTCTGAAGGTAAAGGGCCAGCCAGCGGCGGCCGTCGAGCCACAATTGGTGGGCCACCCGGTAGGTGGATAGGGCCAGATAACCCTTGAAAAACAGCAGCGGCTCCAATGGAGAAAAGCACGCCGGATCCCGCTCGTAGCTCGCCACCATGTCCCGGGCGGACGCGCTCACCAGCTCGGGATGCTCTCCAAACACGCTGTTGAAAAGAGGCTCCAGTTCGGCGCGGGTCATGTCTTCCCGTGCCAACCGTCTCGCAAGACGGCTGGACAACGACGCCGCCAGGTCGTCCCGTGCGAACACGACGTCATCCAACAAATGACGCAGCAGCGGCTCATCCTCGACCAAGCGCGTTGCGTCGGTCCGGAGAATGAGCCACACATAATCGACATCGATCGTCGATCCGGCATACAATCTGCCTGCTTTCTTCGTGCTCGCCCCACGGGCGTCGATGTGTTCCGAATCGGTCATGAAAATTTCCCAAAAGCTTGAATATGCCTGTCGCGCCCTCGCCCAACTGGCGCGCCGTGATGACGGACGGACGCTAACACGGCTTGACGAGCTCGCGCAACGGGAAGCGGTCTCCGCGAACTTTCTGGTCCAGATTCTCAATGATCTGCGTCGCGCGGGACTCATCGCCAGCCGTCGCGGCAAAGCCGGCGGCTATCTTCTGGCCCGGCCGGCGAAGGAAATCACCCTCCGCCAGATCGTGGTGGCTGTGGATCCGGCTCTGCTACAGTTTTCAGTGGCCACCGAAGGCGAATCCGGTCCCGGCGTCCGCGCGGCGTGGGAACGGGTATCGGTCTCCCTGGCAGAATCAATGGATGCGGTGACTCTGGAAGCGCTCGCCTCCCAGGTGGTGGATCCGATGTTCTATATTTGATTCAATTCGAAGCCGATGTGGCGACGCGGGGTGATTAGTAAAGAAATACGGATTATTTGACTGGCAGCAATGCCAGGAAAGGGGTAAAAACCGGACGTCCCGCCCACCCTTTCGTTTCCATGTCCGGCAACGCTGACCACACCCATCACATCCGCATCCGCTCCCAACAGTTGGAGATGAACCCCGGCGCGCCCGTCGTAAGCGACGACTACGATGGCAAGCTCAAGGCGGCTCAGGCCCAGTTGGAGCAGCTCCAACGGCAGCGGGAGGAGCTTGAGCGCAAGAAGCTGGAGCTTGAATCGCTCAACGAGCGGAAGCGCCAGTTCCTGGTTTCCCAGGTTGAGCTGACGGAAAAACTGTCTGCCGCCACCACCCGCATCGACCGCGAACTCTATGAGATGCGCCAGGAGATGGAGGATCTTGAGCAATGCCGTGTTTGCTTCGCGGCGCACCTGGACAAGATTCAGAAGTACAATCCCGAGTCGTGGACCCGCGAGCAGCTCGCCAGCCATCTGGACCGGGCGTTGACCTCCATTGAACTGGCTGCGGACGAATACGAGCAGGCGGCGGTCCATTTCGCCGACCAGCGCAGCGGTGAAATTTTCGGCCGTGGCAAGTCCCGCCGCAGTGGCCCGGCCGGCCTCACCGGCACGGACTTCCGACTACATCTGCGCAACGGCTTCGCCTTCAATCTGCCGGTCATCATTCTCGGGGCCATCGGCCTCATCGCCTACCTCGTGAAGTAACCCCCATGGCCAAAAGCCACCGCAGGGAAGATCCCGAACTGGAACTGAAGGCCCTCTCGGACGAGCAGGCCAAGCTGGAGGCCCGCATCGCCGCGACACGCGCCGAGCCGGAACGCCTGCGCCGCCAGTATGAGGAGGAACGCGCCACCCTGCCGCCAACCGACGATTTTCGCGACCGCGAGCGCCGCAAGGCATTCGAAGACCTCGCCACCCGCGGTAAGGTCCGCAACGAGCACAAGGCCCAGCGCCGCAGCCTCCTGCTGCTGGTCTTGCTGCTGGCTGCCACCACCAGCCTGATCCTCTGGGGGCTCAGCCTGATGAAACATTGATTGCCCATGCATCGATCTCCGGTGCATGACGGCTAGCGAATGCCTCCGGCTTTATTTTTTCGCGTCAGCCAGCTTCTGTTTGAGCTGCGGCCACTGCTCGCGGCTCACGATGTAGCCGATGCAGGATTTCGAACCGCAACGGCACGGATGATCCTCGTAGCACTCGATATCGAAGCCGTAGTCGAAGGTCAGTTCCTCGCCTTCCGCGATGTCGCGCAGGGCGTGGATGAAAATCTTGCGGCCTTCGATCCACGCCTCGCAGTTCGGCTCGCACGAATGATTGATCAGACGTGCCGTATTCCAAGGTACGTCGCCATCAATGTCCCACTTCTTCGACAGCGTGAAGATATACACGGCCGCGTCACCGGTCTTGAGGGACTTCGCATGCTGGGCATGGGCGCGCTTGTCGCTCTCGGTCTTGTCCACGAGTTCGCCGACGTATTCGATGATCTTGGTTTCCTTCGGAATCGGCTCGGTGGCGTAGACACCGCGTCCATGGATCACCGAGCCACGAACCTCGCAGTAGTCGCTCTGGCCCCGGTTGTACAACTCCGTCAATTTCTTCCGCAACCAGGCTTCCTGATCCGGTCTCTTCGCTGGTTTAGGCATGATTTGAAAAATAAAAGTCGTCGTGGGGCGGCCTCAGTGCTTGGCATCCGTGTCCAGAGTCTTCGCTTCGAGAGACGGCAGCTTGGTATCGGCTGGGAAATTCGGGAACAGGCTCCGCAAGTCGTTCACGGTCACCGTCGATCCGTCGATGAACGTCCAATCGTTCCTGCCCTTGTCGGAAATCGCCACCTGGAAGCCGTTCTTATCCACCGTGAACGTCTTGCCCTGCTGGATGAACTTGAACTGCGTCACGGTGGGCACGAGCAAGAGCCACTTGGTGTAGATCAGGCTCTCCACCGGCTTTCCGCCGATGTTCTCCACCTTTTTCCCGGCGGAAACCTCGAAAGCTTGCACGGCACCCTGGGGCTTCGAGGAAAGCAGGGTGACTCCATTCTGCTGCATTTGCACCGCGGCCTTGGCAAGGCCTTCGTTTACCTTGTCCATCCCGCCTTGGGACTGGGCCAGGCGTTCCTTCCATTTGGGATACATTCGCTCAAGGGCAATGCCGTAGCGGCCGGCCACCACTTCGGTGCCCAGTTTCGCTACAGCGGCACGCGCGGATTCCACGACATCGGATGTCGGCATCTCGACTTTGAGAGTTTCGTCCGCCGGGACTCCCGGCTCGGCAAGGGCCGCCCCCGCCACAAACAGCAGGATCCAAGGACTGATCAACATCGAACGGAGCATTGGCACCACCCATCGATGCCCCCTCCTCCGCAATCCGTCAAGCGCGCCCGGAATCCGCTTGGAATTCCCGGCCGGGCGGGATAAAGCTCCCTGCCCCATGGCGAAGCAGGCACTCGGAAAGGGACTAGGAGCCCTCATCAAGAAACAGGCAGGCAGCGGCACCCCCGCCTCCACCGTTTCCCCGGATGAGTCGAAGCGCGTCCGCGATGTCCCTCTGGACATGGTGGTGCCGTCTCCCCTGCAGCCGCGCACCACCTTCGTCGAGTCCCCGCTCGACGATCTGATGGAGTCGATCCGCCAACACGGCATCATCCAGCCGCTGATCGTCCGCCCGGTGGATGGGAAGCTGGAGCTGATCGCCGGTGAGCGCCGCTGGCGCGCGTCCCAAAAACTCGGTCTCGCCACCGTGCCGGTCATCGAGCGCGAGGCTTCCGACCGCGACGTGCTGGAAATGGCTCTCATCGAGAACCTCCAGCGTGAAGATCTCAACCCAATGGAAGAAGCCGCCGGCTATGTCCGTCTGGCCCGTGAGTTCGCGATGAAGCAGGAGGAAATCGCCGCCCGCGTAGGCAAGTCCCGCGCCAGCGTCGCCAACGCCATGCGCCTCCTCGATCTGCATGGGGATATCCAGCTCCTCGTCGCCCAGGCCCGCCTGACGGTCGGTCACGCCAAGGCCATCCTTTCCATCAAGGATCGGGATGCCCAGCTTCTTGCCTCCGACCAAGTGGTGAAGCGCCAACTCACGGTGCGCGCCACCGAAAAGCTCGCACAGACCTTCCAGAACGATCTGGCGACTCCCACCCTCGATGGGAAAAAGGCAGTTCCGGCCCCCTCCGCGGCGGCGCGTGAAGCCGATACCCACATCCGCGCGATCGAGAACCGCCTGCGCGAACTCTTCGCCACCCACGTCTCGATCCACCACTCTGCCAAGAAGGGCAAAATCGAGCTCGAATACTACGGCAACGACGATCTCCAGCGCATTCTCGAATTGCTGGGAGCGGACGAAGTCTGAGATGTGCCCCCGCAGTCCGCAGTCTGGCGGAACTTTTTTGCCGTGGTGAACCGCCGCCGCAAGGGCCGCTGTCGTATAGCGCGTGGCCGAAGGCGGTCAGTGACAGGCAGAAGGCGGCCATGGCAGGTATTTCGGATTAGCCCTATCCGGAGACTTTAAAGTCCCGGCCCCAGCCATCTGATGGAAGGTGTTCCGTTCCTTCGCTCAAGTGACAACCGTCACGCCTGCCACCAGGCATTCATGAGCCGCTCCAAGGCGCGCGGATTCAGCGAAATCCGAATCCGCCCTTGGCATCCCATGCTCATGGTCTCGCGCCACAACCGATGATCTCCAACGGGTGTCGGCAGACGTGTCTCTAATCCCGCTTCCAGCTCCACTTTTACCAATCTCCGGATGTGGCAAGCGGCGATCTCAATACCCATCCCGTTCTCGTCCCAACCGGGAGCTTTTCTCCATCCCGACCCCCCAAATCATCATGAAACCCATCGCCAATCGTTTTCTGCCACAGAGCTTCGTCCTCTGTTTCGCGCCAGCGCTGCTCGCCATCTCGACCCCACTCCATGCCGAAGGCCTCTACTCCAGTGGCGCGCTGCTGAGTGACGCCAACTCGGGTGTCAGCACGTCGAAAACTTACACCGCCCTGGGCAACGTCATTGGCTCCAACGTGACGGTGAACGGCGCCGTCTTCACCGGCTCCGGCAATCCCGGCACCGGCTGGGCGCTTACGTCGCCCACGACTTTCACCTCGGGGGGCAACAAGACCACCACCTTTGGCGGCCAGGCCGGCGGCCAGGCGATCGACCAACTTTTCGATGGCTTCCTCTACAATGCGAGTCCGACTCTGGTCACCATGAGCGGCCTCACCGTGGGCCAGACCTACGTCACCACGCTCTATTGCGAAGACTTCAGTTGGCCGACAATCGGTGCCCGCCGCCAGACGCTGGTCGGCAGTGAAGGCGGCAGCCTTCTTTTCAACGAAGACGCACTCGAAGCCTCGATGTTGCGATACACCTTTGTCGCCAGCGCCACGTCGATGACAATGAACGCCTTCACTTACGAAGGCAACACCATGCACATGTATGGCTTGAGCAACGAGCAGGTGTTCAACCATTCCTGGACCAGCGGTACTGACTGGACCACTTCCGCATGGAGCCCCACCGGCGCGCCGAACAGCGTCGGCTCGAACTCGGCCTTCGCCGACCAGGGAGCGCCCGCCACGCTCAATCTCGACGCCAACCAGACTGTCGGCCATATTCAGTTCGCTGGCACCAACGGTTGGACGCTCTCCTCTTCAAACTCCAGCGTCTTCACCCTCCAGACGGATTCGGGCGGCGTGTCCGTTCTCTCCACCCCAACGGGCTCGCATGTCATTTCCACCGGCATCACCCTCGGTAGCGATGTGATGAAAAGCGGCGCGGGCACGCTCACGCTCAGTGGCGTGGTTTCCGGCTCAAAGGGCATCGCCATCACCGGCGGCATCCTCCGCCTCGGCCAATCGAATACCTACACCGGAGCGACCACGGTCAATGCTGGCACCACCCTCGACATCAATGACACCGTCCAGACGATCGCCACGCTCAACGGTGCAGGCACCGTGCTGAACAACGGCACCACCGCGCAGGTGCTTTCAGTCGGAGCCGGCACCTTCACCGGTCTCATCACCAATCACAGCACCGGCACCGGCACGCTGGCGCTCACCAAGACCAGCTCCGGCACCCTCAAGCTGACGACTGCCCAAAGCTACGGTGGCGCGACGGTGGTGAACGATGGGGTCCTGAGCCTCGAGGGCTCGGGAGCCCCGCTGATCACCGACAGCTTTTTCTCCAGCAACAATCCGACTACCACCAACCTCAACTACCTGCTGGCAAACCGGCAGACCGGCACCGCCGCGCCGCAGAACTGGACCGGCACCGTCAACACCCAGGTCGGCAACGGAGCCACCAATGTCACCCAGCCCGTCACCGGAAATGGTGACTACATGCTGCTGGCAGGTACCAACAACACCGCCTCGATGGCCGGTCTCGCGCTGAACTCCACCAACATCCCCGGACCGGTGAAGATCAGCTTCGACATGTACAAGGGCTCCTCCACCGACACCACCGCATGGACCTCCTTCGCCATGAAGGCCACGGCGAACAACCCCGGCCCGAACACGGTAGGCGCGGCTGAATTCGGCTTCCTTTATCGAAAGAACACGGGCGTCCAGGTTTTCGTCAACAATGGCACGGCGGCGACCACCCTTGCCACGACGACAGGTGGAGACAGCTTCGGCTTCTATCTGGCTGACAATACCGGAACCGGTTCAGCCTTCGGGAGCAATGGCGCACGACTCTTCATCACGCAAGGAAGCACGGTGATCGGCAGCTACAAGCTCAGCACCCAGATGGCGGCGCGTTACCTTTCGTTCGGAAATCTCGGCAACCTGGTCGGCGGCGTGGCCAATCTGGCAATCCAACCGATCCAGTCGAACATCCTGCCAGCCACGAATACTCTCAGTCTCGCAAGCAGCACCGCTGTGGTGCAGCTTGAAAACGTCTCCCAGACTGTTGCGAAGCTCGATGGTGTCGCGGGTTCCTCGCTGGTGATCGGGCCGTTCTCCAGCCTGAACGTGAACAGCACCGCGGGTGGAACCTTCGCCGGCACGATTTCCGGAGTGATGGGTTCGATCAACAAGATGAACACCGACACGCTGACGCTGACCGGTACGGCCAATACCTACGGCGGCCCGACCATCATCACGGCCGGCACCTTGAACGTGGCCTCGATCGCCGACTTCGGGGTGAACAGCAGCCTCGGCAACCGCCTCGCGGACCAGGGCGGCGACGTGGGCATCCTGTTCCGTGGCGGCACATTGAAATACACCGGCTCGACCCCACAGAGCACCAACCGCGGCATCCGCCTCAGCACCACTGGCGGCGGCGGCATCATTGATGCCTCAGGCAGCGTTTCAACCGCCACGCTCAGCTTCACCGCCGCCACCACGGCGGACTTCTTTGAATTCAGCGGTTCCCGCGGCCTCACCCTCACCGGCACCAACACCGGCGCGAACACCTTCAACATCGCCATCGGTGCGGCGGGCACCACGAACTTCGCCAAGAGCGGCACCGGCACCTGGTTCCTGACCAACACCGCCAACAGCTACAACGGCGTCACCTACCTCCAGGGTGGCATCCTGAACGTGGCCTCCTTCTCCGATTTCGGGGTTAACAGCACCCTCGGCAACCGCGCCTCCGACGCGGCTTCCAACGTGGGCATCCTGTTCCAGGGCGGCACTCTCCAATACACCGGCTCGACACCACAGAGCACGAACCGCGGCATCCGCGTCAGCACCACGGGAGGTGGCGGCACCATTGATGCCTCGGGCAGTGTTTCCACCGCCACGCTCAGCTTCACCGCCGCCACCACGGCGGACTTCTTTGAGAACGGTGGTGCGCGTGGCCTGATATTCACCGGCACCAACACCGGCGCGAATACCTTCAACATCGCCATGGGCGATGCAGGCGGAGTGACCAACATCGCCAAGAATGGGCCCGGCACCTGGGTCTTCAGCAGCAACAATACCTACGGTGGGTTCACCAACGTCAACGCCGGCATCCTCCGCATCACCAACAGTGCCGCGCTCGGAGTCGGCAGTTTCAGTGCGACGACCAAGACCACGGTTGCGGCCGGAGCTACTCTGGAAATGGTGGGCAACCTCACCATTCCCGAGCATTTCCACATTCAGGGAACCGGCATGGGCGGCGTCGGTGCCATCCACAGCGTCAGCGGCACGACTTCGCTTACCCAAAACATCGCCTTCGATGCGAACACGACGATCGGCGTCGATGCGGACACCGTCACCTGCACGGGCATCGTGTATCAGGACACCGGGGCCAATAGCCTGACCAAGATCGGTGCGGGCATCCTGGTGCTTTCCGGGACGAACACCTATGGCGGTGCCACCATCATCACCGCCGGCACTTTCCAGCTCGGTGCGGGGTCCACCACCGGCTCGATCACGGCCGCCGGCGTCACGGACAACTCGGCCTTTGTCATCAATCGTAGCGACACAATCACCCAGGGCACGAACTTCGGACTCATCACCGGATCCGGCAGCTTCGCCCAATCCGGTCCCGGCACCACGATCCTGACCGGGGCCAACACCTATGCGGGTACCACCACGATCACTTCCGGCACGCTGCAGCTCGGCTCGGGGGGCACCACCGGGTCCCTCGTCACCACCAGCACGATCTCCAACAACGGCAACCTGACGATCAAGCGCAGTGACTCTGTCACCCAGGGCACGCACTTCGGAGCGATGTCCGGCGCCGGCTCGTTCACCCAGGCCGGCACCGGCACGACAACGCTGAACGCATCCACCTACTCCGGCAATACCACCGTCAGTGCGGGAACGCTGATCATCAGCAACAATTCCAACTCCACCTTCGATGATGCATCCACTGTGACCATCGCGGCCGGTGCCGTGTTGAACCTGCCGAACGCGGCCACCGACATTGTGGCCAGCCTGGTGATCAATGGCACGGCATTGCCGAATGGAGTGTATAGCGCTTCCTCCCCGGCCACCTCCGGCTACATCACCGGTGCGGGGGTGATCCAGGTGGGAGTCAGCGGCTATGCAAGCTGGGCGGCGGCTCAAGGTCTCACCGCCGGTGTGAACGACGGGCCGAATCAGGATCCGGATGCCGATGGCATTTCGAACCTTCTCGAGTATGTGCTCGGTGGCCATCCGGCCGGTGCGGGGGCCTCCAACACCTCGATCCTGCCAACCCAGACGCAGGACGGCACCAACCTCACGTTCACCTTCAAGCGCTCCGATCTCTCGGAGGCGGATACCATCCAGTCGGTTGAGTTCAGCACCGACCTCAGCGCCTGGTCAACCTTCGCCACAATCGGTGCCGTCAGCGCGGGCCCGGTCACGGTGGCGGAAGACACGCCCACCACCGACCTTGACACGGTGACCGTCGTCATCCCGCTGAGCAATGGCATGAATGGCAAGCTCTTCGTCCGCCTGAAGGTGGTGCAGAACTAAGGGTCAACCAACCAGTTGCTCGAAAGCTCAAAAGGCCGAACCGGTTCCAACCGGTTCGGCCTTTTGATGAATGACCATGGGATGCCCTTGCGGCAGGCCGCCCGAATGCTGTCACGCGCGAACGGAATCAAGGCGGCGGGCCGAGCGGCGTTCCAGCAGATCGAGGTAATTGCGCACATCCGCAGGCCTGACCGGTTTAATCGCATGCGCGTCGAATCCCACAGCGGCGGTGCGGCTCTTGTCCTCTTCACGGCCCCAGCCGCTGAGGGCCACCAGAATGACCTCCGGCTGGAATTCACGGATGCGGCGGGCAGCTTCGAAGCCATCCATCTGCGGCATTCCCAGGTCCATGAAGATGAGGTCCGGGCGGAATTCGGCCGCGCGGCGTACCGCTTCCGCCCCGTCGTAGGCCACGATGGTTTCCATGCCCTCCATTTCCAAAAACATCGCCAGGACATCGGCAGCGCTTCGCCCGTCGTCCACCACCATCACCTTGTGTCGCGGGCTCAGACCTCCCGGACGCCCGGACTCAACCTCCGCTTGCGCTGACGCAATCCCGGCAAGCTTCGTCAAGGACGGCAGGGTGATGGTGAATTCACTCCCCATCCCTCTACCGGCGCTGGCGAGACCCACCGATCCGCCGTGCATTTCCATGAGTGTCTTGACCAGCGTCAGACCGATGCCGAGTCCGTCCTGACGCGTCGCGTCCTCCTGCTCGAACATCTGGAACACCCGCATCTGCGCCCGCGGGTCGATGCCATTTCCGTTGTCGCGAACCGTGATACGGGCCCGCCCCTCATCATCAAGCCCCGCTTCCAGGTGGATGAGTCCGCCGGAACGCGTGTACTTGGCCGCGTTCGACAGCAGGTTGGAAATCACCTGTGACATCCGGTGCGAGTCCACATCCACTTCCAACACCTCGGCATCGAACGCCACGTCCAGGGTGTGCCGAAACTGATCGATCAGGGGCTGCACGGCTTCGATGGCGTCCCTGACGATGGCCACCAGATTCACCCGCGCCTTTTTCAACACGATCTTGCCGGTTGTGATTCGCGAAATGTCGAGCAGGTCGTCAATCAGGTGAACCATCTGCCCGGTCTGCCGGCGCATCATCCCTGCCACCCGTTCCACTTGCTCGGGTTTGTCGCGAGAGGCGATGACCACATCCAGCCCGGTGAGGATCGGCGCCAGCGGATTGCGGAGCTCGTGCGCGAGCGTGGCGAGGAATTGATCCTTCCGCCGGGCCGAGTCCCGCAGGGTTTCCAGCAGCTTCAGCCGTACATACGCCGCCGTGACATAGTGGGTGATGGTTTGGATGAACTCCGTGTCCTCGGGTGAGAACCGTGAGCGGGTCCGGCTGGCAAATGACAGCGTGCCAAGCAGTTCCCCTCCGGCCACCAGCGGATTGCAGGCATACGCCTGGGCACCGAGACTGCGTGCGGCAAAGGTGATGGCTTCATCGTTCTGCTGAAGATCCCCGTATACCAGCGGCTTCCGCTCTTGTGCCACCACCCCGCAGATGGAGCCGCCGAAGGGGATCGTCCGAACACCGGCTATCTCCGCAGCCGACAACCCGCGGGTCGACCGCAATTCCAAGGCGTCCCCGTCCGGGTCGACCATGAAATTCAAATAAGCGTCCAGCCCCAGGTCCGGTCCAATCGTATCGAACACCTGCTGCAGCATCGTGTCCGGATCTTCGGAGGTGAGCAGGATGCCAGCCGCCTCCCATAACAAGCGGAGGCGCCGGCTCTGGAGATGAAGCGCTTCCTCGATTTGTTTGCGCCCCGTGATGTCGAACGCCATCTTGTAGAGTCCGCGAACCTTGCCGTGTGCGTCCGTCTCGGGCACCAGCGAAAACTGGAGATCACGCCAGCCGAGTTCCCGGTGCTGCGCCCGGCCCTCAAAGCTGACCATTTCACCGGCCAGCGCCTTTTCGAGATAGGGCTTCCGGGCCAGGTATGTCTCCTCGCCCCAGACGTCCCGCAAGTGATGTCCCTCGATCTGGGTGACCGGCACGCCAAACCACTCCGCGTAACGGGCGTTCGCAAAATGGAATGTGTGGTCGAACCCAAGGTGACTGATCATCGCCGGAATGTGATCCGAGAGCAGCCCCAGGCGCTTGCGGCTCGAATTGAGCGCTTCTTCGGCCCGGCTCTTTTCCAGCAGCGGCCACACCCGGGCAATCACTTCATCCAGCAAGTGCAGTTCTTCGTCCGTCCACACCCGCGGCTGATGATGATTGAGAAAGAGGATCAACATGCGGTTCTCATCCACCCGGCAGCCCCGAACCGCATATGCCGCAATGTCCATCGACCGGTAAACATCAACCCTGTCTCGCGTATCCACCTCGGTCTCGACATCGTTCACGGCATACGATCCGCTGCTGAATTTGTGCATCCATTCCCGGGTTCCAAAGTCCCCCAGGGCATACTCGCCAACCAACGATCCGCCAGACCGCGCCGACCAGTCCGCGAGAATCGAAATCATCCGGGTATCCTTGAAGCTCTCACTGAAGCCACAGCGGTCCACCTGAAGAAACGTCCCCACCGCCTCCGTCGCCACCCGGAGCATCTCCTCCCCCACAGGCACGAGTGCCAGTTTCTGCGCCAGTTCTCCAAAGAACGCCACCTTCTCTTCCTCCCGCTTCCGATCCGTCACGTCGCGGGTGGTGCCGGCGATGGCTTCCACCTTGCCGTCCGCTCCAAAGACAGGCGTGAAAATGTAATCGTAAATCCGCCGGCCGGCGACGCCATGAAATGGCACCTCGCCCCGGATCGGCCGGCCTGTCGCGATCACCTCTTCGATTTCCCGGTCGTGCATCTCCGCGTGCCAAGGTTCGTAGCCGAGTTCCAGGCAGGTCTTGCCCACCGAGCCTTCCCACGTGCGTCCCCACATCGCAAGAAGCGCGTCATTGACGTAAATAAACCGGTGAGCCAGATCGAAGACATAAATAAAGTCCGGAGTGGTGGACAATACCGCTTCGTAGAGCCGCGTCCGTCGCTCCCCTTCCGATTTGACGCGATCCAACTCCTCGCGGTGAAGGCGTCCGACATCATCCGGCGGGGAGGGCTGGGAATCCTGGGGGGTGTCCATGGCTGCTAGATGTCCGGAAAAATGAAACCTAATTCTCGCATTTCAAGGCCCATTTGGCACGGCAATCGTTGTGGCATTTTGCAAAGTTCTCCGGGCTATGCCATCGGATACATGCGAATTACCAGACAGTCCATTCACAGCAGCCGCGCGCCCGGATAGTGTTTCGGACCGCATCGGTCTGCCGGGCGACGATCCAGGCCCCGAAACCAATCCGCCCCTTCCCGCCCGCTCTATGCATTTTCACCGCCTGATTCAATTCTCCTCCGCTGTGGGGGTCGGCTTCCTCCAATCGATCGTCACCGCCGCGCCTGTCCAAGGCACCTCGCCCGCCGAAGAACCCTATCCTTATATCAGCACCGGAAGTTTCTCAGGCCCGGCCGTGCCACTCTCTCCGGATCCCCTCGTCGCCTATCGCTGGCCCCATCCGAAGGCCGCTGACGGTTTGGAAATCTATCTCGAACAACCGAAGACCGTCACTGCCGATATCTCCTCCGCCTTCACCAACCTCCAATCGCTCACCGGAGCGAAGCCCGAGGTCACCGTGCGCGGCACGGGATCGATCCAGATGGACTTCGGCCGGGAATGCGCGGGCTGGCTCGAATTCGACAGTCCTGACCTCATCGGATCCGTCGAGATGAGCATCAGCGAATACAACCGACCGGAGATCACCCAACGGGAGCACGGGGTCATCAATGAAAAGACACTCGTGCCGGTCAAGCACGGGAATACCTACCGGCTGGAGCTCAACAAGCTTCTTTATGAGGGAGTCCGCTTCGGATGGATCCACGTCAAATCCTTTTCCAACGAGTGGCACATCACCGGCATCCGCCTCGTCTGCCAGAACAAGCCGGCAAATTACAACGGGAGCTTTGCGTGCAGCGACCCGATGCTGACCCGCATCTGGTACACCGCCGCCTATGCCGTGAAACTGAACCTGCTGGCCGACGAAATCGGGGCCATCCTGGTGGATCGCGGCGACCGTGGCTCCTTCACGGGCGATGCACATGTTTCGCAAGCGGCCTCGCTGGTCGCGTTCAAGAACTACGACTTCATCAAGCAGAACCTGGATCGGACGGCAGACCAAAGCCAGGGCATCCTCGGCTACAACCTCTACTGGGTCCTGAGCCTCGCCGATTATTACAAATACTCCGGTGACGCCGCAGCGGTCACCCAGTATATAGCGCTGTGCGAAAAGCATCTCGAGCGAGCCCACCGGGACTTCGGTGCCGATCAGAATCTGGTGTTCTACGGATGGGATGAACGGACGGGAGGATTCGAGAGGCCGAGCTGCCGGGAGTCACAGAACGCCTACAAGATGCTCGCGATCCGGAGTTGGAGGGACTTCGCCGTCATCATGGCTGCCACGGGACGGAAAGATCTTCAGGAGAAATACGACGGCTACGCGAAGGAAAAGCTGGCCGAACTGCGCAAGAATCCGAATTGGTACAGCACCTTCACCCTGCATGCCTGCGCGGACGCGCTCAACACCGGACTGCTCAACGACGCCGAGAAGAAGGGAATCTTCGAGAAGGAACTTTCGGACCGGGTCAACCGCTTGTCACTCTCCCCCTTCAACCAGTATTTCATCCTGCAGGCGTTCTCCGAAATAGGCAAATACGACGATGCGCTGAACACCATTGATGATATCTGGGGTGGCCAAATTCGTTATGGCGCGACCACCTTCTTCGAAATCTATCGCCCCTCCTGGAACCTGGTTCTCGGAAAGAATGATCCGATTCCCAATGGTCAATGCGGCCACACCAGCCTGTGCCACCCGTGGAGTTCCGGAGTGGTGAAGTGGCTCAATGAGGAGGTGCTCGGCATCAAGCCACTGGCTCCGGCCTTCAAGTCTTATCAGATCCTGCCCCACCTCGGCCGGACCCTCACTGACGTCTCCGGAAAGACCCCCACCCCGCAAGGCGATATCGAAGCGAGCTTCAACGTGGCCACCGGGAAATGCGCATTCTCCGCCCCTGCGGGAACGCTCGGAAAGGTCGGCATTCCCAAGGCGGAAAAAACCATCCGCAGCGTCACCATCAACGGGACGCTGGCCTGGGACGGGACCTTCCATGCGGTCCCCGGCATCTCAGCCGCCCAGGAAGATCCCGCGTTCGTCGTCTTCACCGGGATCCAGCCGGGCAAATACGCGGTTCAGGTTTCCTACCAAGGAACGACGCCTGCCTATCACGCGCCTGCGGAAACATATGCCGCGCGCTTCATCAAGGAAGACACGACCACCAGCGGCAACTGGGGCGGCGTTTACGGCAAGGACGGCTATCTTCTCTGCCATCACGACGACAAGGCGAACACGCTGCCTTCCTACGTATCCTCGGTGGAATTTTTCCTTCACATGTCGGGTGGCCCGCTCGGTGCTGTCTGGGATGGAAACACCAACGATCCCCGTGCGCTCTCGTCCGATCCGAAGAATCTGTTCCCGCGAAAGGCGACCTGTGTCTGCACTGCCAAGCAGGAAGGCACCCGTAACACGATGACCTTCACCGTGAACAGCAAGGGAACCCGCGAATACCAGGTGGCGATCTACTTCGTGGACTGGGACAACCAAGGCCGTGAACTGGCGGTCGAGATGTTCGATGCGGAAACCCTCGGCATGATCGCTCCGGTGAAACTGGTGAAGGATTTCAAAGGCGGAAAATACCTCATCTACCGCTACAACAAACCCTCGAAATTCCGCATCGATCACGTCTGGGGCGACAACGCGGTGGTGAGCGGAGTGTTCTTCGACACCCCGGCTCCGGGTGCATCGAAGTAACAGGGACTCTCCTTCAGCACTCCGGATCCAGAGCGGCGGTTTTCTATTCCTCCCAGGCGGCCGCAGCTTCGGCCTTCGCTTCCGCCAGGACATCGAGAGTCTCGTGTTCGCCACACCATTTCTCGATGTAGGCCCAGTCGAGCGACTTCCCCTGCACTTCCAGGACGGCCACGGCATCGGTGAAATCCTTCGCCCGTTTGGCACCCTTGCTCCAGCGCAGCTTCTGAACGATCACGTCTTCAGGAAGCGGCAGCCAGACGCTTGAACCGGGAAATATCTCCACGTAACGCTTGCGGGAGAAACGGGACTGATCGTGCGGGTCGTCACTGAGGTGAAAGAGTTCAATCTGGAACAGGCTGCCCTTCATTCGGAGCAACTCTTTCCGGGTGGAAGTCACCATTTCAAATCCCATCTGCTCCTCCATCGTGATCTCGGGCGGCAGGAGGGAAGGCAGCCGTGACCAACCGGACGAGGACAGATGCAGCACGAGATCCGCATCCTTCGTGGATCTCGGAACACCATAGAAGTTCGAAGAATAAGACCCAACCACCATGTAGGGGATCTCATTTCGATCGAACACCGCCGTCAGCGCCAGCAATGAGTCGGTCCCGGTCATGAATGGGAACGTTCGGCAAGAGCGAGGCGGCGGCGAAGCTCCTTGAGCCGGGTGGGCTCGTCGAGTTCGGGAAACTGGTGGGCGATGCCAGCCAATGTCCAGCGGCAGGCTTCCTCAAACAGGTCGGCACCCGCGCGGAATTTCATTTCCGGGGACATGAGGCGAGCCTGCCGGACCTTCGCAAGGTCGGCGGCCCGCGCGTCTTGCCGGATGGAGTCATTCATCACAGATACGATAAGGTCGATGGACCTCTGAGGCAAGCCTCCCCTGCCTTGACGACATCCGATCCATCGACGGAACCACTCCCAGGAGAAAGCATTCCTTGCACTTTGATAGTCAAAGTTGCCCGAAATTTTGGCATCGACCTCAGTCAGGATTTCCGGGATGTTAGAGGCGGCCGACCTGATCCGTCGGTCCATCCCAATCCCTTACTTGGTTGAGTCCCATGATCCGTCCCCATCTGTTCCAGCCGCTGTTCCTCGCCCTCATCCTTGCCATGCCATCGCCTGCGGGCGCGGTCGTGCATGAGGTGATCCACCATTTCACCAACCCGCCCCAATCCCCCGGCCCCGGCAATCTGGTCCCGGGTGCCGATGGCAGCTACTGGGGCACCACCGAGAGCGGTGGCACCTTCAGTTGCGGGACCGTCTACCGGGTCAATGTCGCCACCGGCGAGATCACCACCGTGATCGAATTCAGCGACAACGGTGCCACCAACCAGGGCAACGATCCCAAGGCGGCGCTGACCGATGATGGCCAGGGTTCGTTCTGGGGGACCACCTTCCAGGGCGGAGCCAACGACAATGGCACCATTTTCAAAATCAACACTACCACCGGCACGCTCACCACACTGGTCTCCTTCACCGGCAATGGCGCTTCCAACAAAGGCTCGAACCCGATGGGAGCACTGGTCCCGGACGGGGCCGGCCATTTCTGGGGCATCACCCAGGACGGCGGCACTGGCAGCAACGGCACCGTCTTCAAGATCGACGCGACCAGCGGCGCCCTCACCACGGTGGTCAACTTCACCGGCGATGGAGCCTCCAACAAAGGCTCCGCTCCCGGTGCCGGGCTGGTACCGGATGGCAACGGATTGCTGTGGGGAACCACCAGCGGTGGCGGATCCGCCGGGCTCGGCACGGTGTTCAAAATCGATCCGGCCACCGGCATTCTCACCACCGTCGCCCAGTTCAGCAGCAGTAGCACGGGTTCCAATCCCCAGGCAGCTCTCACGGCCGATGGTTCGGGCAATTTCTGGGGAACTACCCAGAATGGCGGAACCAATAGCGGAGGCACCGTTTTCAAGATAGACACCACGAGCGGCACCCTCACCACCGTCTGCTCCCTCGTTTTCAACGGCCACCCGGGTGCCGCCCTGACGCGGGACGGAGCGGGACAATTCTGGGGCACCACGCAGTTTGGTGGGAGTCTCGATAGTGGCACCCTCTTCCGGGTCAATCCGGTCAGTGGCACCGCCACCACCGTGGTCGAATTCAATGGCACCGAGGATCCATTCAAAGGAACGACGCCCCTTGCCGGCCTGACCCCGGACGGAGCAGGCAATCTCCTTGGCACCACCACGGCCGGAGGCACCAGTGACATCGGCACAATTTTCAAAATCAACACCACCTCCAGCCTCTTCACCACCATCTCCGAATGTCATCGTGACCAAGGCTCGAACCCCTATGCCGGACTCACGCCAGATGCGGACGGACTGCTCTGGGGCACCACCCGCGATGGCGGGGCGGAAGATGCCGGCTCGGTCTTCAAAATCGACCCCGTCACCCAGCAGTTCATTCCCCAGGCCGACCTTCCCTATTCTTCCGGTGCCAACCCCTACGGCTCGCTGACCTCGGACGGGGCCGGCTACTTCTGGGGCACCACCCAGAATGGCGGCGACAATGGCTATGGCTCGGTTTTCAAGGTCGATGCCTCCACCGGTGAGTTAACCTCGCAGTTTTCCTTCACCAATTCCTTCGGCAGCCACATCGGAGCCGCTCCCTACGCCGGCCTGACGGCGGACGGAAACGGCTACCTCTGGGGCGTCACCAACACCGGCGGCACCACCGGAAACGGAACGCTCTTCAAAGTCCGGACCAGCACCGGAGTCTTCACATCCGTGCTCTCGTTCACCAACGCCGGCAGTTCCAACAAAGGAGCGAAACCCCGTGGGGCTCTCACGCCCGATGGCCTCGGCTTCCTCTGGGGCACCACCTACCAGGGTGGAGACAGCAATCTCGGCACGGTTTTCAAAGTGAATATCGGGACCGGCCAGCTTACCACCCTCCTCTCCTTCACCGCCAATGGCACCGTCAACCGCGGCGTCTATCCGCAATCGAAGCTGGTCAGCGACGGAGCCGGCTACCTCTGGGGCACCACCTCGCAGGGCGACGTCACCACTCCCGGCACCATCTTCAAGGTCAATGTCGCCACCGGCGTCCTCACTACTGTGGTCGAATTCACCGGCTCCGGCGGAAGTTACCACGGGGCCAATCCCATCGCCGGGCTGACCGCCGATGGAGCGGGAAATTTCTGGGGCGTCACCAGTGCCGGAGGAGCCACCGACAACGGGACCGTGTTCAAGGTCAACGCTGCCTCCGGAGCCTTTGCCAGCATCCTGGACTTCACCGGAAACGGCACTCAGGCCGGCAGCGGTTCCGCTCCGGACGGACCGCTATTTCTCGCCAGTGACGGCCGCTTCTACGGCACCACCTCGGCAGGAGGTTCCAGCGGCCTCGGCACCATCTTCCGGATCAGCGTGCCCACTCCGTTCCAGGAATGGCAGGTCACCCACTTCGGCAGCACCACTTCCCCGGATGCTGCGGCCGATGCCGATCCGGACGGAGACGGCACCACCAACGAAACCGAGTTCCTACTCGGACTGGATCCAAAGGACAGCACCTCGCGCTTCCGTGCCACGTGCTCCGGCGGTCCCGGCGGCATCACCCTTACTTGGCCCGGCGCCACCGGAATTACCTTTGAAATCCAGCGCAGCACGACTCTCCTCGACGATTGGAACACTCTCACCACCGTCGTGGGAGTGGGCACTTACACCGACCCTGCCCCACCGGCAGGCAAGGCTTTTTACCGGGTCGTCCTCAAACCCTGAGCCCAAAGAAATCCCGCTTGGAATTCCGCAAGCCACGCCCGACCGCAGCTTGCGGAAAGCTTGCGCTCCCGGTCGCCGGGCCGTTCCATCCGGCATGGATTTATCGGATTTCCGAAAGGAATACTCGGATCGCGGCCTCCGCCGGGCCGACCTCGCCGCAGACCCCATCGACCAATTCGGCACCTGGTTCCAGCAGGCGGTCGATCTGGGCCTTCATGAGCCCAATGCGATGACCTTGGGAACTGCCGATGCCAGCGGCCGCGCCTCGCTGCGGACGGTCCTTCTAAAGGGCTTCGATGCCCGCGGCTTCGTCCTTTTCACCAACTACACCAGCCGCAAGGCCGCCGACCTGGCCGTCAATCCCCAGGCAAGTCTGCTCTTCCCGTGGATTCTGCTGGAGCGCCAGATCATCATCCAGGGGACGGTCGAAAAAACATCCTCCGAGGAATCCCTGGCCTATTTCCACCTTCGCCCCCGCGAATCCCAGATCGGAGCCTGGGCCTCGGACCAAAGTTCCGTGATCCCCTCACGGGCCAGTCTGGAAGAAAAGCATGCCGAACTGGCCGCCCGTTTCGCCGTCGGGGAGGTCCCCCTGCCCCCGTTCTGGGGTGGCTATCGGGTGATCCCGGATTCGATCGAATTCTGGCAGGGCGGCCCCGCCCGGCTGCACGACCGCTTCCTCTACACCAGGGATGGCACTGGTTGGCAGATCGAGCGGCTGTCGCCGTGACCGGGAGGCCGGCGCGCTTTTCCGGTTGCCTCCGGCTGTCATTGCCCTAGGAAAGGCCTCCGTCCGGGCGCTCCGGACGGTTGACGCGTTCCCACCCGATGCGAGTTTTCCGGATTCTATTAAAAAAGGAGCTGAAGGGATTCTACCTGAATCCGTTCGGCTGGATCATTCTGGCCGTCGTCATCGTCATGCAGGGGATCTCCCTCTCCTCGGTGATGAAAGGGTTCCGGGACAGCCCGGTGAAGGACAGCCTGGTCTATGTGACCTTCCACACCCCGCTGTTCTGGTTCTACTTCCTGTTCATTTTCCCGCTGATCACCATGCGTCTGTTTTCCGAGGAGGAAAAAAGCGGCACGCTGGAGACCCTGCTCACCGCTCCCGTGAGGACCTGGCAGGTGGTGTTCTCAAAATTCAGCGCCGCGTACCTGTTCTACATAACCCTTTGGATCCCGAGCTTCCTGCAGTTCAAGATGTTCACCTGGGTCACCAAGCTGCCGCCCGCTTGGTCGGTGGGCGGCATGGCCGGTGCCTATGCGATCCTGCTGCTGATGGGCGCCGCCTTCACCGCCATGGGCTGCCTGGCCTCCTCGCTCACTTCCAGCCAGATCATCTCGGCTATCGTCACGATCCTGTTACTTCTGATCCAGTATTTCATCGGCTTCGTCACCCGCATCTGGGGGCCTGACTTCCCGGGGGCGTCTTTGTTCGACTACGTCTCCAGCCAGCAGCACCTGCACTATTTCTCCAGCGGCCTGCTCGATACGCGTCCGGTCGTCTTCTACCTTTCGCTCACCGCCTTCCTGCTGTTCCTCACTTTCCAGGTAGTGGACTACCGCCGTTGGAAGCACTGATTTCCGCCCCCATGTCCGACTCTCCTTCCGAAACGAGCGCCCCCGCGCGGCCGGTCAGCCGCTGGCGGATCGGGACGCTTTCCTTCGTCCAGATCGCCGTGGTGGTGGCGATCCTGGTCGCGGCCAATTACCTTTCGTCCCAGTACTATGTGCGCCGGGACCTCAGCCGCAGCAGCGACTTCACCCTCTCCACCCGCACCCTCAACTACCTTCACGGCAACACGGTGCAAGGCCGCAAGGATCCCATCCAGTGGACCCTCGCCTTCCGCATGAGCGCCCCCTTCTACGACCGGGTCCGCGTGCTGGCAGAGGAATACAACCGCCAGTCCAATGGCAAGATCGTCATCAAGCTCATCGATCCGGTCCGCAATCCGGACGAAACCCTGCTGATGGCCAAAAAATACGGCGTCTACGATCCCGGTCACCACCAGATCAATCGCAAGGATCTCGTCATCATCGATGCCCGCACGGAAGAACAGATCAAGGCGGACACGAACGAGCAAAAGCCATCCGCCAACAACGTCCGCATCATCGACTCCGACTATCTCGTCAACTACGAGGTGGATGAAAAAAAACAGCGCCGGCCAGTCTCGTTCAAGGGCGAGGACGTGCTGACCGCCGGGCTCGTCGCCGCGCTCGAAGGAGAACCGCGGAAGATCTATTTCCTCGCCGACAAGAGCCGCATCGCCGCCGAAGGCGAACGCTCCGCCTGGAAGACTCTCGTCAGCACCATGGCGCTCCAGAATGTCCTGCTGGAACCCATCACCCTGGCCGACAAGCTGGACATCCCGGAGGATGCCGCGGGCATCGCCCTCATCGCCCCGAAATACGATTTCACCCCTGAGGAACTGGCGATGCTGGAGCGTTACTGGACCCGCCCGAAATCCGCCATCATCGTGATGGTGCGGCCGGATGAGACGCCGCCGCGGTTGCGCGCCTTCCTCCGCACAAATGGCGTCACCCCGCGGCGCGACCACGTCATCACCAGCTCAAAAAGCGGGCAGACCGTTTCGAACGTGCGCGCCGCCTTCGTCGGAGGCATTCCCTTCCTGCGGGAACTTGCCGGCCAAGCCACCGTTTTTGAAGGCGTGAGTTGCTCGCTGGAAGTCCACGAAAACTCCGATGACGAACTGAGCAACCGCCAGATCTATCCCGTGCCGTTGGTCGAAGTCGCCGCCGACTACTGGGGCGAAACCAAGTTCGGCCAAGGCCATGAA
>Ga0265327_10001319_pt1 | contig 32331 bp, 37 predicted proteins | sample 41621metaG_FD_202089 | JGI IMG/M metagenome (GOLD analysis project Ga0265327, IMG submission 202089) | Rhizosphere microbial communities from Carex aquatilis grown in University of Washington, Seatle, WA, United States - 4-16-21 metaG | ecosystem: Host-associated > Plants > Roots > Rhizosphere...
GCAATTCCCATACGCGATCAGTAATGTCGTGCCTTCTCAAGGTCGATGCAGTCATTCAATTGAGCAACTTTGTAATGAAGTCCCAATTATGACCGATTTCTATAATCTTGTGACGACACTATCTAGCTCCGGGAGAAGTACTAGGTGTCGAAGTCTTGTCTGTTAACGAAGAGTTGCCAAATCTCGTGACCGTCCGAAGCGCACAGTGCGTTGCTCAGTACATAGACATGTACCCACAGCCAGTTGTCGGTAATGCTGTTCGTATCGTGGTGGTGGTACTAATGGCTCTTGGTATGGCCGCCGCCGTTTACCTTCTAATTCTTCTGGTACAGTTCTTGGTACTAAGAACCCCACTCGGCCTCTAAACCACCACCCGCCCTTGCTCCAGCCGCATTTTCACTACATCTTCCAGTTTGATCAGGTCGTGGTCGTGGGTGGCGATCAGCACGCAGTTGTTGGCGTCGCGCATATGACAGATCAGTTCGGCCACTTGTTCACGCGCGGCGTCGTCCAGGTTGGCGGTGGGTTCATCCAGTAGCAGCAACTCCGGTTTGAGCACCCGGGCGCGCGCCAGCGCCACGCGCTGCTTTTCGCCGCCGGAGAGGCGGTGCGGCGGCACCTTGGCCAGGTGTTCGACCTTGGCCCAGGCCATTTCCGCCTGCACCCGCGCCGCGCGTTCGCTCTTAGGCAAACCAGTGAGACCGTAGCCGATGTTGTCCGCCACGCTGGTGTTGAACACGTAGGAGTGCTGGTGTACGTAGATCATGCGCGGCGCCAGCCGGGCGCGCGCCGCGGCCTCGTCGTAACGCGCGCCGTCGAAGCTGAACGCGCCAGCCTGCGCCTGTTCCAGTCCGGCCAGGATGCGCAGCAAGGTGGTCTTGCCAACGCCATTGTCACCCATCAATAGATAACTGGTTCCGCGCTGCAGCTCCATGCGTTCGATAGCGAGCAGGACACGGTCGCCATAGGCCTTGCGTAAGCCCTGCACGGACAGCAGAGGGATCATTTGATCTCTCCCTTGCCCTGAAAGTAGGCGATGCCGAAATTCACCCCCAGCGCCAGCGCCACCAGCACCACGCCCAGTGCGATGCCTTGGGCGAACTGGCCTTTGCTGGTTTCCAGGGCGATGGCGGTGGTGATGTTGCGCGTCACGCCAGCGATGTTGCCGCCCACCATCATGGCGCAGCCGATTTCCGACAGCACGCGGCCAAAACCGGTGGCAATCGCTGCCATCACAGCAAAGCGTGCTTCCTGTAACACGGTGATCGAGGCGCGTAGCGGCGAAGCACCCAGCGTGCGCGCCGTTTCCGACACGCGGGCGTCTATGCCTTGTACCGCGCTCAAGGTCATGGCGGTGAGGATGGGAAAGGCCAGCAGCGCCTGGCCGATGACCATGCCGCGCTGGGTGAACAGCAACTCGAAATCACCCATCGGCCCATTGCGCGTCAGCAGCAGATAGACGATCAGCCCCACCACCACGGTAGGCAGGGCCAGCATGGTCTGCACCAGCACGATCAGCGCGCGACGGCCGGGGAATTGCAGCGTGGCCAGCCCGAAGCCGGCCAGGATGGCCAGCGGGGTGACGGATAGCAGCGCCCACAGGGCGACATGCAGCGACACGCCGACGATGCCCCAAATGGTGGGGTCACCCTGTAGCAGCCAGCGGAATGCTTGCAGCGTGGCTTCGGTGAGGCTCATGTGAGTAGCGTGCGGCCGTCAGGCCGCTGTCGCGGCCATGCAGGCGAGGGCGCCTGCGCTACGGGAGGGTTAGCGCGCATCGGGAGTAAATAGCTGCTCGCCCCCGACCTTGAAATCGGCGATCAGCTTCTGCCCTTCGGCCGAGGTAATCCAGTCGGTCAGCGCTTTCGCGCCCTGGTAGTTGGTGTTCGGATATTTTTTCGGGTTGACCGCGATAATACCGTAGGGGTTGAACATGCGCGGGTCGCCCTGCACCAGAATCGGCAGGCCGATTTTCTCGCGGTAGGTGATGTAGGTGCCGCGGTCGGCCAAGGTGTAGGCGCGCATCTCACCCGACATCATCAGCACCTCACCCATGCCCTGGCCGGCAGAGAAATACCAGGGCTGCCCCGCCGGATTGATGTCGAGCGCCTTCCAGTAACTCTTTTCCATCTGGTCGGTGCCGGAATCATCGCCGCGCGAGACGAACTTCCATTTGGCGGCGGCAATATCTTTCATCGCCGCCAGTATGTCTTTTTCACCGCGGATTTTCGCCGGGTCGTTGTTGGGGCCGATCAGCACGAAGTCGTTGTACATCACATCGCGGCGCTCGATACCATGGCCGGCGGCGACAAAGGCATCCTCCGCCGGACGGGCATGCACCAGCACCACATCCACGTTGCCATCTTCGCCCAGCTTGAGTGCCTTGCCGGTGCCAACAGCGATGACGTTGACCTTGCAAACGCACTTGGCCTCAAACTTGGGCAACAGATAATCCAGCAGACCGGTATTGGCAGTGCTGGTGGTGGTGGCGAGGCGGATGGTATCTCGGTCAGCTGCAATGGCGGGCAATGTTAATAGCAACATAACCGCCAACCAGGATTGGAAATATCGTTTCACATTCTCCGCTTGGTCAAAAAATCTTACTGAGCGCGCAAAATTTGAGGTGTGTTTCACAGCAAGCTCCCTGATATGCGCCTGGAATTCAGGCAGTATTGGAAATACATCAAAAAATATAACGGGGAAAATCAGTCTATGGCAAATATCAAATAAAGCTAGCCTTTGGGAGCGCCAGGTGCCAGCATTTCCACCAGCTCTTGCAATTCGGTGGCCACACTTTGCTCGGCCTTGGCCACCAGCGCGCGGTAGCGGCGCAGCACTTGGTGGCCGAACTCGGTCACCTGCGCACCGCCGCCATGGCTGCCACCAGTGGCTGTAGATACCAGCGGCTGGCGGAAGCAGCGGTTCATGGTGTCTACCAAATCCCAAGCGCGCTTGTAGGACATGCCCATGTTGCGCGCCGCCGCCGAAATCGAACCGCTGCTTTCGATGGCATCGAGCAAGTCGGCCTTGCCCGGCCCCATTGCCGATAATGCTCCATAGGGTATGCGAATTTTAATGTTGCTGGAACTCATGGCCTTGTCTGGATATCTGATTAAAATAGTCGGATAATTTTGTTTTGTGGCAACTGCGTGAAACGCTTAGAATTCTGCACCCTAGTGACAAATTACGCCATAGCCGGATACCACCAATTACCATGGAATCCATCCCTGCCAACTCTGCCGCATTGATCGACCGCTTCGGGCGGAAGGTGGACTATATCCGCCTGTCCATCACCGACCGTTGCGATTTCCGCTGCGTCTATTGCATGGGCGAGGACATGACTTTCCTGCCGCGCGACCAGGTGCTGAGCCTGGAGGAATGCGAGCGGCTGGTGAAGGTGTTTGTCGGGCTGGGTGTACGAAAAGTCCGCATCACCGGTGGCGAGCCACTGGTGCGGCGCGATGCGTTGTGGCTGTTCCAGCAAATCGGCGGCCTGCCCGGCCTGCGCGAGCTGACGCTGACCACCAATGGCTCGCAGCTGGAACACTACGCCACGCAACTCAAGGATGCCGGCGTCAACCGCATCAACATCAGCCTGGACAGCCTGGATGCCGAGCGCTTCCGCAAGGTGACCCGCGTCGGCGACATTAACAAAGTCCTGCGCGGCGTCGAGGCGGCACGTGCTGCCGGCTTTGCCCATACCAAGCTCAACACTGTGCTGATGCACGGTTTCAACGATGACGAGGCGCCACGCCTGGTGCAATTCGCTATCGACAAGCAATTGGACATCGCCTTCATCGAGGAAATGCCGCTGGGCGAGGTGGATCACCTCCGGGCATCGAGCTATGTCAGCAACGACGACACCCTGCAAACCCTGCAACGCCATTTCAACCTGGTCAGCAGCACTGAAACCACCGGTGGCCCGGCGCGCTACTGGCGGGTGGCGGATAGCAGCACCCGCATCGGCTTCATCTCGCCCCACAGCCACAATTTCTGCGAATCCTGCAACCGTGTGCGCATCACCTGCAAGGGCGAGCTGTATCTATGCTTGGGGCAGGAGGACAAGGTTGACCTCATGCCCTATCTGCGCGATTTCCCCAACGACGACATGCCGCTACGGAACGCCATCCTGGACTCCATGGAGATCAAGCCCAAGGGCCATGATTTCGACCTGCGCCGCGCCAAACCGGCAGTGGTGCGCTTCATGTCCATGACCGGGGGTTGATGGTGTCCGGCCTGCGCCCACAAATCACCCACGCCAGCCGCCCGCTCACCTTCACCGTTCCTTCCATAGACGAACACGGCGAGCTTGGCGCCACCGAAATCGCCGGCGAAGGCCCGCTGACGCTGTACCTGGACAAGCGCGAAATCGTCACCCTGATGACGCTGGGTGCTGCGCCGGAAGCGCTGGCGATCGGCTATCTGCGCAACCAGCGGCTGATCCCGGGCATCGAAGAAATCGCCGCAGTGCAGGTGGATTGGGAAACCGACGCCGTGGCCGTCACCACTCGCCATGGCATCGCCAACATCGAGCAGCGCCTGGGCAAGCGCACTGTCACCACCGGTTGTGGTCAGGGCACCATGTTCGGCGACCTGATGGAACAACTCGATCAGCTCCGGCTGCCGCACGACGCCATCTTGGACGAAGCCACCCTGCAAGCCCTGCTCGACAACGTGCGCCACTACGACAGCCTGTACAAGAAAGCCGGTGCGCTGCATGGTTGCGCCTTGGCGCAAGGCGCGGAAATTCTCTACTACGTCGAGGATGTCGGCCGCCACAACGCGGTGGACGCCATCGCCGGCATGATGTGGCTGGACGATGTCAGCGGCCACGACAAGATTTTCTACACCACCGGCCGGCTGACCAGCGAAATGGTGATCAAGGCAGCGCAGATGGAGATTCCGTTTTTAGTCTCGCGCTCCGGCCTCACCCGCATGGGCTGGGAGATCGCGCAAAAAGTCGGCATCACCATGATAGGCCGGGCGCAGGGCAGGCATTTCCTGCTGTTCACCGGCGCCGAGCGCTTCCGCCACGCCGAGAAAGCGCAGGCCGTGGCATGAAGGTCACCGGCATCATCCTTGCCGGCGGCATGGGGCGGCGCATGGGCGGCGTGGACAAGGGCCTGCTGCCGTTCCACGGCAAGCCGCTGGTGGCGCATGTACTGGAACGGCTGCGGCCGCAGGTGGCTGAGATTCTGCTCAATGCTAACCGCGAGATCGAAACCTACCAGGCTTTTGGCTACCCGGTCATCAGCGATGCCATCGGTGGCTTCTCCGGGCCGCTGGCCGGCCTGCACTGCGGCATGACGGCAGCACAAACGCCGTTGGTCGTGACCGTACCGTGCGATTCGCCGTTCTTGCCGAATGACCTGGTGCAACGCCTGCTGCTTGGTCTGGAACAGCAACAAGCCGACCTCGCCGTGGCTAAAACCGGCGACCAGCCGCACCCGGTGTTCTGCCTGTGCCGTACCACATTGCTGCCCAACCTGACGCGCTTCCTGGAAGGCGGCGGGCGCAAGATCGATGCCTGGTATGCTGGCCTCAACACCGTCGAAGTCCCGTTCGACGACGAGGCGGACGCCTTCGCCAACTTCAACACGCCGGCGGAACTGGAGGCTGCGGCATGATCCGCTGCAACGTACCTTTGCTCGGTTTCTGCGCCTGGGGCAGCGGCGTCGGCAAGACCACCTTGCTTACCGGCCTGATCCCGGTACTAGGGCTGCATGGGCTGCGCATTTCCGTCATCAAGCACGCGCACCATACCTTCGACATCGACCATCCGGGCAAGGATAGCTACCGGCTACGCGAATCCGGCGCAATTCAGACCTTATTGGGCTCGCGCCAGCGCTGGGCCTTGATGACCGAATTGTCGCACATCGAGCCGCAACAGCCGGAACCCAGCCTGGCCGAACTGCTGACCCACCTGGATACTTCGCTGGCGGATCTAATCCTGGTGGAAGGCTTCAAGCAGGAGGCCATCCCCAAAATCGAGGTCTACCGCCCTTCGCTCGGCACGCCACTGCTGGCGGACCATGACCCGCACGTCATCGCCATTGCCGCCGACGGCGCAGCGCCGACCAAGCTGCCGGTGCTCGACCTCAACGACCCGGTCGCCATCGGTGAGTTCGTGGTGGCTTGGCTAAAACAGCAGCGCACCACCTTGAAGATTGTTTCCACTCATTAAGCCGCGATTATTATGACCACAGACTTCATCCAAGCCGCCAGTTGTGCCGACGATTACGACCCGAATTCCATGCCGGTGAATAAGGCGCGCAAATACATCCGCGACTACCTCACCCCGCTGCAAAGCAAGGAGTACTTGCCGGTACGCAGTACCCTGGGCCGCGTGCTGGCGGAGGACATCCTGTCGCCGTGCAACGTGCCCAACCACAACAACTCTGCCATGGACGGCTACGCGCTCAATGCCGACGATCTGGCGGCCACCGGCACCACCACGCTACGCATCGCCGGCACCGCCTTTGCCGGCAAATCCTTCGCCGGCACGATGGGCAAGGGCGACTGTGTGCGCATCATGACCGGCGCGGTGATGCCAGCGGGCTGCGACACGGTGGTGATTCAGGAGCATGTAAAGCTTGAAGGCGACCGCATCAGCTTCGGCGCAGGCGTCAAACGCGGCCAGCATCTGCGTTATGCCGGCGAAGACTTGAAACTCGGCCAGGTGGTGTTCCCCGCCGGACATCTGGTGCGCCCGGCTGATCTCGGCTTGATCGCCTCGCTCGGTATCGGCGAAGTGCGGGCGTATCGCAAGCTGCGCGTCGCCTTCTTTTCCACCGGCGATGAGCTGGCCAGCATCGGCCAGCCCTTGCAGGAAGGCCAGGTCTACGACAGCAACCGCTACACCATTTACGGCATGCTGGCGCGCCTGGGGGTGGAAATCCTGGACATGGGCGTGGTGCGCGATGACCCCAAGCTGCTGGAACAGGCCTTGCTGGATGCTTCCGCCGCAGCCGACGTCATCCTCACCAGCGGTGGCGTTTCAGTAGGCGAGGCCGACTTCATGAAGCAGCTGCTCAACGACCTCGGCCAGGTGGTGTTCTGGAAAATCGCCATGAAACCGGGACGGCCGCTGGCTTACGGCAAGATCGGCAACGCCCACTACTTCGGCCTGCCGGGGAATCCGGTTTCGGTGATGGTCACCTTTTACCAGTTCGTGCGCGATGCCCTGCTGGTACTGATGGGCCAGCCCAACCCTGCCCCAGTGCCGCTGCTGGCCGTCATCTGTACCGATGCCCTGAAAAAAGCTCCCGGCCGGACTGAGTTCCAGCGCGGCAGCCTGTTTCTCGACAGCGACGGCAGTTGGAAAGTCCGTCCCATCGGCAACCAAGGCTCCGGCGTGCTGCGCTCCATGTCCGAGGCCAACTGCTTCATCGTGCTGGATGATACTTGCGGCGATGTGGCGGCGGGCGAAACGGTGCAGGTGCAATTGCTGGAAGGGCTGGTTTAACCAAGAACCAAGCTCTCCGGCGCCAAAGCTGCGTTGAGGTCAAAGATTCATGAAAATCATGATGGTGCAATGCACTAACCCGCGTTATTCTCGCGTTCCTACAAAATTAACAATAACTTCAACTTCTAATGCTTTTCCAGGGACGCAAAATGTCATCGCCTAACTTTAAACTTCGCCGCAGCCTGCTCGCCTGTCTCTCGCTCTGTTTAGCGCCCAGCGCTTTTGCCGATACCACGCCGGCATCCGGCGAGTACACCAGCCAGGAGGCGGAGCGCGCCAACGTACTGCTGACTTCGCCGGTCGTGGTCACCGCCACGCGCCAGGCCGAAAACAGCTTCGACCTGCCGCTCTCGATTGACGTGGTCGATGCCGCACAAATTCATGACGGCAAGCTGCAAGTGAATATCTCCGAAGACCTGGCGCGCGTACCCGGCATCGTTGCCAATTTCCGCGGGCAATATGCCCAGGATTTACAGGTTTCCACGCGCGGCTTCGGCGCCCGCTCCCAGTTTGGCGTGCGCGGCATTCGCCTGTATGCCGACGGCATTCCGCTGACCATGCCGGACGGCCAAGGCCAAACCGGCACCATGGACCTCGGCTCGGCCAAGAGCATCGAAGTGTTACGCGGCCCGTTCTCCTCCCTGTACGGCAACTCTTCCGGCGGCGTGCTGCAGATTTTCACCGCCGACGGCCCCAAGGATCCCACGGTAGACGCCTCATTCAGCACCGGCAGCTACAACACCCGGCGTGAAGCCCTCAAGGCGGGCGGAACCGAAGGAGCAATCAATTACAATGCCGACCTCTCCCACCTGGAAAGTGACGACTACCGCCAGCACAGCTCGGTAATACGCACTCTGTTCAATACCAAAGTGGGTGTTCAGCTCAACGAAGACACCCACCTGACCGCCATCGGCACCTATCTTGACCAGCCGGAAGCACTAGACCCGTTGAGCCTGACCAAATCGCAGTGGGAACAAAGTCCCACGCAGGCCGGTACTGGGGCAGACAACTTCAATACGCGCGTCATTCGCCGCCACACCCAGGTCGGCGCCAAGATGGATCATGACTTCGACCCCGACAACACCGTCAGCCTGATGGCTTATGGCGGCAATCGCTTCAATTTGCAGTACCAGTCAGTTGGCGCCAATACTGCCGGTACCGGCGTAACTTTCAAGAATTCAAGTTATTACCCTGCTAACGGTAGTGGGAGTTCCGGCGGTGTGGCACAAATTGATCGTAACTTTGGCGGCGCCGATCTGCGCTATACCCACAAAGGCATATTGGCCGATGGCGCCTACAGCCTTACCGTAGGCACCAACTACGACACCATGACCGATGATCGCACTGGTTATGACAATTTTGTGCCGCTGCCTGGCACAGGCATACCTAATAATTCGGTTACTGCAACTTACCTTTGTGGCACCCAAGTCACTTGCGGCGTCAAGGGAACATTGCGCCGCAACGAGGATGATTCGACCTGGAATTTCGACCAGTACGCCCAGGCCGAATGGTCACCGACCTCGCGCTGGAATCTGCTGGCCGGCGCACGCCACAGCAGTGTCAGCATCCAATCCGAGGACTATTATCTTTCTAACGGCGATCAAAGCGGCAAGGTCAACTTTACCAAAACCACCCCGGTAGTCGGGGTACTGTTCAAGCTGACGCCCACAGTTAACCTGTATGCCAACGCCGGTAAGGGTTTTGAAACGCCAACCTTGATTGAGATGGCCTACAGCCCAAACGGTGGCGGTTTCAACTTTAACCTGCAACCGTCCACCAGCGATAACTACGAGGTCGGCGCCAAGGCTTATCTCGGGCTGAATACGCGCGCTAATATCGCTGTGTTCGAGACGTTCACCGACAATGAAATTGTCGTGGCTGACACCACCAACGGCCGATCCTCCTATCAAAATGCGGGTAGCACCAGGCGCAGGGGAGCGGAACTCTCGGTGGACTCCGACTTCGGTAGCGGCTTTACTGGTTATGCTTCCTATGCCTATCTGAATGCGGAATACACCGATCCGTTCTGTTCCGGTAAAGTCACTACTAGCCAATCTCAATGTACAGGAACTAATATCGGGTGGGTGAATAGTGGCAAAACCATCCCCGGTACCTACCGCCAGAACGCCTATGCCGAACTGGCCTGGAAATATACCCCTACCGGCTTTTCCACCGCACTGGAAGCCCGCGCCAACAGCTTGGTATACGTCGCCGATACCAACAACCAAAACGCTCCTGGCTATGGCTTGCTCAGCTGGCGCGGCGGCTTTAACCAGAATATCCGCCAATGGCGCACAGCGGAGTTTTTGCGGGTTGATAATCTGCTCGACCGTAACTACGTTGGTACAGTCAAGCTCAACGACAGCAACCAGCGCTACTATGAACCCGCCAGCGGGCGCAACTGGCTGCTGGGCGTGAACGCGGCCTACCAGTTCTAACCAGGCCATCCGTGGGAGCGGCGCCATCGCCAAATCCCGCTGACCGGCGGTTTACGTCGCTTGTTCAGGGCTTCCTTAAGTGAACCTGCCGGGATTTTCTCTGTCTTGCTAGTTGCGATTTTGCTAATATACTCAGCAATATCCATCAAGGAGAAAACCATGCAGATCACCCACCGCCTCGCACGTATTGCCGCCCTCTGTGCCATCTGCTTGGCCTATAGTAGCAGCGTGCTGGCCGAGGCCTCCGACAAGCTGTGGCCGGTCATCAAGGAAAGCTTTTTCGCCGGCAAAACCATCGAACCAGCGCCCTTCATCACGCTGGAAGGACCGCGCCGCGCCGAGAGCGGCGCGCAGGTACCGATTACGCTGACGGTGGACAGGCCGCTGACGGACGCGAACGCGATCAAGAAAGTGTATTTGATCGTGGACGCCAACCCGATCCAACTGGCGGCGACCTATCATTTCACCCCACTCAACGGCAAGGCGCAGATTGCCACGCGCATCCGCATGGAGGCCGATTCTTTCGTGCGCGCCATTGGCGAAACCGCTGACGGCAAGCTCTACATGACGGCGATTGAAATCCGCGCCGCCGGCGGCTGCGGCGGCCCGGTAGAAGGCGATGACGCTGCCATCCGCGCCGCTTCCGGCAAGATCAAGCTGAACGTGGAAACCCCGGCCAAGTTTGGCGAACCCAACAGCGCCACCTTCCTGATCAAACACCCGATGTACACCGGCCTGCAGCGCGACCTGGTATCCGGCGGTTACAAACCGGCGTTCTATATCCAGAAAGTTGCGTTCAGCTACAACAGCAAGCCGGTGATGCACATTGACTTTGGCGTGGCGGTAGCCGAAGACCCCTATGTGCGCTTTTATTACCTGCCGGATGCGCCGGGAACGCTGGAAGTCAAAGCGGAGGATAACGAGGGCAAAACCTTTACCCAGGCAGTCGAGGTCAAGAACTAGTTGTTGGCGTGCTCCTGGCAGCAGTAGTAGCTGCCGTTTTTCTGGATGCCTTCGGTTTTGGGCAGGTGTACGCCGCAGACTTGGCAGCGCACCATGTCCTGCGCTTGTTTTGGTGTCGGTGCCGGATGATCCATGCTGCGGCGGTAGTGCTTGAGTAGCACGAGCACCAGCCACACGGCCACGGCGAGGAAAAGGATTTTTCCCAGCATGATAGAAGGTTCCTTGATTAAGGTAGTCAGATTGTAACCAAAAGCCGGGCGCGCCTCAAAACCAAGCTGATATACTGCCAAACGCAATGGCTTCTCCTCAGGAACTTTCGGATTTTCTGGCGCAGATCGAGCGCCGCGCATTCAAGCAGGCGGCTTATGCGGTGCGCAACGACCACACTGCGCTGGACATCGTGCAGGATGCCATGCTCAAACTGGCCGGAAATTATAGCCAGCGCCCGGTCGGGGAATATCCCATGCTGTTCCAGCGCATCCTGCAAAACACCATCCGCGACTATTTCCGCCGCCAGAAAGTACGCAACCTGTGGACGACGTTGTTTTCCTCGTTTTCATCGGACGACGATGAGGAAGAGCGTGATCCGCTGGAGACCTTGCGCGCGCAGGATGACGACGGACGGAACGACCCGCGCGACCAGGTTGAACGCAGCCAAACGCTGGCCATCATCGAGGCCGCTTTGCAGCAGCTACCCCCGCGTCAACGCCAGGCTTTCGTCCTGCGTTACTGGGAGGATATGGATGTAGCGGAGACAGCTGCCATCATGGGGTGCTCCGAAGGCAGCGTAAAAACCCACTGCTCGCGTGCTACCCATGCTCTGGCGGCCGCGCTGGGAGCGAAAGGAATCGGCTTATGACACGGGAACAACACATCGCAAAAGACATCGTCAAGTTGCTGAATTACGGCACCAGCCAGTTGGATGCAGCCACTTCCGCCAAACTGGCAACAGCCCGCCGACAAGCGGTTGCCGTTGCGGCCAAGCAGGTGCAAGTAGCCCCTGTTGCCACTGCCGGTGTGGAGCGTTTTCTCATGGAACATCTGCATGTGCAACGCTCATGGATAACGGTGGGGCTATTACTAGGCGTGCTCCTGCTTGTCGTGGCCATCACCCAGCAAAATTCCCAGCGTGGGCAATTGGAGGAAGACAGCTTGCTGCTCTCTTCCGACCTGCCGCCGGAAGCTTATGTAGACCAAGGATTTGATACGTGGTTAGAGCAGTCCTCTCAGCCCTGATCCTGCTGGTCTGGGTGGCTGGCGCGCACGCCGAGGAGCCAGCCAGCCAGCCGCAATGGGCGCAACTGAATGAGCAGCAAAAGCAGGTGCTGGCGCCGTTGTCATCGCAATGGGATACGCTACGCCCCTGGCAGCGTGAACGCATGCTGGATATTGCCCGCGATTATCCGCGCATGAACGCCGAGCAGCAGCAGCGCGTTCAGCGGCGTTTGAATGACTGGAGCCGCATGACGCCATTCGAGCGCGAAAACGCCCGCAAGAAATACCAGCAATTCCACGCCCTGCCACCGGAAAAACAACAGGAGCTACGGCAAAAATGGTACGAATACCAGCAACTACCGGAAGCCGAACGCGAGAAATTACGTGGCAACCCGGAGCTGGCGCCAGAAAACACGCCGGGCAGCCAGCCTTAATGCAAGTGAATTTGCACACGCCTAGTTTGTTACGCCGTTTGGGCAGCTTGCTGTACGATGCCATGACCTTTACCGCGCTGTGGCTGCTGGCCGCGGCAGTGTTTACGGCTTTTTATGGCACAGCGGTAGAAGGCTGGCCACGCCACCTGCTACAAGGTATTTGCCTGAGTGTCATTTCGATCTACTTCCTGTGGTGCTGGATGCATGGCGGGCAAACCCTCGCCATGAAAACCTGGCGTATCCGGCTGGTGGATGAACGCGGCGCCGCATTGGCACTACCCGTTGCATTGAAGCGCTATCTTTTCGCCGGCGCAGGCTTGGGGCTGGCGGGTATCAGTTTATGGTGGGCACTGCTGGATCGTGACAGGCAGTTTCTGCATGACCGGCTGGCTGGCACCCGCCTGGTACAGCACCCAGGCTAGCGCCGTTCCACCAGCAGTACCAGCCCTACCCCCGCGGCAAAATACATCAGCGTAGGAATCGTGGCGCTGAGTGACGGCGGCCAATCGTTGAGCAAGCCGATGTGCACGAACAGGCGATTCAGCACCTGATAACTAATGCCCAGCATGATGCCGGCAAAAATCTTGGTGCTGATCCCGCCGGCCCGTTGCTGCAAAAAACCAAACGGCAACGCCAGCACCACCATGACCATGCAGGCCACGGGATAAGCCATCTTTGACCACAATGCAATTTCGTGCCGCGTGGTTTTTTGCTTGTTTGCACTAAGATGCTGGATGAAGGAATAGAGGTTCCACGCCGACATTTTTTCCGGCACCACCAGCAGCACGCTCAACAGCTCAGGCCGGATCACCGAGCGCCAATCGGCCTGCGGAAGAACCTGGGTACGCAGATTATTATGCTCGCCAAACGTGGTTTGAGTAACGCCGCGCAAATCCCAGCGCCCGTGGTCGAAACTACCGCTTTTAGCATTGGTAATCGCACGCAGCCTGAATGCCGGGTCAAATTCGTAAATATGAATATTGAGCACCTGCAAGTCCGGCAGCACTTCCTCAATGTTGACAAAACTATTGCCATCCTTGGCCCATAGGCCGGAGCGGAAATCCTGTGCCACCACCGAATCGGTCGCCTGAATGCGCATACGATGGGCGACGCGTTCGCTTAAAGGCGCTACCACCTCCCCCACCAAAAAAGTCAAGACGGCAAATACCAAGCCCACGCGCAACAACACCTTGCCCAGCGCGAGCACCGAAACGCCGCTGACGCGCAATATCACCAACTCTGAATATCTGGCAAGGTTGGCTAAGGTATACATAGTGCCGATCAACACCGCGACTGGCGCCACTTCGTAAACATGCCCCGGCACGCTGAGTAGGACAAACAGCAGCACCTGGCCGATACCGTAAGAGCCCTTGCCGAAGTTATCCAGCTCCTGGATCAGGTCGAAAAAGGCAAATAACGCCAGCAACGCCAGCATCACCAGCAGAATGCTGATCAACAACTCCCGCGACAAATAACGGCTAACGATTTTCATGAATTTCAACCCTGCCCAGACACGACAGGGATAGCGGCAGGGTTGCAAAAGTGGCGTGGCACCGCTCCGGCAACAGGGATTGTTTGAACAGCATTTAAATTAAGGCCAAAACGATGGATAATCAGGCAAATTTTGTAGAAAGGGCAAGCACATGGAATTTAGCATAAAAAACGGCAACCCGGAGAAACAGCGCAACGATTGCATTATCGTCGGCGTGTTTGAAGCACGTAAGCTTTCTGCTGCCGCGGCTGCGGTGGATCGCTCTTCCAACGGTTATCTTTCAGGCATCTTGCGGCGTGGCGACATGGAGGGCAAGCTCGCCAGCACGCTGCTGCTGCACAATGTACCGGGCACGCTGAGCGACCGCGTACTGCTGGTGGGCTTGGGCAAGGAACGCGACTTCCGCGAGCGCGAATACCACCGCGCGGTGGAAGCCTCGATTCAGGCGCTGGACGGCCACGGCGCTAGCGACGCCGCCAGCTTCCTGGCCGAGCTGCCGGTCAAGAAGCGCGACATTGCTTGGAAAATCGCGCAGATGGTGGAGATCACCATGGATGCCGTCTACCGCTTTTCCCATCCCCAGTGCAAAAAGGAAGAAGAACGCCGCGGCATCTACAAACTGGTGATGAATGTCCCCCAGCGCAACGACCTGAAACAGGGCGACGCCGCTCTCAAGCAAGGTTTGGCGGTGGCCTCCGGCGTGCGGCTGGCCAAGGAGCTGGGCAACCTGCCCGGCAATATCTGCACCCCGACATATCTCGCCAGCCAAGCCGCCGAGCTGGCGCAAAGCTACGGCCTCAAGCTGGAGGTGCTGGAACGCGCGGATATGGAAAAACTGGGCATGGGTTCGCTGCTCAGCGTGTCGCGTGGCAGCCGCCAGCCGCCCAAGCTGATCGTATTGCAACACCTCAAGGGCAAGCCGGGAAAGAAACCGGTGTTACTCATAGGCAAGGGCATCACTTTCGACGCTGGCGGCATTTCGCTCAAGCCGGCAGCTGAAATGGACGAGATGAAGTTCGACATGTGCGGCGCGGCCAGCGTGCTTGGCACGCTCAAGGCCGTGGCCGAAATGGATTTGCCGCTCAATTTGGTCGTCATCGTCCCGACCTGCGAGAACCTGCCCGACGGCGACGCCAACAAGCCGGGGGACATTGTCACCAGCATGTCCGGCCAGACCATCGAAGTACTCAACACCGATGCCGAGGGCCGCCTGATCCTGTGCGATGCCATTACCTACGCCGAGCGGTTCGAGCCGGAATCTGTGGTCGATGTCGCCACCCTGACCGGCGCCTGCGTCATCGCGCTGGGGCATCACGCCAGCGGCTTGTTCGGCAACGATGACGGCTTGATCAGGGAACTGGCCAATGCCGGCGAGGAAACGCTGGATCGCGCCTGGCCGATGCCACTGTGGGACGATTACCAGGAGCAGCTCAAGAGCAATTTTGCTGACATGGCTAACATTGGTGGCCGGCCGGCCGGCAGTATCACCGCCGCCTGCTTTTTGTCGCGCTTCGCCAAGAAATTCGACTGGGCGCACCTGGATATCGCCGGCACCGCCTGGCGTTCCGGCAAGCAGAAGGGTGCCACCGGCCGGCCGGTGCCGCTGTTGACCGAGTTTTTGCTGCATCGCAGCGGTCGCGCATGACCCGCATTGATTTTTACTTCAACGTCGCCAATAAGCCGCGCCAGCTGGTCGAGCTGGCAGCCTTGGCGCTACCGCGCCAGCGGCGTTTATTTGTGCTGGCGCCGGATGCCGAAGCGGCGGAGCAATTTGAATCCATCCTATGGTCGGCGCCCCCCACCGGCTTTCTGCCACATTGCCGCGCCAGCCACCGGCTGGTGGCGGAAACGCCGATCGTGATTGACTGGAGCGAGAACACCCCGCCGCACGATGACATTCTGGTCAATCTGCGCCCGCAACAACCGTCGCATTTCAGCCGTTTCCGCGGGCTGATCGAGCTGGTTGGGCTGGACGAGGATGACCGCGCGGCGGCACGTGCGCGCTTCCGCTTTTACCGCGACCGCGGCTATGAAATTCATTCGCACGACGTCAGCGGAGGCCATGCCTGATGGAAGAAAAATCGGCAGACACGCATCAAGAGCTATTGAACCGGCTCGATGCGCTGTTCCAGCATGGCCATCTCAACATCACCTTCCCGGAGCAGACCAGCCAACCGGCTCCTGATGCAGCACCGATGCGGGTTGATCGCGCATTGCCCGAGACGCCCGTGAACAGGCCGGAAGTGGTGGATAGCGTTCCGGTACTAGTCACGGACTCCATCCCGACCCTGACCGAGGTGTATCAGGAAGAAGCGGTAGGCGCCGCATCCCCGTCTGACAATCTCGAAACCGTAGCAACTGAATTGCTGCTGCAATTGCAGCAGTCCATGGAACGTGCACTCGCCGAAGAGCTGGAAAAAACCAAAGCGGCCCTACTATCGCGCCTGCAGATGGAAGCCACCACCCTATTGCAGCAGCACCTGGCGGATAAAAACCGCGTTTAGCCTACCAGGCCGTCAGCCGGCGATAAGCCTCTCGGCGGGCGTCACGGGAAGGCATAAGCATCCGCCCAAGCCGGTGAAGCCTCGCCACATAACTGTCCCGCTAGTATTTCCGCGCTGGCGGGAGCCATGGTGACACCGTAGCGGAAATGGCCGGTGTTGAGATAGAGATTATCGAATGCCGGATGGCGCGCGATGACCGGGATATTTTCCGGCGACCCGGGACGCAGCCCGCTCCAATGCTTGATAAGCGGCGCATCCGCCAGCACCGGCAGCAAGCGGCTGGCCTTGCGCTGCAAATCGTCGGCAGCCTGCGGCGTAGTGGCCTTGTCGAAGCCCACGTCTTCCACCGTGCTGCCGGCCAGGATATGGCCATCGAGGCGCGGAATCAGGTAAAAATCCTCGTGGTACAGGATGTGCGGCAGCGTTCCCGGCGGCAAGTGGTAGAGCAGCATCTGGCCGCGCATGGGTTTGATGTGCAGATGCCGCACCTGCTCCTTCAGCAATTCGCCGCTCCAGGCACCGGCGGTCACGATAAAGGCGTCAGCCTCGAACTGCCGGCCGTCGCGGCTGGGCCAGACGGTAATCCTGCCCGCCGCTACCGGCAATGATTGGAGCTCGGTGTGCTCCACAATCTGCACCTCCTGTTGCAGCAGCATGGCGCGTAATGCCTGCATCAGGCGCGGGTTGCGGGCCTGAGCCACGGTCGGCAGCCACAAGGCGCCATCGCGCAACTCGGCAGCAACGCCATGCTGCAAACACCACTGCTGCGCCGCAGCGCCGCCAAAATCCGGCAATGCCAACATGCCGCTAACCTGGTATTGCGGGTCTATGCCGGTGGCAGCGGTCAATTCTTCACACAACGCAGGGTAAGCCGCCGCACCGGCCAGCGCCAGGCGATTGACCGGCTCGGCATATTTCCACGGCAGCAAGGGAAACAGGATGCCGCCGCCCGCCCAGGACGATTCGCCGCCCAGCACGCCCTTGTCTACCAGGGTCACCTGCCAGCCTCTCCGCGCCAGCACCAGCGCGGAGAGGCAGCCGACCGCGCCGGCGCCGATGATGACGGCTTTGTTCGTCATTTGCCGGTGAGCAGAAACTGTTCTGCCCTGGCCAAGTTGTCCGGCTTGCCTTGCATCACCACCACGTCGCCTTCCAGCAGCACCATGTCGGGCGTCGGATCCAGCCCCTTGACGTTGGGACGGCGCACCGCCTTCACTTCCACTTGGTAGCTACCCAGCCACACGTCCAGCAAGCGCAAGCCGCAAGCATAAGCAGCGGCGGGCAACACCACCGAATGCAGGCGCAACTGATCCTCATCGCGCGCTTCCAGGTCATAATCGGACAGGCCGTGAAAAAAGCCGCGGAACAACTGGTAGCGTTCCTCGCGGAACTGGCGGATGCGCTTCACCACGCGCGACAGCGGCACGCCCAGTAGCACCAGCGCGTGCGAAGCCAGCATCAGGCTGCCTTCCAGCACTTCCGGCACCACTTCCGCCGCGCCGGCTTCGAGGAATTTTTCCATGTTGCTGTCGTCCACCGTGCGCACAATGACCGGCACATGCGGGTAATGCTCCTGCATTGCATGCAGGATTTTCATGGCAGAGCGAGCATCGTTATAGCTCACCACCAGCGCCTTGGCACGTGCCACCCCCGCCGCCTGCAATACCACCCGCCGCGCGGCATCGCCATACACCACGTTATCCTGCGCCATGGCCGCTTCGCGCACCCGCTCCGGGTCTATATCAAGGGCGATGAACGGGATGTTTTCCTGTACCAGGAAGCGCGACAGATACTGGCCGCTACGGCCGTAGCCGCAAATGATGACGTGATTGTTCAATTGGCCACCGACCTGCTGGATGCCTTGCAGCCAGCGCTCGCGCTTGCGCTCGTAGCTGCGCGAGAACAACGCTGCCAGCTGGCCATTTTGCTGGATGATAAACGGCGCCAGCGCCATGGACAGCAGGGTGGCGGCCAGCACCGTCTGCAAGGTATCTCCACCAAGCAGGCCATGCTCCGCGCCCTGCGCCAGAATCACGAAACCAAACTCGCCGGCCTGCGCCAGCATCACGCCGGTGCGCACCGCCACCCCGCTTTCGTGGCGAAACAAGCGTGTCAACTGCGTCACCAGCACAGCCTTGGCCAGCACAAACACGACCAGCAGCAGCAACACCCAGCCGAGTTGCGCCGCCAGCACATGTATATCCAGCAGCATGCCGACAGTGACAAAAAACAGCCCGAGCAGGATATCGCGGAACGGCGCGATGTCGGATTCCACCTGGTAGCGGTAGCGGGTTTCCGAAATCAGCATGCCGGCGATGAATGCCCCCAAGGCATAGGACAGCCCGGCCAGCTTGGTGGCAACCGCCAGCATCAACGTCACCATCAGCACATTCATCACGAACAGTTCGCGTGACTGCTGGCGTGCCACCAAGCCAAACCAGGCGTTGAGCAGCGGTTTGCCCAGTGCCAGCAGCAGTGCCAGCGTCATGGCTACTTTGACCAGCGACCAGCCGAGCACCGCTGCCAGGTTGTTACCCGGCTCGGCTAGCGCCGGAATCAGGATCAGCAAGGGCACCACCGCCAAGTCCTGGAACAGCAGCACGCCGATGGCCAGCCGCCCGTGGCGCGAACTGAGCTCCACTTTTTCCACCAGCATTTTTGACACGATGGCGGTGGACGACATGGCCAGTGCCCCGGCCAGCACAAAGGCGCCGCGCCAAGCCACACCCAACACCACTGCGACGGCAGCAACCAGCACCATGCTCAACGCCACTTGCGAACCGCCCAGGCCGAATACCGTGCGCCGCATGGCATAAAGCTGCGACAGGCTAAATTCCAGGCCAATGCTGAACATCAGGAACACCACGCCAAACTCGGCCAGCTCGCGATTGGCTTCGCTATCCGGCAACAAGCTGAAAGCGTGCGGGCCCAACGCCAGGCCGATCAGGAAATACGCCAGCATCCCCGGCAGCCGTAGCACGCGGAACAGCGCCACCGTGCAAACCGCGCTGGTCAGCAGAATCAGGATGGATTGTAAGGCAGCTGGCATGATATGAGTTCAAGAGGGAATATAGGCAAAATCTGTGCCGGAAAACCGGTTATTTGCGTTGATGTCCTTTATTCGCCCGTCATTCCCTTTTATACTGGCAGTGTATGATTGCGTCGAAATTACAAATAGAAGCGGGCGTTGCCGCCCGGTCGCTTGATCTGGCGCGCGAGGTGTTGCTGATCGAAGCGCGCGCAGTAGAAGCTCTCTCCAAGCGCCTAGACATGACCTTTTGCCGCGCCGTCGACCTTATTCTACAGTGCCGGGGACGGGTTGTGGTAAGCGGCATGGGCAAGTCCAGCCACATCGGCAACAAGATTGCTTCCACCCTGGCCAGCACCGGCACCCCGGCTTTTTTCATGCATCCGGCCGAGGCCAGCCATGGCGACCTCGGCATGATTACCGCACAGGATATCGTGATCGCGTTGTCCAATTCCGGCGAAAGCGGGGAACTGCTGGCGATTGTTCCCTTACTGAAACGCATGGGCGCCAAGCTCATCAGCATTACCGGCAACCCAGCCTCCACGCTGGCCAAGGAAGCCGACGTGCATCTCGATGCCGGCGTCGCGCAAGAGGCCTGCCCACTGGGGCTGGCGCCTACCGCCAGCACTACCGCCGCCCTGGCCTTGGGCGATGCGCTGGCAGTGGCGCTGCTCGACGCGCGCGGCTTTTCCGCCGAGGATTTCGCCCGCTCGCACCCCGGCGGCGCGCTGGGGCGGCGGCTGCTGGTGCATGTCAGCGACGTTATGCGCCACGGCGACGCTATCCCGGCCGTGGCGGAAAACGCCTCGCTATCCACGGCCCTACTGGAAATGACGCGCAAAGGGTTGGGCATGACGGCCATTGTGGATGCGGCAAACCGACCCATCGGCATTTTTACCGACGGTGATTTGCGACGCACCTTTGAGCGCGGCGTCGATGTTGCCACCACCGGCATTGCCGAAGTCATGCACCCGCAGCCGCGCAGCATCGCTCCGCAACGGTTGGCGGTGGAAGCGGTGGAGCTGATGGAACAGCGCAAAATCAATGGCCTGCTGGTGGTGGACGACAACGGCGTGCTAGTCGGCGCGCTCAATATGCATGACTTATTGAGGGAAAAGGTCGTATGAGTGCAGACGCAACCGAGCGCGCTAAAAACATCAAGCTGATGGTATTCGACGTGGATGGCGTCATGACTGACGGTAGCCTCTACCTGTGCGACGACGGCCAGGAATACAAGGCGTTCAACACGCAGGACGGCTTGGGCATGAAACTGCTCAAGGCCAGCGGCGTGAATCTGGCTATTATTACCGGCCGAACCTCCAACGTAGTGGTGAAGCGCGCCGAGAGCACCGGCGTCGCCCATTTCTTCCAGGGCGTGGAAGACAAACTGGCAGCGTTCGAACAACTGGCCGGCGAACTGGGGCTGGAACTCACGCAATGCGCCTTCATGGGCGACGACCTGGTGGATTTGCCGCCCATGCTGCGCTGCGGTTTCGCCGTCACGGTGCCGGCAGCGCCCGCTTTGGTCAAGGCGCGTGCGCACTATGTCACCCCGCGCGAAGGTGGCCGCGGCGCGGTGCGCGATGTGGTGGAATTTATCATGCGGGCGCAGGGCACTTACGACGCCCAAATGGCGCAGTACCTGAAATAATTTTTGAGCGCCTCGTGATGCGCAGCCGTTCCGCAATCTGGTCTCCGCTGGCCGTGCTGGCATTGCTGGCGCTGCTTAGCATGTGGATAGACCGCAGTGTGCAGCCGCCAAAACCCAAGTTTGACGGGAGTGGCCGGCATGACCCGGATTACAAGGTGAGTAACTTTAATACAGTTAAAACGGATGAGTATGGCAACCCGCGCAACATGCTGGCGGCAGTGGAAATGCTGCATTTCCCGGATGATGACAGCACCCAGCTGCTGCGCCCGCGCTTTACGCAATACTCCGTCAACAAGCCTTATACCCAGATCCAGGCGCAGCACGGCTTGGTATCAAGCAATGGCGAGAATGTCTATTTCATGGATAATGTAAAGGCAGTGCGCGCGGCGACGCCGCAAAAAGGCGAATTGACGCTACAGACCGATTATCTGCACATTATCCCGGATAAGGATCTGGCGGTGACTGACCATCCGGTGACCATTTTGCAAGCACCGCATACCGTCATTCGCGCCACCGGCATGGAACTGAATAAGAAAGAACGGACTTTGAAGCTGTTCAAGCGCGTGTATGTGCATTATGAAAAGCCCGAAACCAAGGCGGCCACACCCAAAACGCGGCCACTAGCCAAGCCGCTGCCAGAGAAAAAACCGAACCAGAAAACATCGGCCAAAAAACCGCTCACTGTGAAAAAACCCGTTGAAAAGAAACCGGTGAAGAAGTCCACGCCACACCAACCCACTGCCGCTAACACCACGACCCGGGTACGGAGACATTATGAAACAGCCCCAACACAGCCTTAGCCTTTTAGTCTGCCTGGCCACGCTGCTTTTTTCCGGCGGTGCGCTGGCGGAAAAAGCCGATCGCGAAAAGCCGATCGATCTGGAAGCAGATACGGTACAGGTCAACGACGCCAAAAAAACCAGCACTTACACCGGTAACGTGATCCTGACCCAAGGCACGATAGTGATCCACGCCGACAAGCTGGTAGTGCGCGAAGATGGCGCCGGCTTCCAGCACAGCACGTCCACCGGCAACCCGACCACCTTCAAGCAAAAGATGGAAGGCAAGGACGAGTATATTGAAGGCAATGCCCAGCGCATCGAATATGACGGCCGCATGGACAAGGTGCAGCTTTACACCAAGGCCTGGGTCAAGCGCGGTACCGACATCGTGCATGGCGATTACATCATGTACGATGCCAACGCCGAGTACGCCGAAGCCATCGGCGGCGGCACACAGGCGGGGACAACCGACACCCCCAAGGGGCGCGTACACGCGGTGATCCAACCCAAGAAGAAAACGCCGGAAACGGCACCGCCGTCCCCGGCTGGTGGCACACCTCCAGCGGCTAACTAGTGATAGTCATCAGCCATGAGTGAACTAGTTGTCGAAAATCTGCGCAAGTGCTACAAGGCGCGTACTGTGGTGCAGGATATTTCGCTGTCCGTCAAAAGCGGCGAGGTAGTCGGCCTGCTCGGCCCCAACGGCGCCGGCAAGACCACCAGTTTTTACATGATGGTGGGGCTGGTGCCGCTGGATGGCGGGCGCATCCTGCTCAATGGCAGGGATCTGGGCAGCCTGCCCATCCATCAGCGTGCGCGGCTGGGATTATCCTACTTGCCGCAAGAGCCTTCGGTATTCCGCAAGCTGAATGTCACGCAAAACATCATGGCCATCCTGGAGCTGCGCCAACTGACGCCAGAACAGATGGAAACGGAACTGGAAGAGCTGCTGCAAGAACTGCACATCACCCATCTGCGGCACAACCCGGCGATCAGCCTGTCCGGCGGCGAGCGGCGGCGCGTGGAAATTGCCCGCTGCCTAGCTACCAATCCGCGCTTTATTTTGCTGGATGAGCCCTTTGCCGGTATTGACCCGATTGCGGTGCTGGACATCCAGAAGGTGATCCGCTTTCTTACCGAACGCGGCCTCGGCGTGCTGATTACCGACCATAATGTGCGTGAAACGCTGGGGATTTGCGACCACGCTTATATTATCAACGACGGCAAGGTACTGGCTTCTGGCCATCCCGCAGAAATCGTGCATAATGAAAGCGTGCGGGAAGTCTATCTTGGCAAGGACTTCCGCCTGTAGGCATAACGCAACATGAAACAAAGTCTCCAACTCCGGCTATCCCAGCACTTGGCGCTCACCCCGCAGCTGCAGCAGTCCATCCGCTTACTGCAGCTATCCACGGTGGAACTCAACCAAGAGCTGGAAACCATTCTGCAAGCCAACCCTTTGTTGGAGCGGGTGGACCAGGGAGAGAGCGAGAGCTATGTGCCCAACCCCACCACGCCCGGGGAGGTCGCGACGCCCCAGGAAGAAGGCCCCAAGCCGGAAGAATATGGTGCGGACGAGTTTGGCGGCGGCGACTACACCGACTTTTCCGGCAACAGCAACCGCTGGGAAGACTCCGGTTCAAGCAACGACGACGAAGGCGATTTCACCTTTCAGGAGGCAGATGTTCCGACCCTGCGCGAGCACCTGCTGGGACAGCTCAAACTGATGCCTTTTTCCCAGCGCGACCAGACCCTGGCCGCGCTGCTAGTGGACGCCATCAACGAGGACGGTTATCTGGAGCAGCCGCTGGAAGAGCTGGCCACTATCCTGCCGCCCGAATACGAGGTTGACCCGCTGGAACTGGAGACTGCGCTCAAGCACATCCAGCATCTTGATCCTCCCGGCGTCGGCGCGCGCAATCTGGCCGAATGCCTGGCGCTGCAACTGCAAACCCTGCCACAGGATACGCCGCGGCTGGCACTGGCCCGCGAACTGGTGGCGAACCACCTGCCCGCGCTGGCAACACGTGACTACGCCAAACTGCGCAAAGCCCTGCATTGCGATGAAAACGAGCTGCGCGAGGCGCAAAGCCTGATCACGCAGCTGAATCCACGCCCGGCCTCTGGTTTCAGCAACCTCAGCTCCGACCATTACATCCAGCACGAAATCGTGGTCAAGAAGATCAAGGGCGTATGGCTTGCCAGCCTGAACCAGGAGGTCATGCCCAAGCTGCGCATCAACCAGCTCTATGCCGATATCCTCAAACGCAATCGCGACAGTTCCAGCCAGTACCTGATGAGCCAGATGCAGGAAGCGAAGTGGATGATCAAGAACATCCAGCAGCGTTTCTCGACCATTTTGCGCGTATCGCAGGCCATCGTTGACCGCCAGCGCAACTTTTTCGAGCATGGCGAAATTGCCATGCGCCCGCTGGTGCTGCGCGAAATTGCCGATGAACTCGGCTTGCACGAATCCACTATTTCACGGGTAACAACGCGCAAGTATATGCTCACACCAAGGGGCGTTTACGAACTCAAATACTTTTTCGGCAGCCACGTCGCCACTGAATCCGGCGGTGCCTGCTCGGCCACCGCTATTCGGGCGCTGATCAAACAACTGGTGAGCGAGGAAAATCCGAAAAAACCGCTGTCCGACAGCCAGATTACCGACATCCTCGGTAAACAAGGCATCGTCGTGGCGCGGCGCACCATTGCAAAATACCGCGAGTCTTTACAGATCGCCGCGGCCAATCAACGTAAGTCACTATAACCAGAAGGAGGAAATCATGAACCTGAATCTCACCGGCCATCACCTGGAAATCACCCCGGCACTGCGCGATTACGTCGAATCCAAGCTGGAGCGCGTCACCGGGCATTTCGACCAAGTCATTGATGTCAAAGTCACCCTGTCCGTGGAAAAGCTGAAGCAGAAGGTGGAAGCTACCCTGCACGTACCGGGCAACGACCTGCACGCGGAATGTTCCGACGACAATATGTACAGCGCCATAGACCTGCTGGCCGACAAGCTGGACCGGCAAGTGTTGCGACACAAGGAAAAGCAAGCCGACCACCACCGCGCCGACGGTGGAGTCAAGCACCAATCGGCGGAGTAAGCATCAAGCTTCAACATCAAACCCATGGCCCAGATCAGCGTAGCCGAGCTCTACCGTGACACCCGCCGCAATCTAAAACTGAAGTGGGTGGCGGGGCTGGACGGCGGTGATAACCACCTCACCAGCGATACGGTTACCAAGCCTTCGCTGGCGCTGATCGGCCATCTCAATTTTGTCCACCCCAACCGGGTGCAGGTGCTGGGCTGCGCAGAAATGGATTACCTGCGCAGCCTGGGCACCGCGGACATGAAACGCGCCATCGCCAACCTGTTTTCCACCGACCTCGCCGCCGTGGTTGTCGCCAATGGCGAAGTGCCGCCCAAGGCATTGCTGCAAGCGGCCGATAAGCGCCGCACGCCGCTGTTCACCTCGCCGGTACAAAGTCCGCGCCTGATGGACGTGCTAAGCCACTACCTGGCGCAAGCGGTAGCGGAATCGGCCAGCTGCCATGGCGTGTTCATGGAAGTGCAAGGCTTCGGCGTGCTGATTAAGGGCGATGCCGCTATCGGCAAAAGCGAACTGGCGCTGGAACTGATTACGCGTGCCCACCGCCTGGTGGCCGACGACATTGTGGATTTTTACCGCGTTGCGCCGGAACGGCTGGAAGGGCGCTGCCCGCCGCTGTTACAGGATTTTCTCGAAGTACGCGGCTTAGGGATACTCAATGTGCGCGAGCTGTTCGGCGACAACGCCGTCAAGCCGACCAAGCCGCTGGATCTGATCGTCCAGTTGGAAATGGCGGAAACCCTGGTGCCGCAACTGCTCGATCGCCTCAAAATCAAGGCGCAAAGCGAATACATTCTCGAAGTCAAAATCCCCAAGGTGCTGATCCCGGTGGCGGCCGGCCGCAATATCGCGGTATTGGTGGAAGTCGCCGTACGCAACCATGTGCTGTTGATGCGCGGCATCAACAGCACGCGCCAGTTCACTCAGCGCCAGCACCGTGAAATCCGGCGCACGGCGAAAGAAGGCATGGACTAATGCGACTGCTGGTGGTCACCGGCCTCTCCGGCTCCGGCAAAAGCGTGGTCCTCAAGGCGCTGGAAGACGGCGGCTATTACTGCATGGACAACCTGCCCGCCACGCTGTTGCCGCAAACCACGCGGCATCTGGAACAGGCTGGGCAAACCCGGGTTGCCGTCAGCATGGATACCCGCAGCAGCAGCCTGGAAACCTTGCCGCAAACCATCGGAGCCTTGCGCGCGCAAGGCACCGACGTGCAAGTGCTGTTTCTGGAATCCAGCGCCGAGACTCTGGTCAAACGGTTCAGCGAAACGCGCCGGCGGCATCCGCTTTCCAGCGACGATACCACGCTAGCGGAGAATATCCGCCAGGAGCGCGAGCTGCTCTCGGAGTTGGGCGATCTCGGCCATCGCATTGATACCAGCGACTTGCGGCCGAACACCCTGCGCTCTTGGGTCAAGGACTTCATCGCGCTTGACCATAGCGGGCTGACCTTGCTGTTTGCCTCATTCGGCTTCAAGCATGGCATCCCGCTGGATGCCGACTACGTGTTCGACGTGCGCTGCCTGCCCAACCCGCATTACGACCCGGCATTGCGGCCGCTGACCGGACGCGACCAGCCCGTTATTGAGTTCTTGCAACAACAAGATGGCGTGCTGGCCATGGCCGCAGACATCCGCCAATTCATCGGCAACTGGCTGCCCTGCTTCGTGCGCGACAACCGCAGTTACCTGACGGTTGCCATCGGCTGTACCGGCGGCCAGCACCGCTCGGTTTACCTAGCGGAACAGCTGGCCGCGCACTTCCGCGGGCAAGGCCAGAAAGTGCTGGTCCGGCACCGGGAGCTGGCATGAACAATTTTATGATCGAGGCAACACCATGATAGGAATACTCATTATCGCCCACGGCTCGCTAGGTGAAAGCCTGGTGCACTGCGCCAGCCACGTCATGGGCGGGCCGCCGCCGCAACTGAAGCAGATTGGCGTGGGCATGCACGGCGATCCCGCCGCGTTGTTGCCCATGGCGCGGGAAATGGTCAAGGAGCTGGATCAAGGCGAAGGCGTGCTGGTACTGTCGGATATTTACGGTGCCACCCCCTGTAATCTGGCTGGCCAGCTACTGACGCCGGGCCGGGTGGAAGGCCTCGCCGGGGTCAACCTGCCGATGCTGGTGCGCGCCCTATCCTACCGCAACGAATCGCTGGAGGTGCTGATCGAGAAAGCCGTCGGTGGTGGCGTCGGCGGCGTCATTCATTTCACCCAGGAAAAGTGCCAGCCTCATGCTTAAACAGGATATCGAGATCATCAACAAGCTGGGCTTGCATGCGCGCGCCTCCACCAAACTCACCCAAGTGGCCAGTCAGTTCGGCTCGGAAATCTGGATCGAGCGCAACAGCCGTCGCGTTAACGCCAAGAGTATTATGGGCGTGATGATGCTGGCCGCCAGCAAGGGCAGCAAAGTGACGCTGGAAGCCAGTGGCGCGGATGAGGCGCCTGCGATACAAGCATTGGTGGCACTGATCAACGACAAATTCGGCGAGGGGGAATGAGTGTGAAACGTGAGACGTTAGGCGTGAGGAGTGAGGTGAGGAAGGGGGTTTGCGCCTCACTCCTCACCCTTCCCCCCTCACGCCGCCCCAAAGGGGTGGCATCATGAGCTTCACCATGCACGGCGTTGCGGTTTCCAGCGGCATTGCCATCGGGCGGGCGCACCTAGTTTCGCATGCCCTGCTGGAAGTGGCGCATTACGTGGTGCCCAATCATCTGGTGGAGGCGGAAGTTGCCCGTTTTTCCCAGGCCGTGGATAGTGTGCGCTACGACCTGGAAGGTATCCGTGCCGCCCTGCCGTCCAATGCGCCAGCGGAACTCGGTTCCTTCGTCGGCACCCACATCATGATCCTGGCCGACAAGGCGTTGTCCGAAGCGCCCAAGCAGATCATCCGCGCAGAACAGTGCAACGCCGAATGGGCGCTGAAGCAGCAGATGGACGCCCTGGTGGCGCAGTTCGAGGAAATCGAGGACGACTACCTGCGCGAGCGCAAATTCGACGTGGTGCAGGTGGTCGAGCGCGTCATCAAGGTATTGCTCGGCCATCCCAGCCATGCGCCGCAAGGCAAGCAGGAAAGCGGCATGGTGCTGGTGGCGCACGACCTGTCGCCGGCCGATGCCATCCAGTTCAAGCAGCACCAGTTTGCCGCCTTCATCACCGACGTCGGCGGCGTCACCTCGCATACCGCCATCCTGGCACGCAGCCTCAACATCCCGTCCATTGTCGCCCTGCACCATGCACGCGACCTGATCCACGACGGCGAACTGATTATCGTCGATGGCAACCAGGGCGTGGTCATCGTCAACCCGGATCAGAACACGCTTACCGAGTACCGGCTCAAGCAGGAACAATGGGAGATCGAACAGCAAAAGCTGAAACGGCTCAAGCTGACCCGCGCGGTGACGCTGGATGGCACGCCGGTCGAGCTGCACGCCAACATCGAAATCCCGGAAGACGTGGCGCAAACCAAAGCCGCCGGTGCCACCGGCATCGGCCTCTACCGCACCGAATTCCTGTTCATGAACCGGCGCGAATGGCCGGACGAGGACGAGCAGTTCGAGGCTTACCGCCGTGTCATGGACGCCATGAAAGGCCTGCCGGTCACCATCCGCACCCTGGACCTGGGCGCCGACAAGCCGGCCAACCCCGACGAGGCGCGCACCTGCACCAACCCGGCGCTGGGACTGCGCGCCATCCGCCTGTGCCTGGCGGAACCGCTAGTGTTCCACACCCAGCTACGCGCCCTGCTGCGCGCCTCCCATTACGGCAACCTCAAAATCCTGATTCCCATGCTGTCCAGCCTGTCCGAACTGCGCCAGGCGCTGCACCTGCTGGAACGCGCAAAAGGCACCCTGCGCGAGGAGAAAATCCCGTTCGACGACCAAGTCCAGGTCGGCGGCATGATCGAAGTCCCTGCCGCCGCGCTGATGGCCGACGCCTTTGCACGTGAGTTGGATTTCCTCTCCATCGGCACCAACGACTTGATCCAGTACACGCTGGCCATTGACCGCACCGACGGCAGCGTGGCGCACCTCTACAACCCGCTGCATCCAGCCGTGCTGCAACTGATCGAATTGACCATACGCGCCGCCGACAAGGCTGGCATTCCGGTTTCGGTGTGCGGCGAAATGGCCGGCGACCACCGGCTGACCCGTTTGCTGCTGGGCTTCGGCCTACGCCAGTTCTCCATGCACCCGGCCCATGTGCTGGCGGTAAAACACCAGGTACTGCAAAGTAACCTGCCCAAGCTGGCCAGCACCGTGCGCAAAATCCTGGCCAGCGCCGAAATAGACCGCATCGTACCGCTACTGCAAAAGCTCAATCAGTAACAAGATGGGGCGGGCAGTAGCCGGAAGCCGGTGACATGTATAGACAATGGCATTTCTTTAACTTGTCCAATACCACGTGATAAGAAAACACGATTTTCTTATCACGTGCCATGCTGTAACTGGTGATGGCATCGACACGTCATCATTTTGTGTCGACGAAACGCAGAAAAATCGACACACTTTTCGGATATGTCGATGAAACATGAAAATTTCGACATAAAATGAGCAAGGCCAAAAGCTGCGCGCGCACGTTGTCTGACATACGAGTGCACTGCAAGCGTGTGCGTCCTACCGTGCTTTTTGCGATAATCGGTCCGGCAGTAGAGCGCCCTTGCTGCCCGATCATGAGGAGTGTTCTTATGAGTACCGTTCTTGCAAACGTACTGCCCATCGCTAGCGAGCTGGAGCTTGCTGACCGCGCCAAACTGGCCGAGCAACTGCTGCTCAGTCTGGATGAACCGGTTGAAGCCAAAGTGGAAAGCCTCTGGATTGCCGAATCCAAACGCCGTCTGGCCGCGTGGCGTGCAGGAACAGTCGAGGCGGTTCCGGCCGATGAAGTTTTCCGCCGGGTGGTTGCCGATCTTTCGTGATTTCCCGATTTCTTCCCGAGGCTGACGAGGAGTTCCGCGAGGCCGCGCGCTATTATGAGGACAAGGCACCGGGCGCGGGTTTCGCTTTCATTACCGCTGTTGCTCATCATAGGCGCTGCCCTTATTACTGGTCCAGGCACATCTGAGCGGTGTTGACCTATGTCTTCCAAAAATATGGAAGGCACAAGTTCTCAGTCGCCCCCAGTCCCTCAACCACCATCCCAGACGCACGGGAATACGTCCAGGACGTACGCCACAGTGGGGTGGGATGTGTCGTCGCCGGCAAACGCCCAGGGAGGGGTTGAATTACCAGAGTTCGCACATGGCGCACTGCAAGCGAGTGGGCCAACCGGGCTAGAAACGTCACGTGTTTATTGTGGCCACTGCTCAAGTCGCTCTATCCAAGCTCGAAAAAGTGGACATTCTTGACGAATGGCATCAAGCCCGATTTCGAGTACAGCCAATGTACCCATCAACGGTTTTTCATAGTTTGGAACCAAATTCATAATCCGTTTAGAAGGGGCTGTAAGGGGCGAGTCGTTAATTTCCTCGGGAGTCGTAAACTGATCTCGGATTGATTGGAAATGAGGCGATAATTCTGGCCTACCGATGCCCAACCCAAGCTTAGTGGCATCGCTGAATAAGAGCCCTTCAAATTCATGCATCATGACGTATGGAACGAAACGACTTTGATCAAAGTCACCGCCCATCTCACTGCAAATGTCTGCCAGGAGCGCATTCTCGACCACCCCAGCCTTTTCGGAAAAGGACAGGTGTGTTGTTTCTGCGCGCCCCGGCCACGCTCTATCCCCAGTTTGAGGTAGCGCGTAAAAATCTACCATTGTCGTCGAAAGGCAGGCAGCATCTTCTTTCAAGTGGTTCAGAATATCCTTACGCACTGCGCTCCACGCTCGAATACCGCCACGCCGATCACGCTGGCGGGCATTGCCAACCAGTCTGGCGCTGACTTTAGTGTAGCCCCATCGGTAAAGGTGGGAGGCCAGCACTTCGTTCACGAAAACCTCCTCTGTTTCGCCTTCAACATGAATTAGCAACCTAGACATAGGCTCATTCAACCCCTGGGCGACCACTCAATTCATTTTTCTCCCAAAGTTGGCCCAAACTATAATCTTGCAACCATACCTCTAGTCTCGCAGTATCTAGACGAGTAATCTGGGTGCCCCCATCTACGCGATTCGCTACCAACACGTCCTCGGGTTGGAAATGGTCAAGCAGAAATGGAGATTGCGTAGAGATAATCACTTGGGTACTAACAGAGGCTTGCTTAATCAGCGCAGACAACAATGTGATAGCGTAGGGGTGCAACCCTAGTTCAGGCTCATCGACCAGAATCACCGATGGTCGATAGCTCTCAGGTTGAAGAAGCAAGGTCGTGAGCGCAATGAAACGTAAGGTGCCATCCGAAAGTGCAGATGTGTCGAAATATGCGTCTGACCCCTTGTGCCGCCACTCTAGCCGAATTTTCTCTTGGTTTAGCTTTTGCGGCTCCAATTGAAAATCATCGAAAAATGGTGCCACACGCTGCACGGTACGACGGATGAGGCTGTAAGAACTTTCGTGTTTCTCGCGTAGATAGTAAAGAAATGCTGCTAGATTTGAGCCGTCTGGACGCAGATAGCGGTTGTCATTCACGTCGGCCGTTAACTTCATTGGCGACGTCGAACTAGTGTCGTGGAAATGATAAAGCCGCCAACGATCCAGGTGATCGCGGACGTAGCTGGCAATTTTTGTAGATTTTGACGCGCTGATACCAGCTTCTTTGCCTACTCTTGGGAGACCTTCGCCCAAGGGTCCCGCGTATTTCGACTTATTCCAATAGTAAGCCCACTCAGTTTGCGGTACGAGTTCATCTGAATTAGTTGGCTCAAGATTAATCTCGTATTGATTTCGCTCATCCAAAAAAGAAATACGAATCTGGAGTTGCTTTGTCACCTTGGCCCCGAAATGAAGCACTTTGTCAGCACCGCCTGCCTTGATCACATAGTCTTGTAGGTGCCCTTCGCGGATGGCATGCAAAAAAGAGAACACACCAATGAAATTGGACTTCCCTGAGCCATTCGGACCGATAACCACATTGATGGCTCCAAGCTTCAGCTTCTCGATGGAAGCGATACTCTTGAATCCTTTAACACTGATGGTATTAAGTTCAGGCATGATGTATCTTCAGTCTGCTAGATAGTGTCGTCACAAGATATTTGCCCACAAGGCGATGCAACGAATGTGGACGGCTGCAAGGAATGACGAAGTACATTTCGCGTAGCGCGTCGCAATTCCTCGCCACCGCTTGAGATGCAA
>Ga0265327_10001320_pt1:0-25000 | contig 32294 bp, 23 predicted proteins | sample 41621metaG_FD_202089 | JGI IMG/M metagenome (GOLD analysis project Ga0265327, IMG submission 202089) | Rhizosphere microbial communities from Carex aquatilis grown in University of Washington, Seatle, WA, United States - 4-16-21 metaG | ecosystem: Host-associated > Plants > Roots >...
CGCACGAGGCGGAGGCGATGCTTCTTCGCCGGCGCCCCCTCCAGCCGGGCCAGCACGTCATCGACCCAGGGGCCGGCGGCGTTGACGGCGATTCGTGTCCGGATTTCGCGCGTTGTCCCGCCCGCCATGATCTCGACCGCATAGCCGTGATCGAGCGGATGGATCGCCGTGACCTCCGCCCGGCTGCGGATATCGGCGCCGTGCGCCTTGGCGTCGAGCAGGGTTTCGAGAACGAGCCTTGAATCGTCGGTCTGGCAATCGGGATAATGCAGCAGCCCCCGCACCCGGCTTAGATCGAGTTCGGCGAAATCCTCCCATTGCCGGGACGGGATATGCCCGGCAGGCTCCAGCCGCGCCGCGCCCGCCAGCAGATCATAGAGGAACAGCCCGAGGCGCAGCACCAAGGCCGACCGCACGCCTCCCGCCGTCACCGGCAGGATGAAGCGCTGACGCCGGACGAGATGCGGCGCTATCCGCAGCAGCACCTCGCGCTCATGCAGCGATTCCCGCACCAGCCGGAACGCGCCATGCTCCAGATACCGCAAGCCGCCATGGATAAGCTTGCTCGACGCCGAGGAGGTGGCCCCGCCGAAATCAGCCCGCTCGGCCAGCCCCACGCGCAACCCGCGCCCCGCCGCATCCCGCGCGATCGCCGCACCATTGATGCCGCCGCCGATGATGAAGAGATCGAAATCCACGATCCGCGACGGGACGCCGCCTCAGCCCAACAACGCCGTGAACGCCCAAAGCCCGAGCGGAATATGGAGAAGATTGGCGCTCGGCCACCACAGCGCAAAGCCGATGAGGAAAAGCCCGATCAGGGGAAGCGCGATCCCCGGAGCCGCCGAGAATAATTGCTCCCGGATCGCCGCAAGCGAGGTGGGAAGCTTGTAGCCGCCGGTGATCGCGTCGCGGATCAATTTCTCCTCGGCCCGGATGATCTTATAGGCGACCACGAGATAGAGGATCTTGAAAGCAAGCGGGAACAGCATCCATACCGCCAAGGCCCCAAGAAGCGGAATTCCCCAGAGGATTGCTCGCTCCGGAATATTCACCGGCAATGCTTTTGCGAGTGTGTTCTGAACCGACATGGAAACGGACATGGACGGGCCTCCCAACCAAAACTTGTGCGATCGTCATGATATTCTTGCCGCCCGGCTCTGCGTTTAGCTTCCCCGGAGACCGGACGGTTTCCCCAAGGTTGAGGGGATAGGCTACCAGTTTTGCCGGGAGAGGTAAATTGCGGCGGCAAGGGGCCGCGCCGGCTTGGGTCATGACAGTTTTACGATTCTCCGGGTATTTCATCGGGCCAGAGTTGTGCGCCATGCAGGACAGGCAGGATGCGGATCGTGTCGCCTTCTATGACATAGGCGGCGACATAGGGCGTGCGGACGATGACCAGTTCGCGCGTCCCCTCGATGCGGCTCGCCTTTGGGCGAAATATGCTTCGGCCTCGTCACTCGGGATGCCTGGATGGGGATCATCAAGGGCAACCTGCACCTTGGCTCGAAACCACGCGTCGTGGGCCGCCGGGTCATTCGTCAGGGTAAAGGGAAGTGTCCCTTCCTTGGCTGTCCGGGTCAACCGGATGCGGACGGCATCGGAAATCGTCAGCCCCATCTCTTCCAGCACACTGGCCGCGCGGGCTTTCACCTCGGCGTCGATCCGTGCCTGTACCAATGCATTTGCAGCCATGACGAACGCCTCCCTCGGCAGCGATATGGCTACCCCGGCTTTTTCGTCTTCCGCCCCGACCGTGCGAGATAGGGCTTCAAATACCGCCCCGTATGGCTTTCCGCATTGGCCGCCACCTGTTCGGGCGTGCCCTCGGCCACGATCCTGCCGCCGCCGGAGCCGCCTTCGGGGCCGAGGTCGATGATCCAGTCGGCGGTTTTGATGACTTCGAGATTGTGCTCGATCACCAGGATGGTGTTGCCCTGGTCGACCAGCACCTGGAGGACTTCGAGGAGCTTGCGGACATCCTCGAAATGCAGGCCGGTGGTGGGCTCGTCGAGGATGTAGAGGGTGCGCCCGGTGGCCCGGCGGGAGAGCTCCTTGGCGAGCTTGACCCGTTGCGCCTCGCCGCCGGAGAGAGTGGTTGCCGCCTGGCCGATATGCACATAGCCGAGGCCGACGCGCTCCAGGGTCTGAAGCTTGTCGCGGATCGAGGGCACGGCGCGGAAGAATTCGGCGCCTTCCTCGACCGTCATGTCGAGGATGTCGGCGATGCTCTTATGCTTGAAGGTGACGTCGAGTGTCTCGCGGTTATAGCGCTTGCCCTTGCACACGTCGCATTGAACATAGACATCGGGCAGGAAGTGCATCTCGATCTTGAGCACGCCGTCGCCCTGGCAGGCCTCGCAGCGTCCGCCCTTGACGTTGAAGGAAAAGCGCCCCGGCGCGTAGCCCCGCGCCTTGGATTCGGGCAGCCCCGCGAACCAGTCGCGGATCGGGGTGAAGCAGCCGGTATAGGTCGCGGGGTTGGAGCGCGGCGTGCGTCCGATCGGCGACTGGTCGATGTCGATGACCTTGTCGATCCGCTCGATCCCCTCGATCCGGTCATGGAGGCCCGGAAACTCCCGCGCCCCGTTCATCTGTTTGGTCAGCGCCTTGTAGAGGGTCTCGACGATGAGCGTCGATTTGCCGCCGCCCGAGACGCCGGTGACGCAGACGAAGGCGCCGAGCGGAATATCGACGGTGACGTTCTGGAGGTTGTTGGCGCGCGCATTGACGATGCGGAGCTTTTGCCCCTTATGGCCGGGGCGGCGTTCCGTCGGCAGCGGGATCTGGCGGATTCCGGTGAGGTACTGGCCGGTGATGCTGTCAGGATTGGCCATCACCTCCTCCGGCTTGCCCGAAGCCACCACCCTGCCGCCATGGATGCCGGCGGCGGGCCCCATATCGACCAGATAATCGGCGGCGCGGATGGCGTCTTCGTCATGTTCGACGACGATGACGGTGTTGCCGATGTCCCGAAGCCGCCGCAGCGTGATCAGCAGCCGCTCATTGTCGCGCTGATGCAGCCCGATCGAGGGCTCGTCCAGCACATAGAGCACGCCCGTCAGCCCCGAGCCGATCTGCGAGGCCAGGCGGATGCGCTGGCTTTCGCCGCCCGACAGCGTGCCCGAGGCCCGTGACAAGGTGAGGTATTCGAGGCCGACATTGTTGAGGAAGCCGAGGCGCTCGTTGATTTCCTTCAGGATGCGCTGGGCGATCTCGTTTTGCTTTTGCGTCAGCGCCTCAGGCAGGGCGGCAAACCAATGGGCGGCGTCGGCGATGGAGAAGCCGGTGACCTCGCTGATGGTCTTGAGGCCGACCTTGACGGCCAGCGCCTCTGGCTTCAGCCGCTGGCCGTTGCAGGTCTCGCAAATCTTGGCGCTCTGATAGCGGGAGAGTTCCTCGCGGACCCAGGCACTGTCGGTTTCCTTCCAGCGCCGCTCCATATTCGGAATGACGCCCTCGAAGGGCCGGTTGGTGTCGTAGCGGCGCAGCCCGTCATCGAATTTCATCGCCAGCGGCTCGCCGCGCGAGCCGTAGAGGATGACGTCCCGGACCTCGGGCGGAAGCTCCCGCCAGGGCGTGTGCAAGCCGATGCGGAAATGCCGGGCGAGGCTTTCCAGCGCCTGCGTGTAATATTGCGCCGAGGAATTCGCCCAGGGGATGATCGCACCACCGGTCAGCGATGACTCTTCGGCGATGATCTGCGCCGGGTCGAAGATGAATTTGGTGCCGAGCCCGTCGCAGGCCGGGCAGGCGCCGAAGGGGTTGTTGAAGGAGAAGAGCCGGGGCTCGATCTCCGGAATGGTGAAGCCCGAGACCGGACAGGCGAATTTCGCCGAGAAGATCGTGCGCTCGCCATTCTCGGCGTTCTCCGCCACGGCGATCCCGTCGGCGAGTTCGAGCGCCGTTTCCAGGCTGTCGGCGAGCCGGGCCTGGAGGCCGCTATCGGGATCGAGGCTGGTGACGATGCGGTCGACGACGATCTCGATGTCGTGCTTGACCTTCTTGTTGAGCGCCGGCGCCTCTTCGATGTCATAGAGTTCGCCGTCGATCTTGACCCGCTGGAAGCCGCGCTTTTGCAACTCGGCCAGCTCCTTGCGGTACTCGCCCTTGCGTCCGCGGATGATGGGGGCCAGGAGATAAAGCCGGGTGCCTTCCGGAAAGCTCAGGATGCGGTCGGCCATCTGCGAGACCGTCTGGCTTTCGATCGGCAGGCCGGTGGCGGGGGAATAGGGCGTGCCCACCCGCGCATAGAGCAGGCGCAGGTAATCATAGATCTCGGTGACGGTGCCGACGGTCGAGCGCGGGTTCTTGGAGGTGGTCTTCTGCTCGATCGAGATCGCGGGGGACAGGCCCTCGATCGAATCGACATCGGGCTTTTGCATCAGCTCCAGGAACTGCCGCGCATAGGCGGAAAGGCTCTCGACATAACGCCGCTGACCCTCGGCATAGATGGTGTCGAAGGCGAGAGAGGATTTGCCCGAACCCGACAGGCCGGTCATCACGACCAGGCTGTCGCGGGGAAGATCGATGTCGATGTTCTTGAGGTTATGCTCCCGCGCGCCGCGGATCTTGATTTCGTGCATCAATGCAAAAGCGTCCAGGCGAGCGCCAGCCCCGTCGCCAGCAGCAGCGCCACCCGCAGGAGACGCAGCCGGACCGGGACGGGATTGTCGTTCGCCGGAGCCGGTCCCGGCCGCCCGTGTTGTCCAGGACGTCCCGGTCCAAGACCGGCGGCGGGGTTATTCCATCCGTGAGCGGTCTCAGGCACGGCTGTCCAGGGGTACGAAGTCGCGCCGGGTCGCGCCGACATAAAGCTGCCGGGGACGGCCGATCTTCTGCTCCGGGTCCACGACCATTTCCTTCCACTGGGCGATCCAGCCGACGGTCCGGGCGATGGCGAACAGCACCGTGAACAGCCCGACCGGGATGCCCATGGCCTGAAGGATGATGCCCGAATAGAAATCGACGTTGGGGTAGAGCTTTCTTTCGATGAAATACTCGTCCTCCAACGCGATCCGCTCCAGCTCCATGGCGAGGGCGAGCAGCGGCTCGTCGCGGATATCGAGCGCGTCCAGCACCTCATGGCAGCTCTTGCGGAGGACGGTCGCGCGCGGGTCGTAATTGCGGTAGACGCGGTGTCCGAAGCCCATGAGCAGGAACGGATCGTCCTTGTCCTTGGCGCGCTTGAGGAATTCCGGGATGCGGTCGACGGTCTTGATCTCGTGCAGCATCTTCAGCACGGCTTCATTGGCGCCGCCATGGGCTGGACCCCAGAGCGAGGCGATGCCGGCGGCGATACAGGCGAAGGGATTGGCGCCGCTGGAACCCGCGAGCCGCACCGTCGAGGTCGAGGCGTTCTGTTCGTGATCGGCATGGAGGATGAAGATCTTGTCGATCGCCCGGGCCAGCACCGGGTTGATCTTGTATTCCTCGCACGGCACCGCGAACATCATGTTGAGGAAGTTCTCGGCGTAGTTCAGGTGGTTCTTCGGATAAACGAAGGGCTGCCCGATCGAATATTTGAAGGCCATGGCGGCGATCGTCGGCATCTTGGCGATGAGACGGTAGCTCGCCACCTGCCGCTGATGCGGGTCGAGGATGTCGGTGGAGTCATGATAGAAGGCCGAGAGCGCGCCGACGACGCCGCACATCACCGCCATCGGATGCGCGTCACGGCGGAAGCCGCGCAGGAACGCGGTCAGCTGTTCATGCACCATGGTGTGGCGGCCGATGTCGTAGACGAATTCCTTGCGCTGCAACACGTTCGGCAATTCGCCGTGCAGCAGCAGGTAGCAGACCTCCATGAAGTCGCTATGTTCGGCCAGCTGCTCGATCGGGTAGCCGCGATAGAGAAGCTCGCCCTTGTCGCCGTCGATATAGGTGATGGCGGAGCGGCAGCTCGCGGTCGAGGTGAAGCCCGGATCGAAGGTGAAATGGCCGGTATCGCTATAGAATTTACGGACATCGACCACTTTGGGGCCGGTGGTTCCGGGCAGCAATGGCAGCTCCCACGACTTTCCGGTCGAATTATCGGTGACCGTCACGGTTTCCCTGGGGGCGTTCGAGCCCAACCCATTCGCCTGGTCTGACATCGCCTGTTCTCCCGTGAAAATGTTTATTGCGCTGCGATAGGCCTATCGCGCGAACAATAGGATGGTCCGCCGGATTTGGCAAATATACGTTAAGCGTCGGTATCCCTATGTTGGTCTTCTAACGCAAGCAGGCTTTCAGCGCGTCATCGATGCGCGCCAGGATTTCCTCACGTCCGAGGACGGCCAGAACCTCGAAGATCGGCGGCGAGAAGGTGGAGCCGGTGACCGCCGCCCGCAAAGGCTGGGCGAGGGCGCCGAGCTTGATTTCGTGCTTTTCAGCCAGGAGGCGGGCGGCCTCTTCGAGCGCGGCGGCTTCCCACGGCGCTTCCGCGATCGCATCCCGGACCTCGGTCAGAAGCGGAAGCGTCTCCGGCGTAAGCTGCTTTTGCGCCTTCTCGTCGAAAGCGAGCGGCCTTGCCGCCACCAGGAAGCCGGCATTCTTGGCGAGTTCGAGGATCGTCTTCGCCCTGGCCTTCAGCCCCGGCATGGCGGCTTGCAGCCTTGTCCGCTCCGTCTCGTCGAGCGCCCGCCCGAGTGCTTCTTCGAGATGCGGCGCCACCAGCCCAGCCAGACGGCCGTCATCCGCCTCGCGCAGGTAATGGCCGTTGAGATTGGCGAGCTTGACGAAATCGAAGCGCGCGGCGGAGCGCCCGACCGCGTCGATATCGAACCAGGCGATCGCCTGCTCCGTCGAGATGATCTCGTCATCGCCATGGCCCCAGCCGAGGCGCAGAAGGTAATTGCGCATGGCTTCCGGCAGATAGCCCATATCCCGGTAGGCTTCGACGCCCAAGGCTCCGTGGCGCTTGGACAGCTTGGCGCCGTCGGGGCCGTGGATCAGTGGCACATGCCCGTATTCCGGCACGTTCCAGCCCATCGCCCGGAAGATCTGGGCTTGGCGGAAGGCGTTGGTCAGATGATCGTCGCCCCGGATCACATGGGTGATGCCCATATCGTGATCATCGACCACGACCGAGAGGTTATAAGTGGGCGTGCCGTCGCCGCGCAGGATGATAAGGTCGTCGAGCTGGGCATTGGCGACGGTGACTTCGCCTTGCACATGGTCGCGGATCGTGGTCTCGCCTTCCTGCGGCGCCTTCAGCCGGATGACGGACGGGACATCGGCCGGTGCCTCTTTCGGATCGCGGTTCCGCCAAGTGCCGTCGTAGCGCACGGTGCGGCCCTCGGCCCGCGCCTGCTCGCGCATGGCCTCCAGTTCTTCCGGCGTGCACCAGCAGCGATAGGCCCGGCCCCGCGCCAGCAGTTCCAGCGCCACTTCGGCATGACGCCCGGCCCGGTCCGATTGCATGACGATCTCGTCGTCCCAATCGAGCCCGAGCCATTTCAGCCCTTCGAGGATCGCCGCCACCGCCTCCGGGGTCGAGCGGGCGCGATCGGTATCCTCGATCCGCAGCCGGAACTTGCCGCCGTGATGGCGGGCGTACAGCCAATTGAAGAGGGCAGTCCTGGCGCCGCCGATATGGAGGTAGCCAGTGGGGGAGGGCGCGAAGCGGACGGTGATGCTCATGACCGGGTTATAGCCATGTCATACCCCCGGCGTCCATATGCGCACTTTGAGCGCGTATTTCCCGGACGGGCGCGCCGCCGCCCGAAGTTGAAATTCGGTGGGGCCAAGCGCATCGTCCATGCCCGCTCCGGCGTCTTTCAGACGGCGGATGCGGTCCATCTGAAGGAACCTGATATAACGGTAGCCAAAAATTCAAAAATATTGACCGTCGTTGCGAGAATTGGATGGTCAATATTTTCGACCGTTGAATTAATCAGGCATTACTGGTTAAGGTAGAAATTAGGCGCTGCTATAGGTAATATCGCGTCTTAAAAATGCGTTTCATGAGCCCTCTGTTTGGGACCGCGCTGTATCGGTCGGTTTTCCGGCTTGGGACGGCACGCCGGTCTCGGCGGTCGAATGCCTTGTCAATTTTCCGAGGAACATGATGCCGATCAAAGCACCTTATAGTGAAAGCCTGGATTCGAGCGGGCGGAAGGGTTCGTTGGGAACCCTTATGCTGGCCATCACCATCGGCCTTGCCCTGCTTGCCCTCATCATTCTTGGCGGCCTCGCCGCCGGATCGTGGCAGAACCGGCAGGCGGCAGCCGCCCTGAGCAGCGCCGATGCCGCCGGCAACCGCTTCGTCGGCGGCATCTATCAGGTGCTGCTCGAACGGCTTGCCACGAACAATGCCCTGCAGGCGAAGGATCCGGCGGCTTCCGAAGCCCGCGAGAAGATCAAGGCGCGCCGCAAGACGGCCGAAGAGGCGTTTGCCGGAACCTTGCCGCTGATTCTTGCCGAAGACTTTCCGCGGCACGCCGAATTGTCGGAAGCGCTGCAAAAGGCCAAGGAGAGCGCGGACGAGTTCCGCCGGCGCGCCGATCAGGCGCTCGACCAGCCGAAGGACGGGCGCGACCCCGAGCTGCTGCAGAAATTCGTTCCCACCATGACCGATCTGGTCAATGCCTCCCTGCATGTCTGGGTCGCCGCTCTGCATTCGATCAGCAGCGCCGATCCGGAGATCGTGCGCCTGGCGACCCTGCGGCAACTGGGGTGGACCCTCCGGGAGATTACCGGTCTTGAGCGTGCCCTCGTCTCGACCGCCATCGCCGGCGGCAAGCCGCTCGCACCGGAAGCGCTCCAGAAGATCACCGGCTACCGGGCTCAGGTGGCTCTCGCCTGGAAGCTCGTCCAGGATCTTACCGCCGGAGAACAGGGGGCTGATCTGATACAGGCGCTCGCCGGTGCGAAGGAACGTTATTTCGGTGGCTTCGAGCCGCTTGCCGACAAGATGCGCGCGCTCTCCCAACAAGCCGCACCCTATCCGATGACGGCGCCCGAATGGGTCGAGACCACCAATCCACAGATCGATTCCCTGCTCGACATCATGACGGCGGCCAGCAAGAGCAGCGAGGCGCGGACGCTTGAACTGGAGCGCGCGGCCACGCATGCCCTGCTGTTTCAGCTCCTCGGCATTCTGGTGGTGCTGGCCATCGCCGGGAGCAGCGCCCTTCTCGTCCTCCGCCGCCTGTTGAAACCGCTCGGGCGCCTCAACAATGCGGTACGCGAATTGGCAACGGGCAATCTAGCGGTCGCGATCCGGGACGGGGAGCGCCAGGACGAAATCGGTGAAGTGGCCCGCGCCCTCGATGTTTTCAAGAAGAATGCCGTTTTGGCCCGGGAACTGGAGGCGCGCGAGCGGCAGGAAATGCAGCGGCGCGAAACCCGTCAGAAGACCGTCGAGGCGCATATCCTGTCCTTCGAATCCTCGATGCGCGAGGTTCTGGCTTCCCTGGCCAACGCCTCCGGCGGCATGCAGAAGCTGGCGGAACGATTGTCCTTCACCGCCACCCAAACCGGGCAGGAAACCACCAAGGTGACGGTTCTGTCGGAGGAAACCTCAGGCAATGTCCAGTCGGTGGCCTCGGCGACGGAGCAGTTGTCCGCCTCGATCGCCGAGATCAGCCGGCAGGTCGCCCAGTCGAGCGCCTTGACGGGCAAGGCCGTCGAGCAAGCGGCGAGTACCGACCAGACCGTCGATCGGCTTGCCGTGGCGGCACAGCGTATCGGTGAAGTGGTCAGCCTGATCGAACAGATCGCGGGACAGACCAATCTCCTCGCACTCAATGCGACGATCGAGGCGGCGCGTGCCGGAGAAGCCGGCAAGGGCTTCGCCGTCGTCGCCGCCGAAGTCAAATCCCTGGCGGGCCAGACCACGCGGGCCACCGACGAGATTTCGGCCCAGATCGATGCCATTCAGGGCGCCACCGGCGATGTCGTCGCAGCCATCCGCATCATCAGCGGCACCATCGCCGAAATCGACCGGGTCAGTACAGCCATCGCCGCCGCGATCGAGCAACAGGGAGCGTCGACCCAGGAAATCGCCCGCAATACCCAGGCGGCGGCGCGCGGCACGCAGGGCGTCTCCCAAAGCGTCCGCACCGTTACGGAATCGGCGAAGGAGACCGGCGACGCAGCAACGAAGGTTCTCGACGCCGCCGTTGGACTCGGGGAGCAGACGCAAAGGCAGCGTGCGGAAGTCGGCGATTTCCTGACACGGATCCGCGCCGCCTGAGCCGGCGGGGGGGGGGGCTGCGCTACCGTTCGTCGGCGCAGCCGCAGGGTTCTTTCGGCCCCCTACTTTACCTGTTCCAGGAGCTTGCTCAGGGCGATCTCGTTGATGACGGCGTGTTTGGTATCGAGGAGCCCGGCTATATAGGTCTGTTCGTTCTCTTCGAGCTTCTTCTGCCGCATTCCTTGCTTCAGCGCGTCACGCACCTCGTTCAGCGATTGCTGAGCGGGGGGCTTGGTGTCGAGAAGCTGGATGACGTGCCAGCCGGCCTGGGAGCGGATAGGGTTGCTGATCTCATTCTTCTGCAGGCCGGCGATGGCGGTCCGGATCTCCGGCAGGAGTTGCTGATCGGCCAGCCAGCCGGCGTCGCCGCCGGTCTTGGCAGCATCGGGCAGATCCGAGTTCTTGCGCGCCAGTTCCTCGAAGCCGATGGCTTTCGAGCGGGCCTTGGCGACCAGATCCTCGGCTTTCTTCCGGGCTTCCTCATCGGTCTTGCGGTCGCGGGCTACGAAAATCTGCGCCAGATGATATTGGCGCGGCGTGACGAAGCGTTCGCGGTTCTGTTCATAGGCGGTCTGGAGTTCGGCCTCGCTCGGGAAAGCGGCGGGCGGGGCGGCGACGGAGGCGAGATAGGTCGCGAAAACCGTTTGCAGCCGCATGCGCTCGATCTGGGCCGCGATTTCAGGCTGCTGGTCCCAATGCTTTTCCTTGGCCTCGGCGAGGATCGCCGTGCGGGCGAGGACGAGCCGTCCCAGCGCCTGCGGATCCTTGACCAGCTGTTGCCGCATGGCGGGGTCGAGGCCACGGATGAAGTCCTTGATTTCGGTCGCCTTGACTTCGGTCGTACCCAGCCGGGCGACGACTTCCTCGGAGCTGTCCATGGCCAGCACCGGCCCCGATGCGGAAGCCGCGATCAGGGCCGCGACCGGGAAGGCGAGGATCTGTCTCTTGAGGGAAGCTTTCATCGGCGGCATCCGTTCGGAATCTATCTTGGGGTCAATATGTTTACGGGGGGTACCCCTATCCGGCAAGAGGGATGAGCGGGCCATAGAGCCAGATCAGCCAGATTCCCAGCGCCAGGAACAGCCCGAACGGAATCCGGGTGCGGCCGCCGAGCGCCTTTCCGGTCACGCGGCTGCGCAGGACGGCGCCGGCAAGGCCCGACAGGGCGGCGATCAGAATGACGCTCGGAATGCCCTCGACCCCGACCCAGGCGCCGGCGGCGGCGAGAAGCTTCAGATCCCCCCCGCCCAACCCCTCGCGGCGGCGCCACGCCCGGTAGGAAATCCGCAAGGCCCAGAACAGCCCGAAACCGAAAACCGCCCCCGCAAGCCGGGCGGAAAGCACATCCGGATCGAAGACCAGCGCCACCAGCAGCCCCGCCAGCAGCAGCGGCAAGGTCAGCACATCCGGCAGCAAATATTTCCACGCATCGATGCAGGCGAGGGTGAGCAGCGTCCAGCCGAGCAGGCAGCTCTGCCATAACGGCACGTCCGGAGCGGCCAGCGCCGCCCAAACCGCCACCCCGAGCGCCCCCAGCTCGATCGCCGGATAGAAAGGCGGAATCGCCGCCCCGCAATACCGGCAGCGCCCGCGCAGCGACACCCAGCTCAAAACCGGCACAAGATCGAAAACCCCAAGTCCGTGCCCACATTCCGGGCACACCGACCGCCCCCCGACAACACTCTCCCCCTTCGGCAGGCGCAGCACCAGCGTGCCGAGAAAACTCCCGATAAAGGGCGCGATGGCGATGGGCCAGAAGGCTTCAAGGAAAGGCAAGGGCGAGGGCTCCCGGCGTCAAGGGGGTGAATGTGCTTAAAGCTTTTTTACGCCACGCTTGCTGAAAACTGTTAACGGGCTTTTCCGAATATAGGGTTCATAACGTCAGCGTTGTGTTCAAGGTGCCCGCGTGACCGATTCCGTTATTTGTCAGACAAAAGAAGCCCCCGCGCAGGGCGAAAGCTTCGACGCCGCCCTCGGCGCCTATCTGGCCTCGCGCGGGCTCGTGGAGCCGAAGGGGATCGAGCGGGCGCGGCGGGTGGCGGGGGAGAGCGGGGGGCGGTTCGATGCGGTCCTGACGCAGCTTGGCCTGCTGAGCGACAAGGGGCTGGCGGAGGCGTTTGCGGCGCTGCTCGGGATCGGGCGGGCGGAAGCGGGGGATTATCCGGAGGCGGCGGTTCTGCCGGAGCGGCTCAGGGCGAAGTTCCTGCGCAAGGCAAGGGTGCTGCCGCTTGGCTGCGATGAGGCTTGCGTCATCCTGGCGATGGCCGATCCGCGCGATGGCTTCACGATCGCCGCCGTCGCGGCGGCGGCGGGGCGGCGGGTGGAAATCCGGGTTGGGCTGCCGATCGACATCGAGGCGGGGCTGGCCCGCCTTTATTCCGGTGGCGAGACGATCGCCGCGAGAGCCGCTTCGGGGGCTGATTCCGGGCAGCCTTTCGAGGAGGATGCCGATCGCCTGAAGGATATGGCGAGCGAGGCGCCGGTGGTGCGGCTGGTCAATCAGATCATCGCCCGCGCGGTCGAGACCAAGGCGTCGGATATCCATCTGGAGCCGTTCGAGGACCGCCTCCGGGTGCGCTACCGCTATGACGGGGTGCTGCATGAGATGGAATCGCCGCCCCAGGGCTGGGATGCGGCGATCGTATCCAGGGTCAAGATCATGGCGAGGCTCGACATCGCCGAACGCCGGCTGCCTCAGGACGGGCGCATCAAGCTCGCCGTGCGCGGCCATGATATCGATTTCCGCGTATCCACAATTCCCTGTTTCCATGGCGAGACGGTGGTGCTGCGCGTGCTCGACCGCTCGGCGGTGGTGCTGGATTTCGACGCGCTCGGCCTTGATGGGGGATTGCGGCGGGGGCTGGAAGGCCTGCTCGAAGCGCCGAACGGCATCATCCTCGTCACCGGCCCGACCGGAAGCGGCAAGACCACCACGCTCTACACGGCGCTGAAGCATCTGAATTCGGTCCGGCGCAAGATCGTCACCGTCGAGGATCCGATCGAATATCAGCTCGCCGGGATCACCCAGATCCAGGTGAAGCCGCAAATCGGGCTCAATTTCGCGACGCTGCTGCGCTCGATCCTGCGGCAGGATCCCGATGTCGTCATGATCGGCGAAATCCGCGATGTCGAAACCGCCCAGATCGCGGTGCAGGCGGCGCTGACCGGGCATCTCGTGCTCTCGACGCTGCACACCAACAGCGCCGCCGCCGCCGTCACCCGGCTGCGCGACATGGGGGTCGAGGATTATCTGCTGGCGGCGACCTTGGGCGGGGTGCTGGCGCAAAGGCTGGTGCGGGTTCTCTGCCCCGCCTGCAAAATTCCGGTGGAGGCGCCGCCGGAACTGGTAGCCAAGCTTGGACTTGACCGGCTGGCGGGCTCGGCGAAGGTGGTGCTGCATGAAGAAGTGGGCTGTCCCCAATGCCGGGGCACCGGGTTCCAGGGGCGCAAGGCCATCGGCGAGTTGCTCGTTCCCGACACCGAGATCCAGCGCTTCATATTGAGCGAGGGCGATCAGGGTGCGATCGATCAAGCCGCGCGCCGTGCCGGGATGCGCCCGATGCAGGAAGCGGGACTGGCAGAGGTTCTGGCCGGAAACACGACGCTCCGCGAATTGGCGCGCAGCATCCGCGTCGAGGATTGAGGACGATGCCGGAATTCCGTTTCCGCGCCCTCGATGCCGGCGGCAAGCGGGTCGAAGGCGTCCTGGAAGGCGAAAACGCGGACCAGGTGGTTCAGCGCGTCCAGCAAATGGGCCACCTGCCGCTGTCGGTCGCCCCGGCGGCGGGCGGCTTCGATCTTGGGTTTCTGAAAGGGCGGAAAGCCGGACTCTCAGGCAGCGATTCGAACTTGCTGACCCGCGAACTCGCCACCTTGCTGTTGGCCGGGCAGGACATCGACCGCGCCTTGCGCTTTATCGCCGAAACCGCCTCCAGCCTCCGCATCCGCGCGGTCGCGGGGGATCTGCGCGACAAGGTCCGGGGCGGGCGGGGGCTGGCATCGGCGCTGGCCGAGCATCCCAAATCCTTCAGCCGGCTTTATATCGGCCTCGTCCGGGCCGGCGAGGAGAGCGGCACCCTCGGGCAGGCGCTCTCGGAACTGGCCGATCTTCTGGAGCGGCAGCGCAAGCTCACCACCACCATCCGCACGGCGCTGATCTATCCGGCGCTGCTGGCGGTGATGACGGTGGCGTCGGTGGCGTTTCTGCTGGTCTTCGTGCTCCCGCAATTCACCCCGATCTTCAAGGAGGCGGGGGCCAATCTGCCGGAACTGACGCGCTTCGTCATCGCCATGGGCGATCTGCTGCGGGATCATGGGGCGGCGTTGCTGCTGGCGGCACTCGCCGCCGTTCTGGCGGTAGGGAGGGCATGGCGGGACCGGGCTTGGCGCCGCCGGATCGAGCGCGCGTTTCTGCGCCTGCCGGTCGCTGGAACCCTGATCCGCCAGGGGCAGGCGGCGCGCTTTACCCGGACGCTCGGCACGCTGCTCGGCAATGGCGTCGGGCTTGTCGGCGCGCTCGCCATCGCGCGGGAGGTCGTGACCAGCACCCTTGCCGCCGAAGCCATCACCCATGCGGCGGCCAGGGTCAAGGAGGGCTCCGACCTCGCCCATCCGCTTGCCGAATTCGACGTGTTCCCGGCGCAGAGCCTGCATCTGCTGCAGCTCGGCGCGGAGACCGGCAAGCTCGCCTCGATGTGCCTCAAGGTGGCGGATCTGCTCGACGACCAGATCCGCGTCACCGTGCAGACGCTGGTATCGCTGCTGGTGCCCGCCGTCACCATCATCATGGGCGTGGCCGTCGCCGGCATCATCGCCTCGCTGCTTCTGGCGATGTTGAGCCTCAATGACCTGCCGCTCTAATACCGCCCAGTCTAATCCTGGCCAGCACGGGTTCACGCTGCTGGAGATGGTGGCCGTGCTGGCGGTGGCCGGGTTGATGCTGGGGCTGGCGGTATCCTCCGGGCGCCCGGTTTCAGCATCGACCCATGCGAGGCTGGCGGCGGGGGAGATCGCGTCGGCGCTCCGCTCCGCCCGAGCCCAGGCGATCGCCGCCGATCGGCCGGTGGCGGTGGCTTTCGATCTTGCCGGGCATCGCTACCGCATCGGTGAGGAGGAATGGCGCGCCGTCGCCCCCGTGGTGACGATGGTGTTGCTCACCACCGCGCCGCAGGCTTCGTCATCGAGTTCCGGGCGCATCCGCTTCACCCCCGACGGCAGCGCCAGCGGCGGCAGGATCACGCTGCAAGGTGGTGGCCGGCGGATCCGGATCGGCGTGGACTGGCTCACCGGACGTGTCTCCGAAGATAATGGCTAAAGCACGCGGCTTCACCCTGATCGAAATGGTGGTGGCCCTGGCGATCATGGCTTTGAGCCTTGGCGTGCTGTTCCGGATGGGAAGCACCGGGATGAGCGGCGCCGGCATCGCCGCCGCTCATATCGAGGCCACCCGTCTGGCACAATCCCGCCTCGACCGGATCGGCGCCATCCTGCCCCTGCGCCCCGGCGTCACCAGTGGCGAGGAAGCGGGCGGGTATTCCTGGCGGGTTGCCGTGAGCCGGGTCGAGTCCCGTCCGGACGCGCTCTCACTGTTCCAGGTGGAGGTCACGGTGTTCCCGCCGGGTGGCGGTAAGCGGCACCCGGTAACGCTCGTTACCCGCCGGATCGGGGAGGATCATTCTGGCGAGCAATAGGCGCCGGAGCAAGGCCGGCTTCAACCGGGCCGTCTTCAACCGGGCCGGCTTCACCCTGATCGAACTGCTGGTGGTGCTGTCGCTGTTCGGGCTCGTGGTCCTGGCGCTGACCGCCGGCCTGCGTTTCGGGATGCGCGGCTGGAGCGCGCAGGAAGCGCATATGGCCCGCTATGCCGAGACCGAACCCGTCCAGCATCTGCTCCGGCAACTGATCGCCGAGGGGCGGGATTTCGGCGGAAGGGCGGACCGGCTGGACTTCCGGGCCGCCTTGCCGGAGGTGCTGGGGATCAAGGGGCTCTCTGAAATCAGCCTTGCCATCGGGGAGGAAGGGCGGCTGGTCCTGTCGTGGAAGCGGCGCGAGGGCGAGCAAGGTGCCGTGGATTTGCTGAAACGCGCGGGCAGGCTCGATCTCGCCTATGCGGCGTCGGCCTCCGATGGGGAGGTCCGGTGGCAGGACGCGGTCGATCCGGCCAATCCGCCCCGGCTGATCCGGATGCGCCTGATCTTTCCGCCGGGCGACCGGAGGCACTGGCCCGATCTTGTCGTGGCTCCCAGATTGAGCCTCCCTCAAATCAAAGGTGGACAGGCTCAGCGTTAACCATAATGCAAGGGATATTTGCCAAACTCGCTTGTGCTAAAGGATAACGAGTAACGGTGCAGGACTTGGCCTGTCCGTAGTACTTCCGCGTTGGTTCAATGTTCGGTTTTTTCCAGTGGTGGCTCGAATGGCTTGCGGGAGATTTTTGGAATCGCCCGGCGCGGGGGCTCGCCGACGCGCTGATCGTCGGGATCGCCCCGGAGCAGTTCAGCTTTCATGCCCGGCGCGGCGGGGTTCTGAGCGATCTCGGCTCTTTTCCAGCTGAAGAGACCGCGCCGGTCGTGCTGTGGCTGCCCGCCGCCTGGATACTCCGCAAGCATCTGGTGCTGCCGCTGGCCGCGCGCGCCGATCTGCCCCGCCTGCTCGGTTACGAGATGGAACGGGAAACGCCGTTCAGCCTCGGCGAAATCTGGTGGACTCATCGGGTTCTAAAGGTCGACGAGTCAAGCCGGACCATCGAGGTCGAGATGATCCTCGTCCCGCGCGCGCCGGTCGAACCCGTTCTGGAGCGGCTGCGCGCCGAAGGGATGGAGCCGGCCTGGATCGAGTGCGAGGATAATGCCGGATCGATGGATCTGATCCCGCTCGGCACTGCCCCGCCCCCTCGGATGCGGCTCGATCGCTTCCTGAGAGGGCCGGGGGCGAGACTCGGAATCGCGGCGGCGGGGCTGGCGACGGTGGCCGTCACGCTGCCCTTTGCCCGGCAATATTACGAACTCGGCGTTAGCGCCGGCGAGATCGCGCGGCTGAGAGCCGACAAATCCTTTCGTCCCGAGAACGGCATCGAGGCGCAGGTGGCGGCGGAACGAAGCCGGCTCGGCCACCCGCTCGCGGCGCTTGCCGAGGTGACGCGGCTGTTCCCGGACGGCACCTATCTGACCGGCTTCTCGCTGCAAGGCGGGATTGTCCGCCTGACCGGGTTCTCCCCGGATGCGGCGGGGCTGATCGGGATCCTCGCCAAATCGCCGGTGTTCAGCGATCCGGCTCTGGCCTCCCCGGTGACGCGGAGTGCCGAGACCGGGCTCGAAAGCTTCGTGATCCGGGCGGGCTTCGGTGCCGGAGGTGCGGGGTGAGGCGCCTGCGGGCGGTCATGAACGGCAGAGCGGCGAGGCTCCTGCTTCCTGTCGTCGCCACCACCGCCGTCTATCTGGCGGTGGTGCAGCCGCTTCTTGGCCTCTATGACGAGAACGCCAGGATGCTCGCGGATCGGCGGATGTTGATCGCACATCTCCGGCATTTCGCCGCTACGCCGGCCAGCACGCCGTCTCCCGAGGGGGCGCCGTTGGCGCTGGCGGGGGGAAGCGATGCCGTTGCCATAGCCGAACTGCAATTGCTCCTGAAGAACATCGCGCGCGGTGCCGGCGCCACGGTGGGCAGCGCCGAAGGCCTGCCGCCGGATTCCGAAGACGGAGCCTCGCACCGGGTCGGAATCCGCCTGTCTCTGGGCGGGGGGCTGGGGCCGCTGATTTCGGTGCTGAGCGGCATCGACGCGGCAAGGCCGTTGCTGTTCGTCGATAATCTTCAGCTTCGTGCGGCAAGTTCCGGACAAATCGACATGAATTTGGATACCTATGCGTTTCGCTCTGAATAGAGGGATCGTGGCAATGCGGACGCCCAAACCGGCGTTGGGGCTGCTTTGCCTCGGGCTTGGCGCCGTGATTCTTTTTGAAATCGGAACCGGCTTTTCGGATGAAGAGGCAGAATCCGGCCACTCATCCGCCATGACCGGCGGGCCGGTAGCGGGCGCGGACGATACGGCGCTTGCCGCTGCCATTCTCGAACGGCCGCTTTTCACCCCAAACCGGCATCCGTCCGGTAGCGCGCCGCCTCTGCCGCCGATGGAGACGGCACCCGCTTCCAGCGGTTGGGAGTGGCGTCTGGCGGGCATATTGGTGACGCCGTCGCGGCGCGAGGCGCTCTTCGTCCAGGCCGGCCGCAAGCAGCCGGTGGCGGAGGGGGAGGCGATCGACGGCTGGAAACTGGTTTCGATCCGCCCCGGCGGGGTGACGCTGACGAACGGCAACGCCGAAAAGAATTTGAGCCCCGAGCCCGAGCCCGCCAGTGCCGGCGAGGCCGTGCAACCGCCGCCACTCCCCGGATTTGCCGTGCCGCCGGCGCTTCTGGGGCCGAAGCTGATGAAATCCGGCAAGCCTGAACCGCAGAGAAGCAGGAATCGATGATTTTCAAGCACCCTTATGCCCCGGCTGCGGGGATTGCCTTCCTTGTCCTGCTCGGCACCCTGTCGGCCTGCGGCCATCGTGAAGCCCCGCCGGAAGCGATGGAGGCGGCTCCAACCTTGCCGGAGCCGCTCTTGCGGGAAGCCTTGCCGCCGCGCGTGAACACCCGGATCAGCGGCAAGGTCGAGCCGCTCTATGCCGGCGAGGGCAAGCCGCCGGCCATTCTGGAAACCGGCCATCTGCCGGGATATGGCTCCGGTGCTACCAAGCCGAAACCGGCGGAAGGCGATATCTCGCTCGATTACATCGATACCGACATCAAGGAGATCTGCCGGGCCGTCCTCGGCGATATCCTGGGCGTCAATTACAGCATCGACCCGTCGGTTCAGGGCACCGCCACCATCCGGACGACCAAGCCGGTGGCGCGGACAACCGTGCTCGCGACCCTGCAAGGGCTATTGGAGCAAAACGGGCTGACGCTGCTTTATCGCGACGGGATTTTCCGGGTGGCGCCGATCGCGGCGGCTGCCGGCTCCCCGGCGCTGGCCCAGGGCGAGCCTGGATCGGGGTCGCAGATCGTGCCGCTCCACTATGCCTCGGCCAAGCAGTTAGCCGCCATGCTGGAGCCCTATGCCGCCGATGGCGGGCGCATCGTGGCGGAGCCGGCGCGCAACGTCCTGATCGTGACGGGGACCGGTGCCGCGCGGGAGGGGCTGGCCGATCTCATCCGGGTCTTCGACGTGGATTTTCTCGCCGGGCAATCCTATGCGCTGTTCCCGGTGAAATCCGGCACGCCGGCCAAGGTCGCCGCCGATCTTCAGCATTTCTTCGACGCCGAGGGCGAGGGCTCACTGGGCGGAGCGGTCCGGATCGTGGCGATCGACCGGGTGAATGCGGTGCTGGTGATGTCGGCGCAGCGAGCCTATATCGACCGCGCCCGCAATCTGGTGGCTCAGCTCGACCGCATCGGCAGCGGCACCAGCCGTGGCCTCCACGTTTATTTCGTCCAGAACGGACAGGCCACTGATCTTCAGCCGGTGCTTCAGCGCGCCTTTGTTCCAGGCTCCTCCGCTTCCGCTGGGGCCGCGGTGGAGACGCCGAGCCAATCCGCCACCATCCCGCCGAACGCCGAGCCCGTGCAGATCAATCAGCCCAATTCCGGGCAGCCTAATCTTGGCCAGCCCAATCCCGGCCTTCCAGGATTGGGTAGATCGGCCTCGGCGACACAGGCGCCAGCCGCCGAGCCCATGCCGGACAAGGAAATCGAAGAACCCGCCTCGGGCGGCGGCGGCGACCGGCTGCTGATCATCGCCGACAAAAAGCGGAATGCGCTCCTCATCCGCGCCACCGACGAGGAATACGCCTATGTTGAGGCGGCGCTCCGCAAGCTCGACGTGCAGCCGCTTCAGGTCATGATCGAGGCGACCATCGCCGAGGTCCAGATCACCGACGCCCTGCAATACGGGACTCAGTTCTTCCTGAATGAATCGAAATGGGGCTCGCTGCTCTCGGCGGGGCCGGTGCCGGCCGGCACGGCCATGGGCGCCGTCAACAGTCTCTTCTCCGGGCTTCAGCAAAATTCTGGCATGACCGTGGCCAAGGTGACCGGTGATCGCATCCAATACGTCATCAGCGCCCTGAAAAGCGTCACCAGGGTCAATGTGGTTTCCTCGCCGCATCTCCTTATCCTCGACAATGAGCGGGCGCGGCTTCAGGTCGGGCAATTGGTGCCGGTCCTCACCGGGTCGGCGACCTCGGTTCTCACCTCGGGGGCTCCGGTGGTGAACAGCGTCGATTACCACGAGACCGGGGTCATCCTGACCGTCACGCCGCATGTGAATTCGAGCGGCCTCGTGACCCTCGAAGTCGAACAGGAAGTCAGCTCCGTCAATTCACAGCTGATCAACGGTATCGATTCGCCGATCTTCGACGAGCGCAAGGTCAAGAGCCGGGTCGTCGTTCAGGACGGCGACACCATCGCCATCGCCGGGCTGATGACCGACAATAAGAGCCGGGGCAATAGCGGCATTCCCTGGCTCAAGGACATACCGGGGCTCGGGCTTCTGTTCTCGCAGGAGAACGACACGGGCGACCGCACCGAGCTTCTGGTTCTGCTCACGCCGAAAATCGTCCACGACCGCAACGACGCCCGCGCCTTGACCGAGGAGTTGCGGCGGAAGCTCGCACCCTGGGAAGTGAGGGCGGACCGGGTGAAGGCGAAACCGGATGCATCGGCAATCTCCGCGCCCTGAAAGGCCGCGCGGCTTCGCGCTCGTCGCCGTCCTCTGGTCGCTGGTCCTGCTGGCGCTCATCGTCATGCATCTGGGCCAGCTTGGGCGTGGCGAGACCGGTCTTGCCCGGAACATCACCGCGGCGGCGCGGGCCGAGGCCCTGGCTGAAGCCGGGATCGAGGAGGCGATATTCCACTTGTCCCACCCCGTACCGGCCTCCCGCTGGGATGCGGACGGGACAACGTACCGCCTGCTTCTCGACGGCGGCGAGGTGACTGCCGCCGCTACGGATGAAGCCGGCAAGATCAATCCGAACACCGCACCGAAGGAATTGCTGACCGGGCTTTTCCTCGCCCTGGAGATGCCGCCCGAGGCGGCCTCCGATCTGGCGGAAGCGATTTCCACCGCCGTGAAAACCGGCGCCTTGGAGACGCTGGACGAGTTGTCTTTAATTCCGGGGATGAATTCGGCGCTTCTGGCGCGGATAAGGCCGTATCTCTCGATCTACACGGCAGCCGAGCGCCCCGACCCCGAGAAGGCCTCCCCGGTGGTCCGCAGGGCACTCGGCGTCACGCGCTTGTCACAAGCGCAGCCGCACCCCCAAGGCCCCCTGGTCGCCACGATAGAGGCCAAGGCGAGGACGGAAGAGGGCGCGGTCTTCGTCCGGGAAGCCGTCCTGCGCCGCGATCCGGGACAATCCGGCCCGGGCCGCATCGTCTATTGGGGCCGAAAGGACGATTCGTCCAGGGATTGATCCCGCGGACTGATGTCAGGGATTGATTATATCGGCGGCTTCGCCTTCGCCACCCGGCTTCCCGTCCGAGCCGAGGGTGAAGAGGTCGTAATCATGCTTGGGACGCTGGCTCGGGCTGCGGTACAGGAAGACATGCCCCCAGGGGTCCATAAGCTCGTTCGGGTCTTTCACATAGGGACCGTTCCAGGCGGCGACGCCTGGCGGCGGATCGGTGAGCGCCTTCACGCCCTGTGCCGTCGAGGGGTAAACCCCGACATCGAGCCGATAGATATCGAGAATGCCGGCGAGCCGGGCGATCGCCTGTCCCGCCACCTTGTGCTTTGCCGAGCCGAGCTGATGGATCACCTGCGGCGCCACCAGCCCGATCAGAAGCCCCAGAATAGCCAGGACCACCAAAAGCTCGATAAGCGTGAAGCCGCGCTGACGGCGGAGTTTCTTTGGAATGGGCATATTAAGCCTGCCGCCTGACCGGTATCGGGGAACTCGGACGATACGGCAATATCACGCCCGAAAAAAGAACCTAGCCACAAGGCCACTTTTTTTTTGACACGCTCGAAATGGGGGCCTATAAGCCCGCTCCTCCGGTGGCTGTGCCGGCTGTTTCCTGGACGCGATTAACGAGGGATTTTGGTTTTGCGGTTTTCCGCGGGGCCTGAGTTTCTTTCGGTCTAGGGGGTGGCGGGCAGGGTTTTCGGGGGTTGACCGGGTCGGTTGTTTTTGCAGAAGAAAGCGATTGACAAGGTTTAGCGGCGGGTTTAAAAGCCCGCCTCCCTTCGGGGAAAAGTTTTCCGGTGGCTTGGTTGGCCTTATACCTGGAAGCTGGCAAGTATCTCTGAATTGCGGTGTTCCGTGGATTTGGAATTGTTGTTGGTTTTGGGTTTGGCTACTTGGGTCTTCGGGGTTTACCGGGTCGGTTGTTTTTGCGAAGAAAGCGATTGACACGGTTCTGCGGCGGGTTTACAAGCCCGCCTCCCTTCGGGGAAAGGTTTTCCGGTGGCTTGGTTGGCCTTATACCTGGAAACGGGCAAGTGGCTCTGATTTACGGGGTTCCGTGATTTAGGATTGTTTGCTGATTTCGGGTTTGGTTACTTGGTTGTCGGCGGTTCACTCGGTCGGTTGTTTCTGCGAAGAAAGTGATTGACAGGGTTCTGCGGCGGGTTTAAAAGCCGGCCTCCCTTCGGGGAAAGAATTACTGGTGGCGGACACGGCCATTACCTGAAAGCGAGCAAGCGGGCCTGTTTCGCGGTTATCCGTGGGGTGGGATTTTCTTCCGGTTTTGGGATTGGTTGTTTGGTTGCCGGTTTTGTTTTGTTGGTTGTTTCTTCTAAAGAAAACGATTGACACGGTTACCCGGTGGGTTTAAAAGCTCACCTCCCTTTCGGGGGATGCTCTTTGACATTGTTGAAACGGATAAGGGATGCACAGGCGGCGGTGTTTTGGCACTGTACGTAGTGTATCTTCTAAGATAAGTGCGTAATAGTGCCCTTATGAGTCGAGGTCTTTTGGATTTATCCAGAGGACTGCAGGCAAACCTGAGAGTTTGATCCTGGCTCAGAACGAACGCTGGCGGCATGCCTAACACATGCAAGTCGAACGCTCCGCAAGGGGAGTGGCGCACGGGTGAGTAACGCGTGGGAACCTGCCCCGGGGTGGGGGATAACTGATGGAAACGTCAGCTAATACCGCATACGTCCTATGGGAGAAAGATTTATCGCCCTGGGAGGGGCCCGCGTAGGATTAGCTAGTTGGTGAGGTAATGGCTCACCAAGGCTACGATCCTTAGCTGGTCTGAGAGGATGATCAGCCACACTGGGACTGAGACACGGCCCAGACTCCTACGGGAGGCAGCAGTGGGGAATATTGGACAATGGGCGCAAGCCTGATCCAGCAATGCCGCGTGAGTGATGAAGGCCTTCGGGTTGTAAAGCTCTTTTGCCCACGACGATGATGACGGTAGTGGGAGAATAAGCCCCGGCTAACTTCGTGCCAGCAGCCGCGGTAATACGAAGGGGGCTAGCGTTGTTCGGAATTACTGGGCGTAAAGGGCGCGTAGGCGGCATATCAAGTCAGGCGTGAAAGCCCCGGGCTCAACCTGGGAATTGCGTTTGAGACTGGTAAGCTTGAGTTCGGGAGAGGAGAGTGGAATTCCCAGTGTAGAGGTGAAATTCGTAGATATTGGGAAGAACACCAGTGGCGAAGGCGGCTCTCTGGACCGATACTGACGCTGAGGCGCGAAAGCGTGGGGAGCAAACAGGATTAGATACCCTGGTAGTCCACGCCGTAAACGATGTGTGCTAGACGCTGGGGGGCATAGCCTTTCGGTGTCGTCGCTAACGCTTTAAGCACACCGCCTGGGGAGTACGGTCGCAAGATTAAAACTCAAAGGAATTGACGGGGGCCCGCACAAGCGGTGGAGCATGTGGTTTAATTCGACGCAACGCGAAGAACCTTACCAGCTCTTGACATGGGAAGTTTGGGTAGCAGAGATGTTATCCTTCAGTTCGGCTGGCTTCCACACAGGTGCTGCATGGCTGTCGTCAGCTCGTGTCGTGAGATGTTGGGTTAAGTCCCGCAACGAGCGCAACCCTCATCTTCAGTTGCCATCAGGTTAAGCTGGGCACTCTGAAGAAACTGCCGGTGACAAGCCGGAGGAAGGCGGGGATGACGTCAAGTCCTCATGGCCCTTATGAGCTGGGCTACACACGTGCTACAATGGCGGTGACAGAGGGAAGCGAAGGAGCGATCCTGGGCCAATCTCTAAAAGCCGTCTCAGTTCGGATTGCTCTCTGCAACTCGAGAGCATGAAGTTGGAATCGCTAGTAATCGCGGATCAGCATGCCGCGGTGAATACGTTCCCGGGCCTTGTACACACCGCCCGTCACACCATGGGAGTTGGTTTTACCCGAAGGCGGTGCGCCAACCGTAAGGGGGCAGCCGACCACGGTAAGGTCAGCGACTGGGGTGAAGTCGTAACAAGGTAGCCGTAGGGGAACCTGCGGCTGGATCACCTCCTTTCTGGAAGCTTGAGAAAAGTGGTTTCGGCCACGACTTCTCGAACTTACCATCACGATGTCAGGGTATCTCATGCCCTGACAGGGCACCGCCGTCTTTGCATCCCTTTTCCGATCGCAGATTAGCTATTGGCTATTAGCTTTTAGCTGTTGGCTAAACGGGCTAGTAGCTCAGTTGGTTAGAGCGCGCGCTTGATAAGCGTGAGGTCGGAGGTTCAAATCCTCCCTGGCCCACCAGTTTGCGCTATTGGCTGTTTGAGCTATTGGCTACAGCCAAATGCCGGAAGCTAGCAGCTAGAGGCTGACGGCTCCCAGAATTGGGGGTGTAGCTCAGTTGGGAGAGCGCGTGCTTTGCAAGC
>Ga0265327_10001320_pt1:30000-32294 | contig 32294 bp, 23 predicted proteins | sample 41621metaG_FD_202089 | JGI IMG/M metagenome (GOLD analysis project Ga0265327, IMG submission 202089) | Rhizosphere microbial communities from Carex aquatilis grown in University of Washington, Seatle, WA, United States - 4-16-21 metaG | ecosystem: Host-associated > Plants > Roots >...
GAGACCGCCGGGGAGCATTTCACCCCGCGCGAGGTCATCCGCCTGATGGTGAATTTGCTGTTCATCGAGGACGACGACGTTCTGTCCAAGCCGGGCGTGGTGCGGACCCTCTATGACCCCACCGCCGGGACCGGCGGCATGCTGTCCATTGCCGGCGAGTATCTGGAGGAGCACAACCCCAGGGCCCGGCTGACGGTGTCCGGCCAGGAACTGAACGCCGAATCCTACGCCATCTGCAAGGCGGACATGCTGATCAAGGGCCAGGACGTGGCCAATATCGCCTTCGGCAACACCCTGTCCGATGACGGCCACCCGCATGAGGTCTTCGACTACATGCTGTCCAATCCGCCCTTCGGCGTCGAATGGAAAAAGGTCGAGAAGGAAGTCCGCAAGGAGCATGAGAGCCAAGGCTTCAACGGGCGCTTCGGCCCCGGCCTGCCGCGCGTGTCCGACGGTTCGATGCTGTTTCTGCTGCACCTCGTCGCCAAGATGCGCCCGGCATCGGAGGGCGGCAGCCGCTTCGGCATCGTCCTGAACGGCTCGCCGCTGTTTACCGGTGGGGCCGGCAGCGGGGAAAGCGAGATCCGCCGCTACGTGCTGGAAAACGACATGGTGGAAGCCATCATCGGCCTGCCCACCGACATGTTTTATAATACCGGCATCTCGACCTATGTCTGGATCGTCACCAACCGCAAGCCCATGCACCGCAGGGGCAAAGTGCAGCTGATCGACGCCAGCGGCTTCTGGCAGAAGATGCGCAAGAGCCTGGGCAGCAAGCGCCGGGAATTATCCGACGCCCATATCGAGGAGATCACCCGCCTGTTCGGTCAGTTCGCCGAGGCAGCACCGGACGCCAAACCCATCAGCCGCATCTTCGCCAACAGCGATTTCGGCTATCGCACCATCACGGTGGAGCGCCCCGAGCGCGATGCATCCGGCAAGATCGTCCTGGGCCAGAAGGGCAAGATGAAGGGCAAGCCCCAGCCGGATGCCAAGCTCCGCGACACCGAGAACGTGCCGCTCAACGAGGATGTCGAGACCTACTTCAAGCGCGAGGTTCTGCCCCACGCCCCCGATGCCTGGATCGACCATGACAAGACCAAGATCGGCTATGAAATCCCCTTCAACCGGCATTTCTACGTATTCCAGCCGTCGCGCTCGCTGGAGGAGATCGATGCCGAGCTGAAGGGCGTCGTGGGGAAGATTCAGGCGATGCTGGCCGAGGTGATGGGGTGACCAAAGGCCGCTCCATCCGCCTGTTCCTCGCAGACGGGACGCCGGGCGGGATCATCACCGCCGAGATCATGAACTGGACCGGGCATGTGATGTTTGCGCCGCGCTCGCGGCTGGCCGATCTCATTCAGCGCGGCGAGGCTGGACGCACGGGTGTCTATTTTCTTACCGGAGACGACCCGGAGGACGCGTTCAGGCCGCTGGTCTATCTAGGCGAGACCGACAATGTGGGCAAGCGTCTGGCTCAGCATAACAAGGATGAGAGCAAGGATTTCTGGGATCAGGTCTGTGTCGTCACCAGCAAGGACCAGAACCTGACCAAGGCCCATATCCGCTATCTGGAAAGCCGGTTGATCGCCATTGCCGGCGAAGCCGGGCGGGCCAAGCTGGTCAACGGCACCGCTCCCGATTACGGGCTGTTGCCGGAAGCCGACATCGCCGATATGGAGTTCTTCATCGAGCAAATCCGTATCGTGATGCCGGTATTGGGGCTGGATTTCCTGCGGGAAGCGCCGAAGCTGGCCAAATTTGCCGCCCCGGTCGCTCCGACGATGAAGCGTGAAATCGCAGGGACTGAACCGCCGACTTTTGAATTGCAGGTCAAAAAATATGACCTTCATGCGGAAGCGCGGGAGGTGGATGGTGAGTTCGTCGTTCTGGCCGGATCAACCGCCCAGAGCAAATGGATCAGTGAATTCCCAAGCTACAAGAGCCTCCATCATCAATTGCTGGAGGGCGGCGTGCTCGCGCCAAACCCCAGCGGGCAGATAAGCTTTCAACAGGACTATCCGTTTAACAGCCCCAGTGCCGCATGCTCAGTGGTCCTTGGCAGGCCGGACAACGGGCGGAGGGTGTGGTGCCTGAAGGGCACCAAAAAGACCTATGCGGAATGGCAGGAGGAACAGATCGCCGCCGTCAGCCAGGACGGGGGCGAGGAATGAGCTTTCCGAAATACGCCGAGTATTGCCGCGCGACAATCAAGGTGAGAGCGCGCGACAATCAGGATGAGCGAGTTTTCCGGGGCTTGCGCTGAAGGGAGGGCGGAGCCCGAGCGGAAGCGC
>Ga0265327_10001321_pt1 | contig 32246 bp, 24 predicted proteins | sample 41621metaG_FD_202089 | JGI IMG/M metagenome (GOLD analysis project Ga0265327, IMG submission 202089) | Rhizosphere microbial communities from Carex aquatilis grown in University of Washington, Seatle, WA, United States - 4-16-21 metaG | ecosystem: Host-associated > Plants > Roots > Rhizosphere...
TACCTCGCAGAACCATGGCTTCGCGGTCGATCCCGACTCGCTGCCCGACAACGTCGAGGTGACCCACATCAACCTCAACGACGGCACCGTGGAAGGCATGCGCCACAAGGAGCATCCGGTCTTCTCAGTTCAGTATCACCCCGAGGCAGCCCCCGGTCCGAATGACGCGACATACTTCTTCGAGGAGTTCGCGACGCTGATCGATCAATCCAAGCACTAAGCACAAAGCATAAAATTCAAAACAAGGAGACGGCATCCGACTTCTTCCGTTTTGAATTTTGGATTTTGAATTTCGAATTTTCTTCCATGAATACTATTGTTACGGGTCTCCAATGGGGAGACGAAGGCAAAGGCAAGATCGTCGATTACCTAACCGAGGAGGCCGATGTGGTCATCCGCGGCCAGGGCGGCAACAATGCCGGCCACACGGTCATCGCCAAGGGCACGAAGTACGTCCTCAACCTGCTGCCGTCCGGCATCCTCTGGGATGACAAGCTCAATGTCATCGGCAACGGGGTCGTCGTCGATCCGGTGGGCCTTGTCGCCGAGATCGGCCGCATCGAGGCGCAGGGCGTGTCGATCACCCCGGAAAAGCTTCTCATTTCCGACCGTGCCCATGTCGTGCTGCCTTTTCACAAGGAACTCGACGTCGCCCGCGAAGCCGCACTGGGCGACCAGAAGATCGGCACCACCAAGCGTGGCATCGGCCCGACGTATGCGGACAAGATCAACCGCTGCGGCTTGCGCATGGCCGACCTGCTGAACAAGGAATTCACCAGCGCCCAGATCGCCCGCCGCCTGGTCGATGCTAATGAAGTCCTGGCCAAGCACAACCTGCCGACCTTCACCGCCGAGCAGGTGATCGAGGAAGTTTACACCGCGTTCGAGCGCTTGCGTCCGCACGTGACCAACACCATTCCCGCCCTGCACAAGGCGTGGAAGGATGGGAAAACGCTGCTGTTTGAAGGCGCGCAAGGCACGCTGCTGGACATCGATTTCGGCACCTATCCCTTCGTTACGTCGTCGAATACGACAGCCGGCGGCTCCTGCACCGGCACCGGCATGCCGCCGACGGCGATCCAGCGCGTGATCGGCGTGTGCAAGGCTTATACGACCCGCGTCGGCTCCGGCCCTTTCCCCACCGGCGATGAAGGCCTTTCCGAGTACCTTCACAGCCTCGGGCGCGAATTCGGTGCCGTCACCGGCCGCCCGCGCGGCTGTGGCTGGCTCGATACGGTGCTGCTCCGCTTCGCCTGCATGGTCAACGGCGTCACCGATCTCGCCATCACCAACCTCGATGGCCTCGACGCCTACGAGACGCTGCAGATTTGCACCCACTACGAGATCGATGGCGAGAAAGTCGACCTGCCACCGGCCTGCCGGGCCGCATGGGACATCGCGGTGCCGGTTTACGAAACTCTTCCCGGTTGGCAAACCGACACGACCGCGATCACGGACTTCAACGACCTTCCTGCCAACGCCAAGGCCTACCTCACCCGCTTCGCCGAGCTTTGCGGAGCGCCCGTCGGCTTCGTCGGCGTCGGTCCGGACCGCTCGCAGACGCTGGTGGCGTAACCATGGAGCAGGGACATTTTTGTCCCTGTTTCTCAAGGACGGAGAACAGGAACAGGAATGTCCCTGCTCCCTGATTCGATTTCACGTCCTTTTCACAGACATCCGGCCCGCTTTCCGCTAGCATCCTGCCGCGTGCCACTCACCGAAACTTCCGCTGTCAAAGCCCACGGTTCCATGGTTCAACCAGACCGCTCGCCGATGGCCTCGAATCCGGACAATCCCCGCCACATCGCCATCATCATGGACGGCAATGGCCGCTGGGCCAAGGAACGCGGCCTGCCGCGCCGCGAAGGGCATCGCGCTGGGGCCGAATCGGTTCGTGAAGCCATCGACACCTGCAAGGAGCTCGGGGTCGAGTATCTCACTCTTTTTGCCTTTTCCTCCGAGAACTGGAACCGTCCCGCCGCAGAGGTCAAGGCGCTCATGGCCCTCCTCGATCGCTTCCTGGACGAACGGGCGAAGGATCTGATGCGCCAGGATGTGAGACTTCAGGCCATCGGGCAGATCGAGCGACTCCCCGCTTCCACACGCAAGCGTCTCGATAAGCTGATTGCCAAGACAGCGGCAAACCAGTCGCTCACGCTCGTGCTCGCGCTCTCCTATGGCTCCCGCGAGGAAATCGTCGGGGCCGCGCGTGCGCTGGCAGTCGATGCCGTGGCGGGAAAGATCCGGCCCGAGCAGATCGACAATGCCGTTTTCGCCTCGCGGTTGAACACGGCAGGCATCCCGGATCCGGACCTGCTCGTGCGTACCTCGGGTGAAATGCGGGTGTCCAATTTCCTGCTATGGCAGATCAGCTACTCGGAGATCGTGATCGTCAAAAAATTCTGGCCGGAATTCCGCCAGGGCGATCTGTTCGAGGCGGTAGCTGAATACCGCCGCCGCCACCGCCGCTTTGGCGCTCTCTAGTCGTCTGAGATTGGGGTGTCCACTGGCCGCGCCGGTCCAACCCGAGCCAGCCTGCGGCCTAGCGAAACTGCATTCAACGCGAGCAGCAGGCCCGCCACGCAAGGCACGATCGTTTGAATCGCCTGATACAACGTATTGCCTCCCTGGGCGAGCCGTTGTCCATCCTTGGCCAGCACCAGGTAATGCATCCAACTGAAGGCGTTCCCCACATTGGTTAGGGCCACCCACAGGCCCATGACAAGGATTCCGATGGCGAACAAATCTTCCCGGGTAATCGAGCCCGTCAGCAGCACGGGATCTGAAGCGCCAACGACAATCCGACCCAGCCAAGCTGCAAACCACCAAAGCAAAAACGCCATCGCGATCAGGCAAACCGGCATTAGAAAAATCACTGCGGACAAGGCCAGGGAATAGCTCGGGCGAGACATCGCGACGCCAGCGTCAGTCATTCCCAGTGAGAAGCCCTCGAAAAGCCAACGGATGGCGACCAATCGCAGAACGACCCCTATGATCTGACTGACAGGCATTGCCTTCTATGACGCGCCAGCGCGGATCTGTCAAAACCCTGCTTCGGGTTGAGGCAAGCTGTCAGTGCGCCGGACTGGCTAACAGACCTTCGTCCGTGAGGGTCTTGAGAAAGGCCACCAGGGCTGCCTTGTCTGCCGCAGTCAGGGGCAAGCCACTCTCCGGATGCTTCGCCAGATTCGGATCGAGGGTGTCGCTGCGGTGAACGCCCGTGCTGTAATGTTCGATCACCTCCTCCAAAGTCGCGAACCGTCCGTCATGCATGTAGGGGGCGGTTAGAGCCACATTCCGCAAGCTCGGCGTGGAAAATTTCCCGTGGTCTCCCGGAGCTCCGGTGACGTTGGCCCGTCCGGCTTCATCGCCATCGAGTCCGTTGTTGTGAAACTGCTGGTCGCTGAAAAGCGCTCCCCCATGGCAGTGGAAGCAATCGGCCCCGCGCTGGCCTGTGCGTGGCTCATACTCGGTCATGAACAGCTCCAGGCCTCGTTTTTCGTCCTCGTTGAGCAGCACCTTGCCGCTCATGGCGCGGTCGAATTTGGAATCGTGTGCCCCGAGGGTCAGCAGATACTGTTCGAGAGCGAGGGAAATTTTTTCCGCCGTGATGCCTTCAGAGGCGTACGCGGCGCCGAAAAGAGAAGCCAGCCTGGGATCGGCCGACAGCTTCCTGCAGACATGGTCGAGCGATTCATCCATTTCGCGGTGATCCTGGATGGGCATCAACACCTGCTGGCGAAGGGACTTGGCCCGGCCGTCCCAAAAGAACTCTCTTTTCCACGCAAGATTATAGAGCGGCATGGCATTGCGGTCGCCGGTCCGCCCCTCCACCCCGGTGCTGACCGCACGGCGGTCGCTGAAGGCGGAGTCGGCGTGATGACAACTGGCGCAGGAGATGGTGCCGTCCTTCGAGAGGGCCGTTTCGTTGAAGAGCTTCTCGCCGAGGACGATGCGTTCGACGATGAGCGGATTATCCCGCGGCAGGTCCGGCATCGGAAAGGTGCGGCTCATTGTGAAGCCGTAGGGCGTGTAGGTGGCCGGCAGGTCGATGGGCGTGACGGGCGGCAGCTTGACCTTCAGGGTCGTGAAGGAGGCCACCTTTACGACTTGAAAGGCTCCCTGGAGATTGGCCAGCAGTGCGGCGGAAACGGGATCGCCATCACGGGAATGGGTGGCGGTTCCGTCCTTTTCGAACGACAAGGGCCGCGGGGCGTTGAAGAGCACCCCGAGGTCGAAGTGAACCAGCACGCCCGCATCGTGGCTGAGATCGAGCGAGGCATTGAGATTGACGCAGGCGCGGTTCGGGTCACGGGCCAGGTGATGGGCATAGCCTTTCATTTCACCCGCCGGGGAACGGTAGTGACCCTCAACGGCCATGAAGATGTAGCCGCCCTGCCAGCTCCAATGGAGGCCATTGAGGTTGGGATTAAGTGGGTCATCGGCTGGAATCTTCGAGACATCAGCGGCATTCGCGGCGGCATCCGGACCGATGTGGAACCTCAAGGCGCGGTAGCTGCCTTCGGGAACTCCATCCAGCCGGCAAACATTCCGCCGCGACTCTGCATCCATCCACGCCACCCCTTCCGGCACCTCCACCCATGCTCCGTCGTCCCGCTGGAGAGCGAAGCCGGTGAGCAGGTAGCTGAGACGGGTCACCGAAAGCGTTTCCCCGGCTGAATTTTCGTAGCGAACGGAATCCAGTTTCAGCGGCTCGCCATTGAAGACTGGGTCGATGGTGACCTCCAGCGTCGTTGCCGATGCGGAGGCGAGCAGCAGCAAGATCAGAGCGGCGACGCAGCAACCCCGCTGGAAAAATTCGTGCATGCTCAGTTGATGGTGATCCCGCCCGTGAGTGTATCCGTTGGTCCCGGGCTGGTAAAGGTCACCACCACGTTTTTGGCACCGGTGGTGGTTCCGGATGGAATGACGAACGTCGCTTGCGCGGTGGTGGCACTGGGACGCGAGATGCTCGTGCCGGAAATAGTTCCACCGATCGTGATGCTTGTCGGCAGGACGTTGATCGGCGGTGCTGGCGGCGTGGTGGGCAGCGTGATCGTCACCGTCACGGTCGTTCCTCGGGTGGCTGTTCCGCCGGGCGCCACGGTGGTGACGGTGCCACCGCCCCCGGGCGCGGTGTAGTCGAAGCCGTTGCTGTCGAAACTCGCAAGGGCAGTCCTCGAAAGGCGGTAGAACCGCTTTGGATGACTCAATTTCGCACCGGCTTCAACGAAGCTGGCCAAGGCGGAAGCAGCCGTCACAGTCGGGGTAAGGGTCGTCCAGGTGGACAGGTCATTGGATCCGGAGACTTGATAGGTTCCGCCCTCCACCGCACTCCAGGTCAGAGTGACGTTTCCGCTGGTTCCATTCACTGCTGGCGCATTGGCCACGGCAGCTTTGTTCGGGCCACCGTTGTAGTAAGTCGTCACCGTCTCGCCGATCGTGGTCGATCCACCAGTCGGATTTCCATAATACTGGCGGCCGGTCGTGTAAGGATAGGCGGGCGTTCCGTCCGCATTGATCGTCGTGAAGTAGGCATAGGTGCCTGAAGGGAATTCCGGCGTGACACACCAGCGTGCATTCTGCTCGTTGAGGTCGAAATCCGTTCCGAGCGCGTAGCCATGGTCGCCGAGATAATCGTTGTCCTCGATATACTGGCCCAGGGAATAGGTGGAATTGACCGCAGGACCACTCTTGAAGGTGACGGTCTGGATTCTCTGCGCCCATGCCGGCAGCGTCGTGCGCCCCGTGCTGGCAAGATTGGTGGTGCCATAGCTTCCGTTGCGAGGCACGAATCCGGATATCATCCGCCGCACACCGCCGTTGGGATTCAGCGGACTGGAATATCCGTAGGGGCCATAGATGGGCAGACCGTCCGCCGCCCACGCGAGGATGGGCGAGTGCTTCGTCACGGCCGCCGTGCTTTCGGTGTAGCGGTTCGTGGTGGCGTTGTAATTCACGTGATCTCCTAGCTGATAGCGCAGGGCGATCGGCTGGGCGTGGTAGTGGTAGTTGTTTCCCGCCTGGTGAGCCAGCGCCGCATCGAAAGTCACCGCCTCATTGTGATAGGCATCTCGGTTCCACACGCCGTCTCCGGTCAGGCCGTTCACTGGCGTTGCGTCCGTGCTACTAGCACTCACGTAGGAGAAGGCGTCCCGCATGTCGAACATCGAGACGCCGTTGACCATGCAACCGCTGGCACCCAGACCGGTGAGACTCTTGGTAGCGGGATAGGTGGGCGTTCGCGGGATGCGGTAGATCTTGGCGGTGTTCGACGGGAAATTTGGAAAGTTCGAAGCCTTTGCGGCATCCAGATACCACGGCCCCATGATGTGCCCGGCCAACCCCGACGAGCGGATGTAGACCCAGCTCGAAGAGTACAGGATCTCGCTCACATCGACATACGTCGGCAGGCTCTGGGTGCCGGAGCCACGGCTCCACGTTTTGGAAACCGTGCCGCTGGTTTCATCGGCCGTACTTTGATAGAGACGGGCGTATTGCCCGGAGTCTGCGGTGTACCATGAACTCAATTGAGGGTCGGCAAGGGCGGTACCGCTGGCCAGCAGCATCAGGAGAAGTCGGATCGGGGTCATGGCAATGAAGCCACCCAACCACGGGAATGTGAACCCAATGTGTGGGAGGCCGATTGAATTGTTAAGCCGGAGTAAAATGCAGCGGGCCTTGCATTTTGGATGCAATACCGGGAGCCCGCCCGGAGTTAAAGGCAGACGTCACGGAGCCCACACGCCTCCCGTCCAGACGTCAGCCCTCCTTACCCGACCTGATCCCGCTACTTTCATGAACTGCATTTCCAGGCATCTACGTTGTCTCCTCACGATCGGAGTCGCAGTCATTCCATCTGTCGGCAGGAGCCACGATCTTACAGGTTCGACGCCATCCGCCCATGGTTATCCGGGTAACCCATCGGCACCCGGATGGTTCCGGGCTGGGGCCGAACCCGCGCGACCGGCACCGCCGCCCCCAACAGCCGCTGCAACCGTCTCGCCCCCCTCCCAGGCGATCGCCTTCGGGGCGTTCGCACCCGCCGTGAAGGTCCGCTGGGACCAGAAGTATCTCTACATTGAAAGCAATGGCCTGCCCGCGCACGGCATGATGACGGGAATCACCTCCTGGCAGCAGCAGGTCCCACTGCCGCAAGCCTACAGCGGAGACAACGCGTGGCGTCTTCCTCTCACCCCCGTCCCGGCTACCCAGCCCCGTCCCGTCAAGAATGCGTTCCTTCGCGGAGCCATCGCCATCGCAGCCAATGGCATCCCGATTTTCAATCCGCAGAACAACCGCGGCGAACTCTCGGCCATGATCGGCGAACTCGATCAATGGGGCGGCCACTGCGGCCGGGGCGATGACTACCATTACCACGCGGCTCCTCTTCATCTCCAAGCCACACTCGGGCCCACCAAACCCATCGGCTATGCCCTCGACGGCTACCCGATCTACGGCCTCACCGAACCGGATGGTTCCGCTCCAGGTGGGCTCGATCCATTCAACGGTCACACCACCCCGCAGCTCGGCTACCACTACCACGCTTCCCGTACTTACCCCTATGTCAACGGCGGCTTCCATGGCGAAGTCGTGGAGCGCGAAGGCCAGGTCGATCCCCAGCCGCGCGCGCGTTCGGTCCGGCCCGCCCTGCCACCGCTCGGCGGCGCGAAAATCACCGGCTTCACCGCCTCTCCGGATCAAAAATCCTTCAGGCTCCAATACACCATCGGCGGCAAGCCCGCGGCCGTGAACTACGCCACCGCCAGCGATGGGGCGTGGAAATTCCAGTTCATCTCCACGGATGGATCTACCCGCGAGGAAACCTACCGCGGCGGCGATCCAGGGAACCGTCCGCCCGGTCCCGACCGGGCACTACCGCCCGCAGACAAGCCCGCGGCACCCGAACCCGCCGCCATTTCAAAACCCCTCGCCGGATTCCAACTCACCAGCGCGGAGATCAAGGCCGATGGCCTCCTTCCGATCGACTACACTGGTGACGGCGCCGGCGCTACCCTGCCTCTCGCCTGGAGCGGTGCTCCGGCTGGCACAAAATCCTACGCGCTAATCATGCACCACATCGATCCGGAAGGCGTCGCCAAGTGGTACTGGACGCTCTACGACATTCCCGCGTCCGTCACCACTCTTCCGAAAAACACCAGGGACATCGGCAAGACCGGCACCGGCTTCAAAGGCAATGTCGGTTACGAACCACCCCATTCCAAAGGCCCTGGTCCCAAGACCTACACCCTCACCCTCTACGCCCTGTCAGGGCCGGCCAAGGTCACTGTTCCGCCCGCTGCCGTCAATCGCGCGGTCCTGCTCGCCGCGATCAGGGACAGCGTCCTCGCCACCGCCGAGTTGAAGGTCACCTACAGCAGCAAGGAAACCGACCGCCCTTCTGCGGATCGACCACCCGGGGACGGCCCTCGCCCTCCCCGCGGTGACGGCCCGCCGCGCGACCGATGATTACGAAAGTCGTGTCGTCACCCGATTGACCCGGCTCATCCGCCTGGTATGGTCGTCGCGAGCATGAATTGCCCCTACTGCGATGCCGTGATTTCCAGCCGCCGCTCCGGCAGGTGCGGCGTCTGTGGCACGGCGCTGCCGGCATCATGCCTCTTCACGGACGAACAGCGCTCGAAGATCGAGGCCGAGATGCACCGGTTGGAAAAGCACCATCAGGAAATCCGGGAACAGATTGACCTCCTGTGCGACCACCATCACGGCGGTCCGTTCGCGCCGCCGCGGCTCCCTTAGTATCGGACTTTATTTCGAGAAGACCACGCAGCCCTCGTGGCCGGTGGGCATCCTGCACGGACGCCACCTTATACCCTCATGCGCCGATTGACCGATGCCGGAATGGCCCGGTGGGTCCGGCTGGTTAGATTGCGGTCGATTGGAATGCTCCAATCCCAGGTGCCTCCCTGACACCCGGAACAGACTAACGCGAATGAAAAGGAAATCTAATCAAACCACCCGGACCTTCCGGCTCCCGCAGGCGTCCCGAGCCATCATGGCACTTTCCGGAGCCGTGATTGCCACTGCGGGGCTCATCGCCTCGGCTCCCGTCGCCTCGGCGTCCAGCCACAGTGACGCGCCCCTGATCAAGCTCGATCCCCAAGCCAACCTCACCGACGTTTACGCATTCGTCAGTACCCGCCCATCGGGAGAAAAGGTCCTCGTCGTCTCCGTGGCGGTGCGGCCGTTCTCGGAACCCGGCGATGGCTCGATGTATGACTCCTTCTCCCCGGACGCGCTCTACAGCCTCCACATCACGAACCCCGCGACCGGGGTGGAGGCCCAGCGATACGACTTCCGATTTTCGTCAGTTACTCCTCGCGGTGGCGGCTACAAAAATTCCGATACGATCCTCCGCTATGGCCGCGGCACGGAAATCGGACCAATCCAGACGGTTGGCGATGCCCGCCAGAACTTCGTCCAATCCTACTCGGTGACGAGGACAGTGGGGAACAAGAAGACCGTCCTAAACGGGCCATCTCCACTTCTGGTGCCACCGCCGAATGTCGGCATCAAGACAACTCCGCTCTACAACGACGATGCCGGTGCGGCGATTTCCGGCGCAACCACGCGTGCCGAGCTCGACCCCTATACGTTCCAAACCACCTACGATCTTCCCGGTGGCACAACCGTATTCGCCGGCCCCCGCGAGGATGGCTTCTACGCCGATACCCCGGGGATCTTCGACCTGCTCGAATCCCGCATCCTCGACAACAATGGTTCGCTGGCCGATGGCCTCGGGCAGGATGGCAATGGTGTCGATGGCTTCAAGGGCTTCAACGTTCTGACCTATTCCATCGCCATTCCATTGACTGATCTGCCGAACTTCCCCTACACCGGTGCGCTTCAGCCAGCCAGCACCGGCGTCGGCGTCTATGCCTCCGTCAGCCGCCCGCGGGTCACCCTGCGTCGCCCGAATGGCGAAGACCTTTCCTCGGGCGCCTGGGTTCAGGTGAATCGACTGGCCAATCCGCTGTTCAACGAGGTGCTGGTGGCACTGGCGGACAAGGACAATTACAACCGCGAATCGCCGAAGAATGACGCGAAGCTGTTCGCCAAGTATGCGAGCAATCCGGAGATCGCAGTTCTGATCAATGCCGTCTATGGAACGAACTTCCAGACCACCGACCGCGCCGACCTGGTCGGAGTGTTCATACCGGACGTGATCCGGGTCAATACCACCACTGGACCAGTGCATGTGGCTGGAGAAATGGGCTTCAACCGCCTCAGCTTCATCGGCGGGGACACGGTGGCCACCGGCTCCGGTGCCATGATTCCATCCGGATGGCCGAATGGCCGTCGCTACGGAGATGATGTGGTGGACATCGCCCTCACGGCCGTCGCCAGCGGGCCGACGTTCCAGACCATCACCGTGGTCGGGGACAACGTGTCGTCCAATGACCAGGTCTATAACCGGACCTTCCCCTACGCCGCGACCCCGAATGCCGGTCCTGCCAACAGCAAGGACTCCGGCCCGAATGTCGGCTTCTGATTTGTCCGCATGACAAAACCCGGCACCGGGGCGGACGGATAGTGCCGCCCCGGTGCCAACTTCTCCGATTCCATGAAACCATCTTCGCACGATCAGCCCACCCTGCCCGCACGCGGCACGCCCCTGCGTCTCATCGCCGCCGCGCTTTCCATCCTCATCGCCCTCGCGGCCGCCCTGTGGATGAGAAATTCTCCGGGTTCCAAGGCACCGCTGGCCACCGCGCCCGCACCCGCCGTGCCAGCCCCGGCCCCCTCCCCGGTGGATCCCGCGACGATTCTTGCCGAGATTTCCGCAACCGCCGCTTCAGACAGCCCTTCGCTCACGGACAAGGCCCTGGCGACCGCCCTTGAGAAGGTCCGGAAAAATACGACAACCGCCGTACTTTGGGTCAACCTCGGTGACACGCTCGCCCAGAAACTGCGCGACACCGCCGACCAGAATTACTACCACCTCGCCGAGATCGCCTATCAGCGGGCCCTCTCCCTCGAGCCGCGCAGCGTGGACGCCCTCACCGGCATGGCCTGGGTTACCGGCGGCCGCCACACCTTCGACCAGAGCATCGACTGGGCGAACAAAGCGCTCGCGGTCGATCCCAAAGGGGTGGCCGCCCACGGCATCATCGGCGACGCCGCCCTCGAACTCGGAAACTACGACCAAGCCTACGACGAGTATCAGAAGATGATGGACCTCCGCCCCGACCTTTCCTCCTGGAGCCGCGGCGCCTACCTGCTCTGGCTCTGCGGCGACCGCACCAAGGCCGTGGCCCTCATGAATAGCGCGATCAATTCCGGCGCTCCGTTCGCCGAGAATACCGCCTGGTGCCGGGCCAAGCTGGCGATGATGTATTTCAACGACGGTGCGCTCGCCGCTGCGGAGCAGACCCTGGCACCCGCACTCAAGGGTGATTCCCGCAATACCCATGTTCTGCTGGCAGCCGCCAAGCTGGCCGCCGCCCGGCACGATTTCCCCGCAGCGGTCAATTTCTACAATACCCTGCTCGAAGCAGGACCCAATGCCGAAGCACTCGCCGCCCTCGGAGATATCCATGCCGTGAACGGGGAAAAAGAGGAGGCCGCCGCCTGCTATGCGAAAGTGGAGGCCCTGCATGCCGCCCACGTCACCACTGGCGTGCACGACCACACGCCGATGGCGAAGTACTACGCCGATCATGACACGAATCCCATCGAGGCCCTCCGGCTCGCCGAACAGCACAAGCTGACCAACAACGTTCTCGAGGCCGACGTCCTCGCCTGGGTCTATTTGAAGAGTGGAGATCTCCCACACGCCATCGAGACCATGAAGCGTGCCCTCGCCCGCCATACGTCATCTCCGGAAATGCACTACCACGCCGGGATGATCGCCGCAGCCGCCGGAGACAAGGCGTCCGCCCGCCGCCATCTGGAACTGGCCCTGAGCCTCAATCCCGAGTTCGACACCTTGCAGGCACCCATCGCGGCGCGCACCCTTGCCGAGCTCAACGTCAACAAAGCCTCCGCCTCCAATCGTGTTCAACCCGAACCCAGTGCCACCCGATGAAGCTGGTTGCGAGCTTGCGGGATGGGGGCGGAGCATTCGCGCTTGGCCTCCTCTCCGTTGCCTTTTCGATTGGCAGCGCCTTTGCCCACGATGAACCGACCAGTTTCATCGATCTGAGACTCGGGGCCTCTGGAATCGAAGCGAGTGTCACCGCCTCCAACACCGATCTGGCCCATGACCTCCCATCAGTGGAACCCGGGATGCTCTTGCAGCCCGCAACAATTACCACCCAGCGCCAGGCGCTGGACGCCATCGTCCGCTCGCGCCTTTCGCTCTCCGTCAATGGCACTCCACTGACGGGCACCCTGGGTGAGATCGCGCCCGTGCCCGACAAGCGCGACCTCCGCGTGAGCTATCATTATTCCTGGAGCGAGGCACCGGCCTCCGTCCACCTCGAGGCACGTCTCTTCCCCTATGACTCACGTCACAAGACCTTCGTGAATGTCTATGCCGGTGATTCACTCATCCAGCAGGAGATTCTGGAAGGTGACAAGATCTCGACCGACTTCGGCACCACCACCCGCCAGAGTATCGGATCCGTGGTGGGCCAGTTTCTCTACGAAGGCATCCACCACATCTTCATCGGACCGGATCACATCCTCTTCGTGGTCGGACTGTTGCTTTTGGGAGGAGCGCTTCCACGCCTGCTGAAAATTGTCACCGCCTTCACCATTGCCCATAGCATCACGCTCGGTCTCGCCACCTTCCGCCTGGTCACCCCACCCGCCACCATCATCGAGCCGGTCATTGCGCTGAGCATTGTTTTCGTGGGCATCCACGCCCTGCTTTCCAAAAAGCGACAGCAGCATGATCCACGGCTCCTGTTCGCCTTCTGCTTCGGCCTCATCCACGGATTCGGCTTCGCCAATGCGCTTCAGGAAATGATGCTCCCCCGCTATGCCCTCGGCTGGTCGCTCTTCGCCTTCAACAGCGGCGTCGAAATGGGACAAGGCTGCATCGTCCTCACCGTCGCCCCCCTCCTCGCCTTGATCCGGAAACGCAGCCTGGTGGCATCGGAGAATGTCGTTGCCACAGCTTCGGTCTGCGTCACGGCTGCCGGGGCGTTCTGGTTCTTCCAGCGGGTCATGGAGGCCTACTGAGGTACGGGCATCGACCAAAGAACCATCCTTTCGGCCGCTCGCCGTCGCCACTTGCTCCATGGGCACCAAGATTGGCCGCAACTTTATTTATATTCAATACATGCCCCAGGTCGAAGGCGAGCCATTCCAATCCCACGCTCGATTTAAAAAAAGTGGGCCCGGTGGGGTTCGAACCCACGACCAAAGGATTATGAGTCCCCTGCTCTAACCGCTGAGCTACAGGCCCCGGGGGCAGGTTTTCCGGGCGTTGCCGGCTGCCGCCGACATGCCTAGCGACTGGGTTTCGAAATGCAAGGCCGGGTGAATGCCGGTGAAAATTCAATTGGGGAACGCCGGGCTTGCGTTTTGCCAGAACTTACATGCTAAATACCACGTCACCTATTCACAAGGCAGGTATTTTTCTGAGAGGATGAGCCATTAGTCGGCTGAATCCATCGAGGACCTCCGCTGGCGAACTTTCACCGCCAGCAAACCGTGCGAGCCGTCGTCGCCGGTTTTTTGCCATTCGCTCGAAACCCAGCGGGACTCCCGTCGTCCTGTTGTATGGTAAACCCTACCCCCAGACCCTGAATTTTGTCCCAATCATCATTGCATTCGCGCCGAGGCCTGTGGCTCGGCCTGTTCGTGGCACTCTGCGTCGGTGCCGCCCTTTGGCTGGGACACTCCCCGCAGGATCGCGGAGCCGCCGCACCGGTGGCGGGATCGCCTGCGCGGCCTTCCGTGTCCGAAGGGCCTTCTGCTCCCGACGCGCCGGGGCAGATTGCCTCCACGCGGACAACCCCGTCTCCCCGCGAGCCAATCACCCGCACCTCGGTGAACCGTGAAATGGATCTCGCAGCGAATCCATATGCCGGTGCCTTGCGGGAACCCGGCAAATCGAAGCGCACCTGGGATGCCGCCTACATTCGGAACTTCAAGGACGCGAAGAACGGCGATGCCGTCCAATTCGAACTCACGAACGGAGTGACGGCAGAGGGACGCGTGAAGATCGTCGAGATTCACGATGGTACGGTGGCCTACGTCTCCGGTGAACTGTCCGCTCCTGAGACGGGAAAGTTCTTTTTCCTCACGCCTCCGGTGGGTGGCAAGGCCGGGAATGCGGTCGGAGTGGTGGAATTCCCCGCCAGCAGGACGGCCTACCGGATCGAGCCGACGGGAGCAAACGGTGACCCTGAACTGTGGCAGCGGCGCCTGGATGAAGTGGTCTGCCTCGACATGGAGCCGGTTGACCCCGTGAAACTAAAGGCCGCCGAAGATGCGAATCCCGAGCCGATCATTCCTCTGCGTCCCGACCAGGCGCCGGACTACGTCCCCAGCTACAATTCGGACATCGTCTCGCTGCAAAGCTATCCAGGCTCTCCGGCCGTGCTGTTGCTGGATTTCGCGGGCGGCTACACGGGGAGCTGGGGCGGCGTGACCTATGCACGCCCGAACGTGAGCAACGCCACCATCAAGGATCTGTGGAAACGCGTGGCGGAGGACTACATGCCCTTCAACATCAACGTCACCACCGACATCAAGGTGTTCCAGGCGGCCCCGGCGGCGAGCCGCCAGCGCTGTTGCTTCACCACCACTCCGATCACGGCTGCAGGCGTGGCCTATGTCGGCTCGTGGAACTGGGGCAACGACACCGTCTGCTGGTCGGTCTATTGCGTCGGCAAGCCGGGTGCCGAAGTGGGCGCGCACGAGCCGGGCCACACGCTGGGTCTGGCCCACCAGGGCCAGGAGCTTCCCTCCGGTCACAACGAGTACTACACCGGCCAGGGCAGCAGCCAGACCGGATGGGCACCCATCATGGGAGCCGGTTACTACCAACCTCTCACCACCTGGGCCAAGGGCGAGTACCAGTACGCCAACCAGCAGCAGGATGAATTGCTCACCATTTCCTCGGCTAACAACAACGTGCACTACCGCACGGATGACACCGGCAGCACACTCGCCACCTCCCGGTATCTGGAAGTCGATGCCAACTACAACGCCACGGCCCAGGGGGTGATCGAGCAAACCGGCGACATCGACGCGTTTCAATTCACCACGAGCGGTGGTACGGTCACGCTCACCGTGAGCCCGGTGGCCACCGGAGATTGGAACGATCTGGCCACCATGGCGTCATTGGCCGATGCCACCGACACCGTCATCGCGACCACCAATGCCCAAGACCAGGTGGCTTCCACCATCACCGCGACACTTCCGGCCGGCACCTATACCTTCCGGGTAACCGGCACCGGCAAAAATGATCCGGTCACCAACGGCTTCTCGTCCTATGCCAGCCTCGGCTATTATTCCATCACCGGAACCGTCCCAGGCGCCCGCCTTTCCACCCGCCTGAGCGTCGCCGAACACGCGGCCAACAATGCCGTCGTCGGCACGATCCCTGCCAACAATACCAACAGCAGTCCGCTGACCTACGCGATCACCGCTGGCAATACCGGCGGGACCTTTGCCGTGGACAATACCGGCGTGGTCCGCGTGGCCAGCAACGCCCTGCTCGATTACTACACCCTCGCGGCGAACCCGGCTCTCTACGCAGCCCAGTTCGAACTGTTCGTGACCATTACCAACGCGAACGATCCGACCCTCACGGAAACGAGCCGCCGCGTGGTCATCGCCGTGCAATCGCTCTATCCTCCCATGCCGACGGGCCTCACCGCCACGCTCGATAGCAGCCTGCGGATCGACCTGGCGTGGGGTGAATGCTACGGCGCCACCCGCTACAACGTGAAGCGGGCCACGACGCCCGGTGGTCCCTACACAACCATCGCCACTCCCACGACTCCCGACTTCACCGACTCCGGCCTGACCAATGGCGTGAAGTACTATTACGTCGTTTCCGCGGCGAACACGAACGGGGAAAGCTATAACTCGACGGAAGCAGGCACGCTCGCCTCCTCGGTGGCAGGCGGATTTGAATCCCCTCCCCTCGGCTCTGGAAACTTCCTCTACAATCCCTCCGGCGGCGGTGGCTGGACCTTCAATGGGGCCAGCCCCAGCGGTTCCGGCATCGTGGCGAACGGCAGCGGTTTCTCCAATCCCAACGCCCCGGAGGGCATCCAGGCGGCGTTCATCCAATCGACCGGCCAGATCACGCAAACCTTCGCCGGATTCACGCCGGGCACCAAATACACGATCACCTACGCCGCCGCCCAGCGTGGGTCGCAATCCGGTGAGTCCTGGAATGTCGTCATCGATGGCAATGTGATCAAGAGCAACACCCCCGGCTCGACCAACTACACCACCTATACGACCAGCTTCACCGCCACTGCCGCCCTGCACACCTTGTCATTCGTGGGAACCACGGCCGGCGACAGCACCGTCTTCATTGACAACGTGCAGATCACCGTCGCCTCGCCCACGTTTTCCAATTTCAGCTTCGAATCTCCCAACATCGGCACAGGCAGTGGAAGCTTCCGCTACAATCCTTCGGGTACGTCGTGGACATTTGCGGGTGCCAGCCCCAATGGCTCCGGCATCGTCGGCAATGGCAGTGCCTTCGCCAACCCCAACGCCCCTGACGGCACGCAGGCGGCATTCCTCCAACAGACCGGCACCATTTCCCAATCGGTCTCCGGCTTCACGCCGGGCAAAACCTACGCTTTGAACTACTCGGCCGCTCAACGATCGGCAAACCTCGGGGGCAATTCCTGGAACGTGAAGATCGATGGCACGGTGATCCAGTCCAACAGCCCGGGCGCCACCAGCTACTTCCCCTATTCCACCACCTTCGTGGCCACTGCCGCGACCCACACGCTGACCTTCGCCGGAACGGATCTGGCCGGGGGTGACCGCTCGGTGTTCATCGACAACGTCAGCCTCGGCCTTCTCTCGCCCATGCAGGCCGTGCCGACGTCGGTGGCCATCTCCAGCCCGGCGAATAACACCACCTTCGGTCCCGACTCGGCCATCAATTTGACCGCGTCCGTGACTGCCAATGGCAATGCCATCAACGGTGTGCAGTTTTACGTCGATCAGGTGATGATCGGAAAGATCCCAACCGCGCCGTACGTCTGCGCGTTCGGGAATCCGACCACCGGCAGCCACACGCTGTCCGCACGGGTGCTGTTCAATAACGGCAGCTTCGCCGATTCAACACCGGTCACGATCGCCATCGTCGGCAGCACCAACCCCAACCTCGGTTTCGAAATCCCGTCGATCGGCACGGGCAATTATGCCTACAACGCCACCGGTGCCTCCTGGACGTTCAGCGGCAGTCCCGGCGACGGTTCAGGCATCACGGCTAATGGCAGCGGATTTTCCAATCCCAACGCTCCCGAAGGCGCGCAGGCGGCCTTTATTCAGAAGCACGGGGTCATCACGCAGACCCTCGCCGGATTCACACCGGGCACGACCTATACCATCAATTATTCCGCCGCCCAGCGTGCGGGAGCTTTCCAGAACGGCGGCCAGACCTGGGATGTCGCCATCGATGGCAGCGTGATCAAGAGCAACGCCCCGGGCGCGTCCACTTACACGGCCTACTCGGCCACGTTCACCGCCTCCGCCAACCTTCACAGCCTCTCCTTCATCGGAACCGACCTGGAGGGTGGAGACAACACCGTCTTCCTCGACAACGTCACTTTCAACCCACCCCTTACCAGTGCCCTGAACCTGGCAGCCAACACCTCGCCCGCCACCGCCACCGATGTCGTCGGCGGTCAGGTGACATTCACCGCGTCGTTCAATGGCAAGGGGCCGATCAGCTACCAGTGGCAGAGAGTTTCCGGTGGCCAGGTGTCCGACCTCATCGGCCAAACGTCCCAGACGCTCACGCTGGCCAATCTCCAATCCGGTGATGCCGGCTACTACCGCCTGCAGGCGACGAATCCCTATGGCGTCAAGGTGAGCGATGTCAGTCAACTCACGGTCACCAGCCTGCCGGCTCCAGTGAACAATGTCGTCACGTCGTTCGCGGCGCAGACGGGACTTGGAAGCGCGGCCCTCAACTTCTATCCTACGTGGCCGGTGGCGTCGGGCAGCCTGATCTCCGGCCGGGCACCCAGTAGTGTGGGCAGCGGCAGTTTTGCGAATCCGGTGGCTGTCTTGACCGATGGCACCGCAGGCCGTTTGACCTACGGTCTCGGCGCACCGACCGTGAATCAGGTCACCTGCGGAAGCGACACCGCCAGGGGCCAATCCGTCACCTATTCGCTGGGAGCTTCTGCCAACGGCTACAGCGTTTCCAACATCGTGGTCTATGGAGGATGGTGCGATGCAGGACGCGACCAGCAGGCCTACACTGTCTCTTACTCAACGGTGGCGGCACCGACCACGTTCGTCCAGCTCGCCAGTGTCAGCTACGATCCGGCGAATCCGAATTCGGTCCAATCCGCCACGCGGGCGTCCCTCTCCTCCGCGACCAGCGATCCGCTTGCGACAAACGTCGCCTTCGTGAAATTCGACTTCAGCACTCCCGCTTCGGAAAACGGCTATGTCGGCTACTCGGAGATCTCGGTCTATGGAGATTCGCAGGAGCCGACGCTCATTATGAATACCACCCCGGCGACGGCGGTGGATGTGGCGGGGGGCGAAGTCACCTTCACCGCTGCCTGCTCCGGTGCCGGTCCTCTATCCTACCAATGGCAGAAAGTCGTGGGCGGCGTGCCCTCCAATATTTCCGGGGCCACCAGCCCGACGCTGACCCTGAGTAACCTCCAGGCGGGAGACGCGGCCAGCTACCAGTTGCGAGCTTCCAACAGCTACGGCGCGGTTGTTACGACACCTGCCGTACTGAAAGTGAACAGCGTGCCCGCCCCCGTAAACAACGTGGTCACGTCGCTGGCCGCGCAAACCGGCCTCGGCGGCTACTCGACCTTTGTCCCGAGTTGGAAATCCAGCTCCAGCCCCAGCCTGATCGCGGGACTCCCACCGTCCGGTTCGGCGGGTAATTTCAGCCTTAACCCCACCGGCGGCAGTGTGAACTCGCTGACCGACGGCGGCACCCTGGCTATCAATCCGACCTCAGGCGGAGACAGTTCACTCAACTATTGCACCTGCGGGAACGGCTCCGGTGCCGGTTCATCGGTGATCTACACCCTTCCCGCCAATATCGGCGGCTATGCGCTGGACAACATCACCGTCTATGGCGGCTGGCGGGATGCCGGCCGCGACCAACAGGCCTACACCGTTTCCTACTCCACGACCGCAGCCCCCTCGACGTTCGTGACCCTCGGCACGGTGAGCTACAATCCGACCAATCCGTCATCCGTTCAGTCCGCGACCCGCGCGACTCTGACACCGGCGAACGGAGTCCTGGCCTCGAACGTGGCAGCGGTGAAGTTCGACTTCACCACGCCGACTTCCGAAAACGGCTACGTCGGCTATGCGGAGATCGCCATGTTCGGCGTACCCGCCGTTTCCGGCCCGACCCTGTTGACCGCCACAGCGGGCAATGCCCAGGTCGCCCTGAGCTGGCCTGCGGTCTCCGGTGCCACCAGCTACAACGTCAAGCGCTCGACTGTGAGCGGTGGCCCCTACACGACAGTGGGCAATGTCACCACCACCAGCCTCACCAATACCGGTCTGACCAACGTCACCACCTACTACTACGTGGTGACGGCCGTGAACGCCGCCGGCGAAGGTGCCCCATCCGGCCAGGCCAGCGCAACGCCGATGACTCCATTCGACTCGTGGCTTGCCGCCTATCCCTCGATCACCGGAGCCAGCCGCGCGACCGACGCCGACCCCGACCACGATGGCATCCCCAACGGCATCGAATTCCTCACCGGCACCTCGCCCACCGTTCCCAACAGTGTGGCACCCATCTCCACCACGGTCGATCCCTCGGGAAACATCGTGCTGCGCTTCAAGCGGGTCCAGGCCGCCAAGGCCTACACGGTGACCGTGGAAAGTTCGGCGAACCTCCAGCCGCCCTACGCGACACTCACGATTCCGAACAGCGCCACGACAGGACCTCCGATCACGGTCGTGGACAACGGGCCGGCCGCCGATGACATCACTGTGGTCATCCCGTCCAATGGCCAACCCCGGAAATTCGCCCGGGTCCGTATCGCGATCCCGGCCTCTCCGTGATCCCTGAGCCACCAGGACAGGCATGGAACGTACCTTGTCGGGCTCCGAATTGCCATGAGCGGGCAAAATGCATGCATTGCGGATTGGAATGGAGAACACTCGGTGATAATCGCTTTCCTTGGAACCAGTTCAAAACCATGCCCCCTGCCCTACCCATCATTGTAACCACCGGCAATGACGTCGCCGGCCATGAAATCGTCCAGTACCTCGGTATCGTCCGCGGGATTATCGTCCGTTCCACCGGAATTGCCCGCGGCCTGATCGGCGGATTGCGCTCGATCGGTGGTGGCAATATCCCCGAATACGTCGCCGTCTGCGAAGAGGCCCGCCAACACGCCTACGACATCATGATCGCCCATGCCCAGCAGGTGGGGGCGGATGCCCTCATCGCCGTACGCTACGACGCCACGGAATTCATGCAGGGCGCCACCGAGGTCCTCGCCTACGGCACCGCAGTCAAGATTGTGAAAGCTTGAACCGGAGGCGATCGATCCACCTAACAAATGGGTGGAACTGTCCGCGGTAAAAGGGTAGCATGCGGAGGCTGCGAGGATCCATCGCAGTGTCCTTTGCGTCTGTTCATCCCCAGCCTGTCCAAAAGTCATGAAGGTTACCGCCGTCCTGCTCCGCCTGCTGTCGCTCGCCGCCCTTGCCGCGATTACCTCCTGCAAGACCATCCCGCCAGCCGATGGCACGCTCGAGAGCATCGACCGCCCGCGCCCCTGCGAGGTGCGTTACGGCTGCAAGTAAGCTGATCCGGCACCAGCATGCCAGCCGACCATTCCATCGACTATCTGGAGTTTCCCTCCCGGAACCTTCCGACCACGCGGGCGTTTTTCACCGCACTGATGGGCTGGGCGTACGAGGATTACGGCCCGGACTACCTGGCATTCGACGATGGGCGGATGAAGGGCGGCTTCTTCCGTAGTGATGCGATCTCCTCCGTGGCGGAAGGAGCGCCGCTGGTGGTCTTCTACCACTCGAACCTGGAGGAACAACAACGCCGCGTGACCGAACTGGGAGCCACCGTGACCCGCGCCATTTTTTCATTCCCAGGAGGCAGGCGCTTTCATTTTGCCGAACCCGGCGGCAGCGAGTTTGCGATCTGGTCCGAGTGATAGACCCAAGAGGCCCGGCTAGTAATAGCAGGATGGCTCCTTTCCTTCGGCCCCTCTTCCGCGTGCTTCCTGTTGCCGCCATGGTGGCTCGTCTCTCCGCCTCCGAGCCTCTTCCTCTCTGGCCCGGCCTCGCCCCCGGGGAAGATGCCGCCTCTCCTGCTGAAACGAGCGAAACCTCCAATGGCGTCACCCGCGTCGGCCACGTGTCCAAGCCCACGCTGACCCTCTTCCCGGCCCCGGCCGATCATAACACCGGCACCTCCGTGATTGTCTGCCCTGGTGGCGGTTACAACATTCTCGCCTGGGACCTTGAGGGCAATGAGATCTGCCAGTGGCTCAACTCGATCGGTGTCAATGGCCTCCTATTGAAATACCGCGTCCCGGCTACCCACGGACGGCCACGCCACGCCGCCGCCCTCCAGGATGTCCAGCGTGCCATCGGTCTCACCCGCCAGCACGCCACCGAATGGAAGATCGATCCCAATCGCCTCGGCGTGCTCGGGTTTTCCGCCGGTGGCCACCTCTCCGCCGCCGCCAGCACGAACTTTGAAACGCGCACCTATCCGGCCATCGACGAGGCCGACAAGCTGAGCGCGCGTCCCGATTTCACCGTGCTCGTCTATCCCGCCTACCTCACCGACAAGGATATCACCAAAACAGTACCCGAGATCACTGTCACCAACAAGACACCGCCTGCCTTCATCGTCATGACCCAGGACGATCCGGTCGGTGTCCAGAATGCGGTGGCCTACTCCCTCGCCCTGAAGAACGCCAAGGTGCCGTGTGAACTCCATCTCTTCGCCGTCGGCGGCCACGGCTACGGCCTCCGGCCCAAGGGAAACCCCGTGACCGGTTGGCCCAAACTTGCGGAAGCCTGGCTGCGTGATCGAAAGCTGATCAATCCCTGAGTGGACTCGCTTTCCCTGCTGGCACCATTCCGCAATCTCCGCGTAGTCTGTGCGTGAGCATGAGGACCGTCATCGTTTGCGTCACCACTCCCCAGCGCGGCCTTCCTCACCAGGCCCGCCTGCTTCGGAGCAACCCGGACAAGTCGGTGTACATCCAGTACGGCGCGGAAAGCATCCTTCCATGGAAGCGCTACGAGGCATGGTTGAACGCCGACCGCCTGATCCGCGACTGGTGGTTCCAAACCGGACGCCACATCGGGTTCGACCGTGCGGTCTTTGTCGAATGGGACGTCGTCTTCGACATGGATGTGGATCTGGCCATTCCCATGGAGGGCGATCTGATCGGGAAGAACGTCATGGTTCAGGGCCGGGATGATTGGAACTGGTGGGACCAAGTGAAACAATTTCCCGCCGGGATCCGGCCCCTCGCCGCCGGTATCGAACCACTGGCCGTAGTCGCTTGCAGCCGGCGGCTGCTGGAGGCGTTGTTCTCCAGTGCCGCGATCCTCAAGCTGTTCGATCTCAACGTCATCTCCGAACTCAGGCTCGCCACGGCAGCGCGCGTCTCTGGCTTCGAGCCAATCACCTGTCCATCCCTCCGCCACGTCCGCTGGGACAAGCTCGATCCCGGAGTAGATCCATCACTCCCGGGTATCTGGCACCCGGTGAAGAAAGCTCTCTGACGCAGACGCAGATTGCCCGTTCCGATTGCGATCCGCAATGGCCGGAACGATTCGATCACGCGCGAAGGCCCACCTTGCGGGGTATGCGGAATGGCACATGGGATGCGGAACATCGGACGTTCCACTTGTTCCAACGCCATCCCATGCCATGAAAACCAACATCTCATCCCGGGCCGCCGCTTTGGCCGCCGCCATCGCCTTTTACACCCTTCCCGTCGCCGTCGCAGCCCCGCCCGAGGGCGCGCCGCCGCCTCCGCCAAGTGAACCTGGAATGAAACACATGGAAGACATCCAGGAACTCATCGCCGTGATCAGCCCCGTCAGCGGCAGCAACGTGCGCGGGACCGTCCTATTTGAGAAAGACGGCGACCGGGTCAAAATCACCGTCAAGGTGGGAGGCTTCGAGCCCAATTCCAAGCACGCCATTCACATCCATGAGTTCGGCAATATCTCCAGCACCGACGGCACCAGCGCCGGCGGCCATTTCAATCCGGAGGGTCACCCGCATGGCTTGCCCGACAGCAAGATGCGCCACCCCGGCGATTTCGGAAACCTGGAGGCCGACGCGAATGGCAATGCCACCCTCACCCTCACCCTGGATGGCCTGATGCTCGCGCACGGCAAAACCGCTATTATCGGCCGTGCCGTGGTGATCCATGCCAAGCCCGACGATGGCAGCCAGCCCACCGGCAACGCGGGCGATCGCATCGGCGTCGGAGTCATCGGCGTGAGCAAGGTCATGCCTCCGCCCGAGAAGAAATAAGCGTCAACCGTTTGCCAGCGCCTCTTCAAAGGCGGCGCGGATCGTGTCAAAGGGCTCCAGGCCGGTGGAAACCCTCAGCAGGTTGGCGGGCACCCCACAGCCTTCGGTCCACTCCAGCTCCTGGTAGTGGGCCAGCAGGGTGTACGGACAGACCAGCGTGAAGATCGTGCCGAAGCTGGGACCCTTGCAGAGCTTCAGGCTGTCGTAAACCTTGGGTGTCTTCTTGGGATTTTTCAGAACGAAAGACAAGAGGCCGCCATAGCCGCCGCCCTTCGCCTTCACCGCATCGTAGTTCGCCGTATTCCCCAGCGAGGGATGCCAGACGGTGTCGACCGCCGGATGCGCGGCCAACCACGCCGCGAGCTCCACCCCATTGGCATTCACCGTCTTCATCCGCTCGGGATAGTCCTTCAGATTCGAAAGCAGAACCTCGGCGTCGCCGATGTAGAGGGGGGAGGTTTCCGTCGACTCGATGGCGAGCGCCTCGCGAAACGCATCGGCATGGGGCGAACCGGTGCGCAATGTCGCGGAACCGGCCATCACATCGCCCATTCCGGACTGCCACTTGGTCAAGCTCCCCGTCACGACATCAGCAAAGCGGAGGGCGTGAATGTTCACCGGACCACCGGCGGAGTCATCGACGATGAACGGTGTGGAGCCTTCCTCACACGCCGCGGCCACACGGGCCAGGTCGACGGTGCGCAGGAGTGGATTGCTGGGTGCTTCGGTGAACACACCGGCGAACTCGCCGGTGCGGATGCGTTGCAGGGCTTCGTCCAGAGACTCACCCGTGGCCTCATTGAGATAGACCACGCCATTGCCGAATATCTCCTGGATCTTCAGGCAATCCACATACGGGAACTCTAGTTGCAGCGTCTTCTTCCCTTCCTTCAATCCGGGCAGGGCACGCAGCACGGCGGTGACGGCGGCCATGCCGCTGGCAAAGACGAATGCGTCCTCGGGAGCGCCACCGGACAACTTGGCGATGCGGCGGGCGATGAGATGGGATTTGGATCCCTCGCGCATGTTGCCATCGAGGAAATCCTGGGCCTGACGGCTGCTGACGACCTCTCCTGAAAAGCGCCAATATGAATCGGCCTCTGCCTTGGCCTTGGCCGGCACTACCAGTGCCTGGAGACCGTGGAAGCTGGCGATGCGGACGGCCGTTTCCGCCCGTCGTTCCACCCAGCGTTGGGCGCGCTGCACCGAGCCACGGGTGGGCAGAACCACCACGTGCTCGTCTTCGGAAGCGATCTCGGTCTTCGCGTTGGAGAAGAGTCGCTCCACCACCGGGTGGCGGAAAAAGCGGGGATAGCCTGCCCGCATGCGCCGGGTGACCTTGTCACGGCCTTCCTCGTAACCGACGATGGCATCCCACGTCGGGAGGCAGACGGAACAGGCATGCGGCGAGTCCGGCAAGGGCGCACCGAGATCCTCTTCGGTCCAGGCCGGATCGTTCATCAGGTCGCGGGCTTCACGACCGGAATGCCCGGCACCGGTGCGGTGGGCAAGCCGGACCCGGTCGGTGACAGAGGGCATCGTGCCCGATACATCTACATCTCCGTCACTCATGCGTGCTTCATCGGGCAGTAGGCTGAAAATCCACCATTGCCCCGATTGAGGGAAATGGTGCGCGGTGCAGGTTTCGAACCTGCGACCCCATCGGTGTGAACGATGTGCTCTACCACTGAGCTAACCGCGCTTTCGGGCCGGGCGGGATGGTTAACCGCCGTCCCCGGAGTTGGCAAGCATTTCGCGAATTTTAAGGCTCAGAATTCCACGGTCTGGCCCAGGCGGGCCACCACCACCTCGCCTGAGTGCTTGGCGGCCAATGCCTCGCGCAGGGCTTCGGCATGATCGGGCTCGCCGTGCACCAGCCACACTTTTTTCTTCGGTCCGCCCGTCCGATCGAACCACGCCAGCAGTTCCAAATGGTCGGCGTGGCCCGAAAACGAGTCGATGGCTTCAATTTTCGCCCGCACGTCAAAGCGCTCGCCCAGGATCGGCACCACTTTTTCCCCATCCCGGATCCGGCGTCCAAGGGTGTTGTTGGCACAGTAGCCCACGAAGAGAACCGTGGTCTTCGGATCGGAAATGTTATTCTTGAGATGATGCAGGATCCGGCCGGCTTCACACATCCCGGACGCGGAGATGATGATGGCCCGGCCCGCCAGATGATTCAACTCGATCGACCCTTTCACCGACCTCACCAAGGTCAGGTTTTCGAAGCCGAAGGGGTTCTCTCTTTCGAACAGGGACTGGTACACAGCCTCATTGAAGCACTCGGGATGCAGACGATAGATTTCCGTGGCGCTCACCGCGAGCGGACTATCGACAAAGACCGGCACCTCCGGAATCCGTCCCGCGGCAAACAACTGATGGAGGGTGAACAGCAACTGCTGCGTGCGCTCCACCGCAAAGGAAGGGATGAGGATCTTCCCTCCGCGATGCAGGGCCTCGTTGATCAGGTCCGCAAAGCGATCGGCGGTGCCGGATACCTCCTCGTGCTCCCGTCCTCCGTAGGTACATTCCATCAGGAGGAAATCGACGTCGGGAACCGGAACCGGATCCCGCAGGACTTCGTTGCCGCCACGGCCGATGTCTCCCGAAAACAGGACGCGCTTCGTGGTTGCGTCCTCCCGATCCTGGATTTCCAGCAGCACTTGGGCGCTGCCCAGGATGTGGCCCGCATCGATGAAGGTCACCGTCACGCCATCGGCCACCTGCAGCGGCCGGTCATAGCTGATCGTCACGAACTGGCGCAGGCACAGTTCGGCATCGCGCTGGGAATAGAGCGGCTCCACCGGAGGCAGCTTGGCCCGCAGGCGGTGCTTGTTCAGCCATTCGATGTCCCCCTCCTGGATGTGGGCGGAATCCTGCAGCATGATCTGGCACAGGTCCCGCGTGCCGTCGGTGGAGATGATATTGCCGCGAAAGCCCTTCTTGCACAGATTGGGCAGGTTTCCCGAGTGGTCGATATGCGCGTGCGAGAGGATCACGCAATCGATTTCCGCCGGCTCGAAATAGGGAAAACAACAGTTCACCTCATAGGCCTGCTTGCGCACGCCCTGATACAGCCCGCAGTCGAGGAGTATCCGCCGTCCATTCACCTCCAGAAGATGCTGGGAACCTGTGGTCGTGCCGGCAGCACCGCAGAATCGGATTTTCATAGGATTTGTTAGAGATAGCGCGCCTGGCGTCCCTATGCGAGCCATTTCATCTCCGGACCACCACGCAAAACGGCCTCCCGGATCGCTCCGGAAGGCCGTGGAAAAATCGGGGACTGGCCCGCGGTCGGTCTCAGTGGGAACCGGCGGAATATCGCACCTTGGACGACTTGGTCGAATCGGTGGTGATGACTTCCTTGGTTGTGGTGGTGGCGCGGGTTCCATTCACCACCTTGGGAGCGACGCCATCCGGAGGCGGAATCGCACCAGGCCCGACGGCGAAGTCGTTCAACTCGGGCGAAATCTTGTAACGGCGGTTCATGTCGTCGGTGACTGCATTGAGGTTCGGGCCGCTGCGGACGATGGAGGGCTGCATGAAGATCAGCAGTTCGGACTTCTCCTTGGTCTTGGTCGTGGTGGAGAACAAGTGGCCGAGCAACGGGATCTGGCTGAGCACCGGGATTCCGCTGTGGTCGTCATGATCGCGGGTGATGATCAGTCCGCCCAGCACCACGGTCTGGCCGTTCGGGACCGTGACGGTCGTGATCATCGAACGGGTGATGATGGTCGGCACAGTGAGGTCACCGACGGTCTGGTTGGCACCGACTTCGTCACTGACCAGCGAGATCTGCATCGTGATTTCGTCTCCCGAGTTGATCAGCGGGATGACTTCCAGTTTCAGCACGACATCCTTGTATTCGATGTTGGTCTGGACACCGCCGGTCGTGCCAGTGGCGCTGGAGTTGTTATAGGTGTTGGTGGGCACCGCGATCTGCTGACCGGAGGAAATGACGCCCTTCTTGTTGTTCGCCGTGTAGATGCTCGGGCGGGAAAGCACCGAGAACTTGCCGGTGGACTGGAGCGCGTTCAGATACACACTGTAGGCCCGGCCGATGGTGCCATAGATGTTCAGGCCGCTGGAGGCCGGGAAGTTCGACGGATTGAGCAGCGAGGAGGGATTGATCAGCGCGGTGGCGGTGGAATTGGTCGGCGTATTGCCGATGCCGACGCCAGTGGGCTTGTTGCCGAAGGTCTTCAGGAAATTGACGCCGAAGTCGAGGTCGTCATTGAGGGTGAGCTGGCCGAAGACGGTCGAGATCATGACCTGGTCGGCCTTCACGTCGACTTCATCGAGCAGCTTTTCAATGACCTCCAGGTTGGCCGGCGGGCCTTGGACGATAATCGAGTTGGTGATGTTGTCCGCGACCAACAAGGTGCGGCCGACGAGAACCGACTGCGGAGCGGTGGAAACGGTGGGTTCGGAAAGCGAACCAGCGGTAGAGGAACTACCCGTGGCACCGCTGCCACTGCTGCTGCCCAAACCACTGCTGCCGGATGTGCCGGACGAACTGGTCCGGCTGCCGCTGCTGCTGCCCGTGCTTCCGGTGCTGCCCGTGCTGCGATTGCTGCCACCCTGGCTTCCGCCGCGGTTACCGCCCTGGCCGAAGTTGGCACCCGAAGCGCCCTGGCCGCCAGCCCCGCCAGAGGAGCCGGTGCCGGTGAAGTTGCGGGTCAACGCATCGCTGGCGATCGGAAGGAAGTCACCGGCGGAAAGGAAGCGCAGCTTGCGGCGCAGGAAGTTCTTTTCGTCGGTCTTGGTGTCGAAGTCCTTGATCAGGCCGGCGACGTATTCCACATCGGTGATCTTGCCCATGGCCAGGATGCGGTTGGTGCGCGGGTCCGGAATGATCTGGACGGGGACGTCCTCCCCCGCCGATCCACCAGTGGCCGCCGCCGCCGGATTGCCGGGTTGACCAGGCTGGCCGCCGTTCTGGGGGCCGCGCTGGGTGGTGGTGGTGTGCTGGCCCGAGGACTGCTGCTGGGCGCTGAATAGATCGTTGAGCGTCTGCGCCAATTCGGTCACGTCCGCATACTGGATCTTGAACATGCGGCGCACGGATGGCGCATTGGCGACGTCCACCTCCCCCTTGAGCTGGATCAGGTTGCGGATGATCGGAGTCGCAGCCGTGATCACCAGCGCCGAAGCGTTGGGCACCGGCACCACCGAGCCGTATCCGGCACTGGCCGGACCGGTGATGGCATTGAAAATCGAGGCCGCCGTGTCCGGTTTCAGGAACTTGAGCGTCATGACGTAGGCGATGACCTGATCGCCTTCCGGCAGCACGTCATTCTCGTCATAGATCGGCACGATGCCATCCGGCTTGTTGCCACCGCCACCGCCGGCGAAAAGCAGCTTGTCCACGCCGTCACCGGACGGGACAAAGACGAAGTTCTCGATCAGGGCAGACATTTTCAACAGTTCAGTCACCTGGCGATAGGTAAGCGGCTTGTCCGGGCTGGCTTCCTGAACGAAGCGGAACTCGGCGGCGGATGCTGCAGCCGACACCACGACCCGGCGACCGGTGTAGGTCGTATAAAGGCCAGCCAGGTCATCACCGGTCATCTTGAGCGCGGCGAAGGGGCGGGTTTCCTTGCGGTCAGGGATCGGAATATTGTTCTGGTTCTCTTCCGCAGCGCCGGCCGGAGCACCAGCAACCGGCGCGGCACCTCCTGGAGCGGCCGGAGCACCAGCAACTGGCACGGCAGGAGCACCGGCGGGACGGCCGGGAACGGCCGGACGGGCACCACCCGGCTGGGAGGGAACGCCCGGCGGCAACTGCGGTGCGGTGGGGTTACCCGAAGGGGTCTGGGCAAACGCGCTGGAAAGCGCGAGCAGACCAAAAGGAACTAGGCGGCGGCGAATGGCGTGCATGGGAACGGAAAGCTAGAGGGAGACAAGAATGAAGGGAAAAAGATCAGCGGGTAGCGGGCGGAACGACGCGCGGGCGGGGCATGCGGCCACCGCCGTTGGGATTGCCGCTGGTGCTGGAGCCGTTACCCCCATTCCCCCGGCCAAAGTTGTTGCCGCCACCGGGTGGCTGGCTGGGAATTTGAACCGGGTTGGGGTTGATGGGCGGGACCCCGGGCGGAACATTGTTGGTGGCCACCACCGGCTGCCCGGGATTGATTGGCTGCCCATTGGGCGGCTGACCAGGTTGCCCCGGCTGACCCTGCTTGGCGGTCGGAGCGGGCTTGAGCGCCAGCAGTTTTTCATCGAATCCAACGGTGCCACTCTTGACGCCGTCGGAGAGCACCACCGTGGTGCTCAGAAGACCGGTGCGACCGCGCCGGACTTCCGTTACCTTGAAGCCTTGGGCATTCGGGTAGGACGGCTGGATGGTGACCCGCTCATCCGGCTTCTTTTTGTTCAGAAGGACGACGTAATAACCACCGTCGGGAGTCGGGGCGACGGTGCTGAGGGCGTAGTCGTCGAAGGGATTGAGGATTGTGGGACCTTCGGTGACCGGCTTGGTCGTGAACGGCGAGTCGGTCCACAGCTTCGTATAGCGGCCTTGAATTGGAGCGGTCGGCACGTTGGCCGCACAGGCCAAGGGCACCAGCGCGGTGATCAGAAAGAGCCCGGAGAGTGAACGAAGAAGTTTCATGGTTCAGGCGTTTGGAATTGGGACAAACCACTGCTCGATGATGAGCGTGGCATCGATCTTGGTATCGTCGTCGTGATTCGGCATCAGCCGGAGAGAGGTAACGGCGCGGAATTCGGTGGGAGACTGGAGTTTGGCGATCCAAGCGTAGAGCGCCTGCTCGGTGCCGGTCACGGAAAACTCGACCTTGGCACGATTGAAATGGACGCCGCTGGAGTCGGTGGTGAGCAATTTCGTCGTGTTCGGCCGCACGGTCAGATTGAGGGTTTGAGCCTCGCGGTCGGCGAACTGCTGGAGACGGGCCTGGACATCCGGTCCGCTCGCGGGTTCCGGCTCATGGTCGAGCAGCCAGGTGATCTGGTCGTCGATCTCCTCGCGCTTGCTCTGGAACATCAGACCGTCGTTCAAGGTCCGCTCGGCCACAACTCGCTCGCCGTGGACTTTGGTGCGGTAGGCGGTAAGCTGGGAATACCCCCAGAAATTCAACAACAGGAATCCCCCGATGACGAAGAACAGGACCAGGTTTTTTTCACGGGATGACATGAGAACGGGATCGGAGAGCCGGAGTGGGGAAAAGTTTGGGGCGGGAATTTCAACCGCCTGCGAGGGAAAACGCCGTAGCGGCCTCAAATTGTCGGTTTACTTGTAACAAAACTGTGAATCAGGCGCCTTCGTGGGCGATGTAGGTGAACTCCCAGCCCTTCTGCGTCTGGCGGGGCGGCTGGATTTCCCACTTGTAGCGGGCGAAAAAGCCCCCCTTGGCGGTGAGGGAACCGCTGAACTGGCCGAGCGGCGGGGTCTGTTGCGCTTCTCCGGCCAAATTGACCTCCCAGCCCTTTTCGGAGCCCTTGATTTCCGTTGATTTCAGGTGAATGCCGCCGTTTTTCGGGATGACGTTGACCACCTGGAGGAGTATTTCGACCGGGGACTGGTTGAGATCGACCACGGGCCCGAGTTCGTTCCATTTCGCGGTGTGCTCCTCGAACATCTTTTCTTCCGGGCGACCAGCTTGGCCTGTTCTTGGATCTTCGTGGTTTCCTTTTTCTCCTTCCAGATGGAGTAGCCGAACCAGCCGGCACCGCCGAGGTAGGCGATGAGCAGCAGCGCAACGAGCGCGTAGGTCTGCTGGCGTTGCTGGGCTTCGCGGCGGGCGGCCCGCACGTCCGCAGGCAACAGCTTGCTGTGCGGCTCCGGGAGCGTCGGCTGAGGCTTCGGCTGGACCGACACGGGCACGCCGAAGGCATTGAGGGCCTTGGTGTCCAACTGCCCGTCCGAATAGACGATGACCTGGGTCGGCTGGCATTCCAGTCCCTGGAGGGAAAGCTGGATCAGGGCGAGACGGATTTCGCGCACCAGCCCCGGATCGAGAGTGGCTTCACCAACAGCGGTGGCCTGGCAGTAAACGAGTTGGCCACGCGCGGAAACCGCGAAGACCCAGCGACCGAATTCCTTCCACAACGCCAGGGATTCCCCGGCATAGGGCACGGCGCGGGCCGAAAGGTCGAATTCCTTCGGACTGCGGACTGGCAGATCGCCTTCGACGGGCGAACGCAGCACGACGGACAGAAGCGCGGTGTTCTCGCCCTCCTTCGCGATCACGAACTGGTCGGTCAATTGGCCGGCCATGGGGTCCGGGCGAAGGCCCAGGCGCTCGGCATGCAGCGCGGCCAGCTCCGGAAACAGCGAAGTATCATCGGTGGCGACCTTCAGCGGCAGCGCGGTGATCGACTTGACCGGAAACAACATCGTCACATCCCCGGCGGGAATCCCCGTCAGGTCCGCGGCGCGGCTCGTTTCGGTGGCGGACAGGAGCGTAAATCCCGTGCCGGGAGTCCCGGACCAAATTTCCCAACCGGACTCGCCGGGTACCAGCATCACGTTTTCAGACTGCTTGCTCACGGAATAACTTCTTCGGTACGTTGTAAAATAGCCGGGCGACCGGTGCGATTGCGGAGAATGATGACGGTGCGGCTCTTGGAACCTTCGGCG
>Ga0265327_10001322_pt1 | contig 32243 bp, 31 predicted proteins | sample 41621metaG_FD_202089 | JGI IMG/M metagenome (GOLD analysis project Ga0265327, IMG submission 202089) | Rhizosphere microbial communities from Carex aquatilis grown in University of Washington, Seatle, WA, United States - 4-16-21 metaG | ecosystem: Host-associated > Plants > Roots > Rhizosphere...
TGCGCACCCTCAAGAAGCATCCGCGCGGCCCGAAAAAGCCCGCCACCAAGCCGCCCTACGACCCGAAACAGCCACATGTCTCAACATATCAATTACTTACAAACAAGGCGTAGCCACTTTGAAAGGGATGGTCTTCCAAGGCCAATTCCCGGTTTTGCGTGTCGGTGTTGTCCAAAACCTGCGCCTTGTAGTTCGGCTGGCTGACCACATGCCGGGCGATGTTGAGGAATTTCACCCGCTGTTCTTCCGGGGTAGCCGCCCAGCCTGCAAAGTGCGTGGCGTTGAAGGCGGCGATGATAGCGTCTAAGGGGTCTTTCTGTTCCCCGCCATCGTGATAGCCGCGCATATTCGGGTTTTGCGGCTCATGCACACCGGGGGCAGGGTCAAGGCTGATACGCTCGTTCAACCGCGACCGTTCCAGCCCGTAACTGCCTAAGTCCACGCTGTTCAGCAATTCGTCCAGTTTGTCTTGGTCGGGGTCTTTGACCTTGAGCTTAGGAATCAGGAATTTGAGGAACCAATGCAGCATTTCCCATTGCGCATTGTTGAAGGCGATGATGCAGGCGACTTGCGCGTAGATTTTGACGAATTGCTTGGCCTTGATCTTGAAGTCGATCTTGGCCTTTTCGTCCAGCTCCGTGTCGAATCGGGCGGCGACCGCATCAACGATAGGGTGGAGGTATTCGGCGTCCGCTTGGTTAAAAAACCGCTGGTTGAACGCTTCAACCTCGCTCCATTCGTACACCTCAAACCCCGCCAGCGCATCGCGCAAATCATGCAGCACGTTTACGTCGGTCGGTTCGCTGAGGGCCGTCGAAGTGTAGAACGGATCGAAAGCCGCCTTGATGTCGTCAACGGTGTTGTAGAAGTCGAGGACGAAAGTGTCCTGCTTGTCCTGCTTCCAGGCGCAACGGTTCAAGCGGGAAAGCGCTTGCACCGCCAGCACCCCTTGCAACCGCTTATCCACATACAGGGTATGTAGCAAGGGTTGGTCGAAGCCGGTGAGGAATTTATTGGCGACCACCAGAATCTTGTAAGCCTCGCCCTCGAACTCATCGGCAATTTCGCCGCTGGGGAAGCCGTTCAGGCTGGCTTCGGTGTGTTTGATGCCGTCCACTTCCTTCTCGCCGGAAAATGCCACGATGGCCTTGAACGGCATGTTGGCCTGCGTCAGCGCGTCGCGGATGGCGAGAAAATAGCGGATGGCGCATTCGATATTGCGGGTAGCCACCATCGCCTTGGCCTTAGCCCTAAGCTTCCTCGCCTGCCAAACCTGCTCAATAAAGTGGTCAACCATGATCTTGGCTTTCACTTCAATGGTCGTGGGCGCGGCTTCGACGAAGGCTTTTAGTTTTTTCTGCGCCTTCGCCGCCTGGAACAGCGGGTTATCCAAAATGGATTTTTGAATTTCGTAATAGCTGCGGTATGTCGTGTAATTTGCCAGCACGTCAAGGATAAACCGCTCTTCGATGGCCTGTTTCATCGAATACAGATGGAACGGGTGGAAACTGCCATCGGGCTGTTGCTGGCCGAATTTTTCCAGCGTGGCGGCTTTGGGCGTGGCAGTGAATGCGAAGTAGCTGGTATTTTTTCCCATCTTGCGGCCTTCCATCGCCTTGAGGATTTTGTCCTGCCAATCTTCCGGCTCTTCCTCGTCGTCACCGCCGCCTAGCTTGACGTTCAGCGCGTCCGAAGCCTTGCCGGATTGCGAGGAATGCGCCTCGTCGATGATGACAGCGAAGCGGCGTTCGCTCAGTTCCTCGATACCGTCCGCGACAAACGGGAATTTCTGGATCGTGGTAATGATGATCTTCTTGCCCGCTTGCAGGTGCGCCTTCAATTCCTGTGCGCTGTCGCAGTGGGCCACGATGTTCTTGACCTCCGAAAACAGCCGGATGTTGTCCTTGATTTGTTTGTCCAGCAAGCGGCGGTCGGTGACGACCACCACCGAATCGAAGACATTGCGCTCGCCCGCCAGGTCGTACAGCTCGACCAGTTGATAAGCCAGCCAGGTCAGGGAGTTGGATTTGCCGGAACCTGCCGAGTGCTGGATAAGGTAGGTCTGCCCCACCCCGCTTTGCCGGGCATCTGCCAACAACCGCCGCACCACGTCCAATTGATGGTAGCGCGGGAACACCAAGTTGCGCTTCGACTGGCCGGTCTTGCGGTCGGGATCAGCGGTCAGCTTGGCGAAATGCTCGACGATATTGGCGAGACTCTTGCGGGCCAGGATGTCACGCCACAAATAGGCGGTTTTGTGTCCGTCCGGGTTGGGCGGGTTGCCCTTGCCGAAATTGAACCCCCGGTTGAATGGCAAAAACACCGTGTCCTTGCCTTCCAGCCGCGCCGCCATCTGCACCTCGTCCGAGTCAACCGCGAAATGGACAAGACAACGGCCAAGCTCAAACAGCGGCTCTTTCGGGTTGCGGTCGGTGCGGTACTGCTTCATGGCGTGGTGGACGGTCTGCCCCGTCCACGGGTTTTTGAGTTCCAGCGTCGCCACGGCCAAGCCGTTGATGAACACCACCATGTCGATGGATTTGCCGGTGTCGGTGTCCGAGTAATGCACTTGCCGGGCCAGGCTGAAGCGGTTTTTCTCAAAGTTGGCGAGAACGTCCGGGTTCAGCGTGTTGTAAGCCGTCCGGTAAAGCAAAGTCAGGTGGGCATGGTCGATGTCCAAGCCCTTCTTCAGCACCGCCTGTAGGCCGTCCTGCTTGATTTTGCGGTTCAGGCGTTGCAGCACCAGCCGTTGCCAGTGCGGGCGCTCGTTCAGCTTCGCCAGTTCGTCCGCTTGGGTTTCCTCCAGAAAGCCCCAGAACATCCGCGTGTCGATGGCGAATTCCTGGTCAAAGTCGCCGGGCTGGCCGATGTGGTAGCCATCGTTAAGCAAATGGGATTCGATGCAGGCTTCCAGGGCCGCTTCGTTGGTTTGGCTGGGCATTGGAACGTCCTTATGTCAGATGTGGGCGCGGGCAAAGGCTTCGATGTCGCAGGCTTGCTCAATCGGCAGCATGACAATGCCCGCCTCTTCGATTTGCCCGCACACGTCCGCATAAGCCCGCTGTAGCAGCGCGTTTTCCGGCGCAGGAGGTTGGCAGGCAAACAAGGCGGCACCGGGCGCGATATGGCCGGCGCGTTTCAATTGGCGGACTTTGCCCAGCCACGCCAGGCCGTGGTCGATGAGTTGCGCGGGCTTGGCGTGTTGGAAATGGATGGGCTTGATGACGCCCCGCACTTCGCCGTCGCCGACGAACGGAAAGCGGACGGGGTAATGCGCGTCGCCAATGGTCTTGTCATGGAAATGGCGATCCAAGCCCCAATCTTTCAGCAAGGCATGGACGCGCTTGCGCAAGCGCTCCTCGTAGCCTTCCTCATGGGCAAAGCTGCGCTGGACGTAATGCTCGAACAGCCCGTCCACGGTTTGCGCAAAAGCCTCCGTATCCGCGAACAAAACCCGCTTTTGGCTGTAGCGGATGATGTCTTCGCGGGGCCGGGTCAATTCCTCGATGTCGGCGGCGTCGGGGCAGTCGGCCAGCCGCGCCAATTCGGCAAGCAGGGCATGGTGGACATGGGTGAACAGCTTGCCGTCCAGCGGCTCGAAAAACTGGGTGATGCGGCCATGTTGGCGCGGGTCAAGCAGCTTGAACAGCAAACGCCGGGCGCGGGGCGCGAACAGCACAATGCCAATGTTGGCGAACTCGCCGGTTTCGGCATAGGGCTGGAACTGGATGATGTGGTATTGGCAAACCTGTTTCATGGTTGTGGCCCTTGTCCTAATGATCCCTGGGGTGTGTCGATTTGGCCAAATTATGGCCGATTGCAGGTTGTTGCGATAGCTGGCAATTCTAAAAATCTCGTCATTCCGGCAGGACGCCGGAATCCAGCGCCATGGATGGTAATCTGTCAGCCAGCACAAGGCCGACTGCTATCCCATCAAATCCGCCCACAAATCCCGCCATTGCGGATTGCCTTGCTCAATCAACTCAAGCTTGGCGACACGCCGCCATCCCTTAATTTGCTTTTCCCGTAAGATGGCGCTGTCCATGCGCTCATGCGGCTCGTACCAAACCAAATCGTGAACTTGATAGCGTTTGGTGAATCCTTCCACACTATCATTGCGATGTTGATAGACCCGCTTGATTAAATCCGATGTCACGCCGACATACAGTGTCCCATTTCGGCGACTGGCGAGGATGTAAACACAAGGTTGCTTGTCCATGGGGATAACTTTCTCAGGTTTAGTAAACTCCGTCATTCCGGCAGGACGCCGGAATCCAGTGCCATGGACGGTAACTTGCTATTTTCGCAAGTGCTTGATTAAGGATTTGCGGTAGCTCAAGGCTTGCCATCCCTGGACGCTGGATTCCGGCGTCCTGCCGGAATGACGGCATGGAGGGCACCGGCAGGCCGAAGCGTTTGACCAGATTCGCCCCCAGACATTCCCGCATCAAGCCCGATGCCGTAGCCGCCCGCCCTTTGACGAAATACTGCCGACCATCGGACGCACCACAAAGGAAAGGCTCGGTGCGGCCTTGTTCTGCGCGGCGGATGATTTCGGTGATTTCGAGCATTGAAAAGCAGATCCCTTAATTGTGTTTTTGCGCTATTCCAGCTAATGATAATCAAAGAACATTGATCTTCCCGAAAACGGCCAATGATATAAGTACCTCCTTTAGAGAGTTCAATGTATCAATTTGACTAGACGCACTAATCAACAAACTATCATTCATAGCCAAATAATCATCTATAAATTTAACGATTGCAACTTGTTCGTCAAAATCTGGAATAGGGATAGAGATATTCTTTACTATGCCTGTATTCAAATTAGGTTGTCCGCCGCCTTGTTTCATTTCATCCCGCAATCTCACCGTTGTAGTCGAAAGAAACAAATACAAGAATTCTTTATCTATTTCAGGGGACAAGGATTTAAGCGCGAGAACTCCGTCGTTTGCACAACAATTTATTGCGAGAATTTTAGGAACCCCAAGAGTCGCACCGCTATTTGTGAAAACGACTGTGCCTGAAGAAAAAGCTTGGCTATTTTTAGCGCCGATAACTGTTAAATATTCAGTAGTTGAAGTGAGATAGCGACTCTCATCCTTGGTTATCTCTGCTGCAGTTACCCAAGGCACTATAGGCTCAGTAGTGAAATATTTTGGATGGCCTGCTGGCCGAGGAGATGCCCCACGAACAACCCTTGAAAGATTGCATAATCTTTTTAAGCTCCAATGCGCTGGAATCTTTCCAATCCACTCCACCCCGCTATCCCGCATCGGCGCATCCGGGTTCAGGCCACGGGCCACGGCGCGGTTGATGAGGATGTTCTTTTGCTCTTTCAGCAATTCAATCAGCCGTTTTTTTTTGGCGATAGCCGCGTCAATCTCGGCGGTTTTTTCGTCGAGGAAGGCGACGATGCGGTCTTGTTCCAGCATAGTAGGAATAGGAATCGGGATTGTCTTGAAATCCTCATAGTGCATATCCCATTGGCCTATACGAACGCCATAAGACAAAGCATTATAAACCCCAATCATCGGTTCCGACCGAAGCAGATAGTGCAAGAAGTGGGGATTGATCCTTTCGCTATTCGTTGAGCAGGTGATATAAGCGGGGCTTACAATTCCCGCATAGACGCTTACACCCATGGAGCCTTGCCAAGCCTTCATCTTGTTGACAATCAAGTCACCCGGCTTGACAGCTTTATATGTGCTTGTATCAAGAGACGTGGCGTTGTGGTTATCGTCGCGGGAATCTTTGAGGATTGCCCCATATTCTCGATAAACCGATAATACTGGCAAATCTGGGCGGTTACGGTCAGCTTTCAGGCGTGTCACCGTCCGTAACGGCTGAACCTCCCAATGACTAGGCACCTCCCCCAGCCATTCCACCCCGCTATCCTTATAACTGTCATACCGCCGCATATCTTTTTCCCCGCTTGCTACAAAATAAAAGGATTGATTATAGCAAGCCGATTATCCAACACGAAACCATGCTGCATGTCTTCCGACAACACGGCTTCACAGCCCAGGCGCAGGGCGCAGGCGAGTATCAGCGCGTCGTAATATTGAAAATTATGGCGCTGGGAAATTCTGACAGCGGCGAGGCTGTCTTCCAATAGCAAGGTTTCGACAGGCAAGGTGTTCCTGATTGTCTGCAAGACTGGATCAATCGCGGCGAATTGGGCGGGAAACTTGCGCCGGGTGACATTGCAAAACTCGTTGACCACTTGGAGGCTAATGACGCAGCCGCCCACGTCTAGCAAGCGGGCGGCAATGCGGCGTTTGTCCGCGTCTTGATTGCAATATCGGTACAGTAGGATATTGGTGTCCACGAAGTATTTAGCGGGCATTGGCCTCTTCCCGGTCAAACTGGAAGCCGGTCAAGTCCAACTGGAATTCTCCCAATTCCACTGGTTCAGCGTGGGCGATAAGACGGCGAATATCATCCATCACTGTTTCAATGTGGAATGGCGCTTTAGTTTCTGGCGTTTCGTTCAGCGGCCAGAAAATGACTTCGATGCGGTGATGCCGCAATTCGGGCGGAACCGCGACCACATCGGGGGCATCGGCCAGGATTTGGCGGACAGGTTGCATGGTGTCATCTCCTCACGTTAATGCCCCGTCATTCCGGCAGGACGCCGGAATCCAGGGCCATGGATGGTAACTGACCGGTTGCGCATGTGTTCTATTCAAGCAAAGTGCCAGTGCGCAGATTGCCATCCCTGGACGCTGGATTCCGACGTCCTGCCGGAATGACGGATATACCGTTGTTCTTTTGCTCACGCCTGTTCCCCGACAAAGGCCACCAGCTTTTTCAGCAAGCCCTCCGTCTCCGCTTCCAAGGTCAGAATCTCCGCCGTGACCTCCGCCAAGTCGCGCAGGGGCTTGTGCCGGTAGAAGACTTTGTTGAAGCTGATTTCGTAACCGATGACAGTCTTGTCTAGGGCGATCCAGGCGTCTGCGACATGGGGCCGGACTTCGCACAGGAAATAGCCGTGGATGGCGTCTTTCAACGGCACGTTTTCGGTGTCGCGTAGTTCGCTGTCGGTTTCGTATTCGATATAGTCGCCCGCCGATTCACTGGGCCAAAGCCCAAAATCGGCCAGATGCGCGGCTTCGGTGCGCAGTTCGGCGAGCCTTTCTTTGGGCTTTTTAGGCGTCAGCGTGTGGGTTTTCTTGATGACCTTGGCGGCGGTTTCCTCGCGCCAACTGACCGCGCTTAAGATTTGCTTGCGCTCAAAGGCGGGCAGCCTGAGGTTTTGCGCTTTGGCGGCTTGGTCTAGGGCTTGCTCAAAGCGGTTGAAATCCAGATGCAGGTCTTGGCCGAGCGCGTCCATGAGCCTTTCGGCTTTTTGCAGGATTTCGCGCTGGCCTAGCCAGAGGGCGGGCGAAAGTAAGTCTTTGCGCTGGCGCACTGATAACAGGATTTCTTCCCGCTCCCAATGGGCTTCGATGATGTCGGCGTGGTCGGCCAGGCTTTCATAAACCGCCTCGCCGTATTTGCCATATAGCCATTCCATGACTTCGGCTTGTGAGGGGTGAAACCGTAGCGTGGCGACCCGTTCCGGGGTGAATTGCGCGGCCAGCCGTAGCGGGCGCTCAATGGTGAGCTTGTAATAGCCGAAGTCGCGGGTGTCGAAGACTTTTGAAATGTCCGTTTCGCTTTGCTCTAGGTAAAGCTGGGTAATCTGCCGGATATGCTCGTCGGCGAATTCGCAATTCTTCTGCCCCAGGTTCTTGCGCAGCTTGCGGTAGAGGTTGGAGGCGTCAATCAACTGCACCTTGCCTTTGCGCTTGTCGTCCTTGCGGTTCGACAGCAGCCAGACGTAGGTCGTGATGCCGGTGTTGTAAAATAGGTTGTTGGGAAGCTGGATGATGGCTTCGAGGTAGTCGTTTTCGAGCAAATAGCGGCGGATATTGCTCTCGCCGCTGCCCGCGTCGCCCGTGAACAGCGCGGAGCCGTTATGCACGGTGGCGATGCGCGAGCCTGACGGGCTGTCGGCCTTGCGCTTCATCTTGCCGACCATTTCCATCAGAAACAGCAATTGGCCGTCGGAGGAGCGCGGGATGGCGGGATAGAAATCGTGGACTTCGCCCGTCCAGTCGCTGAGGTTGACCAGAAAGCGCTTGTCCAGCACGTCCTTGCCGTCGAGGATGTCTTTTTGTTCGGTCTTCCAGGATTTGCCGTAAGGCGGATTGCTCAACATGAAGTCGAAGCGCAGGCTGGCGAATTCGTCGCTTGCCAGCGTCGAGCCGAATTTGATGTTTTCCGGGTCGTTGCCCTTAATCATCATGTCCGATTTGCAGATGGCGATGGTTTCCGGGTTGACCTCCCTGCCGTATAGACGGACGCTGGCCTGGGCGCGGATTTCGCCTTCCGGGTCGAGGATGAAGTCTTGCGATTCCGTGAGCATCCCGCCGGAACCGCAGGCAGGGTCATAGATCAACAACGGGTTGGGCAGGCGGTCTTTGACCGGCAGGAAAACCAAGTGGGTCATCAGCTTGATAACCTCTCGCGGGGTGAAATGTTCGCCTGCTTCTTCGTTGTTCTCTTCGTTGAATTTGCGGATCAACTCCTCGAACACATAGCCCATGCCGAGGTTGGACAGGCCGGGCAAGGTGCGCCCGTCCGGCCCTTTGCGGTCGTCCGGCGTCAGGTTGATTTCGTCCGAGACGAATTTCTCGATGACATCGTGCAGCACGTTGGACTGCGCCATCTTGCGGACTTGGCTGCGCAAGTCGAACTTTTTGATAATGTCCTTCACATTGTCGGAAAAGCCGTCCAGGTAGTTTCTGAGGTTGTCTTCCAGTTGCGAGGGGTTGCCGAGCAGGCTTTTCAGCGTGAAGCGCGAGGTGTTGTAGAAAACATAGCCGGAAGCCTCGCCAAGGCCGTCCGCGTCAAAATCGGCGAGCTTGAGTTCTTCGCGCTGGAAGCGGACTTCCTCCAACACGGCGTCTTTGCTGGGTTCCAGCAGGCAATCCAACCGCCGCAACACGAACATGGGCAAGATGACATCGCGGTACTTGCCCCGGACGAACACATCGCGCAAGCAGTCGTCGGCAATCGACCAGATGAAGGAAACGATCTTGTTATGGGCGGAATGATCCATGGTTCCTGTTTTTTGATTTGAGCGCGGACAGCCTTCAGGCTAAAGCCAGCTTTGCACGTCCTGCGAGCGCTGGGCGCGGGATGATGCCTTGTGGACTAGGGGGCTGGAAAGCGGTAATTCGCCGACACGATCAGGAACGGGCGCAGTGATAGCGCGGAAGGCCGGAAGTCAGGGGCGGCGGCGGAATTATGACGAACAGACCGGCCAATGGGAAGGAAAGACGCGCCAAAAGCGCCGCCATCCTGAAATTTTTTTCAGGTGATGCCCCTCGCCGCAATGTAACCCCGGCGTAACCCCGCCTAAAATAAAAAAGGCTTGCAGCGATGCAAACCTTTGATTTTATGGAGCTGGCGACAAGATTCGAACTCGCGACCGGCTGATTACAAATCAGCTGCTCTACCAACTGAGCTACGCCAGCTTGGGTTGGTGACGCGACGGGGCGGCGGTGCTGCCTTGCGATTTCCCGTCGGGTGTTGAATGGCGCGTATTCTAGCAGGTTTTCGGCCAGATTTGCCACCCGCCGCTGGTGGGCCGCGCCGAAAGCCTCACTGGATGCCGTATTTTTGCATCCGGTACAGCAAGGTGTCGCGGGAGATGCCGAGCAGGCGGGCGGCTTGGCTGCGGTTGCCTTTGCAGCGGGCCAGGGCTTGCCGGATCAGGTCGAGTTCGAGCTTGTCCAGCTCGATGCCGGACTCGGGCAGGACGAACTGCCCTTTCTGACCGGAACCGGAACCGGAGGACGCGCCGGCGGGGTTGGTGATTTCGTGCGGCAGGTTGATTTCTTCGATGGTGCGCCCGGCCAGCAGGATGCACAGCCGCTCGCAGACATTGCGCAACTCGCGCACATTGCCGGGCCAGGCGTGGTGTTGCAGGCGGGCCAGCGCGGATTTGGACAAGGTGGACGGTGGCAGCTTGTGCTCGGCGGCGAACACGCGCATGAAATGGTTCAGCAGCAGTTGGATGTCGCCCATGCGCTCGCGCAGCGGGGGGATTTCCAGCGGCACGACGTTGAGGCGGTAATAAAGATCCTTGCGGAACTCGCCCTTGGCGATGCGCTCTTCCAGCAGGGTGTTGGTGGCGGCGATGACGCGCACATCGACGCGCTGGGACTGGGTGTCGCCGACCGGCTGGATCTCGCCGGTCTCCAAGAAGCGCAGCAGCTTGGCTTGGACGGGCAAGGGGAGCGAATCGACCTCGTCCATGAACAAAGTGCCGCCGTCCGCCGCTTGCAGCCGCCCGGTCTGGTTCGCCACCGCGCCGGTGAACGCGCCGCGGCGGTGGCCGAACAGTTCGGACTCGACCAGCGACTCCGGCAGCGCCGCGCAATTCAAGGTGATGAAGGGCTTGTGCGCGCGCGGACTGCGGCTTTGCAGGGCGTTGGCCAGCACTTCCTTGCCGGTGCCGGTCTCGCCGGTGATCAGCACGGTCACGTCGGTCGACGCGACCATCTTGGCGCTGCGCAGCATCGCCTCAAAATTGGGCGCTTGCCCAATCAATGCCTGAAACATAAGCCCCCCTAATGACCCGTGTGCATGATGTGAAGAACACCGGGGTTTAGACTAGGAAACGCCGCCAGCAAGGCCAGCAGGATCAGCGAGATGCCCGCCGCCTGGCGGAATTTTTTCATGCTCGACAAACGCACCAGCAGGCTGGTCATCAGGCCGACGCTGACCACCGCCGGCAAGGTGCCGACACCGAAGGCGAGCATGGTCAGCGCGCCGCGCACTTCGTTGCCCGCCGTGGTGGCCAGCGTGATCGCCGCGTAGACCAGCCCGCACGGCAACCAGCCCCAGATCATGCCGAACACATACGCCTGCGGCAGGGTTTGCACCGGGATCAAACGCCGCCCGTAAGGCTCCAGCCGCGCCCAAATCAAACCGCCGCCTTTTTCAATATAGGCGAAGCGGGGAAACCAGCCGGCGATGTGCAAGCCGGCCCCGGCCATGATCAGCGCCGAGACGATTTGCAGGATGCGGTGGCCCTGGCCCTCGCCCAGGGGCAGCATCAACACATTGTGGACCAGGCCGGCCACGTAGCCGGCCAGGGTGTAGCTGGTGATCCGCCCAAAATTGTAGCTGAACACGAAAGGCACCAGCAGCGCCTTGTTGTCGCGGATTTCGCGGCGCAGACTGAGGGTCAGCGTGCCGATGATCGAGCCGCACATCCCCAGGCAGTGCAAGGCGCTGAATAGGCCCATGACGAAGGCCACCAGATAGGACGTGCTGAAGCCGCTGTCGAGATTATGCATAAGACTGGACGCTCGTTAAACGGTGGTGGAAGCGGCCCCGGGCGCGGCGAAAAACGCACGGCTTCGGCACCGCGCGGCGGGCTAAAGTTCCTCAGCCGCCGAACACGGCGGCGATCTGGCTTTGCGCGCGCTCCGCCGCTTCTCGCGGGTCGGCGGCGTCGCGGATCGGGCGGCCGACGACGATATAGTCCGCGCCGCCCTGGAACGCCTGCTCCACCGTGACCACGCGCTTCTGGTCGTCGTCCGGGCGGTTGTCCACCGGGCGGATGCCGGGGGAAATGACCAGCAGTTTGTCGTCCACCTCGGCCCGGAGCATGGGGACTTCCAGGCCGGAGGAAATCACGCCGTCGCAGCCTAAGGCCAGCGCGCGGCGGGCGCGGGAGACCACCAGTTTTTCAATGTCGCAGGCGAAGCCCAGATCGTCGAGGTCGCCGCGGTCCAGGCTGGTCAGCGCGGTCACGGCGAGGATTTTCAGGCTGCCTTTCTCGCGCGCCGCCGCCTGCATGATGGCGTCGTTACCATGCACGGTGGCGAAATCGACGCCTTTGCCGCTCAAGGCGCGGACGGCGCGGCCCACGGTTTCCGGCACGTCGAAGAATTTCAAATCGACGAAGACTTTCTTGTCGCGCGCTTTCAGCCAGTCGACCAGGCCGAAATAGTCTCCGGACATGAACAATTCCAGGCCCACTTTGTAGAAGCGCACGCTATCGCCCAGGGTTTCGACCAGGGCTTTGGCTTCGGGAATGCCGGGCACGTCGAGCGCCATGATTAAACGCTCGCGGACGGGGATGGGCTTGCTGGAGAGGAAATGGTTCATGCTGGCTCCATGGTGGGTGGCTTAACCCCGCGAGGGCCGGGCCTCTTGCTACAATGGCCGCTGGCGCAACGGACGGGGAGGAAAAATGCTTGCAGTGCTGTCGCTGATGGCTTTGCCGATCCTGTGCGGAATCAGCTGGCGTATTATACGGCCTGGCGGGCTGGATGCCGACCTGACCCGGCAGGTGCTGACCACGGTGGTGTTCAACCTATTGCTGCCGGCGCTGGTGCTGTCGGTGCTGTGGCGCTCGACAATCGGCTGGGAGTCGCTGAAGATTTCCCTGTTCGGCGCCGGCATCATCGGCTTGGGCGTGGCGCTGACCTGGGTGGTCGCCCGGGTGTGGCGGATCGAGCGGCGGCGGCTGGGCGCGGCGATGCTGGGCATCGCCTTCCCGAATGTCACCTATTTTGGCCTGCCGGTGCTGGAGCAAGCCTTCGGGCCGCAGGCCCGCTCCCTGGTCATCCAGATCGACCTGTTCGCCGCGACCCCGATGGTGCTGATCCTCGGGGCGGTCATTGGCCGCCGTTACGGCGAAGATCCCGGCGCCGGCACCGCCTCGCTGTTCGGCGTCCTGCTGAAAAACCCGCCGTTGTGGGCGGCCTTGGCGGCGGCGGCTTTGAGCTTGGCCGGCGTGGCCATGCCGGGCTGGCTGGAGTCCATGCTCGGCACGCTGTCCGCCGCCGTCATCCCGCTGATGCTCATCGCGCTGGGGCTGGGCCTGCGCTGGGACTCCTGGCACTGGCGCAACGCGCCCCTGGTCGGCCTGGTGCTGGCGCTGCGGCTCGCCGCCCTGCCCTGGCTAAGCGTCGGTTTAGGGCTTGGCCTGGGCTTTTCCGGCGACCGGCTCGCCGAGCTGGTCATGGAGGCCGGCATGCCGTGCATGGTGATGGGCGTGGTCTACTGCGACCGCTATCGGCTGGACACCGCCTTCTACACCATGGCCGTGGCGCTGTCCACGCTGGCCGCCGTGTTTAGCTTGCCGTTTTGGCGGGGGTGGTTGGCTTGAGCGAAGAAAGTTGGCTCGTTGACTCGTTCCCAAGCTCCTGCTTGGGAATGCGGTCTTGGAAGCTCCAGCTTCCCGAGGCCCGGCAAGCTGGAGCTTGCCGGGCTGGGTTCCCAAGCTGGAGCTTGGGAACCAGCGTAACGATGGAGCCGTTGCCCGACCCCTGCTCAATATTCACCCGTCCAGACCAGTTCCACGCGGCGGTTCTTCGCACGCCCGGCCTCGTCATTGTTGTCGGCGATGGGGTAGTCAATGCCATAGCCCTTGGCGATCAGTTTGTTGGTCACGCCCTTGCTCTTCAGGTAATCCGCTACTGTCTGCGCACGCTGTTGCGACAGACGCAGGCTGTAGACGTTGGTGCCTTCATCGGAGCTGGCGTGGCCTCTGAGCTCGATGTTCTTTTTCACTGGGTAGCGGTTTAGATCGGCAGAGACCTTATCCAGAATGGTTTTCGCGGTGTCGGTCAGTTCCCCCGAATCATATTTGAAGTTGACGCCCTTCAACTCGATGCGGATCGGACAGCCAAACTCATCGACTTTCATTCCCTTGGCTGTGTTCGAGCACTTGTCGTCGCAATCGTTGACTCCGTCATGATCGCTGTCGCGAGTGGCGCAGTCTGGGAGATTGACTTCCGTCTGCGGCGCTACATCAGGCGGGGGCGGGGCTGCGGGTTCCGGTTTAGGCGGTGTCTCCAAACGGGCCGTTTCTGGGGCTTTAGGCGCGGCGGGTTGATCTTGCTGTTTCGCTGAGTTCATCAGAAAAAAAGGCAACAGAGCGGCGACTAAGGTGAAGATGGCTGGAGTGAGATCCCACCCTTTTTTCTTGGTCGGCTGCTGGGCCTCCGCTTTGGCTTGCCGCTGGGCTTCCGCCTCGGCCAGCCGTTTGCGCTCCGCTTCAGCCTGCCGCTGGGCTTCCGCCTCGGCCAGCCGTTTGCGCTCCGCTTCGGCCTGCCGCTGGACTTCGGCGTCGGCCAGCCGTTTGCGCTCCGCTTCGGCCTGCCGCTGGACTTCGGCGTCGGCCAGCCGTTTGCGCTCCGCTTCAGCCTGCCGCTGGGCTTCGGCGTCGGCCTGCCGTTCAAGTTCCGCCGCTTGCTGCAGCGCGTCCAACGCGGCCTGCACTTCAGCGGCCCGCGCCGAAACTGAGCGGCTATCGTCGTCTTTGAGTTTTTCCAGCGCCACCCCAATTGCCGGATGCAAGCGAGCCTCAAGCAGCCGCTTTTCCATCTCGTCGATGCCCAGCACGCGCACCCTGGGCCTAGGGTCTTCAAGCAACTCGACGATGTCGGCGGGCAGTTTGGGCGCGGGGTTGCGGGCCAGCATCAGGCCACCGTCGAGTCCGAAGCTCCACAGTTGCGGCTGTTGCGCAGGGTTATCCTGCTTCACCCGTTCGCGGACGTACTGGTACAAACGCTCGGCCGTGATGATTTCGGCATCATTGGCGGCGGCACCGGTGCGCAGCCCTTGCACCAGATGCCGGGTGAACACCGAGGCGGCGGCAGCACCTTCGATCTCGTCATCCACCCAGGCATATTGCATATCGTCCGATGCGGTGATGATGATTTTTCCGGTTCCGCCGCTGAAGGATTCCTGAGTATGGACTTTCTGGTCGGATTTATGGAGATACCCCCTGGCAAAAGCCCCGCTGAAACAGGCGTCGAAGATCAACACCTGCCGCCGACAGCGGCTGCGCTCCGAGGCTTCTTGGATGAAGGTCGCCGCAAGGCCGGTGGACATCAAAAAATTGCTTTCGGTGTCGGCGGCTGCGAAATACAGCCTGCCGTCGCGATCCTTGACGCCGTGACCCGAGAGGTAAAGCAACAGCAAGCCGTCCTTGGGCGCTTGCACGAAAAAGCGCTCGATGCGCTGGCGCAGCATATGGATGGATTCATCAAGGGAAGTCTGCACCTTATAGCCGCCAACAGCCGGGTCGGCCAGCACGGCTTCCAATGCCCTGATATCCACCTCGGTGCCGCGCAGCGCATTCAGCGTCTTGTCGCTATAGTTGGCGTTGGCGATCAACAGTGCCTGGCCTAGCGACTCAGGCATCGGGAATATTCACTAATAGGGATTTGACTTCGGCCAACAATCCCTTTAACTCCTCGGGGCTGCCGCCGCTCAATTCGATTTCGGTGTCCCCGCGCTTGATCTTGAGCTTGAAATCCTTATGGCGGGTCAGCCAGTCGCGTAGCACCGAAATCAGCGTCACCGCGATGCCGCCGGAGCCGATGAGGGTCAGCAATATCTGGCCGAGCAAGGCTGCGTCTATCGCCTTCGCGCCGACCGGCACTGCCGCTGCGGCTTGGCTGACTTCGCAGCCATCCACCCTTGACAATTCCGCCATCAAGCGCCGGGTCACGGCGTCCAGTTCGGAGTCCCCGGCCTCGTCGCTGGCAATCTGAAGCATGAGCTCGCGCATGTTTAATCTCCCTGTCGCTTGCGCGTTCCCAAGCTCAAATTTGGAAACGCGGTCTGGTAGCCCCAACTTCCCGAAATACGGCAAGCTAGAGCTTGCAAGTGGAGGTTCCCAAGCGGGAGCTTGGGAACCAGTGAAAGCTTTAATCCAACACCAAATCCTTCAAATAAGCCCGGAAGCCTTCCTTCAGCTCCTCGTGCTTCAGCGCCTGCTCCACGGTGGCGACCAGATAGCCCAGCTTGGAGCCGCAGTCGTAGCGCTTGCCGTAGAACTCGTAGGACAGCACCGGCTCCTCTTTGAGCAGCAACGCGATGGCGTCGGTGAGCTGGATTTCGCCGCCGGCCCCCCGCGCCACTTCGTCGATCTTGTCGAAAATGGCCGGGGTCAGGATGTAGCGGCCAACCACGCCCAGGTTCGACGGCGCGTTCTCAGGCTTGGGCTTTTCGACGATCTCCTCGACCCGGCCCAGTTGGTTGCCAATCGAGTTGGAGCGGACGATGCCGTAGCTTTGCGTCTCGGAAGGGGCGATGCGCTCCACGCCCAGCAGCGAGCATTGCCATTCCTCGAAGACCTTGACCATTTGGCTCAGGCAGCCGGAGGCGTTGTCGTCGATCAAATCGTCGGCCAGGATCACGGCGAACGGCTCGTCGCCGATGACCGCCTTGGCGCGGCCCACCGCATGCCCCAAGCCCAGCGCCTCGGCTTGGCGGATGTGGACGCAGGTGACATGCGGCGGGACGATGTTCTGGACGATCTTCAGCGTCTCGGTCTTGTTGCGCAATTCCAGCTCCTTCTCCAATTCGTAAGCCTTGTCGAAGTGGTCGGAGATGGCGCGCTTGCTGCGTCCGGTGATGAACACCAAGACCTCGACGCCGGCGGCCACCGCCTCCTCCACGGCGTACTGGATCAGCGGCTTGTCCACCACCGGCAGCATTTCCTTGGGGTTGGCCTTGGTCGCGGGGAGGAAGCGGGTGCCCAGGCCCGCCACCGGAAACACGGCTTTCTTGATGGGTTTTTTCATGGCGGTTCTCCATATTTTGTTAGGTGAAAGCTAGCGGTGGATATAGTAGCCGTTTTGGCCCTGTCTTGCCCCGCCTCAATAAAAAACCCCGCGGCCCTTGCGGGGCGCGGGGTTTGCAGACCGCTTGCGGCGCGGGGGCTTAGGCGGCGAAATTCTGCGCGGCGAACTCCCAGTTCACCAGGTTCCAGAAGGCTTCGACGTACTTCGGGCGCAGGTTGCGATAATCGACATAGTAGGCGTGCTCCCAAACGTCGATGGTCAACAGCGGGGTCTGGCCGGCCGTCAGCGGGGTGGCCGCGTTGCTGGTGCTGACCAGGGCGAGGCTGCCGTCCGCGTTCTTCACCAGCCAGGCCCAGCCGGAACCAAACGTGGTGACCGCGGTCTTAGTGAGTTCGGCCTTGAAATTTTCAAACGAGCCGAACGCGGCGACGATGGCCTCGGCCAGCGCGCCGGTGGGCTCGCCGCCGCCATTGGGGGACAGGCTGTTCCAGTAGAACGTATGGTTCCAGACCTGGGCGGCGTTGTTGAAGATGCCGCCTGAGGACTTCTTGACGATGTCCTCCAGGGACAGGCTCTCAAACTCCGTGCCGGCGATCAGATTGTTCAGGTTGGTGACGTAGGTCTGGTGGTGCTTGCCGTAGTGGTATTCCAGTGTTTCGGTGCTGATGTGCGGTTCCAGGGCGTTTTTTTCGTACGGCAGGGCGGGTAGTACGTGGGTCATGGGCATATCCTCCAGTGGGGTCAGGGGTTGGTCAAAGTCTCTGCCGCCTTAGGGCGCGGGCCTTCCGGCGATAACCAAGCAAAATACTATGAAATGCCAGTTTAGCATCCCTCGCTTGCCAGAGAAAGACTGTTCAGGCATAGGCCCATGCCCTGGGCGAGGGCGCAAGAGGCGGCGGGGGGTGGTTTGGCTTGCACGGGAACGCGGGCCTCAGCTTTTGCTTTTATGGCTCCATTGCTGCACTTGGGCCTTCCATGAGCCGTCGCTCTGCCGCTTCAGGACGCTATACAGCACGCCGTCATAGTTGTATTTCATCACATGTCGCGTATTCTGTAAGCTTTTCACATCCGACAGGATGGTTTGTGTGATGACGGTGTCGGCGTTTTCACCCTTGACGTCTTGGATGCCAATGGTAAACACTCCATTGTTTTGATCGATCAGAGCCTGCCAGAAGGCGCGGATCTGGCCGGGGCTATTCGACACCGAGCCGTCGGGGCGCACCAGCATGGCGTCGGCGGCGTAGAGGGAGACGATGTCGTCCACCCTGCCCTTGGCGAAGGCGGAGTTCCATTGGGCGACGCTGGCTTCGGCCACCTGGCGGGCGTCGTCCACGCCCGCCAGCGCCGGGAAAGGCGCCGCCAGCAGAAGAACGGTCAAACACAAATCTCGTTTTTTCATGGCACAGCCTCAATCTTTATTGATGGGCGGACTATATAAAAGCAAGCAATCGTATACAATAGCAATAAAATGCACTGATTGTTTCCATAACCAGCATAGTTGAGGGGCTGAACCAATGGATAAATTGACTAGCATGGTCGTGTTCACCAAGGTTGCGAAGGCTGGCAGCTTCGCCTCCGCGGCCAAAGAACTCGGACTGTCCCGGGCCATGGCCACCAAGCACGTCATGCAGCTTGAAAACGGCCTAGGCATACGCCTGCTCAACCGCACCACGCGCAACCTCAGCCTGACCGAGGTGGGCGCGGTCTATTTGGAACGCTGCCTGCAAATCCTCGACGACATCGAGGAGACCGAGCTGGCGGTGACCCGGCTGCAAACCGAGCCGCGCGGCACGCTGAAGGTGAATTCCGCGCCGTTTTTCGGGGCCTACCACCTGGCCCCGGCCATCGCCGCGTACCACGACATTTTCCCCGACGTCAATGTCGAACTGGTCTTGCAGGCCGGCTACGTGGATCTGATCGAGGAGGGCTTCGACCTGGCCATCCACTTGGACGACCTGCACGACTCCAGCCTGATCGCCCGCCGGCTGGGCAGTTCCGGGCGCGTGGTCTGCGGCTCGCCGAACTATTTCAAAAAGCACGGGATGCCGGCCAGCCCGGAGGATTTGAAAAAGCACAACTGCCTGATCAACTCCGCCCTGCCGCCGCGCGACCAGTGGCAGTTTTCCGAGCCCGAGAGCGGCAAGACCTCGATCATCAAAGTCTCCGGCACCATGCAGGCGAACGTCGCCGACGCCATCCGCATGGCGGCTATCAACGGCCTGGGGCTGGCGCTGCTGCCGACGTACATGGCCGGGCAGGACTTGCGCAAAGGCCGCCTGCAAGCCGTGTTGAAGCACTACGTGCCCGCGCCGATGGAAATCCACGCCGTCTACCCGCACCGCAAACACCTGTCCGCCAAGGTCAGGACGTTCGTGGATTTCCTGCACGAGCGCTTCCACCCCACCCCCTACTGGGAGGAGTGGGCCGCCGGCAACCAGGACTAAGCCAGCCACACGACGAGGAGCCGACCCCATGCCCCTGGAAATCGAACGCAAATTCCTCGTGCGCGGCGACGCCTGGCGCCAAGCCGCGCACGACGCCCAGCGCCTGCGCCAGGGCTATCTCAACAACGAGTCGCGCTGCTCGGTGCGGGTGCGCACCAGCTCGACCCAAGCCTGGCTCAACATCAAAAGCGCCACCGTCGGCGCGCAGCGGCAGGAGTTCGAGTATGAAATCCCCCTGGCCGAGGCGCACCAACTGCTGGACACCTTGAGCCTGAAGCCGCTGATCGAAAAAGTGCGCCACTACGTCCGCGTCGGGGCGCACCTCTGGGAGGTTGACGAGTTCGAGGGCGACAACGCCGGGCTGGTGGTGGCCGAGATTGAGCTCGACCATCCCGACGAGGACTTTGCCAAGCCGGACTGGCTGGGCGAAGAAGTCACCCACGACGTGCGCTATTACAACACCCGCCTGTGCCGGCATCCGTTCAACACCTGGGCGGACACGCCGTCATGACAATCTTGCTCGTCTTGGGGCTGGCCGCGGCCCTGTTCGCGATGGCCACGCTCGTCGGCTTGCGGCTGCCAAAGACCCATGTCGCCGCCAGCCGCCTGCGCCTGGACGCGCCGCGCGGCGAAGTCTGGGACGCGGTGGTGGATTTCACCGCCTACCCGGACTGGCGCCCCGGACTGGCCCGGGTCGAAGCCGGCCCCGACATCGACGGCCGGCCGAGCTGGTACGAGTACTGCGGCCCGCGCATCAAAGTCCAGCTCCAGTTTTCCCTGTTTGAGCCGAAGACCCGCCTGGTGACCCGCCTGGTGGGCGACAAGCTGCCGATTTTCGGGGCCTGGGACTACCGCTTCGCCGACGACAATGGCGGCACCGTCCTGACCATCACCGAAAGCGACAAGATTTACAACCCGCTGCTGCGGGTCTTCTCGCGGTTCATCTTCCCCCACCACGCCGCCATGGATGTGTTTTTGACCGCCTTGGCGCGCTATTTCGGCGGCGACGGCGCCCCCGAACATCTCAGCGTGAAGATTGAAGATTGAAGCCCTCCCCCTAACCCGCCCCACGCGCCGAAACCGCCATGCTAGACCCGCAGCACCCTCTGGGCCGCCAGGCTTTCCTGAAAACCGCCACCTACTTTGAAGCCAGCCTGGTGCTGGCCGCGTATGCCCTCGGCTGGCTGGAGGATCTGGACCCCTTGGCCGACCTGCGCCCCGGACTGGCCTCCTTGCTGTGGGGGCTGGCGGGCACCGTCCCCTTGTACCTGCTGTTTGTGCTGTCCTACCGGCTGCCCTTGGGCGGCTTGCGCGCCATCAAACGCTTTCTGATCGACCGGCTCGGCCCCATCCTGCACGCCTGCCGCTGGATGGACCTGCTGTATCTGAGCGTGCTGGCCGGCTTCACCGAGGAAGTGCTGTTCCGCGGCCTGCTGCAACCGCTGGCGGAGTCGCGCTGGGGCTGGGCGGCGGGGCTGGCCTCCAGCAACTTGCTGTTCGCGCTGGCCCACTGCATCACCCCGCTGTACGCGCTGCTGGCCGGGCTGACCGGCGCTTACCTGGGGCTGGCCTTGGACTTCGGCGGCGAGCGCAACCTGCTGACGCCGATGGTCATCCACGCGGTCTACGACTTCCTCGCGTTCCTGGCCGTGGCGCGCAGCTACCGCGACGAGCATGGCATGGCTTTTTAGCGGCCTTGGAAGCCTGCTGTCCCTGAAGCCGGACGGGGCTTGCAGCCCCGTCCGTAACGTTTCAACCCTGCGGCAAAAAGCAAACGTAAGCGACGGGGTTGCAAACCCCGTCGCGCCTCGTCAGAGATCCAGTGTGCAGCGGTTCAGGGGATGGGGGCGACACACAACACCCGAAAACCGAGGCCGTAGTGACGGTAAGGGGCGTTGTGGCGATAGGCGGCGCGGGCGAAGTCCCGGTAGCTGTCCCAAGACCCGCCGCGCACCACGCGCAAGGCGTCGCCTGCCGTGCCTGTTCGTTGCGGGCGCTCGTATTCATTCAAACACCATTCCCAGACATTGCCGGCCATGTCCAGCGCGCCATACGGTGAGCGACCCTGGGGGTAAATCCCAGCCGCCGAGGTTTTCCCTAGATTGTGCGGCCCCGCATTGCCAATAGTCTCGTCGATATTGGCATGGCCGGGCTGGAACGGCCCCCACGGAAACGCGCGGCCATCCGCGCCTCTGGCCGCCTTCTCCCATTCCTGCTCGCTGGGCAGCCGCACCTCGTAACCCAAAAGACCTGTCAGCCAGCGGCAAAAGGCCACGGCCTCGTACCAAGACACCGTCTCGCGCGGGTGGTTCGAGTAGTCCCACCGGGGTTCTCCAGGCTGCTCGTAGCGTCGCGCCAGCCCCTGCCACCAGGCCGGGTTGCCATAGCCTTCCGGGTCGTCGACGAAGCACTGGAACTGGGCGTGCGTCACCGGATACCGGGCGATAAAGAAGCCGGGCAGCGCCAGTCTTTCCCCGTCCTGGTACAGGAATTCCCCGGCCGGCACCTGCACCCAGTCGATGTCCGGAACCGGCCGGCCCAGCCGCGCGTCGAAGCGCAAGGCGACGCCGGGCCGGTCGTCCAGCGGCTGGCCGTCCAGCCTGAGCCGGCCCAGCGCGCGGCCGACGGCGGCCCGGGCCTCGGGCTCCGGATCGTGTTCGAGGTCGGCCAGCCGGGGCAGCCAGGCTTGCCGCAGCCGCCGCAGGGTCGCCTCGGGCGTGTGCGCGCCGCTGTCTAGCACGCATTGCGCGGCGGTCTCCGGATGCGCCTGCGCGAGCCAATCGACAACCTTCGTGCAGTCGTCGGCGTGAAACCCGGTCAGCAGCACGGCGGCCTCCTCCCAGCCGCCGCGCTCCCAGCAACGCGGCCAAAGTTCTTCCGCCGCCAAATCGCCGCGTTCGAGGCGCGAGCGCAGCCCGCGCGCGGTGAAATATTCTTGCAGCAACTGGTGGCTGAAGCGCAGATCCCGCCCGCCCACGTCCAGCAGGCTGGCGGCGGCGGCGCGGGGCAGCAGGCGCTCGCCTAGCCACTGGGCGGCCTCGGTTCGCGGCAACACCGTGCCCGCCTCGCTGTCGCCGTCGGCGGCCGCCGCGCGGCGGGTCTGCATGGCCCAGGCCAGGCGCTCCAGGCCCGCCAGCAACGCGCCGCCTTCCTCGGTCGCCCGCCATTCCCCCTCGGCGTCCTCCGCCAGCCCTTCGCGCAGCAGCAGCACTTGCACGAAGCCGTCGAACAGCCGCGCCCGGTTGGCCGGCAGCCCGCCCGCGCCGAGGTAGATCTGGGTCAGCATGAACAGCAGATAGGGGTTGCCGGCCAGCCGCAGCAGGCTGCGCGGGTCGTGCGCCGCCTGCCGCCACAGCGCGTCCTGCGCGCCGCTGGTTTTGTGGTACACATCCGGATCGGCGCGGGGCACGTCTTGCGCCGCCCAGAACAGCGCCCAGTCCGCCCCCGCCGCCTGCCACACCCGCCAAACCTCGCGCACCGCGTCGCCGCCGGCCAGCCGCCAGAACAGGTCTTCGCCGAGTGCCCGCCCCTGTTCCGCGCGCCGCGCCGGGTCGGCCTCGTCCGCCGCCGCGCCCAGGTAGCCGGTGGCGAATGCCAAAATCCGGCGCGGGTCCAGCGGTTTGATGGTGACGGTGTCCAGCCCCAGATCGAGCGCGCCGGTGTAATCCAGTTCCCGGCAACTCACCAGCGCCGGCAAGGCCGGTTGGCCGGCCAGCCAGGCTTTGACGAGCGCCGCCTTCGCGGCCCGCTCGCCGGCTGGGACTTCGTTGAGCCCGTCCAGCAGCGGCACGGCCCGCCGGCTTGCCAGCAGGGCGTTCAAATGCATGCCCAATTCGCCCAACTCGCGTTCGATGAAACGCTGAATAGGTTCATGGGGCTCAGTCCATTGGCCGAGCCGGACCAGCAGCGGCAGCGGGGCCGCAGGGTCGGCCAAGGCCCGCTCGGCGGCGTCGCGCGCCAGCTTCCACAATGTGGTGGTCTTGCCCGCGCCCGGCTCGCCGAGCAGCGCGGCCCGGCGCGCCTCGCCGAAGGCCGTAACGATGTCGTCGTAGTCGCGGGATTCTTGCTTGGGTTCCGCGCCGTGGGCGGCGAGGCGGCGCAGATGCTGGAATTCCGGGCGCATCACCACGGCCGGCAAGGGCGCGGACGGACGGCCCCGCTTCGCCACCCCGGCCATCGGCGTGTACAACTCGGTGTGGACGAGTTCACCCAGTAGCAGCCGGCGTAAATAGGCCAGCTCCGCCTGCCGCGGGCCGTCCGTTCGCGTCGGGGTTGTGGCGGGTTTGGGCAGCGCGGCGAGCAGGCCGCGCAGGTAGTCCGGGTCAAGCGGGATGGCCTGGCGGTCGATCATGTACCAGGGCAGCGGGCAGTCGCCAGCCATCAGCGGGATGACGGGTTTGCCTAGCCGTTCCGCGTACAGGAACTCCCGCCGCACCCAATCACTGCGGTTGGCGGCCTCCGTCACCAGGGTCAGCACGGCGTAAGCGCGTCCCAGGCCGTCGGCAATCGCCGCGATCCAGTCCTCGCCGCCGGGGATGTCGCTGGTGTCCAGCCAGCACGAGTGGCCGGCCCGCTCCAAATCGGCCAGCAGCCGGTCGGCGAGCGCGCGGTCGGGGCGGGCGTAGCTGAGGAAAACCACCGGGCCCGCGGCGGCGGGCCGGCGGGGCTGGGGTTCGGTCGTGGTCGTCGGGGCTAGGCTGGGCATCGGGGAAATCCGTTTCCGCCGATTATCCCATGGAAGCTTGGCCGGGGAGAATGCCGCCTGGGCCAGACCTAGTCCGGCGGGCCTTTCTTTTCGGGTTCGAGTTTCGGCTCGTCCAGCTTGCCCTCCCCGTCCACGACCTTGAACGTCCCCGTGGTCATGCCCATCGAGCAAGACCAGGGAATCATCCCTTCCTGCTGGGGTGTGAATTCGATGATCTGCTCGCCTTTTTTCAGCGGCACGTCCAGGCCCAGCTTCGGCACGACCACGCCGGTGACGCAGGACTGGGCTTCGCTGTTGTGGATCTTCCAGCGCACCGGCACCCCTTTTCGCAGCACGATGACATTGGGATTTTTGTTGTCCCCGGCAAAACTCATTTCCACCGTCTGGTAGCCCGGCCCCATCTTGGCCATGATGTCCGCGCCCAAGTCCACGCTCAACCGATCGCGCAGTTGCGTCTCCACCCAGGCCAGCCCGGTGGTGAAGTCGTAGCCGGCCCCGCTCAGCACCAGGCCCCGGTTCAGCATGATCGCGCCCAGCGCCACCACGATGGCCCCGGAGAAGCGGACGATTTTCGGGGCCAGCGAAGCCGAGGCCAGGCTGGTCAGCAGGCCGAACCCCAGCATCACCGGCAGCGTCCCCAGGCCGAACACCAGCAGCATCTTGCCACCCTCCAAGGCGCTGCCGGTGCCCGCCGCCATGACGTACATGGCCTGCAACGGGCCGCAGATGACCATCAGGCCGTTCAGCAGGCCGATGACGAAGGGGTGGCCGAAGCGGCGCGATTGCGCGCCGATGAAGCGCAGCAGGGCCGGCGGCGTCTTGATGCGGAAATTGCGCAGGCCCGGCCAGACGTTGAGCAGGCTCAGGCCGAACAGCAGCAAGAACACGCCGGCCGCCATGCCGACGACGCCGCGCACCGCCGGCGTGAAAGCGATGATCGAGCCGACCAGGCCGAAGCCCGCGCCGATCACGGTGTAGGAAATCGTTTTGCCAAGGCCGTACAGCAAATGGCCGCCAGCGCGCAGCTTGCCGGTGGCGGTGGACTTCGTGGCATAACCCAGCACCAGCGCGCCGCACATGCCCACGCAATGGAAGCCGGTCAGGAAGCCGACGGTGAACAGCAGCCCCAGGCTCATATCGACGCCCAGCTCGGGCATGCTGGAGTTCGAGCGCAGGCGCGCGTCCAGGTAAACCAGCAGGCCCAAAGCCGCGATGCCGAACAAGATGGCCAGCAGGCGTTTCGCCGCCAACCGGCAGCGGCTGGAAAAACTGGGCGGGGTGGGGTTTGTGTGGGTTTTCACTAGGGGGCCTCTGTGGGCTTTATGCGGGCTTTCCGAAAAGCGATAAGGATAGAGCGTCAGGCGCAACCGTTATTTCTAGCAAAGTTTCTGCCAAAAATCATCCTTTCATTCCAAACCACCGAGTGCCCCGACCATTTTGTCTTGCCAGGTTTGGGCGTGACGGAGCGCCAAGCCCCAGCTTGGCCCGAGGCTGGACAACGCCAAGCTGGGGCTTGGCGTTCCGGCGGCCGCCTAGGCGTAAGCCGGTTTCCCGGGCGCGCCGCGCCTGATTGCCCGGTGCCAACGGCGGCCTGCGGCTTTCTGGAAAAGACGCGGAACCTATGAAGACGGCGGCCCCTGGCAGCCTCGCACGGCCGGCCGCCGTCAAAAACTGTGTGATAACACACACCTGACCAAGCCGCATGCCACACCCAGCCCCTCCACGCCCTCTACCCCGCCAACAAAGCCAAAGCTTTTCATGGGTTTGAGACATTGGCCCGAACCTTGTATTGGTAAATAGCGTATTTCCCCACTCCACGCTATCCTCTGAGGTCGACCATGAGCAGCACGCAAATCGCCATTCCCACCACCCGGCAGCAGAACCCATCCGGCTCGTTACTGCTAGGCACCGGCCTGGCCTTCGCCTCGTTGATCCTGGTGCCCGCCCTCGCCGTCTCCATCGGCATCGGGCCGAGTGTCACCGGCGCGCTGCGCATCGCGCTGATGAAAGCCTCCCATCGCGCCATCGGCGGCTCCAGCAGCGGCTCCGAGGCGGCCACGGCCACGTTCGCCTGCCACTGAGCGCCTGCCCGACCCGGCAAATCCCGGTTTGGAAAAATCCGGCTTCGTGGTAAAAGATTGGGGGCGGCCTTGCCCGCCCAATGCCCGGCTTGCCTAGAGTTTGCCCCTAGGCAAAGCCGCCCAATCACACCAGCCCGAAACCGGCCCCCCATGAAACCGGACTTCCGCTCCCCGGCTTTTATTGCCGACCCTTATCCCTTGTACGCCCGGCTGCGCGAGCAAGCGCCAGTCTACGCGCTAGGCCCGCAAACCTGGCTGGTGACCGGCTACCACGACGCCGACCAGGTGCTGCGGGACTCCCGCCTGGGCAAAGACTTCCCCTCCGTATTGGCCCGCCGCTACGGGCGGGACATGGGCGGGGAGCCGGTCTTCCGCATCGTCAACGCCTTCCTGCTGCTGATGAACCCGCCCGCGCACACCCGCCTGCGCGGGCTCGTCAGCAAGGCTTTCAGCGTCCGCCAGGCCAACGAACTGCGGGTTTTGACACAACGCCTCGCCGAAGGGCTGGTGGACGACTGGATAGGCTTGGGCCAGGCCGACCTGGTGGACGTGTTCAACTATCCGCTGACGGTGCGGGTGATCTGCGCCATGCTCGACATCGAGCTGGAACACAGCCTGGCGTTCCAAACGGAAACCCAGGCGCTGGTGAAAACCTTCGAGCTCGCCCCCCTCAGCGCCGCCGAGCTCGCTAGCGCCAACGCCGCCGCGACGCGCTTCGACGAATTTTTCCGCGAAGTCTGCCGGCAACGGCGGCAGCGCCCCGGCGGCGACCTGGTCTCGCTGCTGCTGCGGGCCGAGGAGGGCGGCGAGCGCTTGAGCGAGGACGAAATCATCGCCAACATCGTCCTGCTGTTCACCGCCGGGCACGAAACCACCGCCAATATGCTCGGCAATGCCTTAAGCCTGCTGTTCCGCCACCCGGAACAACTGGCGCGGCTCAAAGCCGAACCCGGCCTGCTGCCCAAGGCGGTGGAAGAATGCCTGCGCTTCGACACCTCGGTGCAAATCGCCGCCCGCGTGGCCTTGGAGCCTTTGGAATTGCGCGGCGCGCGCATCGCCGCCGGCGACACCGTCTATCTCGCCTTGGGCGCGGCGAACCGCGACCCGGCCGTCTTCGACGAGCCCGACCGCTTCGACATCGACCGGCCCGAGTCCACGCTAAAAAAAGCGTTGTCCTTCGGCGGCGGCGCGCACTACTGCCTGGGCGCGAGGCTGGCGCGCATCGAGTTGGAAACAGCGCTGGAGACCCTGTTCCGCCGCCTGCCCGGCCTCGACATTCCCCCCCATGGTCTACAATGGAAGCCGACATTTACCGTCAGAGGCCTGGAATCCCTGCCCGCGACATGGTAGAAAAGCGCCGCGGCCATCCTTTGGCGCTCCGCCCGTCCAGGCAGCCAGGAGTCGCGACTATGCCACCCCGGATAAAGCCCCCTCCACTGTTATTGAACGACACACGATGAACGACAACACCTTCAAAGCCTGCGACCTGTGCGGCTTGCCCGTCGAAACCCAGGATTTTTCCCTGTTGACCGTCAACGGCCGCAAGCAATTCTGTTGCGAAGGCTGCCACGGCATCTACCAGATGCTGCATGAAAGTGAAATCCTGGCCGCCGACGCCGGGCTTGCCACCTGCGAAGCCGGAAAATAACGGCTTAACCAATATTTGCGCTGTCAACATTTCCCCTTGAGAGGTCAGTCATGGCACATGTACACGGAGCCGCCGCCGCGGCCCAATCCAGCAAACACGCCGCCCATGCGGCACACGGGGCGCACAGCGCCCATGCCGCCCACAGCGCCCACGCGGCGCATGCGGCCCATGGCGCTCATGCCGCCCATGCGGCGCACGGTGCCGCCGCCGCAGGCCATGCGGTGCAAACGGCCGCCCCGGCGGCGGCCTCCTTCCACAACCTGGCCAAAGGCGTGGCCGCGACTGGCGCCGTCGCGACGGTAGGTGCCCGAACCGGCCAATCATTCTTGGGCAGGCTGGCCCGCCATCCCTTGGTGCTGTTCGGCCTCGGCGTCGCCGTCGGCTACGCGATCCACAAATACCGCAAGGAAATCATCGAATCCGCCAACCGCGCGGCGGAACAGGGCAAAGACTTCGTACTGCAACAACGGGAAAACCTCGAAGACCTCGTCGCGGAAGCCCCCGAGTCCGAGCAATAAACCGTTTTGACCGCGCCGACCCGCGCGCCCTTCGCCGGGCGCGCCCCTAAGAGATAAGCCAGCCATGTCCATAGCCAAGCAAATAGTCGTCCGTTACCGCGCCGAAGGGCATGTGCGCTTCGCCGTGCCAGAAGAATTCAGCCACCCGCAGGTGGCGCGACAACTGGAACAAGGATTGCAGCAGACGGAAGGCGTCTACCGCGTCGACCACTACCTGCGCCAGGGGAAACTCTCCATCCGCTACATCGAAGGCGTGACCGATTTCAAGGCCGTGGCCCGCGCCTTGTTCAAGATCGTGACCGGCCTGGAATTCCCCGCCGCCGAGCCGGCCTGCTGCGCCGGCGGCGGCCTGGCCCACCAGGAGCCGCAGCCCGGCGTGGGCGGCTGGCTGAAAGCCAAATACCAGGAAGTGAAGGAAACCTTCACCGCCATCGGCATCGTCGCCCATGCCGCGGGCCAGGCCAAGCCCCTGCTGCTGACGCCGGAAAAAGAAAAGTTCGCGATGGACTTCCTGACCGACATCCTGGTGCTTTACTTGATCAAGCTGCACTGGCACATGATCCTGACCGAATGGATGCGGCGGCCCTGGGCCTACCGCTACGAGTGGATGGCCACTTTCTATCTAATTTTCCTCCTCGTCCGCTCCAAGAAGCCTAAAAACTAGGAACGTCTTCCATGGATTTCAGCGCCCTCCCCCTCAAGCATTGCCAAGTAGTCCACCAAACGCGGCGGAGGGTGCGCATCGTCGCCCCCTGCCTGCGCAAAGAGCCCGAACGGGCCTACCTGTACGAAATCCTGCTGCGCAAGCACCCCGCCGTCCGCCACATCCGCCTGACCGCCGAACTGGGCTCGGTGGCGGTCTGGTTCGACCCGAAAACCCTGCCTAGACCTAAATTGTTCACGCTGCTCGACGCCGTGCTGGGCAATCTCGGCACGGCCCCGCCGTTCCAAAAAACCCAGGCCGTCGAAGACAACGGCCAGCCGGAGCGGGATTTCAACCTCGCCGTGGAAGGCATGACCTGCGCCTCCTGCGCGCTGCTGATTGAAATGGTGCTGAAGCGCGACCCGCGCGTCGTCGAAGCCAAGGTCAATTTCGCCACCGAAACCGCCACCGTGCGGGCGCGCATGGACCGCGACACGCTGAACGGCAAACTGGCCGGCATCGGCTACCGCGTCCATTCCCTGGACAGCCTGGCGCAGCGGCGGCTGCAACTGGAACGCGAACACCAGCGCATCGACTCCGCCTGGAAGCGCTTCCTGTGGGCCGGCCTGTTCAGCGCCCCGGCCATTCTGCTCGGCATGGCCGCCAAGCACACGCCGCTGGTCGGCGCGGTGGAATTGATCCTGACCGCGCCGGTCGTGCTGTGGAGCGGCTGGCCGTTCTTCGACAAAGCCGCCAAACTGGCGAAGCAACGCGCGGCCAACATGGACAGCCTGGTGGCCTTAGGCGTGGGCTCGGCCTTCGGCTACAGCGTCGTGTCATTGCTGCGCGGCAAGATGGATTTATACTTTGAAGCCGCCGCCGCCATCGTCGCCTTCGTGCTGCTGGGCCGCTGGCTGGACGAGCGCGCGCGCGGCCAAGCCCACGAAGCCATCCGCAAACTCATCGACCTGCAACCGCAAACCGCCAACCTGCTGCGCGACGGCCAGGTCGTCACCGTCCCCATCGACGACGTGAAAGTCGGCGACATCCTGCTGGTGCGCCCCGGCGAGCGCATCCCCACCGACGGCGAAGTCGTCTACGGGCTGTCCACCGTCGATGAATCCATGCTGACCGGCGAATCCATGCCCGTGGTCAAAGAACCCGGCATGCCCGCGACCGGCGGCTGCATCAACGGCAACGGCTCGCTGCATATCCGCGCCACCGCCGTCGGCGCGGACACCGTGCTGGCCGGCATCGTCCGCATGGTCGACCAGGCCCAGGCCGGCAAGCTGCCGATCCAGAAAATGGTCGACGAAGTCTCCGCCGTGTTCGTGCCGGTGGTGATGGGCATCGCCGCCGCCACCTTTATCGGCTGGCTCGCGGTCGGGGCCGGCCCGGCGAGAGCCTTCGGCGCGGCCATCACCGTGCTGCTGATCGCCTGCCCCTGCGCGCTGGGCCTGGCGACCCCCGCCGCGATCATGGTCGGCACCGGCCAGGCCGCCCAGCGCGGCATCTTCATCCGCAATGGCGAAAGCCTGGAAATGGCCTCCAAGCTCACCGCGATTGTGTTCGACAAGACGGGCACCATCACCGAAGGCAAGCCGCAAGTCACCGACCTGGCAAACCTGTCCGAGCTGTCCGACGACGAACTGCTGGCGCTGGCCGGCGCGGCGGAGCTGCATTCCGAGCATTTCCTCGGCAAAGCCATCGTCGCCCACGCCCGCGACTTAGGAGTGGATCTGGACGAGCCCGCCGCGTTCCAAAGCGAACCGGGCCTGGGCGTCCGCGCGCTTATCGACGGGCGCACGCTGTTCGTCGGCAACCGCCAGTGGCTGGAGGAGCAGGCCATCAGTGTCGGCCCGGCGGAAAAAATCGCCGCCGCCCTGGGCGCCCAAGGCAAAACCCCCGTGTACTTAGGCGTGGACGGCCAACTCGCGGCGGTGTTCGGCATCGCCGACCAAGCCCGCCCCAACGCCCGCCAGGCCATCGCCCAACTCCACGCGATGGGCGTCAAAACCCTGATGGCCACCGGCGACGTGCCCGCCGCCGCCGCCTACATCGCCGGGCAGGTCGGCATCGACGAGGTCATCTCCCAAGCCCGCCCCGAAGACAAACTCGCCATCATCCGCGACTTGCAGGCCCGGGGCGAAAAAGTCGGCATGATCGGCGACGGCATCAACGACGCCCCGGCGCTGGCCGCCGCCGACGTCAGCCTCGCCATCGGCGGTGGCGCGGACGTGGCGATGCAAACCGCCGACCTCACCCTGGTCAACGGCGACATCGGCAAAGCCGCCGAAGCCATGGAACTTTCGAGTTTCACCATCCGTGTTATACGGCAAAACCTGTTCTGGGCCTTCGGCTACAACACCGTCGCCATCCCCGTCGCCGCGCTGGGCAAGCTCAACCCGATGATCGCCTCGGCGGCGATGGCGATGAGTTCGGTGTCGGTGGTGTTGAATTCGTTGCGTTTGCAGCGGAAGTGATGAGATTCAGCAGATGCTTCACCTTGAAGGTGAGCCATGAAACCTAATGATCCTATCGTCGAAGAGTTGCACCGCATCCGCGAAGCACACTCAGCCCATTTTAACCATGACTTGCGGGCGATTGCCGAAGACCTGCGGCGCTTGGAACAAGAATGGCCAGCGCCCAAAATCGATCCGCCGCCCAAGCCGCCAGGCCGTCGAAACAACCCGGCCACGACTTTGCCGGATACCGGGCTGGTCGGCTAGCCCGCCGCCCAAATCTGCCCATTAACGCCGACGCCGAAACCTTGCTGATATTGGGTGGGCGCGTTCTTGACGCTAAGCGCTTGGATGGTGTTTGGGGCATTGGGGCATTCACGGACACGTTGCGGCAAGGCCGCGCTACTGAAGCGCATCCGACGCGGCCTACAAAGCTACGATAACGAGCTTGCAATCTCACCAAAAGCATTTCCAGAGAGCAAACTCATGGCTGAAAGTCAGTGGTATAACGTTAATCGAATGGTTCATCTAATGGGTGGATTGAGAGCCATTAACGAGGCAGGGTCAAAAGTCACAATACCTATTGGCGGCAACAATTTTGCACCGCCATTGTTCATAGCACAATATCATGCGCTACACCGAGACTTGATCTCATTAGGACTCAAAATAGTTGGAGTCGATTATTATGAATCATCACAGCAGTTGCGAGGCTACCACCCGCCCACATGGTATCCTTTCCATGAAAACCAACCAGACAAAAACTGCTCTATCAACGCAGAACACACATGGAATGGTTTAGCTTATGCGGCCTATAAAGCAGAGAACATTGAATTGATGGATATTTGTAGCCGAATTACTTTTGAGATAAAAGCCTGCAACTTAAGGCTTCGACAATTATCAGAAGCGTACAACACTGAGCTTTGGTCTTTGTGCGAACAACAGCAATTTTATCCTGGAAAAATTGAAACATTGAACTCATTCTCAATTTACCTAGAAACCCATGACCTTCTTCGCGAGCTATGCACTCTTCGAGATTACAGCGTTTCTAAAGTTAGCCAGTTACTTGTAAAAATTCCTCTGCATGATTTACATAGCCAATGATATCATCCTGTGTAACCGTTTTGACTGCGGCTTT
>Ga0265327_10001323_pt1 | contig 32234 bp, 25 predicted proteins | sample 41621metaG_FD_202089 | JGI IMG/M metagenome (GOLD analysis project Ga0265327, IMG submission 202089) | Rhizosphere microbial communities from Carex aquatilis grown in University of Washington, Seatle, WA, United States - 4-16-21 metaG | ecosystem: Host-associated > Plants > Roots > Rhizosphere...
GCAGTCGGGCGACGACCAGGGTCGTCTCGTCCCAGGCGACACCGCACAGGATGGAAGCGATGGTGAAGAGTGCGACACCGACGATGAAGGTGCGCTTGCGGCCGATGGTGTCGCCAAGGCGGCCACCGAGCAGCATCAGACCACCGAAGGTCAGCACATAAGCAGTGATCACCCAGCTACGGCCGGCGTCGGAAAGACCGAGCTCGTCCTGAATCTTAGGAAGGGCAACGATCGCCACCGTGCTGTCCATCGTGGCCAGCAGCTGCATGCCACCGATGGCGATGACCGCGGAGAGGAAGCGGGGGGACGGCAGCCAAGCTGGATACCAGCTCTTTCGCTCGTCCGAGGTTTGGCCGACGTGCATCGTGAGCGGTTCGCGGCGGCTGTTCGCCATGGCGGTGCGCTCAGCGTCGTTGAGAGCCGTCATGGAAAGCTACCTTACAGTAATCTTAAGATTTCTTTAACCCCGCGAACGCCGCGACGTCCCCGATCACGATGATCGCGGGCGGTCGGATGCCCTCCGAACGGATGTCCTCCGGCGCGTCGGCAAGCGTGGTCTGCAGCGTCTGCTGCGCCGCCGTCGTCCCATGCTGGACCACCAGAACCGGCGTTTCCGCAGGTCGGCCGCCTTGCAGCAGAACCTTGGCGAAAAGCTCGATCCGCTCGACGGCCATCAGCAGCACAATCGTGCCGCGCATCGCCGCCAGTGCGTCCCAATTCACTAACGATTCCGGGTGTCCCGGCGCGACATGGCCGCTGACCACGACGAACTCGTGGGTCACGGCGCGGTGGGTGACGGGAACGCCGGCCAGGGCCGGAACCGCTATGGCGCTGGTCACACCGGGTACGACGGTCACCGGAATACCCGCCTCGGCGCATGCCAGCACCTCTTCATAACCGCGCGCGAAGACGAACGGGTCGCCGCCCTTGAGCCGGACCACGAACTTGCCTTCCTTGGCCCGGTCGACCAGGACGGCGTTGATGGCGTCCTGCGCCATCGCCCGGCCGTACGGAATCTTGGCGGCGTCGATCACCTCGACGTGCGGGCCGAGTTCGGCGAGCAGGTCCTGCGGCGCCAGCCGGTCGGCCACCACCACGTCGGCATGTGCCAGCAGTCGGCGGCCGCGGACGGTGATCAGCTCGGGGTCCCCCGGCCCACCGCCGACCAGTGCCACCCCGCTGTAGCTGTCGGGTTCGGCGGCGCCACCGATCGCGCCGCGCTGCAGAGCCTCATGGATGGCGGTGCGCAGTGCCGCGGAGCGACGGTGCTCGCCGCCGGCCAGCACGCCGACGGTCAGGCCGTCGTATTCGAAGGATGCCGGCGTCACCGCCGAACCTTCCAGGCCGGCGTCGGCGCGGACGCAGAAGATGCGGCGACGGTCGGCCTCGTCGGCCACCGCCGCGTTGACGGCCTCGTCGTCGGTCGCGGCGAGCACGTACCAGGCGCCGTCGAGATCGTCGTTCTGGAATTCCCGCGACGTCAGGGTGATGCCGGTGCCGTCGGGGTTGTCGACCAGCGCCTCGACGACCGGGGTGGCGGCGGGCGCGACGACGTGGACGTCGGCGCCACTGGCGATCAGCAGCGGCAGCCGGCGCTGCGCGACGCTGCCGGCGCCCACGACCACGACCTTCTTGCCGAATAGATGCAGCCCCACGAGGTAGGCGTGCTCGGATCTCATTTTGCTCCTCGCGTGCGCAGTGTCACCGGGCGAGTTTAGTTGCCGCCGATACGAAGCGGCGCACCGAGTGCGGGTGCGCGGCTGGATGGGTGTGCAGGTAGCCGGCGTGCACACCCCCGCGGACGGCCCCATCGTGCACAGTCGCCTGCCCGGCGCCCCGGAACACCCAGGCCGGCGGGTGTTGCTCGGTGAATTCGACTGTGGTGCGGTGAAATTCGTGCCCGGTGGCGCGCTCCCCCGCGGCGTGCATGCTGGAGTCGACTGTCGCGACGGCGTCCCGGTACCCCAGGGTCAACCGCTCCGTGAAGCGCGCCGAGCCGGGCAGCACCCCGCACATGGGGTGCCCGTCGAGGTCGTCGACCAGGTAGGTGAGCCCGGCGCACTCGGCGTGGACCGGCGCGCCCGCCGCCGCGAGCGCGGCAATCTGTTCCCGGACAACGTTATTGGCCGACAATTCGGCGGTGAACTGTTCAGGGAAACCGCCGGGAATGACGAGCGCCCGGGTGCCGTCCGGCAGCGGGTCGGTGAGCGGGTCGAAGGCCGCGACCCGGGCCCCGGCCATCGCGAGCAGTTCGGCGTGCTCGGCGTAACCGAAACTGAAGGCCTTGCCGGCGGCGAGCGCGACCGTCACCGGCGGCCCCGGCTCCAGTTCAGGAGCCCACTGTGGTGCGCGTGCCCCGATCCCGGCACACCGGGCGACGGCTTCGATGTCGACGTGGCGCGCGACGAGCTCGGTCATGACGTCGACGGCCTCGTGGGCCCGGCGGCCATGCTCGACGGCGGTGACCAGGCCGAGGTGGCGGGACGGAATCTCGAGTCCACTGTCCCGCGGGATCGCCCCGAACACCGGGATGCCCACCTGCTCGCACGCTTGCCTCAGGACCTGCTCGTGCCGCGGCGATCCCACCTTGTTGAGAATCACCCCGGCGATCCGCGCCGGTGCTCTTCCCGTCGCTGCGCTCGCCCCGGCCTGATCAAAGGTCGAAAAACCATGCAGCAGAGCGGCAATGCTCTGACTCTGCCCGCGGGCATCGATGACCAGCACCACCGGTGCACCGAGCAGCCCGGCGACGTGTGCGGTCGACCCGGGCGCCGGGGACACGGGCTGATCGGTGATACGTCCGTCGAACAGGCCCATGACGCCCTCGATGACGGTGATGTCGGCGCCCGCGCTGCCGTGCCGGTAGAGCGGGCCGATCAGGTCGTCGCCGACAAGGACCGGGTCCAGGTTGCGGCCGGGCCGGCCGGTGGCCAGTGCGTGGTAGCCGGGGTCGATGAAGTCAGGTCCGACCTTCGCGGCACTCACCTGGTGCCCGGCGCGACGCAGGGCACCCATCAGGCCGGTGGCCACGGTGGTCTTGCCGCTGCCCGACGACGGCGCCGCGATGACGACGGCCGGGACCGGTTTGGTGGTCACTTCTTCCCCGCGAGCAGTGAAATCTTCACCACTCGACGCCGCGCTGGCCCTTGCGGCCGGCATCCATCGGGTGCTTGACCTTGGTCATCTCGGTCACCAGGTCGGCGGCGTCGAGGAGTTTCGGCGGGGCGTCGCGGCCCGTGATCACCACGTGTTGAGTGCCGGGGCGTTGTGTGAGCGTCGCCACCACGTCGTCGACATCGATCCAGCCCCACTTGAGCGGGTAGGTGAACTCGTCGAGAACGTAGAAGTCGTGCTGCTCCGCGGCGAGCCGACGTGAGATCTCGGCCCAGCCTTCGACGGCGGCGGCGGCGTGGTCGTCATCGGAGCCCTGCCTCCGGGTCCACGACCAACCCGAGCCCATTTTGTGCCACTGCACCGGTCCCCCGATGCCCTGCTCGTCGTGCAGCCGGCCGAGCGCCTGGAACGCCGCTTCCTCCCCGACCTTCCACTTGGCACTCTTGACGAACTGGAACACCGCGACGTCGAAGCCCTGGTTCCAGGCGCGCAACGCCATGCCGAAGGCGGCGGTGGACTTGCCCTTGCCCGGGCCGGTATGTACGGCCAGGATCGGCGCGTTCCGGCGCGCTCTGGTGGTCAGCCCGTCGTTCGGGACGGTCAGCGGTTGTCCTTGTGGCATAACGTTCTTCCTGCCGTGTTCTTACGCCGCGGCTTGCCCGGCCCGGACCACACGGGCCAGGTTGTCGGCGCGCAACTGCGCCAGTTGCACGGTGGGCGCACCGAGTTGACCGGCCAGCTGTTGCGCCAATCCCAGTCGAATATAAGAGGTTTCGCAATCGACGACCACGGCGGCAGCGCCTTCGGCGACGAGGAGTCCGGCGGCGGTCCGGGTGCGGCCCAGCGGATCCGGGCCGCCCGTCGCGCGGCCGTCGGTCAGCACGACCACCAGCGGACGGCGGCCGCGGTCCCGGGTCTTCTCCCGCAGCACCACGTCACGCGCGGCCAGGAGCCCTTGGGCCAGCGGGGTTTTCCCGCCGGTGTCGAAGCGCGCCAGGCGCCGCCCGGCGATGTGCACCGACGAGGTCGGCGGCAACTGCAGCGTGGCCTCGGCGCCGCGGAAGGTGACCACGGCGACCTTGTCGCGGCGCTGGTACGCGTCCCGCAGCAGCGACAGCGTCGCGCCACTGACCGCGGACATGCGGTCCCGTGCGGCCATGGAGCCCGAGGCGTCGACCACGAAGATCACCAGATTGCCTTCGCGCCCTTCGCGGATCGCGTGCCGGACGTCGGTCGGTGCCACCCGCAGGCGACCCGCCTGCGGACGGCGGTCGGCCGCGGCGAGCAGCGTGCCGAAGACGTGCACCCCGTGCCCCGTCTGGGCATCGTCGGTCGCCGAGATCGGGGTGCCGGTGCGGTTGCGGGCCCGCGACCGCCGGCCCGGAGCGCCCTCCCCGACGCCGGGCACCACCAGCGCCCGCGTCCGGAACGTCGCCGACGGCGGCGCGCTGGGCCGCGTCGCGCTACTGGGACCGGCCGAGTTTCCCTGCGGCGCACCCTCTTCCGCGCTGTCCGCGGAGACCCCGCCGCCAGGTGGATCGGGGTCGGGCTCGGGTTCGGGTTCGGGTTCGGACCGGGATTCCACGTCAGCTTGCGCCATCGCGTCGTCGAGCTGCTGCGGATCCAGGCCGGGGTCGTCGAACGGATCACGACGGCGCCGGTGCGGTAATGCCAATTCCGCGGCGATCCGGATGTCTTCCGCATCCACCGAAGACGCACCACGCCACGCGGCGTGTGCCACGGCCGTGCGGGCCACCACCAGATCGGCGCGCATCCCGTCGACGTCGAACGCGGCGCACAGCGCCGCGATGCGGCGCAACTCGTTGTCGGGCAACGACACCGATGCCACTGCCCCGCGGGCCTTGGCGATCCGGCCGGCCAGGTCCGCGTCGTCGGCGGCGTACCGCTCGCCGAAACCGGCGGGGTCCGCCTCGTACGACATCCGGCGCCGGATCACCTCGACGCGGACGTCGACGTCGCGGGAGGCATAGACGTCGACCGTCAGTCCGAACCGGTCGAGCAGCTGCGGACGTAGCTCGCCTTCTTCCGGATTCATGGTGCCCACCAACATGAATCGGGCCTCGTGCGAATGCGAGACGCCGTCGCGCTCGATGTGCACCCGGCCCATGGCGGCGGCATCCAGCAGTACGTCGACGAGGTGGTCGTGCAGCAGATTCACCTCGTCGACGTAGAGGACGCCGCCATGCGCGCGGGCCAGCAGGCCCGGAGAGAAGGCGTGTTCGCCGTCCCGCAGCACCTTCTGCAGGTCGATCGAGCCGACGACCCGGTCCTCGGTCGCGCCGATGGGCAGCTCCACCAGGCGGGCATCGGCGTCGACGGCCGCCAACACCTCGGCAAGACCACGCACCGCAGTCGATTTCGCGGTGCCCTTCTCGCCGCGGATCAGCACGCCGCCGATGTCGGGGCGCACCGCGCACAGGATGAGCGCCAGCCGGAGCCGGTCCTGGCCCACCAATGCGCTGAACGGATAAGTCACTACTGCTGCCCCGCTCCCAGACCCGGCCTGATCATCGGCACATGAGGGATGCCGTCCTCCAGGAATTCCTCACCGTCGCGGACGAATCCGTGGCGCGCGTACATCTCTTCGAGATACGTCTGGGCGTCGATCCGGCACGGGTAGCTACCCACCTCGGCCAGCGCCGCCTGCATCAGCCGGGTGGTGTGCCCCTGACCGCGGTCGCTGCGTTTGGTGCATACCCGGCCGATCCGGAACACCTTCTCACCCCCGGGATGCTCTTCCATCAGCCGCAGCGTCGAAATAACTTGTCCGTCAGGGCTTTCCAGCCAGAAATGCCGAGTCTCGGCCAGCAGGTCACGGCCGTCGAGTTCGGGGTACGGGCACGCCTGCTCCACCACGAAGACCTCGACCCGCAGCTTCAGTAGCTCGTAAAGCGTTGCGGCATCAAGATCTTTGGCCCAACTGCGCCTCGGAGCGACGGTCATGCGCGATCCGCCCGGATCAGGCCGGCTGGTCGAGTTTGAGCACCTTGGTCCCCCAGTCCCACACCTCACGGTAGAGCTTGGGTTCACCGGACAGGTCGACGCCCAACGAGGGCACCATCTCCTTGAGCTTGGGCACCCAGCTCTGGTAGCGGTCGCCGAAGCAGCGCTCCAGCACCTCGATCATGGCCGGCACCGCGGTGGAGGCGCCCGGCGACGCACCGAGCAGACCGGCGATCCGGCCGTCCTCTGCAGTCAGGACCGTGGTGCCGAACTCCAGCACGCCACCGATGCCCTTGCGGCGGATCACCTGGACGCGCTGACCCGCGACATCCAGCTCCCAGTCGGAATCGACTGCGCTGGGAGCGAATTCGCGCAGCGAATCGACGCGCTCGCCCTCACTGAGGGCCAGCTGCTCGAGCAGGTACTTCACCAGACCCAGTTCCGTGACGCCGACGCCGAGCATCGACGCCAGGTTGTTGGGCTTGACCGACAACGGCAGATCGGTGACCGAGCCCTGCTTGAGGAACTTCGGCGACCAGCCGGCGAACGGCCCGAACAGCAGCCAGGACTGGCCGTTGATGATGCGGGTGTCCAAGTGCGGCACCGACATCGGCGGGGCACCGACCGACGCCTGGCCGTACACCTTGGCCTGGTGTGCGACCGTCAGATCCTGGTTGTCGGTGCGCAGGAAGGCACCGCCGACCGGGAACCCACCGAAGCCCTTGGCCTCCGGGATGCCGGCCTTCTGCAGCAGATGCAGCGCGCCGCCACCGGCGCCCAGGAACACGAACTTGGCGTTGATCTTCTGCCGGTCGCCGCTGCGCCGGTTGACGACGTTGAGTTTCCAGCTGCCGTCGGACTGCTTGCTGAGGTTGGTCACCTCGTGCCCGAACATCGTGGTCATGCCCCGCTGCGCGGCGAACCCGATGAGCTGCTTGGACAGCGAACCGAAGTCGACGTCGGTGCCGTCGGTGGTCCAGTTCAGGGCCACCGGCTCGGCGAAGTCGCGCTGTGCGGCCATGAACGGCAGACGGCGGGCGAACTCGTCCTTGTCGTCGATGTACTCCATGGTCGAGAACAACGGATTGCTGACCAACGCCTCGCGACGCCGGCGCAGGTAGTCGAGGTGCTCGGCTCCGTGCACGAAGCTGACGTGCGGGATGGGGTTCAGGAAGCTCTTGACGTCCGGCAGCACCCCGTTCTCCACGGCGTAGGCCCAGAACTGCCGGGTCACCTGGAACTGCTCGTTGACGTGGACGGCCTTCTTGATGTCGATGGTGCCGTCGGAGTTCTGCGGCGTGTAGTTGAGCTCGCACAGCGCCGAGTGACCGGTGCCCGCGTTGTTCCAGGGATCGCTGCTCTCGGCGGCGGCGCCGTCGAGGCGCTCGATCATGGTGATGGACCACTCCGGCTCCAGCAGCCGGATCAGCGCACCGAGGGTGGCGCTCATGATTCCCGCGCCCACGAGGACGACGTCGGTCTGTGCGCTCTCAGCTACGTTTGCATTCGACACGTGATCGCTCGTCCTTCGTACTCGGGTTACCCGCCGGTATTGACGGGATGCTCGGTGCTCAAGGTTATCGCGACGGGGTTTTGCGCTTGCGCACTATGTCACTGCAATCACCCGTGACGTCTGTCGCAGTTAGGGTTGAACCCGTGACTTCGCGGGAGCCGCAGGGACCATCCGAGTGGCAGCCGGATGTGCTGCCCGGGTACTGGCAGCAGACCATCGCGCTGGGCGCCGACCCCGACGGAGAGGGCGACCTGGTGGCCACCGTCGTGCGGCGCGGACAACCCGGACCGGCCGCACATGCCGTACTGGTCGTCCACGGCTATACCGACTACTTCTTCCAGACCGAACTCGCCGACCATTTCGCTGCCCGCGGTATCGCGTTCTACGCGATAGACCTGCACAAATGCGGGCGCTCGCGGCGGCCCGGCCAGACCCCGCATTTCACCACCGACCTGGCGTCCTATTACGGCGAACTCCGCCGGGCCCTGCAGCTCATCGCCGCCGACACGGCGGCTGCCCGGATATGCCTGTACGGCCACTCCGCCGGCGGATTGATCGCGACACTGTTCGCCGACCGGTTGCGCCGCGACGGCGCCCTGGCGAGCCACCGCGTCACCGGCCTGATCCTCAACAGCCCGTTCTTCGATCTGCACGGCCCGGCGGTGCTGCGCTCGGCTGCGGTGTCAGGCGCCCTGAAAACGATGGCCCGGTTCCGCAAACTCACGGTCGTCCGCCGGCCGACCGAGGGTGGCTACGGCACCAGCCTGCACCGCGATCACGGCGGAGAGTTCGACTACAACCTGGACTGGAAACCGCTGGGCGGCTTCCCGGTCACCATCGGCTGGATCAACGCCATCCGGCACGGACAGCGGCAACTGCAGCGCGGGCTGGACGTCGGGGTGCCGAACCTGATCCTGCGGTCGGACCACACGGTGGCCGAGACCACCACCGCGGTCGGTATGGAGCGCGGCGACGCGGTGCTCGACGTCGGCCAGATCGCCCGGTGGGCGGGGTGTGTCGGCAACCGCAGCACGATCGTCCCGATCACCGACGCCAAACATGACGTCTTCCTGTCGCTGCCGGCGCCGCGCGCCGTCGCCTTCGACGAGCTGAACCACTGGCTGGATTGGTATCTCCCCCAATCGGTCTCCCCCACAACGCGACACGAACAGGCCTGACTTCATGAAGCACTACGATCTGACCATCATCGGAACCGGCTCGGGCAACAGCGTGCTCGACGAGCGGTACGACGGCCTCGAGGTCGCGATCTGCGAGCAGGGCACGTTCGGCGGCACCTGCCTGAACGTCGGCTGCATCCCGACCAAGATGTTCGTCTACGCCGCCGAGGTCGCCCAGACCATCCGGCACAGCGCGACGTTCGGCGTCGACTCCCACATCGACGGTGTGCGCTGGCCGGACATCGTCGAACGCGTCTTCGGCCGCATCGACCCGATCGCGGCCGGTGGCGAGGAGTACCGCCGCAGCCTGCCGAACGTCACGGTGTACGGCAGCCACACCCGTTTCGGGCCGAGGCGGCCGGACGGTACTTACACGTTGCGGACGGCTGACGGCGACGAGTTCACCTCCGACCGGGTGGTCATCGCCGCGGGCTCGCGCAGCTATATTCCGCCGACCATCGCCGAATCCGGCGTGCGCTTCTACACGAGCGACGACATCATGCGAATCCCGTCGCTGCCCGAACATCTGGTGATCATCGGCGGCGGCTTCATCTCCGTCGAGTTCGCGCATGTGTTCTCGTCGCTCGGATCAAAGGTGACCATCGTGCTGCGCGGCGATCGATTGCTCCGGCGCTGCGACGAGGAAATCTGCCGACGGTTCAGCGCGGTGGTCGGCAAGAAATGGGATCTGCGCACCCAGGAGAACGTCGTCGGCGCACAGCGCGACGGTGACGGCGTCGTGCTCGAGTTCGACGACGGCGAAACGCTGACCGCCGACGCGCTGTTGGTCGCCACGGGCCGGGTGCCCAACGGCGACCGGCTCGATGTGCAGCTGGCCGGGGTGGAACTCGACGACGACGGCTACGTCATCGTCGATGAGTTCCAACGCACCACGGCGCGTGGGATTTTCGCGCTTGGCGACGTATCGTCACATCACCAGCTCAAGCATGTCGCCAACCACGAGGCGCGGACGGTGAAGGAGAACCTGCTGCGCGACTGGGACGGCGAGCTGGTGGCCAGCGATCACCGGTTCATTCCCGCCGCGGTGTTCACCGACCCCCAGGTCGCGATGGTCGGCATGAACGAAGCCGAGGCGCGGGCAGCCGGTTTCGACGTCGTGGTCAAGGTGCAGGACTACGGCGACACCGCCTACGGCTGGGCCATGGAAGACACCACGGGCGTCGTCAAACTCATCGGCGAGCGCGGCACCGGCCGGATCCTGGGCGCGCACCTGATGGGTTATCAGGCGTCGTCCCTGATCCAGCCCCTGATCCAGGCGATGTCGTTCGGGCAGACGGCGCAGGACGTGGCCCGCGGTCAGTACTGGATTCACCCGGCGCTGTCCGAGGTGATCGAAAACGCGCTGCTGGGCTTGAGCTAGCCGTCGGCGGGGCTGAGCCGGGCCGTCCACTTCTCCTCGATGCGGCCCCACCGCCACACCAGCAGCGCCACCACCCAGGTGACGACGAACAGTCCGACGATGCCGAATCCGAGGATGTTCAGGTCGATTCCGCCGATACACGCCCAGATGCCACCGGACCAGCCCAACTCCTCGGCCAGCAACCCGAGCAGTTCGATGGTGCCGATCACCAGGGCCACCAGGACCGACAGCCCGGTGATGGTGAGGTTGTAATAGACCTTGCGCACCGGCCGGGCCAGCGCCCAGCCGTACGCGACATTCATGAAGGCACCGTCGATGGTGTCCAGCAGGCTCATCCCGGCCGCGAAGAGCACCGGCAGACAAAGGATTGCGTACCACGGCAATCCGGCCGAAGCGCCGGTCCCGGCCAGCACCAACAGCGCCACCTCGGTCGCGGTGTCGAAACCCAGGCCGAACAGCGCGCCGAGCGGATACATCTGCCACGGCTTGCTGATGGTGCGGGTGAACCGGCGCAGGATGCGGTTCATGAACCCGCGATTGTTGAGCTGATGTTCGAGCGCGGCCTCGTCGTACTCACCGCGGCGCATCCGCCGGAACACCTGCAGGATGCCGACCAGCACAACGACATTGATGGCGGCGATCAGATACAGGAAGAACCCCGAGACACCGGCGCCGATGAGTCCCGTGTACCGGTGCAGCATCGACGAATCGTCCTGCAGCGGACCGACGATCGACGTGATGCCCAGTGACAGCAGCAGGGCCAGACCGAACACGATGGTCGAATGCCCCAGGGAGAAGAAGAATCCCACGCTGAGCGGCCGGTTACCGCCGCGCCCGCTTGAGTTGTCGGCCATGAGCTTGCGGGTGGTGTTGTCGATGGCGGCGATGTGGTCGGCGTCGAACGCGTGCCGCAATCCCAGGGTGTACGCGGTGAGGCCGATCCCGATGCCGAGCGCCGTCCCGCCGACGGTGTGGTGCTCGGGTACGACGACGAGGATCAGGGTCCCCCAGCCGACGACGTGCAGTGCGGCAATGACGCCGAACATCGCCGCCAGCCGCCCCCAATCCTGACCGGACAACGAAAAACGCATGCGGTCCAGTCTCCCTCAGCTCAGCAGTTCGCGTATGTCGGAGGCGGTTATTGCGGTGCCGAACATGTCGCCGTCGTCGATCACCGCGGCGAACAGCGCGCGCTTTCGCTCCTGCAGCGCGATCACCTTCTCCTCGATGGTGTTCTCGGACACCAGCCGATAGACGTTCACCGGGCGCTGCTGGCCGATGCGATGCGCCCGGTCGACGGCCTGCGCTTCGGCAGCCGGGCTCCACCACGGGTCGCACAGGAAGCAGTAGTCGGCGGCGGTGAGATTCAGCCCGAAGCCGCCGGCTTTCAGACTGATCAGGAACACCTTGGTCCGGCCGGCACCGAAGTCGTCGATGGCGTCCGCCCGGCGCCGTGCGTCCACCGACCCGTCCAGGTAGCTGTACTCGATCCCGGCGGCGTCCAGACGGTCCCGCAGGATCGCCAGGAATCCGGTGAACTGACTGAACACGAGCGCGCTGTGGTCCTCGGCGACCAGCTGATCCAATTGTTCGATGAGGAAGTCCACCTTGGTGGACCCGGCCTCCATCTCCTCGGCATCGACCAGCCCGGGGTGCAGGCTGAGCTGCCGCAACAGCGTGAGGGACCGGAAGATCTGGAAGCGGTTCTTCTCCCACTCGCCCAACAGGCCGAGCACTTTCTGCCGTTCCCGCGCCAGGCGGGTGTCGTAGATCTTCCGGTGCTTGACCGACAGTTCGATGGCCAGCACCTGCTCCTGCTTGGGCGGCAGTTCCTTGACCACCTGATCTTTGGTGCGACGCAACAACACCGGCTTGATCCGCCGCCGCAGCAGGGCCAGGCGGCCGGGCTCGCCATCGGACTCGATGGGCCTGCGGAAGTAGCGCTCGAAGATCTTGGGGCTGGGGAACAACCCCGGCACCGTGATCGACAGCAGCGACCACAGCTCCATCAAGTTGTTCTCCATCGGAGTACCGGTGATGGCCAGCTTGAACGGCGCGTCGAGGCGGCGGGCGCACTGGTGGGTCTTGCTGTGGTGATTCTTGACGAATTGCGCCTCGTCGAGAATCATTCCGGCCCAGGCGATTTCCCGGTACCTGTCGTTGTCGATGCGGAGCAGCGTGTAGGTGGTGACGACGATGTCGGCCGCGGCGACCTGCTCGGCGATGGGGACCGCGCCGCGGGCCTCCGTACTGGACACGACGACGGTGGTGAGCCCTGGCGCGAACTTCGCACACTCCGCGGCCCAGTTGGACGCCACACTGGTGGGCGCCACGACAAGGAACTTGCCCGCACCCTGCTCGACAGCACGGCTGATCAGGGCCAGGGTCTGGACGGTCTTGCCCAGGCCCATGTCGTCGCCCAGTACACCGCCGATTCCGTTGTCCCACAGGAACGCCAGCCAATTGAGTCCGTCGCGCTGATAGTCGCGCAACTCGGCCCGCAACCCGACCGGAACGGGCACCGCGACGGGCGGCTGCGCGGCCGCGAGCCGCGCCATGTTGTCCCGCCACTGCGCCAGTTCACGGTCGACGACGCCGAGTCCGAGCAGCTCGTCCCACAACGTCGCGTTCAGCGACGACGCATTCACCCGGTCGTCGTCGAGCTCCCCCAGCGCTTGGGCTTCTTCGATCAGCGCCCGCAGCTTCAGCAGCTCGGGGGTGTCGAGCCGGAAGTACACCCCGTTCGACAGCAGCATGTGTGTTGCGCCCAAAGCCAATTCGGCGATGACCGCGGACAGCGCCACCGGATGGCCGTCGACATCGATGGTGATGTGCAGGTCGAACCAGTCCTGCTCGGGCAGGTCGTCGGAGGAGGCGGTACCGAACCCGAGTTGCGCACCGGCGACCGACCGCCGGAAAGCCGCGGCCCGTTCGTCGATTTCGATGATCAGCTGTTCGTACCCGGCGAGTTGCGGCAGCACTTCGTCGCACAACACCGCGATCTGGATCAGGGACAGCCGGCGCGACAACAGCAGTGAGGCCAGCGGGTCATCCGCCGCGGACAGCTCCGAAACCGCCTCCAGCGCGGGCGCGACCGCCCGCCACATCACATCCTCGGCGGCAGCGTCCCGGATACCGCTGGTACGGGTGACGCCCACGGCGTCGAACTCCTGGCGCTGACCATTCACCTCGTACCGGGTACGCCACTTCACTTGCCCGTCAACGTCATTGGCCGTGATCTGCAGCACCGGCAGCGGCCCGACGACGTCGGGTTCGGCGAACAACCCCTCCACCATGTCGACTGCGACCGTTCGGCGCAGCCGCGGCAGCACGTCCACCGCGAACTCGGAGAGCGCCTCGGGTGGAATCTGCACCTTCTCGTCATTGGCGATCAACTTGAGCAGCGTGGGACCGGGTACCGGCGCGAAGGCCCCGAGATGCAGGATGCCGTCCACCAGTTGATGGATGCCATGTGGTGTGGGTGAGCCCACCAGCCCGACGCCTTCGGGTGCCCGCGGTTCACCGTCGACGACGAGCACCGTCGACATCTGCGCGCCGCCGGTGTCGGAGGCGGTGAAATCCAGCCGCAACTGGACCTCCTTGGCGAGCTCCACGGCCCGGATTCCGGCTCCGGGAATGAGGGTGACGCCGACTTCGACGGCCAGGGCCAGGTCGGCCCAAAAGCTTTGCGCCACAGCCGAAAGCACCAACTGATCGCTGCTGTACGGGTAGTAGCCGGGCACCGCGAGCACGAGCGCCCGCAGCGCCCCGTACTGGCCTCGGTCGAACTCACCCGGGTCGGCGGTGTCGAACAGGCGCCGCCAGTTGATGCCACTCTTGATCCAGTTTCCGCGTTTGCCGACAGTCAGCGTCCGCAGTGTCGCGATCGGTGTCGTGTGATAGCGGCCCGCCGGCAGCATCCCGAACTCCAGGGCCAGTGGCTTGCCGCCGGGGTCGGTGTCGAGGCCGGTCATCTCGTCCAGCAGCGAACCCAGCACCACTTGCCAGCGTTGCGGGGCCGCCCTGTCGGGTGCGCGCGGAATCGCCGCCAGCAGCAGGGCGACGGCATGTTTGCAGTAGTGCCCCACCGGGCAGGTGCAGACCGAGTACTCGATCTCCAGGCCGCCGCGAGGACCCGACAACGCGACTTCGACGTCGTAGTACTGGGAGTTCGAACCCAGGCACGAGCCGATCAGCGTCCCGTCGACCGGGTCGTACCTCGCCGCGACGACCCGCCCTTGGTTCGCATAGGTCTCGCCGCGGGCCAGCGTCTTCGCGTTGAACGCACGAAGCAACTCGTGTGGCGCGAGCGCTAGCCCGGCCGTCGAGTCCGTGCCGTCCATGTCGTCACGATAACGGCCTGGACCGACAGGCACCTCTCTCGTCGCTTCGCTCCCGAGACCGGCGGTCTACCAGGTGCTGCTGCGCAGCACGATCTCGTTGGCCACCTGGGCGGTGAACTCCTCGGCGCTGCGCCGTCCCACCAACTCGGACAGCCGGAATTCGCCGTAGATGAAGCGCTGCCCGGCTTGCGCCCGCGCACGGGCGTCGGCGGTGGTTACGACGACGGTGGTGTTGATCTCCACCGGTGGGCACGCGTCGTCCGACTCCGCGCCGGCTCGCGGATGGCTGCCGTCGATGGCCACCAGGGCGGTGAACCGGTCCAGTCGAGTGGCGGCCAGCCGCCAGGCCAGCTCACCCCCACCGCCGTCGGCGAACAGCAGTGCCCACTTCACCCCGAGCGTATCCAGAATGCCGACAACCGAATTCACGGTCAGCCGGTCGTCGGCCTCGATCACCACTGTGCGTAGCGATGCGGTGTGGAGCAGCTCGCACAAGGCGCTCGTCGCCTGTTTCGTCGTGAGCATGACGACAGTCGTGGCGTCGTCGGGGCCAGACACGTCGACGGTGGCGCCGAAACCGTCGACGGTCGGGATGATTGGCATGACGCCACCGTAGCGAACGACACGGGACCGCAGGTACCGATATTCAGCAACCGCCCCCACCGCAGCCACCACCGCCGCCGCAGCCGCCACCACCGCCGCAGCCAACCGAGCCGCCACCGTCCGGGCATCCGGAGACGCCGCCTGCGTCCCAGCCACCACCGGAGCTGGTGTAGCCGTAACCGTAACCACCGGCCGCGCCCGCACGACGGCCAACGCCCACACGACGGCCTGTGCCCGCGCGACGGCGAGGCTGTCGCCTGCCCAGCAGAATGGCCGTCCCGACGGTGATCCCGACGATCGCGAAGCACACCAGTATCGGGATCCACGAGGATTCCGTGCCGGCGGCGCCTGCCACGACGGAGACCGTCGCCCCGGGGAAGTGAGTGTTCGGGTACATCGTGACCTCCTCAATCCTGTTGATGAGCACATGTTTTAGGGGTGCGCGGTCCGCCGGAATACCTGGCCGCCCAAACAGGGCCTTTCCTTGCGCGATCCTCAGATTCAGAGGGAAATCAGCTGGCCTGGGTAACCGGCCACCTACCATCAGGGCCATGCGCGTGCTGCTCGTCGAGGACGATCAGGGTGTCGCGGCTGCACTGGCCGAGCTCCTGGAACAGAACGGCCTCACCGTCATCCACACCACCCGTGGAGACGACGCGCTGAACCGCGTCAAGGGCTGTGACCTGGTGCTCCTGGATTTGGGCCTGCCCGACATGGACGGGCTGGACGTGCTGCGCACGCTACGCCGGGCATCGAGCGCGCCGGTGATCATCATGACCGCGCGCGACAGCGACGGTGCGGTGGTTCTGGGGCTCCGCGCGGGGGCCGACGACTACCTGGTCAAGCCGGTGCGAAAGGCGGTGTTGCTGGCGCGGATCGAGGCCGTCATGCGGCGGGTGCAACGCGGCGCCGGTCCGGTCACACACCCGCCTGTCGTCGCCGGCCCGGTCACCATCGACCGAGACCGCCACGAGGTCACCATGGCGGGCCAGAGGCAGCCCCTGACCAAGACCGAGTATCAGATTCTGGCCACCCTGGCTGCCCGTCAGGGTGAGGCCGTCAGCCGTGAAGAGGTCATGCTCGAATGCTGGGGCACCGCCGTCGTCGGGCGGTCCCGATCCCTGGATTTCTTCGTCGGCCAGATTCGGGCCAAGTTGACCGGAGTACCGCTGCACACCGTGCGCGGTTTCGGGTACCGGTTGGACCACTGACGTGGGTCTGCGGGTTCGCGCACTACTGATGACGCTCCTGCTCATCGCGACAATGGCGTTGGCGATCCCGCTGGCGCTGAGCCTGGCCGATCACCGCACCAACGTCCTGCACACCGAGCGTGACCGGCAACTGGCGACGCTTGCCGACATCGCCGCCACCGCCGGCGCACCCGACGCGGAACTGGTCGAGCGCTACCACCGGGTGTACGGCGAGGGCGCACTGATCGTCGATGCGGATGGCCGGACGCTCGCGGCAGGCGGCCTCTCCGTCACCGATCCGGGCGTGACGACCGCCGCGGAGCGCGCGTTGTCCGACGCGCCCGCCGCGCCCCGGGTCCGGATCATGCCCTGGGACCGACGACCGATGTTGGCCGCCAAGGGAATTCGGCGGGGCGGCGAGCTGGTCGGCGCGGTGGTCCTTGGCGTCGACCCGTCCCGGGCGGCGCACGACATCAGCGTGGACTGGTTATGGATCGCAGCGGCATGCATCGTGTTGCTCGGGGTGGCGGCAGTCGCCGCCCAGAGCGTGACGCGGTGGGTGCTCCGTCCGCTGGTCGGGCTCGAGCGCGCGGTCGAGGACATGGCCGGCGGCATCGCCGGCCAGCCGGCTCACGTTTCGGGACCGCCTGAACTGCGACGTTTCACGTCCGCGTTCAACGCGATGGCGCAGGCGGTGCACGCCTCCCTCGATCACCAACGCCGGCTCATCGCCGATGCCTCCCACCAGTTGCGCAACCCACTCGCCGCCGTCCGGCTGCGCGCCGACACCCTCGAAGACCACGTCGCCGAATCGGGGCGCCCGACTTACGATTCGATGTCTGCCGAGCTGGACCGGCTGGAGAACCTACTGGCGCAATTGCTTCGGCTGGCACGCGCCGAGGAGGCCAGCCACAGTCACCGCTCCGGTCTGGCTGCGGCAGTTCAGGATTCGACGGATCTGGACAGTGTCGCCGAACAGCGCCTGACCTTCTGGCAGACCACGGCCGACCGCAATGATCAGCGACTGCGGTTCGCGACGGCACACCCGCATCTGGCGGTGCAGATGCCACGCCACGATGTCGAGCAGCTCCTGGACATCGCGCTCGACAACGCACTGCGCTACTCCGGGACAGGTACCACCGTCACGGTGTCGACCGTTCCCACCGACGCCGGCATCGATCTCACCGTCAGTGACGATGGCCCCGGCCTGCCGGCCGACACCATCGGTCGGGCCGCCACCCGGTTCTGGCGCGGACACAGCGACAGCCAGGGCACCGGCCTCGGCCTGGCCATCGCCACCGAAATCGCTGCCGCGCACGGAGGATTGGCCTCGGTCGTCCAGTCCCCGGACGGCGGTCTCGCGGTCCGCTATCACCTGCCGGCGAGTGCACCATGACGCTGACCCGACGTGCATTCCTCGCATCCACGACCGCGGCAGTCGTCGCGGGCTGTCTGCCGAACAATACGCACGGCACCGTCCGACTGGCCGCGGGTGATCGCGGCGGTTTGTATCTGGCGGTCTGCGAGATCTTCGCCCAGCGCCTGCGGGTCCGGTATCCCGGCATCACGGTGACCGTGCTGCCCACCGCCGGCAGCGTCGACAATCTCAATCTGTTGCAGTCCGGCCGGGCTGACATGGCACTCGCGCAGGCAGACGTGGTCGAACAACAACTGCGGTCCGCACCGGTGGCCGACTCGCCGCTGGCAGTCGCCCGAGTTTACGAGAACTATGTGCAGCTTGTCGTGCCCGACCACTCGGCCATCCGTCAGGTGAATGATCTTGCCGGGCTGAGGGTTTCCACTGGACCACCTGGTTCCGGCGTCGCAGCCGTCACCACGGCGCTCTTTCGTGCAGCGAAACTGACCGACCGGATCCAGCGGGTCCACCTGTGGCTGAACGAGGCGGTGGCCGCGCTCGGCAACGGCACCATCGACGCCCTTGTCTGGTCCGGCGGTATCCCGACACCGGCCATCGCCGAGCTCGACAAGACGCTGCCACTGCGCATCCTGGACCTGACGCCATGGGTCGCACCGATGGCCGAACTGACGTCCTACCCGTACCTCCTCCTGCGCGCACCGGTCGGCGCCTACGTGCCGACCAGCGTGTACACCATCGGCTCGCCGGATCTGCTGCTGTGCCGACCGGGCCTGCCGAACCCGCTGGCCGCCGCCGCGGTCGACGTATTGGCAACGGACGCAACACAGCTCATGCCGCCTGAAGTCCGCGGCCTGCAATACCTGCAACCGCCATCCATGATCCAGACGGGCCGAATCCCGTTGCACCCCGGCGCGATCGAGGAGTACCGCAACCTCCACGGCTGAGGGCAATCCGAAACATCGCCGAAACGGTGACATCAGTTGGCCAGCGCGAAACCCGGACGCACCCTATTGTTCTTCAACATCCGGGGCGCCTAAGGAGGCCACAGTGCCAGAAGGACACGAAGCACTTACCGAAGACGAGCTGCTACTGGCCAAGCTCGGATACAGCCAGGAGCTGCAGCGCTCGTGGTCCGGTTTCAGCAATTTCGCCATTTCGTTCTCGATCATCTCGATCCTCTCGGGGTGCTTCACCTCGTTCGGACTGGGCTGGAACAACGGCGGGCCGGCCGCCATCGCCTGGGGCTGGCCGATCGTCGCTGCGTTCATCCTCGTCATCGGGCTATGTATGTCCGAACTGGTGTCGGCCTTTCCAACTTCTGGCGGAATCTATTGGTGGGCAGCCAAACTCGGCGGAGCCAAGGCCGGCTTCTATGCCGGTTGGCTCAACCTCATCGGCCTGGTGGCCATCCTGGCGTCCGTGGCCTACGGCTGCGCGACGTTCATCGACCTCACGCTGGGCACCCTCAGCGCCGACTGGCTGGCGGGATACAGCCTCACCAGGACGTTCCTCATCTTCGTGGGCATCCTGGGCATCTCGGCGCTCATCAACATCTTCTCCAGCCATCTGCTGGCGATCATCAACAACGTCTCGGTCTGGTGGCACGTCTTCGGCGCGGCCGCGGTGATCGGCATCCTGATCTTCGTCCCGAGCCACCACGCGAGCTTCTCGGATGTCTTCGCCAAGACGATCAACAACAGCGGCATGTTCGGGGGTGCCACCTCGGGCGCCGGTTGGCTGCTCGTGGTGCTGCCGATCTCGGTGATCCTCACGCAGTACACGATCACCGGCTACGACGCATCGGCCCACCTGTCGGAGGAGACCAAGAGCGCGGCGGGCGCGGCCGCCAAAGGCATCTGGCGATCCATCTTCTACTCGGCCGTCGGCGGCTGGATTCTCTTGTTGGCCTTCCTGTTTGCAGTCCAGGATGCCGACGCGGTGTCCAAGGGCGGTGGCGCGGTGGCCGCGATCTTCAACCAGGCGATGAGTTCGAAGTGGGCGACGGCGGTGCTGTTCATCTCGACCGCGGGCCAGTTCTTCTGCGCCGTCGCCTGCCAGACCAGCGCATCCCGCATGCTGTTCGCGTTCAGCCGGGACCGCGCGGTGCCGGGCCACCGCTGGTGGTCGGAGGTCAACAAGCACCGGGTGCCGACACACAGTGTCACTGTCACCGCGGTCGCGGCCGCCGCACTGACCCTGCCGGCCTTGGTCAAGGTCGACATCAACGGCACTCCGACCCCCGTGGCGTTCTACGCCGTGGTCTCCATCGGGGTCGTCGGGGTCTATCTGTGCTTCGCCGTACCGATCTACTACCGCTGGCGCGCCGGCGATGAATTCGAAACGGGCAGTTGGAATCTGCGCGGCCACCACCGGTGGATGGCACCGGTCGCGCTGGCCGAGATCACGGTCACCTCGGTCATCGCGATGTTCCCGACGTCGCTGGGCGGGGTGCCGTGGGATCCGACCTTCGAATGGAAATTCGTCAACTACACGCCGCTGCTGGTCGGTGGCGTCCTACTGCTGCTGTACATCTACTGGCACGTGTCGGTGAAGAACTGGTTCACCGGCCCCATCAAGCAGGTCGAGGAACCAGTAGAGCCGGCAGAGCCGGTCGCCGAACCGACCTGATCACTGCCGGAGACCGGTGGCGATGACCGGCCGCGCCGGCGCGCCGGATTCCACCAGCTTCAGCACCGCGTCGATATCCACGTGCGCGGCAAGCAGATCGGCCATCACGTCGAGTTGGGCGTCGCGCAGGGCCGCGACGTTCACGTCGTCGGCCACCGCGAATTCGTTCTTGCCGCACGCTGCCGCAACCTCGGACAGCCAGGTCCGGCGCACAGCGTCGTTGTCCAGCAGCCCGTGCCAGTGGGTGCCGTACACCTGGTCCCGGCGAATGCCGACGCCCAGCCAATCGGACTCGGTGCTGCGCGCGACCTGGCCGTGGTGAATCTCGTACCCGTAGAACGGGGCATCCCAGTGCCTCAGGGTCTTGTCGGCATCGAACTCGATGTCCGCATCGAGCAGACCCAAGCCAGACACCCGGCCCGCGCCGGATTCGACCGTGTCGTCGATCGTCGCGCACAGCATCTGGAATCCACCACAGACGCCCAGCACCGCGCGACCCGACCGAGCATGTGCCACAACGGCTTCCGCGAGTCCGCGTCCGCGGAGCCAGCTCAAGTCAGAGACCGTCGCCTTGCTGCCGGGCAATACCACCACGTCGGCGCCGGCCAACTCGGCCGCGGTGTCTACCCAGTGGACGTGTACACCGGGCTCACATGCCAGGGCCTCGACATCGGTGGAGTTCGAAATCCGGGGCAGCCGCACCGCGGCGACGGTCAGTGCCTCGGCACCCCGCGGCGCCGTCGGCCGCCCCAGCTGCCCGCGCGGCGTGACCGACAGCGAGTCCTCGGCATCGAGCCACAGATCGTCGCTGTACGGGATCACCCCGTAGGTCGGGCGGCCGGTGAGCGATTCCAGTTGCCGAAGACCGGGTTCCAGTAGCGCCGGGTCACCGCGGAACTTGTTGACCAGGAAGCCGGCGATCAGTTTCTGATCCTCAGGCTCGAGTACTGCCACCGTGCCGTACAGGTGTGCCAGGAGCCCGCCGCGGTCGATGTCGCCGACGACGACCACCGGCAGATTCGCGGCGCGTGCCAGTCCCATGTTCGCGACATCGGTGGCCCGCAGGTTGATCTCGGCCGGCGAGCCGGCGCCCTCACAGATGACCACGTCGAATTCGCTTCGGAGCGCGGCCAATTCGTCGGCGACGACGCCAGCCAGCTGGGTCCTTCGGGTGAAGTAATCCCCCGCGGCCACGGTGCCGGCGACCACGCCGCGCACCACCAGCTGTGAGGTCCGGTCCCCGCCGGGTTTGAGCAGGATCGGGTTGAACCGCACGCTCGGCGCCAGCCCGGCCGCCCGGGCCTGCATCGCTTGGGCCCGGCCGATTTCGCCGCCCTCGACCGTCACGGCCGAGTTGTTCGACATGTTCTGCGCCTTGAACGGCGCCACGCGCATGCCCTTGCGCGCCAGCAGCCGGCAGAGCCCGGCCACCACCATGGACTTACCGGCGTCCGACGTGGTGCCGGCGACCAGCAGAGCGCCGCCTGTCACATCAGGGCAGGGTCAGGATGTCGGCGCCGTCGTCGGTCACCACGAGGGTGTGTTCGAACTGCGCCGTCCACTTCTTGTCCTTGGTGGCGACGGTCCAGTCGTCGTCCCAGATCTCGTAGTCCAGCGAGCCGAGGTTGATCATCGGCTCGATGGTGAAGGTCATGCCCGGTTCCAGCACGGTGTCGACCTCGGGCTTGTCGTAATGCAACACGATCAGTCCGTTGTGGAAGGTCTCCCCGATGCCGTGGCCGGTGAAGTCGCGAACCACGTTGTAGCCGAACCGGTTTGCGTAGGACTCGATGACCCGGCCGACGATCGACAGCTGCCGTCCCGGCTTCACGGCCTTGATGGCCCGCATGGTGGCCTCGTGGGTGCGCTCGACCAGCAGCCGGTGCTCCTCCGAGACGTCACCGGCCAGGAAGGTGGCGTTGGTGTCGCCGTGCACGCCGTCGATGTAGGCGGTGACGTCGATATTGACGATGTCACCGTCCTCGATCACCGTCGAGTCCGGGATGCCGTGGCAGATGACCTCGTTCAGCGAGGTGCAGCAGGACTTGGGAAAGCCCTTGTAGCCCAGTGTCGACGGGTAGGCGCCGTGGTCGAGCATGTACTCGTGCGCCACCCGGTCCAGGTGGTCGGTGGTGACGCCGGGTGCGACGGCCTTGCCGGCCTCGGCGAGGGCCTGGGCCGCGATACGGCCGGCGACGCGCATCTTCTCGATCACCTCGGGCGTCTGCACCCAGGGCTCGCTACCTTCGCGCACCGTCGGCTTCCACGCGTACTCCGGACGCGGGATCGACTTGGGCACCGGCAGGGTGGCAGACACCTCGCCGGGGCGAAGCGCGGTACGAACAGACATCGTCCCAGCTTAGCGAGCGCCGCAGCTAGACGTATTTGCCGCACTCCTCAACGCGGCTCGCGCCTCGCCGCTTGATCGTCGCGCGGCTACCGGTCGCCGCGGCCGAACAGGCCCCGGCGCGGCCCGCGGATGTCGACCGACCCGAAGACGACCCGCCCGGTCAGGATCACGTGCGGGGTGCCATCGGCGGGTGCGTCCTTGCGATGGTCGGTGGCACTGCCTACGGCCACCTCGACGTCGTCGATGGATGCGCTGGCGCCATCTGGCAGCCGGAGGTCCAGAGAGCTGAACTTGAGATCGAGTTCGATGACGACGATGGGGCCGCCGAACCGGGCGCGGGTGAGGTCCAGGTCGATCGAGCCGATACGACGGACCAGCGCGAGCCGGGTCGGCACGACCCATTCGCCCTGCCGCTTCAAAGAGCCCATGACACCGCGCAGCTCGACCCGGTCGGCCGAGCCCGTCACGATGGCGTTGGGCGCCGGCAGGTCACCGACCAGCACCGCCAGCTCGGCCTGCTGACGGGCGAGGGCGACCAGCGCGGATCGTTCGGAGAACTCGTTCATGTCGATGAGCCCCAGCGCGACCGCGTTGTGCAGCCGCCGGAGCGTGCCGTTGCGGTCCGCGTCGGAGACGCGCAGGACCGCGATCTCGTCGCTGTTGGTCATCCAAACAGGCTACTCAGACCAGGTAATCCGGCGGCAGGCCCTTGAACATGTCCCGGCACATGCGGACCGCGGTCTCCGACCCGCCGCCGCCGACGATCAGCGCCGCGAAGGCCATGTCGCCCCGGTAGCCGGCGAACCAGGCATGCGAGCCGCCCGAGAATTCGGCTTCACCGGTCTTCCCCCGGACGTCGCCGCTGCCCCGCAGATCCTTGGCGGTGCCGTTGGTCACCACCAGCTGCATCATGGGTCGCAGACCGTCCAGCATCTTCGGTGTGATGGGTGCGGTGCTGCCGGTCACCGTGGTCGGGCGGCCCTCGATCAGCTGCGGGAGCGGGGTCTTGCCGGCCGCGACGGTGGCCGCCGCCAGCGCCATGCCGAACGGACTGACCACGACCTTGCCCTGGCCGAAACCGTCCTCGGTGCGCTCGGCCAGGTTCACCGTGGGGGGCACCTTCCCGGTGACGGTGTCGATGCCGGCGACCTGGTAGTCGGCGCCGATGCCGTACTGGGCCGCCGCGTTCGTCAGTGCACGCGGCGGCATCCGGCTGGCCAGCTCGGCGAACGTCGTGTTGCAGGAGTTCGCGAAGGCCCGGGACATCGGGACGACGCCGAGGTCGAACCGGTCGTAGTTCGGGATGGTGCGCTGTCCGATGTCGATGGTGCCGGGGCAGCCGAGCAGCGTGTTGGGGCCGGCCATGTCGGTTTCGATGGCGGCGCCGGCGGTGACCATCTTGAACGTCGAGCCGGGCGGGTACAGGCCCATGGTGGCGGTCGGGCCGTCGACGTCGGCCGCCGCGTTCTGGGCAACAGCCAGGATTTCGCCGGTCGACGGCTTGATGGCGACGATCATCGCCTTGCGGCCCACCATGTTCACCGCGTCCTGGGCTGCGTTCTGGACGTTGCGGTCCAGGCTGATGGTGATCGACGGGGCCGGCTTGCCGGGAACCTCGTTGAGGACGTCGATGTCGGCGCCGTTCTGGTTGACGCTGACGACGCGCCAGCCGGCCTGTCCGACCAGCTGATCGGCGACCTGCTTCTTGACCTCGGTGACGATGGCCGGCGCGAACCGGGGATCGGTGGGCACCATCTCCGGCTGTGGCGTGATCACCACGCCAGGCAGATGTGCGAGGGCGCCCGACACCTTGTCGTTGTCCTCGCGGCGCAGGGTGATCAGGTTCAGCGGGCCGGTGGACGAGCTGGCCTGCTCGGCCAGCCGCTGGGCGTCCATGGTGTTGTCGAACTGCCGCAGCACGTCGGCGACCACGCGGGATGTCCGCATCAGGTCACCGGCGGCGGAGCGCGCGTTCAGCGCGTAGTTGTAGTGGTACCCGGGTACCAGAACGTTCGTGCCACCGAGTTCATTGACCGAGGCCCGGATCGGCTGATCGGCGCGCAACTGGAAGCTCTGGTGCTCCCCCAGGTTGGGATGGAGATCCGTGCTGCCCCAACGGACCTGCCACCGGCCGTCCTGCCGGATCATGTTGAGCTGTCCGGTGTAGGCCCAGGTGCGGTCCTTGGGCAGGTGCCAGGTGTACCGGTAGGTGATCTTGCCGGTGTCCTGGGTGTACTTGGAGCCGAGGACCTGCGCGTCGAGCTTGGTCGCCTGCAGGCCCGACCAGGCCTGGTTGATCGCGGTGCGTGCGTCATTGGGTTTGTCGGCCAGTTCGGCGGCGGCGGCCGTATCCCCACGGCCGAGGGCGGCGAAGAACGCCTGCGCGGTCGGCTCTGGGCCGTTGGGCTTCGGGGTGCAGGCCGTCATCGCTCCTGCGACCGCGACGACCGACAACAACGCGGCCGAGCGTGAAACGGATGATGTGTGCGTTGCCATTGGGGCTGATGTTAGAAGTGTGACAAGCGGGCGGCGCGGAGGCACACCGAGACAGAACCGTGACAGTTTTGTGAGATCCATCCTCGGGGCCGGATTCCGCCGTCGATCGCACATGAGCACCCGAAAGGCTCCAGCAGGTACCGCATACGGAAAGCGCTACCATCCTTTCGATGGGGCCCAGTAGCGCCGACCGGATCGTCGCCGACCTGCGCGCGTGGATACGCGACGCTGCGCCAGGTGCACAGCTGCCGTCCAGCCGCGCTCTCGTGGCACGTTACGAGGCCAGCCCGGTAACCGTGCAGCGCGCCATGCAGACCTTGATCGGCCTGGGCCTCGTCGAGAGCCGGCCCGGCGCCGGCAGCTTCGTCAGGGGCGCCCGCGCCGCGCGTCCGTTGAGCTTCAATTGGCAAGCCGGCGCGCTGCGCGCCGCCAACACCCGGACGCCGAGTCTGCCCGCCGCATTGCGCGACACCACCCACGACGCGATCGGGTTGCACTCCGGTTTCCCGGCGGTCGATCTGTTGCCCGAACGCACCGTCCGGAGCGCGCTGAGCCGGGCCGCACGGGCGGGCGCAGCCATGAGCCGACCACCCGTGACGGGCCTACCGGAGTTGCAGACCTGGTTCGCCGGTGAATTGGCGGCGGTGACCCCGGCCGGAATCGCCGCGCCGGCGCCTCGCGACGTCATCGTCGTCCCCGGTACCCAGAGTGGCCTCAGCTCGATATTTCGCGCACTGGTCGGGCCCGGGCACCCGGTACTGATGGAATCCCCGACGTATTGGGGCGCGATCCTCGCGGCGACACACGCCGATGTACGAATAGCCCCGGTCGCCGGCGACGCCGACGGCCCGGATCCCGACGATCTCGCCCGCGCTTTCACCGAGACGGGAGCGCGAGTGTTCTACGCGCAACCGAACTTCGCGAATCCGACTGGCGCACAATGGTCGCCGGCCCGCCGCGAACAAGTCATGGCAGTGGTGCGCGACAAAGGTGCCTTCCTGATCGAGGATGACTGGGCCCACGACTTCGGCATCGACAGCACCCCCGTGCCCCTGGCCGCGTACGACGATGTCGGGCACGTGGTGTACCTGCGATCGCTCACCAAGAGCATGTCGCCCGCGGTACGGATCGGCGCGATCATCGCCCGCGGTCCGGTACGTGACCGCATCCTCGCCGACCGTGCCGCCGAGTCCATGTACGTCAGCGGCGTATTACAGTCTGCCGCTTTGGAAGTCGTGCTGCAGCCCGCGTGGCGAACGCACCTCCGCACCCTGCGGCGGCAGTTGCGCGAGCGTCGCGACCTGCTGGCAAGCTGCCTGGCGGAACACGCGCCACACGCCGTGGTGGATCACCTGCCCCAGGGCGGCCTGTACCTCTGGGCCCGCTTGCCCGACGAAGTCGACCTGGATCGATTGGTGCGCGATTGCGCCAACGCCGACGTACTCATTCCCGCGGGCACGGAATGGTTTCCCGCCGAACCGGTCGGCACCTATACCCGGCTGAGCTACACCGGCACCGACCCAGCCCGCTTCACCGATGGCGTGCGGGTGCTCGGGCAGGCATTGGCAGCGCAACTGGCCTGACGCCCGGGTCCGACGACAAAAACCCCACGCCGGACGCACCCGCATTACTGCTATCGTCAAACATGAAGAACCAGAGTAGCGCTATCGCTAATCATTCGGACCCGCTATCGCCACGTTCCGGGTTCGCCTGGGGTGTGCTCGGCGTCCTCGCGTTCTCGTTCACCGTCCCGCTGACCCGCATCGTCGTCCAGCACGGGGCGATGTCACCACTGTTCGTCGGGTCCGGTCGCGCAGTCGTCGCAACGCTGCTGGCCACCGGCGCGCTGGCACTGACCCGGCAACCACTGCCGTGCGGCATCGTGTGGGGCCGTCTGATGATCGTGGCCGGTGGCGTCGTCATCGGCTTTCCGCTGCTGACGTCGTATGCATTGACCACGGTTCCGGCGTCCCACGGCGCCGTGGTCATCGCCGTCCTGCCCGCAGCGACAGCCGTTGCGACAGTGCTGCGGACCGGGGAACGGCCGGCGACTCCCTTCTGGATCGCCGCCACCCTCGGCGCGGTCGCGGCTGTGGTCTTCGCCGGGCTGCAAGGCGGCGGCATAGGCGTGCTCCAGACCTCGGACCTCCTACTGCTCGGCGCCGTGGTTGCCGCGGCGGTAGGTTACGCCGAAGGCGGCCTGCTGGCCCGTGAACTCGGTGCATGGCAGACGGTTTCGTGGGCGCTGGTGGTCTCGTCGCCACTGATGGTGGTCCTGACCTGCGTATCCGTGGCGGGTAGACCGCCGGTCGCAGGTGCCACCGAATGGGCGGCCTTCGCCTATCTCGCGGCGGTCAGCATGTTCCTCGGATTCTTCGCGTGGTACCGCGGGCTGGCGATCGGGCCGATGGCACAAGTCAGCCAAACCCAACTGACGCAGCCGGTCATGAGCATTCTCTGGGCCACGCTGTTGCTCCACGAACGACTCACCTGGCCGACCGTGGTCGGCGGCATCGCCGTCATCCTCTGCGCGCTGGCCGCGATTCGCTCCAGGGCCGGCCGGCCCGGTACGCCTGAACCCTCGGCGCCGAGGGCCGCAGATCAGCGTCAGTCCAGCAACACCGTGGCGTAGGTGCCCAGCTGGTTGAACCCGATGCGCCGGTAGATCGCCCGGGCGGGGGCGTTGAAGTCGTTGACGTAGAGGCTGGCCGTCCGCCCGCTGCGCAGCACCGCGGCCGCCAGCGTTGCGGTGCCCGCCGCACCGAGGCCGCGCCCGCGCCAGTCCGGGTGTACCCACACGCCCTGGATTTGACCGACCCGCGACGTCTGGGCGCCGATCTCGGCCTTGAACACGACCTGGCCGTCCTCGAACCGCGCCCAGGCCCGGCCGGCCGCGATCAGCCCCGCCAGCCGGCGGCGGTAGCCGCGGCCGCCGTCGCCCATGCGCGGGTCAACCCCTACCTCGCCGATGAACATGTCCACTGCCGCAACGACATACGCGTCCAACTCGTCCATTCGCACCGGACGTACCGCCGGATCGACCGCGCATTGCGGGGTGCCGGACAGGGTCAGCAGCGGCTGGCAGTCGCGGACCTCGCGGGCCGGGCCCCACACCTGAGCCAACTGCTGCCACATCGGCAGCACCAGCTCGGCGCGGCCCACCAGCGACGAACACCGCCGCGGCGCACTCATCACCTTGTCGGCGAACACCATCATGTCGGCCGCGGTCCCCCGCATCGGGATCAGGTTCACCCCGGCGAAGCACAGCGACTCGGTGGGCCGGCTGCGGGTCCACAGCTCGCCGCCGATCGCCACCGGATCGAGGCCGTGGTCTGCCACCCGGGCGGCCACCATGCAGGTGCCCACGGGATCCTCATCGAAGACCTGCTGCACCTGGGCCACTTCGCGCACCACAGATATCCGGCGCGCATCTGCGATCCGGAATAGTGGAGGTGCCGACATTCACCGACCTTCTGCGAGTGTGACCTGGTTTGCTATTGGAGCAAGTCCGTGACTGCGATCACAAGACTGTGCTCAGCTTACGGTTACGACCGGCGAACCGCTCGCATCAGTGCCCGACTCGGCCGCGATCCGCATGGCCTCTTCGATCAGGGTCTCGACGATCTGCGACTCGGGCACGGTCTTGATCACCTGTCCACGCACGAAGATCTGACCCTTGCCGTTGCCGGACGCCACCCCGAGATCGGCCTCACGAGCCTCCCCCGGGCCGTTCACCACGCAGCCCATGACGGCGACGCGCAGCGGCACGTCGAGCCCGTCGAGCCCGGCCGATACCGCGTTGGCCAGTTTGTAGACGTCCACCTGGGCACGGCCGCACGACGGGCACGACACGATCTCCAGGCCGCGCGGCCGCAGGTTCAGCGACTCCAGAATCTGGTTGCCGACCTTGACCTCTTCGACCGGCGGCGCGGACAGCGATACGCGGATGGTGTCGCCGATGCCCTCACTGAGCAGCGCGCCGAACGCGACGGCGCTCTTGATGGTGCCCTGGAACGCCGGGCCGGCCTCGGTCACGCCGAGGTGCAGCGGGTAGTCGCATTTGGCGGCGAGCTGGCGGTAGGCCTCCACCATGATCACCGGGTCGTTGTGCTTGACGCTGATCTTGATGTCGCCGAAGCCGTGCTCCTCGAACAGCGAGGCCTCCCACAGCGCCGACTCGACGAGTGCCTCCGGGGTGGCCTTGCCGTACTTCTCCAGCAGCCGCGGGTCCAGGGAACCGGCGTTGACACCGATGCGGATCGGGATGCCCGCGGCGCCGGCGGCCTTGGCGACCTCCTTGACGCGGCCGTCGAACTCCTTGATGTTGCCCGGGTTCACGCGCACCGCGGCGCATCCGGCATCGATGGCCGCGAAGATGTACTTCGGCTGGAAATGGATGTCGGCGATCACCGGAATCTGGCTGTGCCGGGCGATCTCGGCGAGCGCGTCGGCGTCTTCCTGCCGGGGACAGGCCACGCGCACGATGTCACAGCCCGACGCCGTCAGTTCGGCGATCTGCTGCAGCGTCGAGTTCACGTCGTGGGTCTTGGTGGTGCACATCGACTGCACGGCGATCGGGTAGTCGCTGCCGACGCCGACGTCACGCACCATGAGCTGACGGGTCTGCCGGCGCGGGGCCAGAGTCGGTGGCGGCGGCGGCGTTTCGCCGACGCCCGGCATACCCAAACCGATGGAGGTCATCACGGTCTCCTACTGGAAGATTCGAATGGGGTTCACAAGGTCCGCCGTCACGGTCAGCAGCATGTAGCCGCCGATCACGACCAGCACCACATACGTGGCCGGCATCAGCTTGAGGTAGTTCACCGGCGCCGCGGCGACTTTGCCGCGGGACGCGCGAATCATATTGCGCAGCTTCTCGAACACTGCGACCGCGATGTGCCCACCGTCGAACGGCAGCAGTGGCAGCAGGTTCACCGCGCCCAGCACGAAGTTCAGCTGCGCCAGGAAGAACCAGAACATCACCCACAGCCCGTGGTCGACGGTATCGCCGCCGATGATGCTGGCCCCGACCACGCTGATGGGGGTTTCCTTGTCGCGCTCGCCACCGCCGATCGAGTGGATCAGCGCACCGACCTTGGTCGGGATCTTCGCCAGCGACTTGCCGAGTTCGACGGCCAGGTCACCGGTGAAGGTGAAGGTCGCGGGCACGGCGGTCAGCACGTTGTACTGCGTCGGCCCGGGCAGCGGCGCCGCGGTGACGCCGATGGCCCCGACCGTCGCGGCGGTGTCGGAGTCCTTCACCGTGTAGCGCTGGGTCTGCTCGACGTTGACGGTGGTGGTGAACGTCTGGCCGCCACGTTCGTAGACGACCGGCACAGTGCCGCTGAGGCCGCGGATGACCTTCGCCATCTCCTCGAACGTGCTCACCGGCTTGTCGCCGACCTTGACCACGGTGTCTCCGGCCTTCAGGCCCGCCGCCGCGGCGGGGCCGGCACCCGGATGCGGGCACGGACCGAACGGGTTGTCCCCGGTCTTGGCGATTTGCGGCGCCACACAAGCGGTCTCACCGATCACCGCGGTGGTCGTGGGGTGCAGGTTCGGCAGGCCCCACGTGACCGCGATGCCGTAGATCAGCACCAGTCCGATGACGAAGTTCATCGCGGGTCCGGCGAACAGCACGGCGACGCGCTTCCACACCTTCTGCTTGTACATCGCGTACGGCTCGTCCTGCGGCGCGATCTCGTCGACGGACGTCATGCCCGCGATGTCGCAGAAGCCGCCCAGCGGCACGGCCTTGAGGCCGTATTCAGTGGTGCCGAGCCGGTTGGGCCGGTGCGTGGACCACAGCGTCGGTCCGAAACCGACGAAGTACCGCCGCACTTTCATTCCGGTGGCCCGGGCCACCCACATGTGGCCGCACTCGTGCAGGGCCACCGACACCAGAATGGCCAGCGCGAAGAGCGCAATACCGATCACGAACATCATCGGGCGGGCACAACCTCCTGTGCGATGGTGCGCCGCGCCCGGTCCCGGGCCCAATCCTGCGCATCAAGTACGTCTTCCACGGTAGCGGGTTCGGCGGCCCATTGATCCGCAGCGCCCAGCACGTCGGCAACGGTCCGCACGATCGCCGGGAAACCGATACGGCGCTGGAGGAAGGCCTCTGCTGCTTCCTCGTTGGCGGCGTTGTAGACCGCGGTCAGGCAACCGCCGCGGGTGCCGGCCTCGCGGGCCAGCCGGACCGCGGGGAAGACATCGTCGTCGAGCGGCTCGAATTCCCAGGTCGAGGCCGTGGTCCAGTCACACGCCAGGGCGGCGCCGGGGACGCGGGCCGGCCAGCCCAGCGCCAGCGCGATGGGCAGCTTCATATCGGGCGGGCTGGCCTGCGCCAGCGTCGACCCGTCGGTGAACGTGACCATCGAGTGCACGATGGACTGCGGGTGCACCACGACGTCGATGCGGTCGTAGTCGATGCCGAACAGCAGGTGGGTCTCGATGAGCTCCAAGCCCTTGTTGACCAGTGACGCCGAATTCAGGGTGTTCATGGGCCCCATCGACCAGGTCGGATGGGCGCCGGCCTGCTCGGGTGTGACGTCTTCGAGCGCCGCCGCCGACCAGCCACGGAACGGCCCGCCCGATGCCGTGAGCACCAGCCGGGCCACTTCGTCACCCGTGCCGCCGCGCAGGCACTGGGCCAGCGCCGAATGCTCGGAGTCGACGGGCACGATCTGCCCGGGCTGCGCCGCCTTGAGCACCAGCGGTCCACCGGCGACCAGCGACTCCTTGTTCGCCAGCGCGAGCCGGGCGCCCGAATGCAACGCGGCCAGCGTCGGCTCCAAACCGAGGGCGCCGACCAGTGAGTTCAGGACGACGTCCGCCTCGGTGTCCTCGACCAGCCGGGTGGCGGCGTCGGGGCCGCGGTAGGTGGCCTCGACAGGCGCGTCCGGGTCGGCCACCGCGATGTTGGTGACGCCCGTCTCGGCCGCCTGCCGGGCCAGCAGCTCCGCGTTGCCGCCACCGGCCGCCAGGCCGACGATCTCGAACCGGTCGGGGTTGGCGGCGATCACCTCCAGGGCCTGGGTACCGATCGACCCGGTACTGCCGAGCACCAGGACTCGTAGCCGCTCACTCACTT
>Ga0265327_10001324_pt1 | contig 32227 bp, 29 predicted proteins | sample 41621metaG_FD_202089 | JGI IMG/M metagenome (GOLD analysis project Ga0265327, IMG submission 202089) | Rhizosphere microbial communities from Carex aquatilis grown in University of Washington, Seatle, WA, United States - 4-16-21 metaG | ecosystem: Host-associated > Plants > Roots > Rhizosphere...
ACGATGTCTTTTGTCGGAATCGACAAAAGGCTGAATCGTGCTCGCAAACCAAGGAGGCGAGCCTGCTGATCGCGTTTTGATGGATCCATCAAAACGCGGCAGGCTCTAGGACCTTCGGTCGGAGAGGCGGCCTTGCGCCCCCTCCGTCACGCCGGGCTGCGCCCGACGCGCCACCTCCCCCGCGTCGCTGCGCGAAGCAGGGGAGGAGAAGACTGTCGCGAACATTCCTCCTCCCATGCGAGCCGGAGGCGACGCGGGGGAGGTGGCTCGACGCGGAGCGGCGAGACGGAGGGGGCGCAATGCAACACCCTCAAACACCACATTCAGAGCGGGGCGCAGACCTCGTCCAGCCAGGCCTTCACGTCGGCGGGAACCTGGGGCCCGACGACGGCCAGGACGCGGGCGTGGTAGGCGTCCATCTGGGCGCGCTCCTCGGCCGTCAGCATCGCGGTGACGATCAGGGCGCGGTCGATGGGGGCCAGGGTCAGGGTCTCGAAGCCCAGCATCGGCCGCTCGCCGCCCGGGATCGGGGCCGCCTCGGTGACGAACTGCAGGTTCTCGATGCGGATGCCGTACTCGCCTTCCTTGTAGTAGCCCGGCTCGTTGGAGACGATCATGCCGGGCTTGAGGGCGACGCTGTTGGGCAGCTTGGAGATCCGCTGCGGACCCTCGTGCACGCCGAGGTAGGAGCCGACCCCGTGGCCGGTGCCATGGTCGAAATCGAGGCCGGCGCTCCACAGGGGCACCCGCGCCAGGGCGTCGAGGGCCGAGCCGGTGGCGCCAGCGGGGAAGCGCACCCGGGCCAGGGCCAGGTGGCCCTTGAGCACCAGGGTGAAGCGCTCGGCCATCTCGCGGCTGGGCTGGCCGATGGCCACGGTGCGGGTGACGTCGGTGGTGCCGTCCAGGTACTGGGCGCCGGAATCCACCAGCAGTAATGAACCCTTCTCGGTGCGCTTGTTGAGGCGCCGGGTCGGCCGGTAGTGGACGATGGCGCCGTTGGAGGCCGCCCCGGCGATGGTGTCGAAGCTGAGGTCTTTGAGCGCCCCGGTGGCTTCGCGGAAGCCTTCCAGGCGGGTGACCACCTCGACCTCGTCCGGCAGGGTTACCTGAGCCTCGGTGGCGACCCAGTGCAGGAAGCGCGACAGGGCCGCGCCGTCGCGGGCGTGGGCGCGGCGGGTGCCGTCGATCTCGACGGCGTTCTTGCAGGCGCGGGGCAGGGCGGTGGGATCGGCGCCGCGCACGACCTTGGCGCCGGCGTCGGCCAGGGTGTCGAAGTACCAGGCCGAGGACTGGCCGGCGTCGACCAGCACGGCCTTGCCCTTGAGGTCGCCGAGGGCGCCTTCGAGGGCGTCCGGGGTTTCCAGGGAGACCTGGTTGCCGAGCCAGGCCGGCAGGTCCGGGGTGACCTTCTCCGGATCGAGGAACAGCCGCGCCGTGCCGTCGGCGTTGAGCACGGCCTGGGCCAGGGGCAGGGGCGAGCGGATGACGTCGCCGCCGCGGACGTTGAACAGCCAGGCGATGGAGGCCGGGGCGGTGAGCACGGCGGCCTCGGCGCCCTGGTCCTTGAGGGCTGCGCCGACGCGGGCGCGCTTGGAGGCCGAGTCCTCGCCGGAGAATTCGAGGGGATGCGGGGCGACGGGCGCCTTGGGCTGGGCCGGGCGGGCGGCGCCCCAGGCCTGATCCAGCGGGTTGACCTCGACCGGCTTAAGCGCCGCGCCGGCCTTGGCGGCGGCGGTCTTCAGTCGCTCCAGCGCCTCGGGGCTGTGCAGGCGGGCGTCGTAGCCGATCGACCAGCCGGGCTTGGCGGCTTGGCTGATGAACTCGGACACGCCGCCATCCACCAGGTCGCGGACCTCGAACAGGCCGGTGTCGACCTGGTCGCGGACCTGCAGGGTGTAGCGGCCGTCGACGAAGATCGCCGCCTTGTCCTTGAGGATCACAGCCGCCCCGGCCGAGCCGGTGAAGCCGGTGGCCCAGGCCAGGCGGTCGTTGGCCGCCGGCAGGTACTCGTTCTGATGCTCGTCCTCGTGCGGGATCAGGAAGCCATCCAGCCCCTGTTCGGCCATGGCGGCGCGGATCAGGGGCGTGTGGCGGGGTCCGAAGGACGGATCGGTGGATTCATCGAAGGTCTGACGCATTCGCAAGACTTAAGGCGAGGCGGCGGAGAAGGCAAAGCGCGACCGGCCGGACCTAGCCCCGGCGCAGCACCAGGGTCGTCCAGGCGTCGCGGTTGAGGCGGCGCTCCAGGCGGAAGCCGCGCGCCAGGTAGGCGGCCAGGACGTAGCGGGCCTGGACGCGCAGCAGGCCCGACAGGATGGCGTAGCCGCCGGGCTTCAGCGCGGTCTTGATGTCCTGGGCGAGGAAGACCAGGGGCCGGGCCAGGATGTTGGCGAACACCAGATCGTAGGGCGCCTGGGCGGCGACGGCCTGGTGGCCGAGGCCCGAGGCGTGGACGAATCGGGCGCGGGCGGCGTTCACGCGGCCGTTCTCCTCGGCGATCCGCACCGAGATCGGGTCGATGTCGGTGCCGACGGCGACCGGCGTTCCGGTGCGGCGCGCCGCGATGGCGAGGACGCCGGTGCCGGTGCCCACGTCCAGCACCTTGCCGAACGTGCGCCGCTTCAGCAGGGCGTCGTAGGCCAGCAGGCAGCCGACAGTGGTGCCGTGGTGGCCAGTGCCGAAGGCCGCGCCGGCCTCGATGCGCAGGTTGACGGTGTTGGGCGGGGTGCGGCCGCGGTCGTGCATGCCGTAGACGAAGAAGCGCCCGGCGCGCACCGGCGGCAGGCCGGAGAGGGCCATGGCCAGCCAGTCGGCGTCGGCCAGCTTTTCCTTGACCGTGCGCAGGGTGGGGAAGGCGGCCAGCTGGGCCATCAGGCCGTCCGCCTCGCCATCGGTGGTGGGGAAGGCGTCGATGCGCCAGACGTTGCGGTCCTCGTCCTCCTCCAGGATGGAGTAGGTGGCGCCCTCCAGCATGGGGTCGGCGTCGATGGCGGCGGCGGCGGCTTCCGCGTCGGCGCGCGGTCCCCGGCTGATGATCTGGAAGGCCTGGTCGGTCATGCGCGCTATCTAGACGGCGCGGGCGCGAAAGGCGAGGAAGGCGGCATGAGCGACTTAGCCCTCGATCTCGACGCCTATTTCGACCGCATCGGCTATGCGGGCGATCGGGCGCCCACGCTGGAGACGCTGAAGGCGATCCACCGGCTGCACCCCATGGCCATCCCCTTCGAAGGCCTGGACCCGTTCACCGGGACGACCCCGGCCCTGGACCTGGACAGCCTGCAGGCCAAGCTGGTGGCCAGCCGGCGCGGCGGCTACTGCTTCGAGCAGAACGGCCTGCTGCAGGGCGTGCTGGAGGCGCTGGGGTATTCGCTGAAGCCGCTGATCGGACGGGTGGTATGGATGCGGCCGGATGGCCTGCCCTTGCCGCCGCCCTCGCACATGGGCCTGCGGGTCGAGTTGCCCGAGGGGGTGTTCCTGGTCGACGCGGCCTTCGGCGGCAACACCATGACCGGGCCGATCCGGCTGGAGCCGCACCTGGAGCAGGACACGCCGCACGGCAAGTTCCGGCTTATGCCGCACGAGGACGGCTACGAGGCCCAGGCCCTGCTGGGGCCGGAGTGGCGCTCGACCTACATCATGGGTCTGACGCCCAAGTACGCGGCCGACTTCGAGCTGTCGAACTGGTGGACCTCGACCCACCCGACGTCGCTGTTCGTCAACAACCTGGTGGTGACGGGGGTTACGGAGGACGGGCGGCTGGCGCTGCTGAACCGCAACCTGACGCGGCGGCCGGTGGAAGGCCCGCCGGAGAGCCGGCGCATCGAGGACGCCCGCGACCTGGCTGAGGTCCTGGACCGCGAGTTCGGCATCGAACCGCCCCAGCCGGTGGAGAGCTTCTTCGAGCGGATCCCGGTGGGGTAGCGAAGAAGCCCGAGGGCCAGGCTCAATCGGTTCGACGCGAAGGGGAGAAGGACGCTTGAGGCGCCGTGGCGAAGATCCCGACGAGCGGTCGCGGCCGGAGCCTAGGCCGCGTGGCCGACGGCGGGACCGAAGCCTTCGCGCCAGCGGATACAGCCGGGGGCCGAGAGGTCGACGTCGAACTGGCGCTGGTGGTTGCGCTCGACGTTGACCTTGGGCGGGCTGAGCACCTTGAGCGCCTTGGCGGCGGCCCAGTAGGCGGGCTCCAGGGCCTTGGGCGCGCCCCGCGAAGTCGGGCGGGCGCCCAGGCGGCGGCGCAGGACGCCGTTCACATAGAAGACGCCGTTGGTCAGGGCCGAGCGCGGGGTGGAGAACTCCACCGAGACGGAGACGTTGAGGTTCGGCCCGTTGACCACCCGGTGCGGCGAATGCTGGGGCCAGAACACGGCTTCGCCCGGCTCGAGGTCCACGGCCACGGCGTCGGCTTCCATGGCGGCGCGATAAGGCAGGTCGGAGAGGTTCTCCTTGAGCAGGATCGCCTCCAGGGCCTCTTCGGTGACGTAGTCTTGCCGGGGCGGGTAGACGTGGATCGTCTTGGTCCCGCGCACATGCCAGAGCATGGTCTCGGCCGGATCGACGTGGAAGAAGATGCCCATCCTGGCGCCCGAGATCAGGACGGCGGCGTCGGCGGTGAGGATCTTCAGGCCGGTGGCGCGGGCGAAGTCCGCCATCACCACGTCGAACACCGCCTTGTAGCGCGGATTGCGGGTCATGGCGCTGCGCGGGCTGACCCACAGGGCGCCGCGGCGGGCGGCCTCGACCAGTTCGGCGCCGGTCAGATCGTTGGCCTCGCCGGCGATCCAGGTCTCGTCCGGCGGCGGGTTCTCCTTCATGGTGCAGATGGTCGTCTCCGAGCGGGGATGCTCGTCGATCAGCCGCGCCAGGGCCTCGTCGGTGAACAGGCCGGTGTCGGCCAGCCGGTGGTTGAAGCGCAGGATCTCGCGGCCGACGCGGGCGCGGTCCCTGGGCTCGAGGCAGAGGACGAAGGGCTGGGTCATGGATGTGTCCCGTTGCGGAGCAATCGGAGCGAGGCGAGCAAGGTTTCGGCCAGGCGGCTCTCGCGAAATCTTGATCCACATCAAGGCCGCCGTTCGGGACGGGGCGGCTAGAATGGCGGCGCGGGGGGATCCCATCCACCAGGGAGACCGGCCATGGCCGAACCTCAGTCCCAGTCCGACACCGACAAGACGGCCGCTCGCGAGGCGACCGAACGCAAGCCGGCCGCGCCAGCCGCGAGCGGCGAGAACCCGAAGGGCGCGGAGCCCCGGACCTTCGGGGATGCCGGCGCGGCGGCCCAAACCGCGGCGGCCCAAACCGCGGCGGCTCAGTTCGGAGCCTCGGCGCCGCAGGTGGCGCAAGGCGGGCGCGACCTGGCCGAGGCGGGCCGACGGGCCAGCCACAACATGGCCCAGGCCTGGAGCCGTTCGGTCGATCCGCTGATGGCCTTCCAGTACGACATGAGCCGCTGGGTCGACGACGTCTGGCGCCAGATGACGGGCCTGCCGATGCAGTCGCCGCTGCGCACGGCCCGGCCGCTGGGCGCCATGGGCGCGGCGTCGTTGATGGGCCTGCCGGCCGCCGACCTGCGCGAGACCCACCAGGCCTACGAACTGGCGGTCGAGCTGCCGGGCGTGGCGCGCGAGGACGTGGAACTGAGCCTGGGCCGGGACACCCTGTCGGTGATCGGCAACAAGAGCGAGGAGAGCGAACAGGGGGCCGGCGCCTACCATGTGTCGGAGCGGCGCTACGGCCACTTCGAGCGGACGTTCCCCCTGCCCGACGACGTCGACCGCGCGGCGATCAAGGCGGCGTTCAAGGACGGGGTGCTGAAGATCACCCTGCCCAAGACCGAATCGGCGGCCTCGCGCCGCTCGAAGATCGAGATCACCTAGGGCGGGAAGTCGGAGCCTGGCGAGCTGCTCATCCTTCTCCCCTTGCGGAAGAAGGTGTCAGCGAAGCTGACGGATGAGGGGTTGCCGGACCGAAGGGGACTGGCCTGCCTGGCGATAGGCTCGAAGGCCGCGTCGACCCCTCATCCGACCCTGCTGCGCAGGGCCACCTTCTCCCGCGAGGGGAGAAGGGCGCGCCGGGGAATTTGCGCCTTCAGCGGGTTCCTGGCCCGGCCGCGCTCAGTGCGTGGGCTGGTTGGGCGCCGCCTGGAAGTTGGCGTTCTGGTTCTTGAGAATGTCGCCGCCGATGGTGGGATAGTCCGCATTGGGCGCGGCGTAGTCGGCCAGGGCGCGGCTCTGGGCGGCCGGCGGGGCCATGCGCAGGGCGGCGTTCTCCTCGTGGTAGGGCATCACGCAGCCCCCGAGGGCCGCGGCGCCGGCGAGGCCGGCCATCAGGGCGAGGGGGAACTTGAGCGGCTTCATCGAACGCCTCCGGACACGATCGGCCGAGCTTAGGATCAAACCGCCCGCGCCGCGAGCGGTTGCAGGCGGCGGAAGTAGAGGATCGTGCCGGTGAGGCCGCCGTGCGGCTTGAAGGCGAAGTCGGGGATCTCGCCGCAGCGGATCCAGCCCAGGCGTTCATAGAGGCCGGCCGCGCCGTCCTCGCTGGCGGTGTCGAGGGTCAGCAGGGTGCGGCCGCGGGCGGCGGCCTCGGCTTCGGCGGCGCGCATCAGGCGGCTGGCGACGCCTCGGCCGCGATGGGCGAGCGCGGTCATCATCTTGGCGATCTCGCCCCGGTGCGGCTGGTTGGGCGGCAGGCCGAGCAGCAGGGTGACCGTGCCGATCAGGCTTGGGCCCTCGAAAGCGCCGAAGACGATGCGGCCGCCGGCCTCCGCGTCGGCCAGGGCGCCGCGCCAGAAGGCCCGCGCCTGGTCGAAATCCAGGGGATGCATGAAGCTGACCGAGCCGCCGTGAGCGACGGTCTCGACCAGCAGGGCGGCGAGGGCGTCGACGGTTGCGTCGTCGAGGCCGAGGGGGCGGATGTCGGGGGGCCGGATGTCGGGGGGCTCGATCTCGGGGGTCTGGGGCATGCGGTTCATCGGCGCGAGAGGGCGACCACGTAGGCGCAGGGGCTGTCGGTGGCGTTGAGGAAGCGGGCGTCGGCGGGCTCGCCGAAGGCGTAGGCGTCGCCGGGGTTCAGGGTCACGCGGGTGGGGCCGTCCTCGACGGTGAGGGCGCCGGCCTGGACCCAGACCACCTGGCGGATGAAGGCGTAGGAGGCGGCGGGGAAGGCGACCTCGGCGCCGGCCGGCAGTTCCACCGTGGTCAGTTCCAGCGGGCTTTCGGGATGGGCGAAGACCTGGCGGCGCAGATAGCCCGTGCCGGGATCGCGCCAGGTCTTCTGGTCGGCGGCGCGGGAGAGGCGGCCGCCGCCGCCCTCGGCGCGGGTGAGCAGGGTGGCCAGGGTCAGTTCGAAGGCGCCCGACAGGCGCACCAGGATCATCGCCGTGGGGCTGGCCTCGCCGCGCTCGACCTTGCTGATCATGGCCTTGGAGACGCCGGAGCGGGTGGCGAGATCGGCCAGGGACCATCCCCGCGCCTCGCGCTCGGCCCGGATGCGGGCGGCCAGGCGGGCGCCGGTGTCGTCGATCCCTGGTTCCTCTATATCATCCATTCGTCTCCTATAGTGGACGATGGGGGCGAAAAGCAAGCGGCGAGGCGAGCCCCGCCGCTTGAGTTCACGCCACGAAGGCGGTCCGTCCCCGGGCTAGAGGACGCTGAGCATCTCGGCCACCAGGGGGTGGCGCACGATGTCCCGGTCGGCCAGGCGGACGACGGAGACGTTGGGCAGGGTCTCGAGCTTGGCGGCGACATCGCCGAGGCCGGAGAGCTCGGGCAGCAGGTCCGACTGGGCCGGGTCGCCGGTGACCACCATGGTCGAGCTCCAGCCCAGGCGCGTGAGCAGCATCTTGAGCTGCACGTAGGTGCAGTTCTGGGCCTCGTCGATGACCACGAAGGCGTTGTTGAGGGTGCGCCCGCGCATGAAGCCGACGGGGGCGATCTCGATGGCGCCTTCCTGGATCAGGGCCCGGACCCGCTTCATCGACAGGCGGTCCGACAGGGCGTCGTAGAGCGGGCGCAGGTAGGGGGCCAGCTTGTCCTCCATCTCGCCGGGCAGGAAACCGATGGATTCGCCGGCTTCCACCGCGGGTCGGGACAGGACGATGCGGGCCACGCGCCCGGCCTCCAGCGCCTCCACGGCCTTGGCGATGGCGAGGTAGGTCTTGCCCGTGCCGGCGGGGCCCAGGGCCAGGACCAGGCTCTTGGCGTCGATGGCCGCCATGAGCTGCGACTGGCCTTCGGACTTTGGTTTTATGGTCTTCAGATACCCCTGCTCGCGCTCGTGCTCGTCATTGTGAGGGAGCGGATTCCAGCCGCGAGCGGTCGGCAGGCGGCGCACCTTGGCGTCGTCGTCGAATTGGCCAGCGTCGAACGCGCCTTCGCGCACCATCCGCTTCAGGGCTCGCTTGGTCATGAAAAGCCTCCGCTCTGGGCAAAGAAAAAGGGCGACGCCGTTGCGGCTCGCCCTTGGGTCGGTTGGATAGAAGCGATGAGTGCGCGCGGCAGTCCTGGGGGACCGCATTCCCGGCTTGGAGGGGGCGCTGCTCGCCACCCTGGGACACTACGCGACACCCGTTTCTCCGTTCAGGAGGAGACCACGGCCAAGATGACCGTGGCGGGACACGAAGAAAGCCATCGCCCCTTCGAATCGCCCGACTACTATGATCCTAACTTGGTTTATGAACGGTTAAGCAAGGCCTCCGTTCCAAGAATAAGGGGTGTGCTGATGAATGCTTATAGATTGGGCGACATAGGTCCGACGTTGCCTGGGGATGACGAATACTGGATCGCGCCCAACGCCATGGTGATGGGCAATGTAATTCTCAAGAAGAACGCCAGTGTCTGGTTCGGCGCCGTGCTGCGCGGAGACAACGATCCGATCACGGTGGGCGAGAATTCAAACATCCAGGACAATTCGGTGCTGCACACCGACCATGGCTCACCGCTGACCATCGGGGCGAACGTGACGGTTGGTCACATGGTGATGCTGCACGGCTGCACGATCGGCGACGGGACCCTGGTGGGGATCGGCTCGATCATCCTGAACGGCACCAAGATCGGGAAGAACTGCCTGATCGGCGCGGGGACCCTGATCGGCGAGAACAAGGAGATCCCCGACAACTCCATGGTCCTGGGCTCGCCCGGCAAGGTGATCCGCGAACTGTCGCCCGAGCAGGCGGCCCGGATCGGGCTGGGGGCGATGGGTTATGTGCAGAACTGGAAGCGGTTCAAGGCCGGGCTGACGGCGGTCTAGGCAAGCCGGCCGACCATCCTTCGGAGCGCCAAGCCCAACAAACCGCCGGCAATGCCGACTGCGATCCAGAGCGCGCCGCCAATCCAGGCGAACGCAATGCCGTAGTAGAGGACGGTGAGGTTGTCTTGGGAAGGCGGCCAGCCCCGTTGCGCAAGCGGCGCCCACTGCGCCAGCGCGAGCGCGCACGCGAGAAGAACGCCCATGACCTGAGCGGACCACCACTGAGAGGCGGAACCTCTCCAGGCGGCGACCGAACCGGCGACGCCGCCAATGGCGATCATGAGCAGGCAGAAGCCGCCAACGATGAAGTTCATGATCATCATAGAGATTTTGGACCCGGCGCAATCGCTTGGCGAGCAATTTGATTTCCGCACCGTCAGGGCGGTCTAGTGCCGGCAAGCCACAACGAAGGGAGCCGTCCATGGCCTACGAGTTCATCAAGGTTGACCGCGAGGGGCCGGTGACGGTCATCACCCTCAACCGGCCGGACGTCATGAACGCCCTGCATTCGCCGGCCCACTTCGAGATGGACGAGGCGCTGAACGCGTTCGCCGCCGATCCGGACCAGTGGGTGGGGATCATCACCGGGGCCGGCGAGCGGGCCTTCTCGGCCGGCAACGACCTGAAGCACCAGGCGGGCGGCGGCGGCATGGCCTCGCCGAAGTCGGGCTTCGCGGGCCTAACCTCGCGCTTCGACCTGGACAAGCCGCTGATCGCGGCGGTGAACGGGGTGGCCATGGGCGGCGGCTTCGAGATCGCGCTGGCCTGCGACATCATCGTGGCCTCGGAGGCGGCCGTGTTCGCCCTGCCGGAGCCGCGGGTGGGCCTGGCCGCCCTGGCCGGCGGCCTGCACCGCCTGCCGCGCGCCATCGGCGTCAAGCGCGCCATGGGCATGATCCTCACCGGCCGGCGGGTGTCGGCCAGGGAAGGCTACGAACTGGGCTTCGTGAACGAGGTCGCCGCGCCCGGCGAACTGATGGACGTCGCCAAGCGCTGGGCCGCCACCATCGGGGAACTGTCGCCGATGTCGATCCGCGCCTCGAAGCAGGCGGTGATGCAGGGCCTGGACGAGCCGACCCTGGAGGCGGCGATTACCGGCCAGAACAAGTACCCGGCGGTGGCCGCCCTGTTCCGGTCCGAGGACTTCAAGGAAGGCCCGATGGCCTTCGCCCAGAAGCGCGCGCCGCAATGGAAGGGGCGCTGAGCCTACTGGATTCTGGCTATGCGACGGCCTTGCGCCCCCTCCGTCGCGTCGGGCCGTCGCCCGCCGCGCCACCTCCCCCGCTTCGCCCTGGCGGGCTCGCATGGGAGGAGGAAGGTTCGCGCCGTCTTCTCCTCCCTCGCCCAACGCGGCGGGGGAGGGGGACCATTTGGCGAGCCGCCAAATGGTGGAGGGGGCGCAGGGCCGCCGCCCGGGAGTTGACGCCGCCGCTCGTTCGTAAGATGACGCCCCAGTCACTTTTTTCGGAGAGACCCCGCGCATGGCCGCCGAACGCTACGACTACATCATCATCGGCGCCGGCTCTGCCGGGTGCGTGCTGGCCAACCGGCTGTCGGCCGACGGGACGACCAAGGTCCTGCTGCTGGAGGCCGGCGGCAAGGACAACTCGATCCTGGTCAAGATGCCCGCCGGGGTCGGCGGCCTGATCCAGGCCAAGGGCGACTACAACTGGGGCTTCTGGACCGAGGAGGAGCCGAACCTCGAGAACCGCAAGCTGTGGTGGCCCCGGGGCAAGGGCTGGGGCGGCTCGTCGTCGATCAACGGCATGATCTACATCCGCGGCCACGCGCGCGACTATGACCAGTGGCGCCAGATGGGCCTGACCGGCTGGGGCTATTCGGACATCCTGCCGTACTTCAAGCGGGCCGAGACGCTGGAAGGCGGCGGCGACGACTACCACGGCGCCGACGGGCCGCTGTTCATCTCCAAGGCCTCGTCGCCCAGCCCGATCTATTCCAGCTTCATCAAGGCCGGCTCCGAGGCCGGCTACAAGACCACCAGCGACTTCAACGGCTACCAGCAGGAGGGCTTCGGCCCCTACCAGCTGACCATCAAGGACGGCCAGCGCTGGAGCGCGGCGGCGGCCTACCTGCGGCCGGCGGTCACCCGCAAGAACCTGATCACCGCCATCGGCGCGCGCACCACCAAGATCGTGGTCGAGAAGGGCCGGGCGGTCAGCGTGGTGTTCGTGCAGGACGGCCAGACCCACACGGTCCACGCCGACGGCGAGATCCTGCTGGCGGCGGGCGCGGTGCAGTCGCCGCACATCCTGCAGCTTTCCGGCATCGGCGACGGCGACGCCCTGACGGCGGCGGGGGTCAAGGTGACCCACGAGTCCAAGGGCGTCGGCCAGAACCTGCAGGACCACCTGGACGTGATCCTGTCGTGGGAGACCCCGGGCATCAAGACGGCCTATGGCTACAACAAGGGCGTCAACCGGCTGCTGACCGGCCTGAACTACATGATGTTCGGCCAGGGCTTCGGGCGGCAGAACTTCCTGGAGGCGGGCGCCTTCCTGAAGTCGCGGCCGGACCTGGACCGCCCCGACCTGCAGCTTCACTGCGTGCTGGCGATCATGAGGAACCACGGCAAGGACGTGGTGGAGAAGGACGGCTTCTCGGTGCACGTCTGCCAGTTGCGGCCCGAGAGCCGCGGCCGCATCGGCCTGCACTCGGCCGATCCGTTCGCCGATCCGGCCATCTTCGCCAACTACCTGGCCACCGAGGAAGACCGCCGCGCCCTGCGCGAAGGGGTCAAGATGACCCGCGAGGTCTCGGGCCAGAAGGCGCTGAAGGCGATCCGCGGCGAAGAGGTGTCGCCGGGAACCTCCGTCAACTCCGACGAAGAGATCGACGCCTGGATCCGGCGCAGCGCCGAGACGATCTACCACCCGGTCGGCACCTGCCGCATGGGCGTGGCGGGCGACGCCCTGGCGGTGGTCGACGGCGAGCTGAAGGTGCAGGGGATCGCGGGCCTCAGGGTCATCGACGCCTCGGTGATGCCGACCCTGGTGGGCGGCAACACCAACGCCCCGACCATCATGATCGCCGAGAAGGCCGCCGACATGATCCTGGGCAAGGCCGCGCCGTCGCCTCTGGACGTGCCGGTCTTCGGGGCCGCTGCCTGAGGGCTCTCGTCGGCCCCTAGAAGTGGAAGGGCGTTCCGCCGACCTGGGCGACGGAGATGACGTTGGCCTGGTTGGCGTTGGCGCCGCTGGCCTGGTTGACGGCGACGAAGCCGGTGTTGCCGTTCAGCGAGTTCGAGATGCTGGCCGTGGTCAGGACGGCGGCGGTGGCGGCGCCCATGAAGACGGTGTTGTTGCGGCTGACCTGGCTGAGCTCGGCGTCGGCCATGGCGAAACCACCGCTGCCGGTGGAATAGGCCAGGGACAGTGCGTTGAGCTGGTTGGCGCCGACGCCGGCGGCCTGGTTCAGCATCAGCACCGGGCCATCCTTGTTGCCGCTGTCCTGGATGGAGGCCGAGGCGCTGGCCGCCTGGACGCTGGCCCCCTCGTTGACCTGAGAGGCGGTGGCCGAGGCGCTGGCCGTTCCCGGGCTGGTGGCGTCGGACGCCGGCGCGCCGGGCGCCGGCATGTCGATGTGGGCGACGCTGGACTGGGTCGCGGCGCCGACGACGGCCTGGTCGAGGCTGGTGACCCCCGCCGCGCCGTTGACCGCGTCGGCCAGGGCCTGGCTGCTGGTCTGACAGGGGGCGCAGGCGGTTCCGGACGTGACCTGGGCGATCGACGTCGAGGCGGTGGCGGCGTGGGCCGCGCCGGACAGCGCCAGCGCGGCGGCGGTCCCCAGGACCCAAGTCAGATGACGATTCAAGCCGGCCCCTCCGAACCTCGTTCGGGAGACAGGCTGCGCCCCAGCCTCCTAAGACCGCGTAAGCGGCGCCGCCGGGCCAGGATTTCTCTGCCGCGTCGCGTCGTCGCGGGCGCTATAAGACCGCCTGGGCCGCTTGGGAGAGAGACACATGGACATGCGCAAACTCGGGCGATCGGACATCGCCATCGCCCCGCTGATGTTGGGCGGCAACGTCTTCGGCTGGACGGCCGACGAGGCGACCTCCTTCGCCGTGCTGGACGCCTTCGTGGACGCCGGCTTCAACGCCATCGACACGGCCGACGTCTATTCGCGCTGGAGCCCGGCCGGCGGCGGGGCCTCGGAGAAGGTGATCGGCGCCTGGCTGAAGCGCTCGGGCAAGCGCGACAAGGTGGTGATCGCCACCAAGTTCGGCATGGACATGGGCGAGGGCAACAAGGGCCTGTCGGCCAAGTGGATGGTGAAGGCGGTGGAAGACAGCCTGAGCCGCCTGCAGACCGACCGCATCGACCTCTACCAGTCCCACGCCGACGACCCGGAGACGCCGCAGGACGAGACCATGGAGGCCTATTCGAAGCTGGTGGCGGCGGGGAAGGTGCGGATCATCGGCGCCTCGAACTTCGACGCCGCGCGGCTGAAGTCGGCCAACGCCATGGCCGCGGCGCACGGCTGGCCCCGCTACGAGACCCTGCAGCCGCAGTACAACCTCTATGACCGCGCCGCCTTCGAGGACGGCCTGGCGGCGGCCTGCAAGGCCGAGGAGGTCAGCGTGATCCCCTACTATGGCCTGGCCAGCGGCTTCCTGACCGGCAAGTACCGGTCCGAGGCGGACCTGGCCAAGAGCCCGCGCGGCCGCGGCGTGAAGCGGTTCCTGGACGAGCGGGGGCTGCGCATCCTGGCGGCCCTGGACAAGGTGTCGGCCGAGCTGTCGGCGACGCCGGCCCAGGTGGCTCTGGCCTGGCTGATGGCCAAGATCACCGCCCCGATCGCCAGCGCCACCAGCGTGGCGCAGCTCCAGGAGCTGACGAAGGCGGCCGAGCTGAAGCTGGACGCCGGCGCCCTGGCGATGCTGGACGGGGCCAGCGCGCCGGCGGCCGTCCCGGCGCAATAGCTTGGACGAACCGCCCGCCGGAAAGCGCTGGCAGCCGCCGGACCTGGACGCCTGGGCGCCCTGGCGACCGGCGGACGCCGCGCGGCGGCTGGCGGGGTGCGGCGCGGCCTGGTGCGTGGCCGGCGGCTGGGCCATCGACCTGTGGCTGGGCGAGGAGACCCGCCCGCACGAGGACCTCGAGATCGCCGTGCCGGCGGGGCAGTTCCCCCTGGTGCGGGCCAGGCTGACCGGCTTCGACCTGTTCTGCGTCGGCCCGGGCGTGGTGGCGCCGCTGGGCGCCGACGAAGAGCCGCCGGCCGACGGCCACCAGACCTGGGTGCGCGAGCCGGGGCTGCAGCACTGGCGCATGGACGTGTTCCGGGAGCCCGGCGACGCCGCGACCTGGGCCTATCGGCGCGATCCCAGCCTGACGGCGCCGCGGGCGCAGATGGTCGGGGTGGCGGAGGGGATCCCGTTCCTGAAGCCGCAGGGGGTGCTGCTGTTCAAGGCCAAGGCGCGCCGCGACAAGGACCAGGCCGACTTCGACGCCTGTTTGCCGAGGATGGACGGCGCGGCCAAGGCCTGGCTGCGGGCGGCGCTGGAGCGGTTCCAGCCGGACAGCCCCTGGATCGCGGCCCTGGGGTAGGGTGCCCTGGCGCGTTGAGTTGGATGTATTCGCCCGTCTGACCCAAACCACCCGCTCATCCCGGCGCAGGCCGGGATCCAGGGAAGCCGCGCCGCTGCCGGGAATGCGTCGGGTCCAGGTCCCGTGGAGGCGTGGCCTGTGGATACCTGAGAGGCCGCCCTGGGTCCCGGCCTTCGCCGGGATGAGCGGGATTGGGGGGCTAGGCGATGCGGCGGCCGTCCAGGGCGGCGAGGCGCAGGCGGGGGGTGGCGCGCAGGTCGGCGCCGCCGACGGTGCGGATCAGCAGTTCGCGCACCGGCCGGCCGCGCAGGACATGCACCGCCGAGGTGGGCTGGTAGAGGCCGACGAAGCGGTCGGCCCGGCCCGTGGCGCCCAGCAGGGGGGCGAACAGGATCTCCAGGCGCGCCGACAGGCCGTCGTCGGTGCGCGCGTCGGCGCTGACCACCAGGGGCTCGGGATCGCGCAGCACGCCTTCCAGGGCGCTCAACAGCTCGACCCGGTGCAGGCGGGTCCAGAGGTTGAGGATGTTGTCGCCGCGCAGGCCGCGGCCGTGCAGGTCGACCACGAACTCGCCGGCCAGGCGCACGGGGAACTGGCCCGGACCGGTGCGCCCGACGATGAAGGTCTGGGGCAGCAGGTGGGCGAACTCGGCCGGATCGATGTCGGTGCGCGACGGCAATAGGGCCGTTCCGCGCTTGGCGCGCCAATAGTCTATCAACAACTCTGTGTTGGAATGGAACATCGACGTCGTCCCACGCCCTCGGCCCATCGCGGCCGCACGGGGGTTGCAGGGAAGGCTCGGGCCAGGCGCGCAACGCTCCAAAACGGGACAGTCCCGCGGGCGTGGCGCGATTGGCTTTGGTGAATTCGAGGGAGCCGATCCATGTCCGGCAAGACCACCCTGATGGCGATGATCGCCGCCTGCGCCTTCTGGCTGCTGGCCGCGGCCATGCCGTCCACGGCCTTCGCCCAGTGCTGCGCGCCGCCGTCGCCGCCGCCGTCGTGCAACTGCACGCCGCCGCCGTGCTGCACGCCGCCGTCGCCGCCGCCCTCCAGCCCGCCGTGCTGCACGCCCGGGCACAACGTCAACATTCCCGGGGTCAACGTCTACGTGGCCCCGTCGGTGCAGGTGAACGTCCAGGCCAGCGCCCAGGCCCGCGCCGGCGCGTCGGCCGGCTCGACGGTGTTCTACTCGGGCGGCGGAGGCGGCGGTTACTACGGCGCGCCGGGCGCCACCGGCGTCATCTCCGGCCTCAACGTCGAGGGCGGCCTGCGCCGCACGGCCTACGAGGCCACCCGCTCGATGTACAAGAAGGTGGTCATCCAGGCCTTCTGCTTCGACGACAAGGAAGTGCCGCACCCGGCCTCGCAGGTGTCGCCCGACCGAGACATCGACGATGCCTACGACGGCGAGCTCTATCGCTGCATCGCCGGCGCTCACATGCAGATCACCATCGCCGAATGGCGCGAGAAGGTCTCGTTCGAGGGCGGCCAGACGATCAGCTGCCAGAAGGGCGAGGCCCTGTACCACGTGCCCGGCGTCGCCGGCGGGGCGGCGGGCGGCCATGGCGCGGGCGCCAGCTTGCAGTGCCGTCCCCAGAAGCCGGCCCGCGACTGCAACGAGCGCTCGCTCCTGCGTCGCTTCGGCGCGGGGATCAAGGTGCTGACCATCATGTATACCGAACGCTACACGGCCTACCGCGAGGAAAGCACCTCGTCGTCGGCCTCGATCGGGATGAGCCTTGACGGCGGGGTGGGCGGAGTCGCCTACTGACGCTTGATTTCGAGGTACAGCGAACGCCTTCGGGCTGTTCGCTTTGGAGGGGGCGCTTCCGGGGGGGAGCGCCCCCTTCTTCCTTTTCGGGGCGGCGGCTTAGCGCCCCCTCCGTCTCGCCGCTGCGCGCCGAGCCAACTCCCCCGCGTCGCTGCGCGAAGCAGGGGAGGAGAGACTCTCCTCCCCCGCCATCGAGCGGGGGAGGGGGACCAGCGCGCCACCGGCGCGATGGTGGAGGGGGCGCAAGGCAGCGCACCCAACCACACGCCTCATTTCCCCATCCGCTTCAGCTCCGCCTTGGCGGCGGCGGCTTCGAAGAAGGCGCTGGGGCAGGCTTTCACGGCGGCCTGGAAGAGGGGGCGGGCGGCGTCGCCCTGGCCTTTGTTGAGGCGGTCCTCGCCCAGGTAGAAGCTGGCCTCGCAGGACTCGCTGCGGGCGTCCCGGGCCTCGGCCTTGGCGGCCGCGCCGACGGCGTCCGTCTCGGGCACCCGGCCCAGGAAGAAGCCGATCATCGGGCCGGGCCAGGCGGCCAGGTCCACGGCCCCGGCCTGGCGCGCCAGGACCTGGGGATCGGCCGGCGCGCCGCGGTCGTGGGTCAGGCGCCGCCAGAGGACGGCGTAGGTCTGGGTGGGGTCCAGCTCCAGGGCGCGGTCGAAGTCCTGGCCGGCCTTGTCGTAGGCGCCCATGACGAAATAGGTGGCCCCGCGCCCGAAGTAGCTGCCGGCGTCGTTGGGGCTGAGCCTGAGGGCCGCCGCATAGTCGGCCAGGGCGGCATCGAAGGCGCCGCGGCCCATCAGCACCGAGGCGCGGTCGGCGTAGGCCTCGGCGTTGTCGGCCTTGAGCGCGATGGCGCTGTTGAAGTCGTTGAGGGCCGCCGACTGGTCGCCCTTGTAGGATTGGGCGAGGCCTCGCCAGACCCGGTAGTCGGACTCCCGGGGCTTCATCTTCACGGCCCGGTCGTAGTCGGCGATGGCGTGGGGATAGTCGCCGAGCTCGCGATAGACCGCGCCGCGCATGGCGTAGCCGAAGGCGTAGTCGGGGCTGAGGCCCAGGGCCGTGGTCAGGTCGTCCAGGGCGCCCTGGGGCTGGCCCAGGCGCGAGCGGGCCTGGGCGCGGTCGACGAAGGCCTGGGAGTCCCGGGCGTTGAGGGCGATGGCGGCGTCGAAGTCGGCCACCGCGCCAGCGATGTCGCCCGCCTCGATGCGCGCCTCGCCGCGCCCGTCCAGGGCCTCGCCCAGCCTGGGGTCGATGCGTAGGGCGGTGTCGTAGTCGACGATGGCGAGGTCGGGCTGATGCAGCTCGCGCCGCGACCAGGCCCGATGCAGGTGGGCGGCGGCGAACTGGCCGCGCCGATGGATGGCCTCGGAGAAGTCGTCGATGGACCTGGCCCACTCGCCCTTGCGCTGCCAGGCCATGCCGCGGTCGATCCAGGCGTCGGCGTTGTCCGGCTCCAGGCGCACGGCGTCGGAGAAGTCGGCCACGGCGCCGTCCAGGTCGCCGGCGGCCAGGCGCAGGCTGCCGCGGTTGAGGTAGGTGGCGGCCTCGCCGGGGCTGAGCCGGATGGCGGTCGCCAGGTCGTCCATGGCCCCTTTGGCGTCGCCCTTGGCGGCGCGGGCCAGGGCGCGGTCGCGAAAGGCCAGGGGATCGTCCGGCCCCAGGCGGATGGCGTGGTCGTAGTCGGTCAGGGCCTTGTCGAGCTTGCCCATGCCGGCATAGGCGACGGCCCGGTTCAGCCAGGTCACGGGGTTGGCGGCGTTGAGCTTCAGCGCCGCGCTGTAGTCGGCCACGGCGGCGGCGTGGTCGCCCTTGGCGTCGTAGACCAGGCCCCGGTCCACCAGGGTGACGTCGTCCCTGGGCTCCAGCTTCAGGGCAGCGGCGAGGTCGGCCAGGGCCTCGTCGTAGCGGCCGAGGTCGCCCAAGGCCTGGCCGCGGCCCACCCGGGCGTCGTGGAAGTCGGGATTGAGCTTCAGCGCCTCGCCGAAGGCCGCCACGGCGGCGGCGCCGTCGCCCTTCGCGGCCAGGGCCTCGCCCCGGTAGAGGGGGGTGTAGGGATCGCCGGGGTCGGCCCTGGCGGCGGCGTCGTAGTCGGCCAGGGCGGCGGGCCAGTCCTTCTGCTGGGCGTGGGCGCGGCCGCGAAGCTGCAGGGCGGCGGCGTCGGTGGGGCGCAGTTTCAGGGCGGTGTCGTAGTTGGCGATGGCGGCGGCGGCGTCGCCCTTGGCCGCATAGAGCAGGCCGCGCTCGGCGTAGGGGGTGGGATCCTGGGGCGACAGGCGCACGGCCGCGTCGTAGTCGGGCAGGGCGTCGTCCAGGCGGCCCAGGCGCAGCTTGGCCACGCCCCGGTCCAGCAGGGCGTCGCCATAGTCCGGGCGCAGGCGGATGGCCTGGTCCTGGTCGGCGATGGCGAGGGCGTAGTCGCCCTTGAGCCGGCGGGCGTAGCCGCGCTGATACCAGGCTTCCGGGGCGGCGGGATCGAGGGCGATGGCGCGGCTGAAGTCGGCGACGGCGCCGTCGAGGTCGTTGGTCAGCAGCAGGGCGACGCCGCGCTGCAGGCGGGCGTCGGCGTCGTCGGGATTGAGCGCGATGGCCTTGCCGAACTCGGCGATGGCGTCGGCCATGCGCAGCTTGTGGCTGAGCGCCACGGCGCGGTCGAAGTGGGCGTATTCGTCGCCGGGGGCCAGGGCGACGGCGGCGTCGAGGTCGGTGAGGGCGGCGTCGTACGCGCCCTTCTCGTCGTGGAAGACGCCGCGGGCGATCAGGGCGTCGGGGGTTTTGGGGTCGGCGGCGATGGCGCGGCCGTAGTCGGCCAGGGCGGCGTCGTCCTTGCCCAGGGCCTTCTCGGCCTGGGCGCGCAGCACCAGGGCGTCGGCGCGCTGGGCACCGGTGAGGTCGGTGGAGGCCAGGGCCTGCTCGATCAGCGGCAGGGCGGCCTCGTACTGGCCCGCCTTCTCGGCCGCGCGGGCGGCCTCCAGATTGTGCTGCCCCGCGCCGATGGCGCCGGCGACCAGGGTCAGGAGGAACAGCTTCATGGGCTAGCCCGAACGGGAATGCGCCAGCAAACCCCAATCGCGGCGGCCCAGCAATGGGGCGGGAGCCGGATTTGGGTGCGCCGGGCGGCGGCGGCTGGGCGGACGCGGGGGGCGGGGGAGGTTTTGCCCCGGCGGGGGCGGTCCGCCCGGGCGGGAGGCCCGTAGATCACCGTAGGAACGGTGGGGCGCCGGGGCCGGGCGGGGAGAAATCTTGCGCCGGGGGCAGGGGAGGCGGTGGCGGGCATTTGGGTGAAACAAATGCGGAACATTCGCGGGGGCGTCAAGCGTGGGGGCGCCTTCGGATAGTGTCTCAGTTTGATTTGCGACGAGGAGGGAGCGGTTTGTACCGCGCCCGCTCGCGCGCAACGTTGATCATGGCGGCAATGGCGATAGAGACCACCAGCGGCCAGATGGCGACGATAGAGCAGGCGATCGCCGCCGCGTAGGTGAAGCCCAGGTCTTGGAGGGGCGGGGGGCTGTGTCTGCGATCGTGACGCTGGACGCCGATGAGGGTGGCTACTCCTGCGAACGTGTAAGGGATCGCCCACGGCCCCATGGCGTGCATCAGAGCGAAAGCGAAGACCAACATATCACCGCTGTCGCTATCCATCGGACTTCGCAGCTTCTCTGCCATTCGGCTGAAGGCCCGCATCGAGATGCCCTCGCGCAGGCCGATCAAGAACATGACACGCTTGGCTGGGGGCAGCTTGTCTCTGCCCTGTCAGCGTGACCTCATCAGTTTACTGTCAAGCAGTCTGGTCGTCTTCAAGAGCCATCAGCCGATACGTTCGCCTCGCCTCAAGGGTGGCGTAGTGAGTGATCGTTTCAACCTCGATCTCCGCCAGATAGTTCTTATTGATCGACCATTGCCGCGCCTTCGGCATCGCCTCCGCAAGAGTGCCCGCATAGTCCGGCCCATCTCTCACAACGAACCTGAATCGCTCCGAAGACACGTCCATCCCGACCAGGGATCCGTAAGCTTTGAATGTCTCTCGTTCAACATCCGATGTAGAACTGATGATACCAACGAGCTTTCCAAGCTTCTCCTGACCGATCATTTCCCCGCGCTTACCGCCGCTAGTGGTCCAGTTGATGTCAACGCCGTATCCAGCATCAACATTTACTAATGACCAGTCGTATACCTTCTTTACGACAGCCTCTCCGAGTGTCTTGGCTAGATCCCTAACCTCGAACTCATCCTTGACGCTTGTGAGTTGAAATAGCGCATCGACTGTGGAGTCGTAGTCGCTGCCAAACAGATTGCGCTCTCCGTGCGTGAAGATGGCGACGCCGAGCGACCCAGGATAAGAAAAACCAAACTCGAAGGCTGTCTTTTGGGCAATTTCGGATGAAATGCGAGCGCACTTTTTAGGTCCGTTCGTAAGGGCGTCGTAAACTTGAGTGAATAATTCTTGGAAGTCGAGAAGTGACTTCGTGAATGATTGTATTGTATATCTATCGGTATTCTCAGCCACTAGCCGATATCGGCAAACCTCAAGCTGCTTGTCCCTGCATGCTTCTTCCCATTGCGCCTCTAGTTGCGATGCGAAGTGCTTCACGGAGTCTAGGTTGGCCATGACGTAAGGGTCGGACGGCGCGGCTCGCGCCGCCGTCTCGATCTCCGCGACCGATGCGTAAACCTCCCGAAGGCGGCTAAGCAAAGAGTCGAAGCCCGACATCCGTCTCCCCAATCCTTATCGCCAGATACCCCTTAAGCCAATCGTCTCGGTCTTGGGACCACCATGCGGACCAATATCCGCACCGGCTCGTCGTGTGGCGCGGATCGTCGTCCCGAAACTGAATGCTGAGAAATGTATCCAAAGATTTACTGAATTTCCTTCCGCCGTTCAGGGTGTTTAATAGATCGGCGCGAGCCAAAATGTCAAGTAAATCAAGGTCGTGAGAGTGGAACACGCAAGTCACGTCCACGTCATTCGGGTCAATTTTCTCTGTTGCAAAGCTGCCGTTTAGCCAAAGCTCGCAGGGAATGCCCAAATTCTCGACATAAGAGACTAAGCGTTCTACCTGCGTGAATAGCGAAGCTCTTGTCTTTGAGGCTGGGAACGGGGTGACGCATAGCGCGCGAACGCGCTCGACGGTCGCCGCGTGGCGGCCGGGACCCAGCAATGGTGTGAAGTCCGCCATCCCCGGCAATTTGCTTACTCTTTGTTGCGATACCTAGCTAGTGCCGCAATGCGAGCAATCGCTTGGCGGCGCTTGGCGCTCATCTTCGGGGCGCTTCATGCGACCCCTGGGCGCTCAGCGACTTCGCGGCGGCGGGTTTGCCATCCTCGGCTGGACTGCCCTCGACTCACGTGAGGGGAGAAGCGAGCGGAGGTTGCGAGTTTCGTTCTCCTCCCCCCTTGGGGGAGGGGGACCCCGAAGGGGTGGAGGGGGCTCCAGCTTGGCGACGCATGAACGGGCGAAGCGCCATCCATCGAACCCCTTCCTCTCGTCACCCCGGACAAGCGCGTAGCGCGCCGATCCGGGGCCGGCTGGGCCGGTTCCTCAGGCGGTTTCGTCTGGGCGGTTGAGGGGCCGGCCCCGGCTCTCGCTGTGCTCGGCCGGGGTGACGATGGGGGAGGGAGTGGGAGTGGGAGTGGGGGTGGCGGAGGGACGGCGGGGGCCGGCGAAGGCCCTCACGACCCCGCTGGGGTCACCTCCAGCTTCCACTGGGCGTCGTCGCGGAGGTAGCGCTGGGCGGACTTCTGGACGTCGGCGGCGGTGATCTTTTCCATGCTGGGGAGCTCGGAGCGGATGGCGTCGAGGCGGCGGGGGTCGGCTTGCGCGCCGGAGAGGACGCTCAGCCAGTAGCCGTTGGTCTCACGCGATTTCTCGGCTTCCTCGATGCGGGGCTTCTTGGCGCGTTCCAGCTCGTCCGGCGTGACCGGGTGGTCGCGCAGGTCGGCGGCGATCCTGCTGACGTCGGCGAAGAAGGCCGGCAGCTTGGCCGGGGGCACCTCGACGCTGGCGCTGACGTAGCCCCAGCCGGGCCAGGTGAAGCTGGAGGAATAGCCGACCTGGGGCGAATAGGTGACGGACTGCTCCTTGCGGAAGGTGTCCAGCAGGCGAAGCTGCATCACCTCGCCCAGGATCGACACCGTGCGCGCGCCCTGGGGGTCGGCGAAGAAGTCGTTGGTGCGCCAGGCGGCGTAGCCCATGGCCTGGTCGGCCCGGCCGTGGTGGGTCAGGACGATGGGCTGGGCGTTGGGGGCCGGGAAGCTGACCGGCGTCACCTGGGCCGGCGCCGTCGCGGCCGGGCGCGGGGGCAGGGCGCCGAAGGTGGAGGCCACCGCGGCGATGGCCTTGTCGACGGTGATGTCGCCCACCACCACGACCTCGATCGGGCCGGTGGTGACGGAGGCCATCTGGGTCTTGAGGGCCTCCAGGTCGGCGGCGCTGATGTCGTCGCGGCTGGGGAAGGTCCAGCGGCGGTCGCCGGCGTGCATCAGGCCCGGCAGGTCGCGGCCGAGGACGCCGCTGTCGGTGGCGCCGTACTGGTCGAGCAGGGTGGCGGTGTAGGTCTTCATCCGCTGCAGGGCCTCGGGCCGCCAGCCGGGCTCGGAGACGTAGGCCGCCAGGACCTGCATCTGGGTGTCGAGGTCGCCGCGGCGGGTGGCGCCGGTGAGCACGTTGGCGTCGTCCTCGATGCGGTAGTCGGCGCCGTAGACGGCCGAGGCCAGGACGCGCTCGGCGTCGTTGGCGCTGATCTTTTTCAGGCCGCCCTCGATGAAGGCGTAGCCGGCCCAGGCCAGGCTCTGGCGGCTGGGGGGCAGGCCCTGCAGGCCCGAGCCCACGCGCACCTTCACCAGCACCTGGTCGTCGCGGAACTTGGTGGGCTTGATGGTCAGGCGCACGCCGTTCTCGAAGCGCACGAAGACGGTGTCGAGGTCGGTGACGTCGCGCTGCTCGGCGACCTTTCCGGCCGGACCGAAGTCGGCATAGGGCCAGGTGACGGTGGCCAGGGCGGCCGGGGCGGTGACGTCCTTGGCGTGGGCGGTGTTGTAGGCGGTCTGGATGGCCCCCTGGCCGCCGACGAGGTCGGTGGGGGAGGACATGGAGATCAGGGGGCCGGAGCCCTCGAAGGCGTCCTTGAGGGCGGCGGAGACCTCGGCCGGGGTGATGGTCTTCACCACGGAGTCGAAGAAGGCCAGGTCGTCGGCCGGGCTGGTCTCGACGTCGCGGGCGCCGGTGGTCTGCTCGATCTCGTCGGCCAGGCGCGGGGTGACGCGGGTGGAGGTCTCGGCGGCGGCCTGCTTGAGGGCGGCCTCGTACTCGGAGATCTCGCGGGCCAGCTCGTCCGGCCGCACGCCGTAGCGGACGGCGCGGCGCTGTTCCTGCTCGACGGTGGACAGCGCGGTCTGCCAGGCGTCGTTCTCGGCGGTGACCGACAGGACGGTGATGCGGGCGGCGCGATACTGGTCGGCGCGGAAGCCGGCGGCGCTGATGAAGGGCGGGCTGTCGCCGCGCGCCAGGGTGCCGAGGCGACGGTTGAGCACCGAGAAGCCCAGGCGTTCGATCAGCTCGCGCTTGCGCTGGGTGACGTCGTCGGGCCCGAGGTCCGGGGGCGTCATCCAGGCCAGTTGCAGGGTGGTGGGGGCGCCGTCCTGGACGGTGAGGCGGGTCTGCAGGCCGCGCCTGGCGACCTGGCCCAGATCCGGATCGGCGCCGGCCGGTCCCTGGCCCTGCCAGTCGCCGAACTTGGCCTTGATCAGGGCCTCCATGGCGTCGACGTCGAAGTCGCCGACGGCGATCAGGGTGGCGCGCTCGGGGCGATAGTACTTGGAATAGAAGTCGGCCACCTGGGCGCGCTGGGCGTTCTGGATGACCTCGACCTTGCCGATGGGCAGGCGCTCGGGCGGGCGCTGGCCGGGCAGGAAGAAGGCCAGGCGGTCCTTGTAGATGCGGTAGTAGGGGGTGTCGCGCAGGCGCTCCTCGGACAGCACCACGCCGCGCTCGGTGTTGATCGCCTCCTGGCTGAGGGTCAGATTGCCGGCGACCTCGCGCAGCAGCATCAGCGAGGTGTCGACGGTGTCGGCGTCGGTCCGGGGCAGGTCCAGCTTGTAGACCGTGTCCGAGAAATCGGTCTGGGCGTTGGTGTCGGCGCCGAAGGCCAGGCCGTGGCGCTCCAGGATCTTGATCATCTCGCCGTCGGGCACGTTCTTCGACCCGCGGAAGGCCATGTGCTCCAGGAAGTGGGCCAGGCCCTGCTGGTCGTCGGCCTCCATCAGCGAGCCGGCGTCGATGCGCAGGCGAAGCGACGCCTGGCCCGGCGGGGTGGCGTTCTTCATGATCGCATAGCGCATGCCGTTCGGCAGGGCGCCAAAGCGGATCGACGGGTCGGGCTTGAGGTCGGAGTGGGCCTGGGGCCACTCGCCGGCCTTGAGCTTGACCTCGGGCTCGGTTCCCTGGGCCGCGTCGGTGTGGCCGAACTTGGGAAGGCCAAGGGCGCTGGCGCCGGACAGGGCCACGCCGCTGATCCCCAGGGCGACGATGAAGGCAGCCGCCGCGCGGGAAAGTCGAACCATGTGTCTCTATCTCTATCCTGGGTGTGCCGCCCCGATCGGTTGCGGACCATGATCTTTGCTTGCGGCCTCTTCAAGGCCGCGGGTTGTCACGGGCGCCGCGAACATCCTCCGCGGAAGTGGCTAACGGCTCGGTGAAGGCGGCGCTGCACGAACCCCACGAACATCCGTCACCCCGGGCGAGGCCGCGCAGCGGCCGACGACCCGGGGCCGGCCGGGCCGGCGCCGAGCTGGAATTCGTCTAGGCGGCGGATGGGCCGGCCCCGGCTCGGCGCTGCGCTTGGCCGGGGTGACGAAGGCGAGGGCGATCAGGGCGTGTTCGGCTGGGTGACGTAGAAGGAGGCGTTGTTGCCCACCGCCGTCGCCGTGCCGCGCACCGAGCGGGCGCTGGTGGTGATGGAGGTGTTGACCACCGCGGCGGCGTCGCCGTTGTTGGTCTGGCTGTTGTGCACCGTCATCACCCCGCCGCAGGTGGAGCAGGCGTAGCCGGTGGCCGCGTTGCCCATGGCCGTGGACGAGGCGAAGGCGTCGTAGCCGTTGTCGCCGGTGAAGCTGGCCACCGACTCCACTCCGCCCGAGCCGTTCACCTGGGTGTTGTTCAAGGTGATGGACGTTCCGGAGTTGCCGGCGAAGGTGGAGTTGCCGACGCCGTAGGCCGAGACCGTGGCGCCGCCGAACTCGTAGGACGTCTCTTCCCCCTGGGCGCGCACATAGGCGTCGTTGCTCTGGTTGACGCCGACGTTGAAGGCGCCGCCTTCGTTGCTGGCGTTGAAGTTGTTGGCCGTAGCGGTGGCGCTGGTGTTGGTGTCCTGGCTGTTGCCGAGGTTGGTGAACTGGGCGCCGCGCACGAGGGCGCCGGTGTTGGACTGGGTGACGTCCAGGGTCTGGGTCGAGCCGCTGACGCCCACCGAGGTGACGTTGTTGGCCACGGCCGCGGCCGAGAAGCTTCCCTGGTCGCCGACGTAGCCGAGGATCGCGCCGCCGTCGGCGGTGGTGTCGACCGCGCTGGTCTGGCGGACGGTGGCGTTGACGGACGAGCCGGTGGCGCCGAAGCCCTGGCTGTTGGCCATGGCCTGGGTGGCCTGGGCGGCGTCGGTGGTCTCGGCGTTGGCGGCGTTGATCTGGTTCTCGCCGTAGATCGGGCCGCCCGTGGCGCCCTGCACGAAGCTGCCGGTGAGGGCGCCGCCGCCGTCGATGCCCGCGTCGCCGGTGTTGCCGGTGGCGGCCGTGGTCGAGGTCAGCGAGGGACCGGCGTCATTGGCGATGTTGATGGTCGTCGTCGCGCCCACCTGGCCGGCCGTCGACTGGGTCGACTGGATGTCCACGCTGCCGGTGACCACCGAGCCGGTCAGGCCGTTGCCCGTGGCGGTGGTGACGGCGGTGGTGTCCGACGTGTTGGTGACGACGTCCAGCGTCTGGGACGCGAAGATGTCGCCCAGCTGAACCTGGTTGTTGGTGACCGTGCTCTGGCTAGTAGCGGTCCCGGCGGCGATGAGCCACATCGGGATCGCGGCCATCATTCCAGCGCGCAGGGTCTTGGCGGGTCGCTGCATTGTTCGTTTCCAGGTTGTTGTAAGCGGGCACGAAGGCGCCCGTGGCCCCGGTGGTCACGGCGTGACCGAAGGGGTCGTCGGTCATGCAGGCCTGGGGCCCGGGCATGCCGTACAGGTTGGCCACCATCTCGACGGTGGCGCGCTCGATCACCGAGCGGACCCCGAGCTGGAGGGGTTCGAGGGCGCCGTCGCCGGCCGACAGGTCGAAGGCGGTGTTGCCCGAAATCTTGAAGAAGTTGGCGCTGACCTCGTGGGCCACGATCTGCTTCTGGTAGGAGATGACGTCCACCACCTCCAGCGTGCGCGTGTTCACCAGGCGCAGGTCCAGGCCGACGTTCATGATGAACACCCGGCCCGACAGGCCGCCCTTGAGGTCCTTGGTGCCCAGGCCCCCGGCGCCGGCGTCGAGGCCGGAGGAGCGGATGTTGAAGTTCAGCTCGGTGATGCCGCCGGCGATATAGAAGTCCGAGCCCGGCACCTGGCCGGCCAGGATGCGGCGGTACTCGGCCGGCATGTCGGCCTGGGCCGAGGGGTTGTCCGAGATCAGCTTGTTGTTGGCGTACTTGAGCTCCAGCTCGCTGACCGAGGTGTCGAAGCGCTCGACCAGGGGCACGCCGGCCTTGGCCAGGGCGCTCATGGCCATCAGGGAGGCGCCCTGGGTGATCTTGCGGCCCGAGCCGTCGGACTCTTCCTTGCCGGTGTAGTCGGCGATGCGGCCGACGGCGATGCGCGGGGCGTTGACGTTGTTCTTGCGCGCGTACTCCGCCAGGCAGACCAGGGCCGCCGAGTAGGGCGTCGGGTTGGCCGTCACCGGCGCGTTGCCGGTGGGCTGGGCGTAGAGGCCGCTGGGCCCGGCCACCGGGCTGGCGCAGGCGCTCAGCAGCATCGCGGCGGCCGACGACAGGGCGACGATGCGCGTCGATTTGCGGGCCAGGAAAGCGTTCAGGAACATCTGTGCGTCTCCGTTCAGTGCGTCGACGACGCGCTGACGTTTCCGTTGTTGGTTTGGACCGAATTGACGATGACGGTGTTGTAGTTGCCCTGCGTGATGACCTGCAGGTTGTTGCCGATGGCGTTGGCGGAGCTGGAGGCCCCGACGCCGGAGAAGGTGTCCACCGCGCCGGAGGCGGCGCCCGAGGCGCTGAAGGTGGACTGGTCCTCGCCATGCAGGATCAGGCCGTCGACGATGACCAGATTGCCGTTGGCGTCGCGCATCCCCACGTTGACCGCGTGGTTCTCCTGTCCGGCGACGCGGCCATAGCCCGCATTGAAGGCGGCCGAATTGGTGTTCATGTCCTGGGCCTGGGCCGCATCCGCGGCGACGACGCCCAGCAGGAGGGCCGCCGCGACGGCGGTCTTGGTGATGGTAAGCATACTGACCCCCGAACTGCGGACGGCTGAAGTGGCCCGGCGGCGCCAAGCAACGGGCGCGCGCCGACAGAATTTCCGGTCGATTTACCGTCAAAGGTCTCTTGAATTGGTTAAGGCGGCTGGGGATTCGACCGACGAATGAGCGACAATCCCGAAACACTTCTGAAGCCCGGGCGGCCGCGCGAGCCGTTCATCAATGCGCCGTGGGTGGTCACCCTGCTGGTCGGGACGCTGCTGGCGCTGCACGGGCTGCGCGTGGCGTTCGGCCTGCCGCCCGACCCCTTCGCCTTCACCTCCGACGACCTGGCCGCGCATCGCTGGATCGGCCTCGTCAGCTACCAGTTCACCCACGGCTCCTGGTTGCACGTGCTGATGAACGCGGCGGCGACGCTGGTGTTCGGGGCGCCCCTGGCCCGGCTGATGGGGAGCGGGCCGCGGGGGGCGGCGGCGTTCCTGCTCTTCTTCCTCGTGTGCGGGGTGATCTCGGCCCTGGGCTACGTCCCCTTCGCCGGCGTTCCGGCCTGGTCGCTGGTGGGGTGTTCGGGCGCCGCCTCGGGCCTGTTCGCCGCCACGGTCCGCATCGCCGAGGGGCGCGGGCGGCTGGGACCGCTGTTCGGAGCGACCGTGATCCAGACCACGATCGTCTTTTCCATCGGCAACGCCATCCTGGGCCTTTCCGGCCTGACGCCGGGGGCGGGGGGCGTGCCGGTGGCCTGGCAGGCGCACATCGCCGGCTATCTGGCGGGGCTGATCCTGGTCGGGCCGTTCCTGCGGCTGGCGGGGGTCTCACACCGCGATCACGCATTAGCGCATTGATCGGCGGGGACTTTCGGCCGAACCTCGTTCGACGGGAGCAAGGGAGGACCACGACAATGCTCGTGTCCCAGATACTGAAGGAAAAGGGCGACCTGGTGTTCACCGCCTCGCCCGGCGAGTCCGTATCCGCTGTCGCGGCCTTGCTGCACAGCCGCCGCGTCGGGGCGATGGTGGTGGTGGACGACGACCACAGCGTCGTCGGCATCGTGTCCGAGCGCGACATCGTGCGCATCGTGGCCGAGGAGGGGGCGGGCGGCCTGACCAAGCCGGTCTCCACCTGCATGACCCGCGACGTGGTCTTCGCCGAGCCCAACGAGACGGTGGACTCGCTGATGAGCCGCATGACCGACCGGCGCATCCGCCATTTGCCGGTGTGCAAGAACCAGAGGCTGATGGGCATCGTCTCCATCGGCGACCTGGTGAAGACCAAGATCGCCGAGGCGGTGGCCGAGGCGGACGGGTTGAAGGCCTACATCTCCGCCGGCTGACGGGCGGACGCGCCTATTCCGACTGGCTCTCGTGGAACAGTTCGGCGCCGCGGCCGGCGGCGGCTTCGGCGAGGCTGTAGCCCTCCAGCACCTCGGCGGTGGCGTCGCGGGCGCGCAGCAGGGCCTCGCGCAGGGAACAGGTGGCCAGGTCCGGGCAGTCGTCGCACTTGCGGAACGACAGGCGCGAGACGCAGGGGGCGAGGGCCAGGGGGCCGTCGAGGACCCGGATCACCTCGGCGAAGCTGATGGTCTGGGGATCGCGCGCCAGGCTGTAGCCGCCGAACTTGCCCCGCCGGCTGACGACGATGCGGCGGCGGGCCAGTTCGAGCAGGATGGCTTCCAGGAACTTGCGCGGCGCGTCGGCGCGCACGGCCAGTTCGCCGGCGGTGATCTGACCCTCCGGTTCGCGCGCCAGTTCGACCAGGGCGCGCAAGGCGTAGCGGGCCTTGCTGGACAGCATCTCGTGGGTGTCTCCCTCAACAACCTTTAGCGACGCCGCGACGGCGGATGCAAGGCCGGCGAGATTTGGGGACGGTTCAACCGATCGCCAGGGCGTCCAGATGACGCGCCGTCCAGGCCAGCTCCGCGCGGACCTCGCCGGCCAGCCCCTTGCGCAGGAACGTCGCCCAGGGCTCGCGGCCTTCCCCGCCCCAGACCTCGATGCGGCGCAGTTCGTCGTTCTGGGTGGCGAGGATGCGGGACATCAGGACGGCGCCGTCCACGCCATAGCCCTCGGCGAAGGCGGCGAGCCGCGCGCGGCGGTCCGGCGGCGCGGAAAAGCCGATCTTCTCCAGGGCCGAGTCGGGGCGCAGCGGCGCGATGCGGCTGGCGGCGAAGGCGGCGTCCTCCAGCGGATCGCCGGGGCGGGCCAGCTCGAAGTCGATGACCCCGGCCGGCCGCTCGCCGTCCCAGATGAGGTTGTAGGGTCCGAAATCGCCGTGCAGCACGAGCTGGCCGGGCGCCAGATCCTGCGGGCCGTGACGCCAGACGGCGGGGGAGGGGGGCGCAAAGCCGGCCACCGCCCGATGATAGCCGGCGAGCAGCTCGCCGACCTGGCGGGCGCCCGACTCGGTCTTCAGCGCCTGGGGCCAGGGCCAAAGCCCCGCCCGTCCGGGCAGGAAGGACAGGATCTCGCGGCCCCGGCCGTCGAGCCCGAGCGGACGGGGGGCCGGAAAGCCCTGTTGGTGAAGATGCCGCAGGAGGGCGTGAATCGTCGGCGTCCAGGCGCCGGCGGGGCGGCGGACGGTGTCGCCGACTCGCCAGACGCGGCCATCCTCGAGCCCGCCGTAGAGGGGACTGCCCAAGGGATCGTCGGCGTTTTGGACATCGTCCGTCATCGGCCCGCCATCAGGTTCGCGCCCGCGGGCTATAGAGTGCTTCAGACCGGCGGCGCCGAAAAAGCGAACACCGCTCGTCGAAAAAGTCGCAAGATTCCGACAGACGAGGCTTGCGCCCACCCGGGGGCGTCGATAGATAGCGCCCCTCGCTCGGGGCGACGCCCTGAAGCACGCGGAACGAAGGCCTCCGGGCCGGTAGTTTTCAAGGGCTTCGGACGTCAATTCGGGCACGGGGGCGGACCCCCGAAGCATTCGGAACCAAGGCCATTTGGCTCTTGCAATTTTGAAAAGCTTCGACTAGGTTCCGCACCTTCAATCGACTCGGTTCGAACTTTTGGGGCACGCCCCGGCGGCCTCGAACTGTTCTGCGTGCCTGATTTTGAGCCTCTCGGGGCTTTCGAAAAAAGGTTCCCAGGGCCGGTTGACAGAGAAAAACGGGGCGACTAGATACGCCGCTCCTCGCCGCCACCGGGCGCTAAACGGTGGGGCCGGCAAGCCGGTCGGGTCTTTGACATCGTTGATTTGGAAAGAGAAACGCAGGCGGCGGCGTCCTGGCGATGATCTACGGAACTTCGGTTCGACGATCATCTCGACGCTGACAAACGCGGTCTCTTGAAGACAATACCATGTCGTCTATCGCGGCCTTCGGGCAGCGGTGGATGGATGGGAACTCGTCAATAGACTACGCAACGAACGCCCGTCGATTTCGGTCGACGGTTTCGGTCAGAACGTCAACTCAACTTGAGAGTTTGATCCTGGCTCAGAGCGAACGCTGGCGGCAGGCCTAATACATGCAAGTCGAACGGATCCTTCGGGATTAGTGGCGGACGGGTGAGTAACACGTGGGAACGTGCCCTTTGGTTCGGAACAACTCAGGGAAACTTGAGCTAATACCGGATGAGCCCTTCGGGGGAAAGATTTATCGCCATTGGAGCGGCCCGCGTCTGATTAGCTAGTTGGTGAGGTAAAGGCTCACCAAGGCGACGATCAGTAGCTGGTCTGAGAGGATGATCAGCCACACTGGGACTGAGACACGGCCCAGACTCCTACGGGAGGCAGCAGTAGGGAATCTTGCGCAATGGGCGAAAGCCTGACGCAGCCATGCCGCGTGAATGATGAAGGTCTTAGGATTGTAAAATTCTTTCAGCGGGGACGATAATGACGGTACCCGCAGAAGAAGCCCCGGCTAACTTCGTGCCAGCAGCCGCGGTAATACGAAGGGGGCTAGCGTTGCTCGGAATTACTGGGCGTAAAGGGCGCGTAGGCGGACAGTTTAGTCAGAAGTCAAAGCCCAGGGCTCAACCTTGGAATCGCTTTTGATACTGGCTGTCTTGAGTACGGGAGAGGTGTGTGGAACTCCGAGTGTAGAGGTGAAATTCGTAGATATTCGGAAGAACACCAGTGGCGAAGGCGACACACTGGCCCGTTACTGACGCTGAGGCGCGAAAGCGTGGGGAGCAAACAGGATTAGATACCCTGGTAGTCCACGCTGTAAACGATGAGTGCTAGTTGTCGGCATGCATGCATGTC
>Ga0265327_10001325_pt1 | contig 32223 bp, 24 predicted proteins | sample 41621metaG_FD_202089 | JGI IMG/M metagenome (GOLD analysis project Ga0265327, IMG submission 202089) | Rhizosphere microbial communities from Carex aquatilis grown in University of Washington, Seatle, WA, United States - 4-16-21 metaG | ecosystem: Host-associated > Plants > Roots > Rhizosphere...
GTGCCGACCGCCGCCGATTTTTCCACGGCCGCCGTGGCCACCAGGCGCTGCGGAAAGCCGCTGCGCAGGGCCGCGACCAGTCCGCCGCGCCGCTCGATGTCCTGAAAAAGCGCCCAGGCGCCGCGCGCGAGCCGATCGGTGAGCGCCTCGACGTACCAGGCCCCCCCGGCCGGGTCCGCCGTCTTGGTGAAGCTGAATTCCTCGGCAAGGATCGTATGGAGGTTGCGTGCGATTCGCTGGGAAAAATCATCGGTCTGACCTGCGACCTCGTCGAATGGCGCGATGTGCAGGCTGTCGCAGCCTCCCAGCACCGCGGAGAGCGCCTCGGTGGTCGCGCGCAACTGGTTCACGTGCGGGTCGAGGCAGGTTTGGTTCCAGCGGCAGGTGCTGGCGTGAACCGAGGCGCCGGCGCCGACCGTTTCCTCGGCCCCGAATGCCACGAGCACCCGCGTCCAGAGCGGACGCCAGGCGCGGAACTTGGCCAGCTCCGTGAAGAAGACGGGACCGGCGGAAAAGCGAAAACAGAAGCGGGGTCCCGCAACTGCGGCGGGCACGCCCCGGTGTCCGAGCGCCCGGAGATACTCGGCCGCCCCGGCGAGCGCGAGGGCGAGTTCCTGCACGGCGGTGCCGCCGGCATCCGCCCAAATTGAGGCTTCGACCGCGATTGTCCGCAGTTTCGGCGCCCGGCGGCCGGCCCAGGTGGTCCAGGCGGCGAGGGAGTCGAAGCCCGAGGGCAGCCCGGGCGCCAGGACACCGGTCTTCGCCCAGTGGCTCAGCGGGTCGGCCGTGATGCTGCCCGTGAGTTCGACGGGGGCGAGGCCGCGCCGGCGGGTAAACTCAAGATAGGCTGTCGCGAGGGGCAGGGCATCGGACCCGGCCCGCAGGTGCACCGGCACCGCATGGAGATCGACCCCGGCCAGGGCCGCCGCCAGGGATTCCGGCGTCGTGGGAAGGCCGGCGTTGGCCGCATCCGGGCCGTCCAGCGCGAGCACGACGCTGTTCTGCCCGTGCCCGAGAGCGGAAAGCAGCGCCGCATTGAAATCCGCGGCCGACGCGGCGGGAATGTCCTGCGCAACTTCCCACGGACGGTCCAGGTAGCCCTGCGCACGGACACCGCGGAGAAACGGCGCCTCGCCGGGCAGCCGGGTGACGTCCCGCAAGCCCGTGAGATCGGCCCGCGTGTAAAGCGGCTGCAGCGGCACGCCCTCGAAGGTGCGGGTCACGAGTTTCTTCTCGAACGCAGCGCCCTTCAGCTCGGCGTCGACGATCTGACGCCAATGCGCGAGGTGCTCACGCAGTGTATCAGCGGGTGGGAAAGTGACTTCGGTCGCGATTGGCATCGGTCGGGAGGTTGCGCATTTCTTGCGCTGTCAGCTTACCGTTCCCTTGGACCCGTCGCTCCGCAGATATTGTTAAGAAATGGGCGAGATTCGGCAATGGATGCGGGGCGAACGGGGGTCTGCCGTGCAATCATTGGTGCACGCGGCTTTTCGGCTTCGTCTCGAAAAAATTTTCCCATGATCACCCGCATCGACCATCTCGGCATCGCCGTCCGTTCACTGGACGAGACGATTCCGTATTACGAAAGGGCGCTCGGCCTGAAGTGCGAGCACCGCGAGGAAGTCCCGTCCCAGAAGGTCCGCACGGCTTTTTTCAGCGTCGGCGAGGTGCACCTCGAATTGCTCGAGCCGACGAGCCCCGACAGCCCGGTTGCCAAGTTCCTCGAAAGGAACGGTGAAGGCGTGCACCACGTGGCGTTTGCGTCGAATGACATCGACGCGCAGCTCGGTCAGGCCGCGGCCGCGGGCTGTCGCCTGATCCACGAGCGGCCCTTCGAGGGCGCGGCCGGGAAACTGGTCGCGTTTCTCCACCCGAAGTCGACCCACGGTGTCCTTACCGAATTTTGCGCGCCCGCAGTCAACCGGGCGGCGCCCGCGACCGCTTCCGTCCATGCCCATTGATCCCCTCCTGCTCGCCGAACTGCACCAGCGCCGGGCCGACGCGGCCGCCGGCGGCGGACCGGACAAGATGGCGGAGCGGAAGGCCAGGGGCCTGCTCACCGCGCGCGAGCGCATCGACCTGCTCTTCCAGCCGGGCACCTTCCTCGAGTCCGGCTTGCACGCCCAGCACGACTGCCACGATTTCGGGATGGAAAAGAAATCGCTGCCCGGCGACGGCGTCATCACCGGGGTCGGGCGCGTGGACGGCCGGCCCGTGGCCGCCTTCAGCCACGACTTCATGGTCGGCGGCGGTGCGCTCGGACGGATCCAGTCCAAAAAGGTCTGCGACCTCCTCGACTACGCCATGCGCGCCGGCATGCCGGTGGTGGGCATCAACGACTCGGGTGGCGCGCGCATCCAGGAGGGGGACGAGGCCCTCTCGGGGTACGGACAGATCTTCTTTCGCAACGTGCTGCTTTCCGGCGTCGTGCCGCAGATCTCGATCATCGCCGGCCCCTGTGCCGGCGGCGCGGCCTATTCGCCCGCACTGACGGACTTCATCATCATGACGAAGACAAACTCGCAGATGTTCATCTGCGGGCCCGACGTGATCAAGGCTGCCACCGGGCAGATCACGACGATGGACGAGATCGGCAGCGCCACGGCGCATGCCACCATCTCGGGCAACATCCATTTCGTGGCCGACGACGACCAGCATGCGTTCGAGATCGCCCGCAAGCTGCTCAGCTTCCTCCCCTCGAACAACATCATGGATCCGCCGCACCGGCCGACGGCCGCGGTATCCATGGAACTGGACCTGCGGATGAATGAGGTCGTGCCCTTCGATCCGAAGGCGCCGTTCGATGTCCTCGACGTCATCCGCCTGCTGGTGGACGAGGGCGATTTTCTCGACGTGCAACGCGATTTCGCCCGGAACATCGTCGTCGGCTTCGCGCGCATCGGGGGAATCGTGGTGGGGATCGTGGCCAACCAACCCGCGGTGAAGGCCGGCACGCTCGATATCGATTCTTCTGACAAGGGCGCGCGATTCATCCGGCTCTGCAACATCTTCAATGTGCCGATCGTGACGCTCGTGGACGTCCCCGGATTCATGCCGGGCGTCGCCCAGGAACGGGGCGGCATCATCCGGCACGGAGCGAAGATGCTCTTTGCCTACGCCGCGGCCACCGTGCCGAAGATCACGGTCATCATGCGGAAATCATACGGCGGAGCCTACCTGGCGATGTGTAGCAGCGACATGGGTGCCGACGTTGTCTATGCATGGCCCTGCTCGGAAATCGCGGTGATGGGGGCGGAAGGCGCGGTCCGGGTTCTCTACAAGAAGGAGATTGCGGCCGCGGCCGACCCCGTGGCCCGGGCCGCGGAGCTGGCCGCCGAATATCGTCAAAAATTCTCATCGCCCTACGAGGCGGCTGCGAAGGCAATGATCAACGATGTCATCGAACCGGCGCAGACGCGCGCGGCCGTCGCCATGGCCGTGCGCAACACGCTGTCGAAGCGCGAAACCCGTCCGCCGAAGAAGCACGGGAACATACCGCTGTGAACGACGCCGTGGCAAATCCGGTTGGCGAGCCGCTGCCGTCGTTCACGGGCAACCGCGGGCTGGACGTCCTGGTGATCTTCGCGGGGCTGGTCCTGTTCGCGTTCGTCATGGAGGTCCGGCGTCGTCGACGGGAGGCGAGGGCGGCGGCCCGGGCCAAGGCAACCGGCGGCTCGACGGTTGAGGCGGCGGCCGCCGGCGGCCTGTCGCCGGAATTGGTCGCGGTCATCTCTGCGGCCGTGTCAGCGCTGCTCAGTCCGGAGGAGCATATCACCGCGATCCAGGAGACGCCCGAGGGCGCCGCTCCCGGGATCGCCCTCCAGCAGTGGTCGCTCGAGGGGCGGCGCCAGGTGTTTTCCTCCCATCAATTTCGCGGAGGTAAACGCTAGGCGGCCAGCCGCGATTCCGCACCCATTTCCATGAAAAGATTCCGCGTTACGGTCGAAGGCAAGACTTACGAGGTCCTCGTCGAGGCAGTTGACGAGGCCGAGGGAGGAGCCACCCCGGCGACGGTCGCCCGCCCGCGCCCGGCGGTGTCCCCGGGGCCGGGTGAAGCACAGCCGGCCGAGTCGGTCAAGGCGGCCGCCGAGCTGGACCGTCCCGCCGTGGCCGGAGCCGTGCCGAGCCCGCTGTCCGGCAAGGTGGTCGCGGTGGCCGTGACGGTGGGTTCGGCGGTCACGGTCGGGACGGAAATCGCCACGATCGAGGCGATGAAAATGAACACCCATATCTTTGCGCCGACCGCCGGTCGCGTTGCCGCAATCTTCGTCAAGCCCGGTGACGGCGTCGAGGAGGGCACGGCCCTCCTGCAGATCGAGTGATATCGCCATGATCAAAATACCCGACACCGTGGGAGGCGCGCTCATCATCAGCGCCGTCGATTTCATCCTGAGCTTTTTCATCATCGCCGGCATCGGGGGAATCCTCGCGTTGCTCCCCTACGCCAATCGCCTCTGGCGGGTTGATGAGGAGAAACTGCGCAAGGGGGGCCACTGAACGACGTCCCGCCGGCGGGCTCCCCGGGGGCCGCCGTGATCGGACCAAGCCACCATGTTCGACCAATTCGTCTCCCTTTTCACCGCCCTGGCGCGCCAGACCGGCATCTCCCACGTCTGGTGGGGCAACCTCCTGATGATCGCGGTCGGCGTCGTGATGGTCTTTCTGGCCATCGTGAAACGCTACGAGCCGTTCCTGCTGCTCGGCATCGGATTCACCTGCATTGTGGTGAACGTGCCCGGCTCCGACCTCGTCCTGCCGGGCGGCCTGTTTCACTACGCCTACCAGGGGGTGGCACTGCTGATCGTCCCGCCGCTGATCTTCCTCGGAGTGGGTGCGATGACGGATTTCGGCCCGATGATCGCGAGCCCGAAACTGGTGCTGCTGGGCGCCGGCGCCCACCTGGGAATCTTCGTCGCCCTGATCCTGGCCAAAGTGATCGGGTTCACCATTGCTGAATCCGGCGCGATCGGGATCATCGGCGGAGCCGACGGACCGATGGCGATCTTCGTGACCATGCGGCTCGCGCCGCATCTTCTGCCCCAGATCTCGGTGGCGGCCTACTCGTACATGGCGCTGATGCCGTTGATTCAGCCGCCGGTGATGCGCCTGCTCACCTCCAAGGCGGAACGTTCGATGACCATGGCGAAGGTGCGGACCGTGAGCCGTCTCGAGCGAATTCTTTTCCCCCTCGTGATTGCGGCGCTCGTCAACCTGCTTTTCCCGCCGGTGGCTCCGCTCGTGACCATGCTGATGCTCGGCAACCTCCTGCGCGAGGCGCTGGTGGTCGGCCGCCTCGTCGAGACGGCCGGGACCACCATCATGGGCATCATGACACTCCTGCTGACGACCGCCATCGGCTCGACGATGCGGGCCGAGACCTTTCTGAGCATTCAGACGCTGGAGATCGTCTCGCTTGGCTTGATCGCGTTTGTGTTTGGAACGGCGTCCGGCGTCGTCACGGCCAAGGTCATGAACCTGTTCCTGAAGGAGAAGATCAACCCCCTCATTGGTTCGGCCGGCATCGCGTCCGTGCCGATTGCGGCGCGCGTTTCGCATATCGTGGCGAACCAGGAGAATCCCCGGAATTACCTGATCTATCACGCGATGGGCCCCAATCTCGCGGGCGTGTTTGGCACGGCCATTTCCGGCGGCATCCTTCTGGCGCTGCTGGGCGTGCATTGAGGCGGCGCCAGTGCCCGAACATGTCACGTAATAAGTGACATGTTCCCTCGGCGTGGAAACCCAGGCGGAGGCACCGGTCGGCCGGCCTTTGCCCAGCCTATGGCAAGGGGCGCGCAGACAAGACCGCGCCGGCCGCTTACCATGGACCGCCTGCCATGAACCCTGTCGGGACATCTCTCTCGGCCAGCAAATCGACCCGGGCGGACCGCTGGACGGTCCACACCGTCGGCGAAATCGGGTCGACCAATTCCGCCGCGGCCCAGCTTCCGGCGTGGAGCGCCCTCCGGGCGACGACCCAGACCGCCGGTCGCGGGCGGACCGGACGGCCGTGGATATCCGACCAGGGCGGCCTGTGGCTTTCCGCGGTGCTACCGTGTCCCGGGGAGAGGCAGCAGTGGTCAATTCTTCCCCTGGCTGCCGGCTGGGCGGTCGTCGCGACGCTCCGGGAAATCGGCGTGCCGCGCCTGCATCTGCGTTGGCCGAATGACGTCATGGCGGGGCGGGGCAAGCTCGCCGGCTTGCTCGTCGAGCGTTACAGGCCCGACACGGCGGTGCTCGGGATCGGCCTGAACGTCTGCAATCATCCGGAGCTGGCCGACCCGGTCCTGGCGGGCATCACCGCCCGACTGGCCGATCTCGTGCCGGGTGACCATCCCCTGGACGACCTCACCGACCTTATTTTGGGCTCAATCGAACGGGCCCACGGGCACATTCAGAGTGGCAATTTCTCCGTCATTGCCGATGAACTCAATGCCCGTTGGGCCCGGCCGCTTCCGGTTGCGGTGACGCTCAGGGGCGAGGTCTCGGCGTTCACGGACCGCTTTCTCGGCGTCGATTCGTTAGGCCGGATCCGATTGGCCAGGGGCATGGGCGGCCGCAAAGTCTACGAGGCGACCGAGATTGCGCTGCTCCGGGAGCTCGCAGATCGCGTCTGACGGGCCGGGTGGGCCGGTCAGGCCGCACCACCGAATGTAACGTAATCGTCGAGGTCGAGGCGATCGAACAGGGTGCGGACGTCCTCGCGCTTCGGGCAGTGCCGGGCGATTTCCTCGGAAAACGTCGCGTGGCGCTTGGCGTCACCGGGCGCCAGGTCTTGCAGCCAACCCGACCAGGCGGCGATCTCCCACTGCGGTCGCGCCGGCTGGCTGTGCGCGGTGATCCACTCGAGCATCTCGCTGTCGCTCTTGCCGCTGCGAACGGCCTCGAGAAAATCGCCGGCCCCGATGCCCAGGAACGTGAGCAAGCGCTGGTCGAGCGGATTGTTCCATTTGTACTCGCCGCATTGGCCGGCGAGGTGGGCGCGAGCCTTGTCGAGGATCCGGGGAAGGACGACATAGCCGCCCAGGCGGACGCGCGGACTGCGCGGAGGATGCTGGCTGAGATCGGGGGATTTGAAGGAAACCATGGGACCAACGTAGCTTCGTGGCCGGCGTAGGCAATCCTGAGCCGAGCCTTTTTAGTTCACCATCGGCAAACACTGACAAACACAGATGACGATTCGCGCCAGACGGCGCAGCTCGATCCATCGGGCGGCGCAATCGGCAGTCGGCATCTCCACTGGCTTTTCGCCGGTCGGGGGACTTGTGTCCATGGGTGTCGGGGATCGGTCCTTCGGTGCGCCGGTGCGCCCGCTGTCTTTTGCGGCCCGTTGGGGCACCGGACCCTGCCGCGTTCCCAAAGGCACCAGTCGGCCCTGTCGGCTAGGAAATTTCCGGATCGCTCGGGAGGTTCACAACTGGTCGACGCCGGCGGCGTCGTCAGCGGAGCCGGCCGAGGCCTGAAAGAAACCCTCGTTATCGAGCACCCGCATGACCTGGTCGATGATCGCCTTCTTGTCGGCCGGCGGGAGCATGGCGTGGTGGATCGTCAGCAGCTCGGCGATCCCCGCCTTGGCCTCATCGCGGCGGCTCACTCCGGCCAGAAAGTCATCCGCCTGGTCGCAGATCTCGTTGACGATGGACTTGAGGTCCATGCGGGCAGATTAAGGCCCGAAATCGTCCCAACGCAAAGCGAGACCGGTGCGCCCGTCGCTTTATCGGTTTTCTTATAACTGCAGCGCGGAGGACAATTTGGTGGCATCGCGGCCGCCACCCATCGCGAAATCGGGTTTGCCGCCGCCCTTGCCGCCGAGGGCCTGCGACAGCGCGGCCACGAGCTTGCCGGCCTGCACCCCGGCCTTGATCGCCGCGGGCGAACAGAACGCGACCACGCTCACCTTGTCGCCGAAGTCCGCGCCGAGCTGCACGACGCCTTCGCTGAGTTTCTGGAGAACCTGGCTGCCGAGGGAACGCAGCGCGTCCGGGTTTTCGACCTTAACGACCGTGGAAACCCATTTGAGGCCGTCACGGGTGACAGCCGCCGCGGCCAGCTCGTCGGACAAGCCGGCGGAGGCCTTGGCCTCGAAGGCCTTCAGTTTCTTCTCGAGCTCCTTCTGGTGGGCGAGCACGGACTCGAGCTTCTTGGCCACGTCAGCCGTACCGGCGGAGAGGTGCGTACTGACGCTGGCCAGCGCAGCCTCCTTGGCGGCGATGTGATCGAAGGCCGCCTGCCCGCAGACCGCCTCGATGCGGCGGGTGCCGGCGGCGATGGCCATTTCAGCGACGATCTTGATCACGCCGATCTCGCCGGTGGTGGTCACGTGCGTGCCGCCGCAAAGTTCCCGCGAGAAGCCGCCGATGTCGACCACCCGGACCCGTTTGCCGTATTTGTCACCAAAAAAGGCCAGGACGTCGTCGGGCTTCTTGTCGTAATCGATCTCGTAGGTTTCGACCTTGGTGTTATCGATGACCTTTTCGTTGACGAGCTGCTCGCACTCCCGGACCTGGGCGGCGGTGAGGGCCTCAAAGTGGGTGAAGTCGAAGCGCATCCGGTCGGGCGTCTTGTGCGTGCCGAACTGCCGCACGTGCGTGCCGAGCATCTTGCGCAACGCCCAATGGATGAGGTGGGCCGAGGAGTGGTGGCGGGAAATCGCGCGGCGGCGCCCGTAATCCACGGCGAGGACCGCCGGGGAGGATCTATGATTTGAGATTTGAGATTTGAGAGCGTCGTCGCCGCCGACCTTGTGCAGGTAACGGCCGGATTTGTCCTTGATGCAATCGACGATGTCGACCTTCTGGCTGTTGATGAGGGCATGGCCGGTGTCGCCGACCTGGCCGCCCATTTCGGCGTAAAAGGGGGTCTGGTCGAAGACGAGAAACGTGTCCTTTTCGGTCTTCACCACGTCGATGAGCACGGCGTGGGTCGCATGGGTGCTGTCGATGCCATAGCCGACAAACTTCGTCGCTTCGGCCTTGGCGTCGCCCTCGGTGGCGCCGACGATGACGTCCTTCTTCTGCGCCGCCCGGCCGCGGTTGCGTTGTTTTTCCATCTCGATCTCGAAGCCGTCAACGTCGACCGTCAGACCGCGTTCCGCGGCGAGAAGTTGGGTCATATCGAGCGGGAACCCGTAGGTGTCGTAGAGAGTAAAAGCAAGGTCGCCCATGAAAACACCCGGCTTGACGGGACGGGCTTTGCCCTCGATTCGGACATGCTCGGTGCGGGTTTCGCCGGTTGCGGTATCGCGCGAGACGGATTTCTTGTCGCTGACGGTTTGAATCACCGACCCGGGCCCCGCCGAAGTTGTGATCTCGGCAAATTCGGTGAATTTCTGGAGGCCGTTGTCCAGCGTCTTTCCGAACGACTCCTCCTCGGCGCGGATGGCGCGTTCGATCATCACGCGCTGGGTCTTCAGCTCGGGGAAGACGTCGCCCAGCGAGCGCACGACGGGGTCGACGAGCGAGGTGAAGTCGCCGATTTTCAGGCCGAGCGATTTGCGGCCGTACATGATTCCGCGGCGAAGGATGCGGCGAATGACGTAGTTGCGGCCGTCGTTGCCGGGCAAAATTCCGTCGGCGATGGCGCACGAGACGCAGCGCGCATGGTCGGCGAGCACCCGGAACGCGATGTCGACCTGTTCCTGGTCGCTGAGGTGGTCGCGCTTCGTGGGGACGGTCTTCTGGTACGTCTTGCCGGAGAGCGCCGCGAGCTTCTCGAAGGTCGGGGCGAAGACGTCCGCATTGTAGTTCGACGGCTCGGCGGTGAAATCCGTGAAGCCGTTCGTCGTCGCGTGGATGCCGGCCACGCGCTCGAAGCCCATGCCGGTGTCGACGTGCTTGGCGGCGAGGGGAGCGAACGTGCCGTCGGCGTTGGCGTTGAACTGGATGAAGACGTGGTTCCAGATTTCGATGCACCGCGAATCCGAGGCGTTGACGCGTTTGCGCCCCTCGGTTTCGTCGTCGGACGGCAGCAGGTTGAAATGAATCTCCGAGCACGGGCCGCACGGGCCCGTGTCGCCCATCATCCAGAAATTGTCCTTCTTGTTGCCGTTGACGATGTGCACGGCCGGGTCGAGGCCGGCGGCCCTGAACAGGCCGGCCCAGATGTCGTGGGCCTCCTGGTCGAACTCAGACGGGTCGCCCTTGGTCTTGTCGGGCGAATAGACCGTGGCGAACAGGCGCTTGGGCGGGATGCCCCAGACCTTGGTCAGCAGTTCCCAGCCCCAGGTGAGCGACTCCTTCTTGAAGTAATCGCCGAACGACCAGTTCCCCAGCATCTCGAAAAGCGTGTGGTGGTAGGTGTCGAAGCCGACGTCCTCGAGGTCGTTGTGCTTGCCGCCGGCGCGGATGCATTTCTGGGTGTCGGCCACCCGCTTCCACGGCGCGGCCTGGTCGCCGAGGAAATAGGGCACGAACTGGTTCATGCCGGCGTTGGTGAACAGCAGGTTGGGCGCCGTCGGCATGAGCGAGGACGACGGAACGATGGCATGCTGCTTCGATTTGAAGAAATCGAGGAACGACTGGCGGATGTCGGCGGAGGTCATTGCGGATGAGCCGGAAGGTGGACCCGGGATTCGGGAAGGGTCAGTAAAAATCGCGTTTTGGGGCAGGGAAAGGATATTTTGCTCCGGCCCAGCTATTTCACAGTCCCGCCCCTTGACTGCACCAAAATATTCGACTGCGCGCGTCGCCGCCGCCTGGCATCGCTTAGGCCCGGCAAAACCGGCCCGACCGGACGACTCATCCGCCCGTTGGAGGGGCTTCGACGCCGCAGTGCGCGGACGTCGGGTGCCCGCGGTGATCCCTTGCGTATTCGCCAATCGCGAATACACTGCGCCTGAGACCGCATTCGAAGCGCCGCACCGGGAAATCTCTAGATACGGGCCAATAGACACCTGGCGTAGGCAACTGGCGTGTGGTTGAGCCGCCGCATGCCCGTATGAATCCTGAGACCTCCCGCCCGCAGTTGTGGACCCGCCTGAATGCTCGCATTCAGGAGCTTACCGTTGAGTTGGCGGCTGCTCGCGCGGCGCTGGAAAGCCGCGAGGTGAGGTTGGCGGGCCTGGTCAATTCGGCCATGGATGCCATCATCAGCGTCGACGCCGAACACAATGTCGAGCTGTTCAACCCGGCGGCCGAGAAGATGTTCGGCTGCCCCGCCTCGAGGGCGTTGGGCCAGTCCCTTGACCGGTTCATCCACCAAGGGCTCCAGTCTCGCCATCCAGAGGCAGACGAGAACTTCAACCAGGTGGACGTCACGGCGCGGTCGGCTACTGCGCTGGGCGAACTGACCGGTGTGCGCGGCGACGGCACGGAATTCCCGGTGGAAGCCTCGATTTCCAGTTTCCAATCGTCGGGAAGGACCAGCTCGACGGCCATTCTTCGCGACGTGACCGAACGCCGGCAGGTGGAGGAGGATCTGCGAAGAACGAGCGAAAACATGGTCCACCTGCTGAGCCATTCGCCCGCGGTGATTTACCGCTTGAAGGCGGATGGGGATAAATTCGTCCCCACCTTCGTGAGCGGAAACATCATGCCCTGGTTGGGATTCACCGCGGAAGAGGCCACCCGGGCCAATTGGTGGCTGGAAAGCCTGCATCCCGAGGAATGCGACGCCGTGCGGACCACCGTGACACGCGAGCGGAATCTCGCGGGCTACAGCCTCGAATACCGGCTCCGGCACAAGGATGGCACGTACCGCTGGGTCAAGGATGACAACCGGGTCCTGCGGGACGCGACCGGCGCGATCAAGGACGTGTTGGGTGCCTGGACGGACATTTCGCCCCAAAAGGAGGCGGAGGCGCTTTTAATTGCGCGCATCGCGGCCCACGAGCGACTGGCCAAGGTCGCCGCCACACTGCCCGGCGTGATCTACACGTTCCGCCTCCGCCCCGACGGCTCCAACTGTTTTCCGTATGCCAGCCCGCAGGTGGCTGAATATTTCGGCGTCGAGGCCGCTGTCATCGCCGTCGACGGCACGAGTGTCTTTGCAGCCATGCATCCTGACGACGTCGGTCGGGTTTGGGCCGGCATTGCCGCGTCGGCTCGCACGCTGGCGCCCTGGCGGGACGAATTCCGCCTCCGGCACCCGCAAAAGGGGGAATGCTGGATCGCCGCCAACTCCATCGCCCAGCGCGAGGCCGATGGCGGCACCCTCTGGCACGGATTCACGATGGACGTCACGGAGCGGAGGCGGTCGGAGGAGGCCCTGCACGTTAGTGAAAACCGCTTCCGGTCACTGTTTGAAAACATGATCGATGGATACGCCTATTGCCGGATGCTGCATGCCAACGGCATCCCGGACGATTTCGTCTACCTCGAAGTCAACTCCGCATTCGAAAGACTCACCGGGTTGAAGGGCGTGACGGGCAGGAAGGTAAGCGAGGTTATTCCCGGAATCCGGCAGACGAATCCGGAATTGCTGAAATGCTACGGGCGGGTGGCCTCGACCGGCCGGCCGGAGCGATTCGAAGTCAAAATGATCGGGATCTGGCTCGCCGTGGCGGTGTACAGCCCGGCCAAGGAGTGCTTCGTGGCGGTCTTTGAGGACATTACCAAGCGGAAAGAGGCCGAGGTGGCCCTCGAGTCGGAACGCACGTTGCTGCGGACCCTGTTCAATCTCCTGCCGGTCGACATCTACATCAAGGATACTGAGAGCCGGTTCATCGCGGGGAACAGCGCGGTGGCCCGGCGAATGGGGGTGGCGTCAACCGCGGAGCTGGTCGGAAAATCTGACGCCGACTTCCTGGCGGCCTCGGAGGCGGCGATGCTGCGAGCCGAGGAGCTTGCGGTGCTCGGAGGCGCGGCGATGGTCGACAAGGAAAATTCGACTCCGGGACCGGACGGCAAAACCCACTACTCAATAACTTCGAAGCTGCCGCTCAAGGATGCCGCGGGAAAGATCGTCGGGCTCGTGGGCACGGGGCGGGACGTCACGGAGCGCCGGCGGGCGGAGGAGGAACTTCGCCTGTTTCGGGCCTTGGTGGACCAGTCAACCGATTCCTTTGAGGTAATCGATCCGGAAACCGGCTGCTTTCTCGACATTAACGAGTGCGGATGCGTCGAACTTGGCTACGCCCGGGGTGAGTTCCTGGGCCTGACGATATTCGACGTTGATCCGTCGATGAGTCGCGCGGACTGGCCGGCGCATGTCGCAGGCGTCAGATCCGTGGGCGCAACCAGCGGCGAGGGAAGCCACCGGCGCAAGGACGGCACCACGTTCCCGGTCGAGTTCAACGTCAGGTGGGTTCACCTTGACCGGGATTATCTGGTTTCGATCGTGCGCGACATCTCCGGGCGGAAGCAGCTCGAGGAGCAGTTCATGCGCATGCAGAGGCTCGAGACGATCGGGACGCTGGCCAGTGGCATCGCGCACGACCTGAACAACATCCTCGCGCCGATGCTGATGGCCGCGGGCCTCCTCAAGGGGAAGCTAACCGACCAGCGCGATCTCGACATTCTCAGCATGGTCGAGCGCAGCGCGCAGCGCGGCGCCAGCATCATTGGTCAACTGTTGACCTTCAGCCGCGGCGTGGAGGGCGCGCGCGTCAGCGTGCAGACGAAGCACCTGCTCCGCGAAATGATCAACATCATGCGCGAGACTTTTCCGCGAAACATCGAGATCGAGCAGAATCTGCCCGGCGAACTCTGGACCGTCGTCGCCGACGCCACGCAACTGCACCAGGTTCTGATGAACCTATGCGTAAATGCCCGGGACGCCATGCCCGAGGGCGGTACGCTGAGCCTCGAGGCCAAGGATTGCCTGTGCAGCGAGGGGGAGGCGAAGAAACTGGGCCTGGCCAAGGGCGGCCCCTATTTGCAGCTCTCCGTGCGCGACACCGGGCACGGCATTCCCGCCGCGATTCTCGGCCGGATCTTTGATCCGTTTTTCACCACGAAGGAAAATGGGAAGGGAACTGGACTCGGACTCTCCACCGTATTGGGAATTGCAAAAAGCCACGGGGGCGTGGTGACCGTGGAAAGCCAGGTGGGTGTCGGCACGGTCTTCAACGTCTACCTGCCGGCCACCGGGGAGACGTTGGACGCGCCGCGCGAGGAATCGATGGCACCGATGCCGATGGGCCAGGGCGAGCTGGTTCTCGTGGTCGACGATGAGCCGGCCATCCTTGAGACAACCAGTCAAGTTCTTCGCGCGCACGGTTACCGCGTGATCACGGCGAAAAATGGAGAGGAAGCCATCCGGCTGTTCGTCCAGAATGCTGGCGCCGTGCACCTGATTCTCACGGATGTCATGATGCCGGGAATTGGCGCGCAGGAACTGGTGAGCTCACTGCGGGTCCTCGAACCGAAGATAAAGATCATCGCCTGCACGGGCCTGGGCGAGGATGACAAGCGGGGCGAACTGGCCGCGATGGGCGTGACCCAGATGCTGACAAAGCCCTGTCCGTCGGCGCTGCTGGTGAAGGCGGTTTTCGAGGCGTTTGCGGTGACGAAGTGAATCGATCGAGGCCGGCTGGCGGATGCAGACCGAATCCCGGGGGAGACCGCCCCTCGCTTCGGCCGGAACGCCGACGTTTCTGGGTGCCCCTGCCTTTGACGTTGCGCGGGTGCCGTCAGGTGCCCGAATCTAGGGGCGTGAAGATGTACGCCCTGCCTTCCGGACCGATCCAGACGATCGGCTATCTGCTGACCGAACCGGCCCTGGGCGAGGCGGTGCTCGTGGACGCGCCGCAGGGCATCTGGGAGAAGATCCAGCCGCTGCTGGCCCGCGACCGCTGCGCCCTGAAGGAATTGTGGCTGACCCACGGCCACTGGGATCACACCCAGGATGCGGCCAGGCTGAAGCGCGAGACCGGTGCGGTGGTGCGGGCGCATCGGGCCGACCAGGCCCTGATCGAGACGCCGGACATCATGGAAGACTTCATGGGCGAAAAGCTCGGGCTCGAGCCGGTAAAGATCGACGAGTTTGTCGGCCAGGGCCAGGTGCTGACCGCCCTCGGCCGGAAGTTCGAAGTGCGGCATGTGCCCGGACATTGTCCGGGGAATGTGCTTTTCTATTCCGCGGATTCCGGGACGGCGCTGGTCGGGGACGCGCTCTTCAACGGGGGGGTCGGGCGGTGGGACCTGCCTGGCGGCGACTTTGAAATGCTGGAACAGTCGATCCGCACCCAGATTTATTCGCTTCCCGACGACACGGTGGTGCTGCCCGGGCACGGGCCGGCGACGACGGTCGGCGACGAAAAGACCGGCAACCCGTATGTGTCCGCACTGACGGCGGAGGAAGAGTGAAGATTCCCGCGATGAAGGTGCCCGACCATGCCTTTTTCATGCGGCACGCCCTCGAGGTGGCGAAGCGCGGCTGGGGCGAGACGCATCCGAACCCGCTGGTCGGAGCCGTGCTGGTCGAGGCCGGGGACATCGCGTCCGAAGGCTTTCACGCCCGCGCCGGCGAGCCCCATGCCGAGATCATGGCGCTGCGCAATCTCGGCCGGAAGCCGAAGACCGGGGCCACGCTCTACGTGACCCTGGAGCCCTGCTGCACGCAGGGCCGGACGCCCCCGTGCACGGACGCGATCGTCGATGCGGGCATATCCCGGGTCGTGGTCGGCGCCACCGATCCCAACCCCGCGCACGCCGGACGAGGTTACGAGATCCTTCGCGCCGGGGGCGTCGACGTGACGGCGGGCGTGCTCGCGGACGACTGCGCCGACCTCAACCTGATCTTCAACCATTGGATCGTCACCGGGCGGCCCCTCTTCGCGGCAAAGTCGGGCGTGACACTCGACGGCAAAGTGGCGACCCGCACCGGCGACTCCAAATGGATCACCGGCGAACTGGCCCGGGCGGATGGACACCGGTGGCGCCGCTATTTCCCGGCGATCGCGGTGGGGGCGGGGACGATTCGCGCCGACAATCCCCGGCTGACGGCGCGGACCGGTGACGTTGAGTGGTGCCCCTGGCGGTTCGTCTTCGACGGCCTGCTGCGCACGGTCCTGGACAAGGCAATGCCGGCCGTTTACACGGACGAGTTCCGCGAGCGCACCATTGTGGTGACGACCCCCCATGGCGGCATGGGCTACGTTCGGAAGCTGAACGCCATGGGCGTAAAGACGTGGGTGCTGCCCGCCCAGGCGCCAAAGGTGAATTTCGAGGATTTCCGGCAGCGCTGCGCCGCCGAGGGAATCACCGGCGTCTTCTTTGAGGGCGGGGCGCAATTGCTGAGCGAGTTGCTGCAGGCGCGGGAACTCGACTACCTTTTCACCTACCATGCCCCGGTCCTGCTGGCCGATGACAAGGGCAAGAGCATCCTGCGCGGCCTGCGGACCGAGACCATCGCGAGCGCCATCCGCCTCGACCGCGTGCGCCACGAAATCCACGGCGACGATTCGCTCATGCGCGGATTCGTCAGGTATCCGGAAAAACTCGCGGTGGACGAGGCCGCGTTCAACCGGCGGGTCATTTCGGAGTGACGCGGCAGCTCAATCTCGCCAGCGGGAATGCACACAAGGCGCGCGAATTTGCCGCGCTGGCGCGGCTCTATCCGGGGCCAGCGGACGCTTCGCTGGAGATTGTTATCCCGCCGCGGGTTCCCGCGGTCGTCGAGGACACCGGCACTTTCGTCGGAAACGCCCGGAAGAAGGCGGAGGCGCTGCGAGGTGTGCTGCCGCCGGAGGCCTGGGTTCTGGCCGACGACAGCGGATTGATGGTGGATGCCTTGGGAGGGGCGCCCGGAGTGGAATCGGCCTATTTTGCGGGACCCGCGGGCGATTTTGCCGCCAACCTCCGAAAGCTCGAAGAGGTGATGAAGAATGTCCCGGTGGGAAAGCGGCGGGCGCATTTCTACTGCGTGCTGTTCCTGGCGGGACCCGGTGGCGTCGAGCTGTTTTTCGAGGGACGCTGCGACGGCGAGCTTTCCCTGCGACCCGCGGGTCGCGAGGGCTTCGGTTACGATCCGCTTTTTGTCCCCCAGGGCTTCGCCTGCACCTATGCGGAATTGGGCGAGCGGGAGAAGAACCAGATCAGCCATCGCGCGCGGGCCTGGATGAATCTGGTTGGCTGGCTGGGGCAAAGGCAGTTGAATGTTGAACGGTGAGGGTTGAAAGACCCGTTGATCGCCGGCGGGCGTGTGGCTCCCGGGCGTGGCGATGGCAATTGTTTCGGCGAAACGCCAAGCACCCTTCGGCTTGGCGGCTCGACACTCGGCCTTCGACCACTCGGCTGCCTGTGGCTGGAATTCGGTTCGCCGGTGACACCCGGAAAAAACAAATGCGGCCCGCGTTGGGGGCCGCATTTGCGCTAGATACCTGATTCAGTCGTTGCTCAGAATTCGGTGGGCCAGAGGGTGTGGGCGGCGGCAGTGTAACCGGCCGGGCTCAGGCTGGTAAACGTGATGCGCCGATACGACATGACCTTCGGGGTGATCGGCGGATAATTGCCGTTCTGGAAAATCTTGTCGAAGCCCCAATTACGGGCTGGCGGGCTGTAGTAATTCGTGGACCAGGGCTGGTTGGCGATCTTGGCGTTGAACATGGTCACCAGGGAGCCGCGGATTGTCAGGGTGTCCCCGCTCCAATTCTCAAGGAAACGCGGCAGATTGTGCGCGCCACCGCTGCTCGCGGTGTTGGTGGTGCCCTGGAGGCCGACCAGCAGGGCGGTGGCCACCTCGGTGGAGGTGGCGTTGTTGCTGAGCTTGACGCTTTGCGAGTCGCTCCAGCTGTTGGAGAGGATGGTGACGGCGTCGGCGGCCACGCAGACCGGGCTTTCCACGCTCGGATGCGTGGCATCTCCGGAATTGCCATCGTCGGGCGTGGTGGCGGCAGTCGTGCTCGTCCCGCTGCCATCGGCGTTGAAATTGCCCATGATGTAGGCCTGGGTGTTGGTCGCAATGGTCAGGCCCTTGCCATTGGGACCGTAGGAAGGAATCAAGCTCGAACCGGAGGCCACCGTCCCGTCCACCAAGCGGACGCTGGTGGTCTGGGTGTTGAGGTTCGACGGGTAGTCACTGGAAACCAAGGGCGACGAGGTCGGGGTTTGGGAGGTCTTGACGTCGACGTAGACGCCACCATTCCAAGCCGACGCGCCCCAAAGCGTTCCACTCGAGTTCTTGATACTATTGGTGGGATCGAGCGTGCCGGCGGCCATGGCGGTGACCGCCGCATTGAGGGCTTTCATGTCGACCTGGACGATGTCGGTCATGCCCGGGTCATTGGCCGGAACGGACCAGGTGCCCGAACTGTAGTCGGTGCCGCCACTGACCCCACGACGCTGGTCGTACATGCCGTAACCATAGGAGCCCGAAGAGGCGTCGGTGTAGATCGAGTTGACGGTGCCGGCCGTGCCGGAGGAATTGTGGGCAGTCGTGCTGCGCAACGCGACGATTTCGGTGTTCGATTTGTCGTAGACGTAGGACGTCACGTCGTACTTGCCGGTACCGGAGTTGTACACCGTCACGGTCGATTTGCGACGGAAAGGCAGGTAGGTTACCAGAGGAGGATTGGTCGTGTTGGCCGCCGTGTTGCTGAGGTTGGTGGGCGCGGCCAGCAGGATGCCGCCATTCGGTCCGATGTTGGCGGCCGGCGTGCCAGTAGGGGCCGAACCGGGGGGGCCGTAGAACTTGATGGGAGGAGTGCCGCCATTCGCCGCGATCGCGGCCGGAGTGGTGTCGACCTGGATATACAGACCGACCTGGGTGGCCAGTTTCTGGCCCTCGACCTGGTTCTTGGCGTTGTAATAGGGATCGGTCGTGGTGAGGGCCGGATTCGGTGGGTCGATCAGCACGTGCGGATCGGGCTTGTCGCCGGCGGCGTCAACCACCTCGTTGAAGGCGACGGGATTGTAGGCCTGGATGCCCATTGAGCCCGTCTGGAGATTGCCGCTCCAGGTCTGCGCGGCGTACTGGCGGAAGGAGGTGGAAGCGGCGGTGGTGACGAGAGCCTGGAGATTCGTCAAGCCGGTGACTCCGTTGCTGGCGCCCCACGTGCTGTCCTTCCAGTCGGTGCTCGCACCGGCCGCGGTGGTCGTGCCACTGCTGTTCATGTTCTTCAGCGTGGTGTTGTCCAGCTGTACGAAATTGACCGGCGACTGGCCGATGGTTTCGCCGCCGGAGCCTTCCGCCGCCGAGTTCGAATTCGACCAGGCGTGGTAGATATTGCCGGTCAGGGTGACCGGTCCGTGGAAGCTCAGCGAGCTGCCCTGACTGCTGATGAACATATTGCCGTTGGTGTGAACTGGGCCGTAGACGTTCATGGTGGGGCCGGGGAAGATCTCGAGATCGTTGGCGCTGTAGAAAATCGCGTGGGAGAACAGCGGGGCGCCGCGCACCGAGACCTTTTGGGTCACGTAAGCCGTGACCGGAATGTCGCCGCTGGGGGGCACCACGGAAGCGCGCGCAAGCACCTGGATATCGCGACGATACACCCACTGGCCTTTCAGCGGGTCGAGCCGGTTGTTCGGGTCGCTGGGATCGATATAATAGAGCGAACCGCTGGTGGGTACGGCTGCCGCCGTGCCGCCGATGACCTGCAGTCCGGTCGTGTGCGTCGTGGCCCATGGCGTGGTGTCGACGTTTCCACCCGTGAAATAGGAGGCGGGCGGCACGGCCAGAGGAGTGGCGCCCGCCGGGTCGAAGGAAGGCGGCGAGGCCAGGCTGCTGAATTCCGTGGCGATCTGGGAGAAGCCGTATTCGGCCACCGCCTCGGCGGCGTTGCGGGCCTCGAGCCAGTAGGCATTGCGCTGGTTGAGGCGGCGCTCCGTCAGCGACCATTTGATGATGGCCGCCACGATCGTCGTCAGCATGAAGGTGAAGAGGAGCGCGGTGATGAAGGCGGATCCGCGCGAACCCCGGCGGCGCAGACTGTGGGGGGAGGTTTTCATGGTGGAGTGGTTGTTAAATGGGGGTCAACCGCGGGGGGAGACCGTGAAATTGTACGTGTTGACGGCGCGGCGGTTGGCGGAGGTGTCGTTGGCGTTGCCGCTGCTGGTCTCGATGATCTGCCCGCGCACCATCGCGCTGTGGTCGAAGAAATCGTAGAACAAGCCGTTGGTGGTGGAGCCGGTCACCGGGTCCACGCCGACCGCCAGGCCGTCGGCGAGCTGGATGACAATCGGATTCGTGCTTTGGTTCGCCGTCGGCATGTAGGTGTTCAGGAGCGACGCGATGGGCGCCGTGCCCAAGGTCGTGGGGTCGACGTTCGGAATGGCCACGCTGAACTTCCGCACCGGGCCGGGGGCGGTGCCGGACGCGTCGCGATAGTACCCAATGAACTTCGTGATGTAGGACGTGCCGGTGGCGGGGTCGGTGGTCGTTGTCACCAGCAGCATGAAGTCACCCGATTCACCGTCCGCCAGGATGTTGTCGTTGGCGCCCGAGTTCTTCGTCCGGTTGGTGAAGTTGGGGAAGATCAGGAAGTAGTTCGAGTATGCCGCGTCGGTGTCCATGTCCTGCGTGAACGTGCGGATGTCGCGGTTGATCCGGATGCGCGCGCTGTCGTAGTAGTAGGTGCGCAGCGTCTGGGCCATCAGGGCCACCGTGCCCATGACGACAAAACCGACGATGGTCACGGAGACGAGGATCTCAACGAGCGTGAAGCCGTGGCTCCGTCCGGGAGAATTTGAGCGCGTCATTTTCATGGCTAGAAGCTGGGAATGTTGGAGCGGATGGTGCGGACAGTTCCAATGGCGTAGCGGATGTTTTTGCCGTCACGGAACTGCCAGGTGTAAATGACCGTGATACCGTAGGTCTTCTTCGCGTAGGTGCTGGTGCCGCTCAGGTCGCTGATCCACACCCAGAGGTTAAGGTGCAGGTCGTTCTGGCCGGTATTCGCGCTGGCCAGTCCAAACTCCGAGGCGGTCGAATAATCCGTGGCACCGGGCCAGACCGTGGTCCAGGCGACTTGCCTGGTGACATCATAGTAGGTGGTGTCGGTATTCGTCATGTTCGTTGCCGCCAAATCCTTGGCCATGTCGAAGCCCTTGAGGTTGTCCTGAACCCCGCTCGGCGTCACTCCCGGGGTGATCGCCGTAAGCGCCGGCGGCGTGCCCGTGGAGGTCTTGATCGTGTCAGTGACCGTGTCGCTGTACTTGGTCGGCAGCGTGTAAGAGGTGCCGATCTGCGGGTTGCCGTTGGCGTCAGCGTTGAGCAGCGAGTTGAGGTCGATGTTCTTCATCTGCTCCAAATAGCCCTGCACAATGGTCAGCGCGGTGTTCTGGTAGACGCTGCCCTCGGTCAGTCGGCGGGACTGCATCTGGACCGCCAGGATGCCCATTAAGGCCATGCTCAGGACCGCCAGGGCCATGAGGATTTCGATCAGGGTCATGGCCCTGACTTTCTTGGACCAACGAACAGGCGCGGCGCTGGGACGGCCTGGCTGGGGGAGTGGGTGCGGGTTGAGCATTGCGAACCCATCGTAGCAGACGAGCCCGCTGCTGTATATGGGCTTACGCTGACCTCAAACGCCTCTAGTCGGACTAGGGGCTTTCGCCCCTATTTTGGTAACAAAGGTGCTACAAACGGCCCTGGGCCTGGGTATAAAGCGCGGCGGCCTGCGCGCGGCGCGCGATCCCGAGCTTGTCGAACACGGTGGCGAGGTAGTTCTTGACGGTCTTCTCGGTCAGATTGAGGCGTTCGCCAATTTCCTTGTTGGTGAGACCTTCCGCGAGCAGCGCCAGCACCTTGCGCTCCTGGCCCGAAAGCAGGGCCAGTTTCTCGATCGGACGGGCATCGGGCGGATTCTTCATCAGCTTCAGCACGTGGTCGGTCAGCGAGGGGTCGATCACGGAATGTCCGGAGGCCACCTGGCGGATCGCGCCGGCCAGCGACGCGGTGTCGCTCTCCTTCAAAAGATATCCTTGGGCACCGGCGGCGACGGCATCGTGCACGTTGCGCTCGTCGGTGGCCGAGGTCAGGATGAGAACGCGCGTACTGCTGCGGCGTTTCAGGATTTCCCGGCAGACGGCGAGTCCCGGTTGGTCCGGCAGTCGCAGGTCGAGGAGGACGACGTCGGGTTGGAGCTTCTGCGCGGCTGCGATTCCCTCGGCCGCAGTGCCCGCCTCGCCGACGATTTCGATGTCGGAACGGTCCTCGAGGGCAGCCCGGAGACCCAACCGGATGATCGAGCTGTCGTCGATCATCAGGACCCGGACGGGCGGAAGAGGCGGGGGCGTGTTCATACGGCGGAGGCAACGGGCAGCAGGAGCAAGATGCGAGTTCCTTTTCCGGGGGCCGACTCGACCCGCAGGCTGCCGCCGAGCGCGGCGGCCCGGGTCTTCATGTTCGCCAGGCCGTGTCCGTCGGACCGGATCGTCTCCGTGGCGAAGCCCTGGCCGTCGTCCTGCACAGCGAGGGCGATGGTGCCATCGCTCCGTTCGGCGCGGAGCGTGATCGATTGCGCCTGGCCGTGGCGGACGGCGTTGCTGATCGCTTCCCGCAGGATGTTCACGACCTCGACCGACTGCTGCGGACTGATGAGGGCGACCGCGGCTTCGTCGAACTGGCGGACGATCTGCACATCCGGGGCGGCGTGCACCATCAGGCCGATCGCCTCGGTGAAGGATTGCCGCTGGATCTGTTCCGGTTCGAGCTCGCGGAGATAGAGGCGCACCTCCTGGTTCAGACGGCGCAGTTCCTGGATGCACTGGCCGAGGCGACGCTCGACTTCGGGTTCGGCGGTCATCTTGCGTCCGACGCTTTCCAGCGTGAGACTCACGGCGTACAAGGTCTGGCAGATGTTGTCGTGCAGGTCGCGACCGAGCCGGGCCCGTTCCTGCTGGGAACTGTTGAGGAGGGAGCGGCTGACGTGCAGATCCTCCTCGGCGCGCTGGCGGGCTCCCGATTCCCGGGCGAGTTCCGCGCCGCGCTCGACGGAGATCCGGGCGAAATGGGTCAGGCCGCCCATCTCCGTCGAGGCCATGCGCCAGGGCGTGGTCGACACGCTTTCGGAGAGACCGCGCTGCGGCAGCGCGGCGAGGACGGGCAGAATGAGCAGAACGAGACCCACGATGACGGTGGCGACGAGCACTCGCCGATGCAGGATGGCGAGCCGCTGCGCCACCAGCGGCATGAAAGTCAGGCGCGCCACCTTGCCCGGATGCCCGGGGAGGTCGCACTCGACCGACAGTCCGCCCGCGGCCGCGGGATTGATCGCCCGGGCCTCGTCGGCGCCAAGGACGGTGATCTTTCCTCCCAGCAGTCCGCCCATTTCCTTCTGGAGGTCGTCGTCCCAGGCGGCGTGCAGCTTGTCCGCCATGCCCACGGCCTGCGCCAGCTCAATCTTCCGGCTGGCGATGGTCTCTTCCTGCAACCGCACCGTTTCCCGGCGCAACCACCATTGAAGCGCGGCGGCGCTGGCGAGGAACAGCGCCAGCAGGAGCACGGCGACCCTCAGGGAGCGGGGCAGGGGATTCATGGGGAACAGCGACCCAGCATGGCAGAACGGGCGCCCACGTCAAAACCTTCGACAAATGCCCCGCAGGCGCTACTTCTTTTGACCCTTTTATGAAGTCCTTCTACATCACGACCGCCATCGACTATGTGAACGGGTCGCCACACCTGGGCCATGCCTATGAAAAGGTGCTGACGGACGTCATCGCCCGGTTCCGGCGGCAGATGGGCGACCGCGTGTATTTCCTGACGGGTGTGGATGAGCACGGGCAGAAGGTCCAGGCGAGCGCCCGCAAGCGCGGCATTCCCCCGCAGCAGTTCTGCGACGAGGTCAGCGCCGAGTTCCGCGCCCTGCTGCCGCGCCTCAACATCGCCAACGACGACTTCATCCGCACGACCGAGGAGCGCCACAAGAAGGTCGTGCGGTCCGTGCTCCAGCAGCTTTTCGACAAGGGCGAGATCTACAAGGCCGAGTACAAGGGTTTCTATTCGACGCGGCAGGAGCAGTTCCTTCAGGACAAGGACCGCAATCCCGACGGCTCCTGGCCGGAGATCCTCGGCGAGGTCACGGAAATCACGGAGTCGAACTACTTCTTCAAGTTGCGCCAGTACCAGGAATGGCTGGGGCAATTCCTCGCCGAGCACCCCGACTTCATCTTTCCCGCCTACCGGCAGAAGCAGGTCCTGGAGTTCCTCAAGGAGCCCCTCAACGACCTCTGCATCTCGCGTCCGCGCGAGCGGCTTGAGTGGGGCATCCCGCTGCCGTTCGACGAGGATTATGTCACCTACGTCTGGTTCGACGCCCTGCTCAACTATTACTCGGCGGTGGCCGACCAGCCGGGCGTCTGGCCCGCGACCTGGCACGTCATCGGCAAGGACATCCTGGTTCCGCCTCACGCGGTCTATTGGCCCATCATGCTGCACGCGGCCGGCCTCCCGCTGCCGGGCGGGATCATGGCGCACGGCTGGTGGCTGCAGAGCGGCGCCAAGATGTCCAAGAGCACCGGCAACGCCCTCAACCCGCTCGACCTCGTCGCCGAGTTCGGCGCCGACGCCTTCCGCTACTTCCTGATCCGGGAGATGAACGTCGGCCAGGACAGCGACTTCACCCGGGAGCAGTTTCTCGTGCGCTACAACAGCGAACTGGCGAACAACCTGGGCAACCTGGTCAACCGCACGCTGAACATGACGACCCGCTTCGCCGGCGGCGCGATCCCCGCGGCCGTGCCGGAGGCCGGGCAGGACCTGGAGCGCTCCCTGCAGGCGCTCTGGGCGAAGACGCGCGACGAGTTCATTCCGCTCTGCGAGGGCTTTCAGTTTCACCTCGCGCTCGAGCGGGTGATGGTCTTCCTCACGGAGACGAACGCCTACATCGAGAAGCGGGCCCCCTGGAAGCTCGGCAAGTCGGCCGAGCCGGCGGATCAGGCCCTCCTGCGCACCTCGCTCGCCACCATGGCCGAGGCGCTTCGCCTGGCCGCGGCGCTTCTGCAGGCCGTGATGCCGGCGACGACGGAGAAGATCAACTCGGTGCTGGGCCACACGCCGGGAGCCCCCTGGAAGGACGAACTCGGCTGGGGCGGGCGCCTCGCCGGCCACAAGGTGGCCCCGGCCCTCGTGCTTTTCCCCCGGCCAATTCCGCCGGCCAAAGCGTAGGAGCCGGCTTGCAGGCGACGCCCCATTTCCTCGTCTGGCGCTGACTCCGGCATGAACGTCCTGCCCGTCAATCCGGCCGAAAATCCCACGCCGGAGGCGCTGCGCACCTTCCTGGCGCAGTGCGCGGGTGCGGCGCGGGCGGCCGGTCACCCGCAACTGGTCAGCATCAGCGTGGCGGTGGACAGCCTCGATCCGCTCGCGGTGCTCGAGTCGATCTTTGAGCCGGGGGAGGTGCATTTCTACGCGGAGCGGCCGGCGCAGGGATTCGCGGTGGCCGGCGCCGAGGCGGTGCTCGAATTCACGTCGGCGGGCCCCGGCCGCTTCACGGCGGCCAAGACCTTCATCGAGCGCACGCTCGCGAGCACGATCGCGGTGGGACCGGTGGACGAGAACTTCGGGGGCCCGCATTTCTTCCTGGCCGCGGGGTTTGCGGACACGGCCTCGGGGGATGCGCCGTTCCCGGCGCTGCGTCTCTTTGTCCCGCGCTGGCAGGTCTCGCGCATGGGCGACGGCTCCGTGGCGGTGGCGAATCTGCCGGTCACGGCGGACGCTCCGATCGACCTGCTCGCCGCGAAGGTCTGGAAGGCCCACGCAAAATTCCGCTCCTTCGACTATTCGTCGGCGCGGGGCAAGTCCCGCCCGTCGGCGCCGCGCCAGATTGAGGAGATCGGCGGGGCCGGCTGGTACCAGCGCGCCGTTGCGCGGGCGCTGGGGGAAATCGCCCGCGGCGACTACCAGAAGATCGTCCTTGCGCGGGCGCAGCGCCTGACCACGGCGGAGGAGTTTCATCCCCTCGGCGTGTTGAACCACCTGCGCCAGCGCTATCCCAGTTGCTACGCGTTTTCGGTCGGAAACGGCCGGAGCCAGAGTTTCATCGGCGCGTCGCCGGAGCGGCTCGTCCGCGTCGCCGGCGGCCGCATGCACACCGAGGCCCTGGCGGGCTCGGCGCCGCGGGGCCGCTCGGCCAGCGAAGATGCCGGCCTGGCGCGTTTGCTGCAGCAGGACGACAAGGAATTGCGCGAGCACCGGCTCGTGCTCGACGCGATCGGCCGCCGGCTGGCCGACCTGGGGGTGAAGCTGGAGCATGCCGCGCAGCCCCGGCTGCTCGGCCTGGCCAACGTGCAGCATCTGCACACGCCGATCAGCGCGACGCTGCCGGCGGGCGTGCACATTCTCGACCTGGTGGAGCGGCTGCACCCGACACCCGCGGTGGGCGGCTCGCCCCGCGAGCCGGCGGTGGCGGCGATCCGGAGCATGGAGCATTTCGAACGGGGGCTCTATGCGGGACCGCTGGGCTGGGTGGACCATCGCGGCGGCGGCGAATTCTTCGTCGGTCTTCGCTCCGCGCTCGTCAGCGGCCACACGGCGACGGCCTATGCCGGGGCCGGCATCGTGGCCGGCTCGGACCCCGAGAAGGAATTTGCGGAGACCGAGATCAAGTTCCAGGCTCTCGTGGAAGCCCTCACCGACCCATGAAACCGACCCAACACCGGCCCCGGGCCGCCGGACGCCCGCCAGCGATCAGCGCCGTTGACTGGCTCGCGGCGGGGGCGCCGCCGCCGCCCGCGCTGGATTTTCGCAACGTGAATTCGCTTTGGGCGAGCGTTCTTGTGGAGACGTTGGTGCGAGCGGGCCTGCGCCGGGCGGTCATCTGCCCTGGCTCGCGGTCGGCGCCGCTCGCGTTCGCCTTTGCGCGGCATCCCCGGATCGAGGCGATCCCGGTGCTCGACGAGCGTTCGGGGGGGTTCTACGCGCTGGGTCTCGCCAAGCAGCGCGGGCGGCCCGTGGCGCTCGTCTGCACGAGCGGAACCGCCGGCGCCAACTTCCTCCCGGCGGTCATTGAGGCCCGCGAGAGCGGTGTGCCGCTGCTGGTCTTCACCGCGGACCGCCCGCCGGAGATGCGCGATTGCCATTCCGGACAGACGATCGACCAGCAAAAGCTCTACGGCACCCAGGTGCGGTTTTATCACGAGTTCGCGGTGCCGGCGGCCGACTTCGCCCGGCTGGGTTACCTGCGCCAGACGGCGCTTCACGCCTACGGGATGAGCATGCAGCCGGCGGGCGGTCCGGTGCACCTCAACTGTCCGTTCCGCGACCCGCTTCCACCCCTGCCGCAGGCCCTGCCGCCCGAATTGTCGGCGCCGGCCTTCGCCGGTTTCTTCGCCGGAATCGAGGACTACCGGCCGGCCGGCGGGGTGGTGGAGATTCCGCTGAACGGCCCGATCTGGCCCAAGCTGACCGCCACCGCGCGGGGGGTGATTGTAGTGGGCCCCAGCGACCCGGCCGGACCCGACTTGTTTGCCAGGAACGTCGGACGGGTGTCGCGCGCGCTGGGCTGGCCGGTTCTCGCCGACGCGTTGTCGCCCGTGCGCACCAACGCCCGGTCGGCCGGACACGTCGTCGCGCACTATGACGCCATCCTTCGCGACGAAAAGCTGGCGGAGTCGCTTTGTCCGGAACAAGTCGTCTGCATCGGCGGCTGGCCGACCAGCAAGGTCCTGCGGGCGTGGCTGCAGCGGGCGAATCCGCTTGCGGTGATGGTCACCGATGGCCCTGACAATCTCGACGCCCTGCACCTGCGCAGCGGCGTCATCCGGTGCGGCGCCGGCGGGCTGAGCTCGTGGAGCGCCGGCTACCGGACCACGCGGCGTCCGGGCGGCTACACGAAGTCGTGGCTGGCGGCGGAGCGCCGGGTGCGGCGCCGCCTGCTCGCGGCGCTCGCGGGGACGCGCGGCCTGGTTGAGCCGGCCGGTGTGCCGGTGCTCGCGCAATGCCTGCCGGACGACACGCTGCTCTTCGCCGCCAGCTCGATGCCGGTGAGGGATCTCGAGTATTTCTGGCCGACCGGCGCGGGCCGCCAGCGATTCAAGTTCAACCGCGGCGCGAATGGCATCGACGGCACGCTCTCGACGGCCCTCGGGGTCGCGCACGGCGACCGCCGGCCGGCGGTGCTGCTCACCGGCGATCTCGCGCTACTGCACGACACCAACGGGCTTCTCTCGGTGCCGCGGTTCAAGGGCTCGCTGACCATCGTGCTGATCAACAACCACGGCGGCGGCATCTTTGAACACCTGCCGGTCGCGCAATTCGACCCGCCGTTTGAGGAATTCTTCGCCACACCCCAGCGCGCCGACTTCGGCAAACTTTGCGCGGCCTATGGCGTCGGTCATGTGCTCGTGCGCGACTGGCGCCACCTCGCGACGCTGGTGCGCAAATTGCCGTCCCGCGGCGTGAGGGTGCTCGAGGTGCGCACCGACCGGAAAAAAGACGCCGCGTTCCGCCAGGAGCTGTTCGCGCGGTTGAGCCGAGCGGAATAAATCGACCGCACCTGGCGGGTAGGGCGAGTCCTCCGGACGAGCCGCGCCAACATCGATCCAGTGCGAGCGGGGCCAAACCCTTACACTCGCACTCTCACCGAGATCGCGGCTCGTCCGGAGGATTCGCGCTACCTTCAGTCAGCACTCGCGGCCGACTGGATGAACCTGCTTATTGTTCCAGCGGGAGGGTGATCTTGAAAGTGGTGCCGCTCCGCGACGAAACATAGTCGATGGTCCCGCGATGGGCGGTGACCACCGATTTGGCAATGGCGAGTCCCAGGCCGGTGCCCCCGCTCTTGCCGTGGCTCACAAACGGCTCGAACAGCGTCGACCGGACCTCGCGGGGAATTCCCGGGCCGTTGTCGGCGACCGTGATGAGGCACTGGTTGCCCTGGCGGCGGGACGCGACCGTGATGAGGCCGTCCTTCCGGGTGCTGATGGCCTCGCGGGCGTTGGTCACGAGATTTTGGAGCACGCGCTGGAACCGGTCGGCGTCGAGCGGCAAAATGATGCTGGCCGGCTTGATCACCAACTGGACGGTCGAACGGTTGAAGGACTCGGCATTGGCCTCCTGCAATTGGGCAAACACTTCGCGCAACGGGGCGGGCTGGACCTTGATCCGGGTCTCGCCGCGCGCGAAGTCAAGCACCTCCTCCACCATGCCGCCGAGCCGGACGACCTGGCGCAGGATCATCTTGCAGACTTCCTGGGACTGCGGATCCGGATTGTTCTTGGCGATGAGCTCGGTCCCAAGGCGGATCGTGGCGAACGGGCTGCGGAAATCGTGGATCATGCCGTTCGCCATTTCGCCGATCAGGGTGATCTTTTCCTTCCGCACCACCTCGGAGACATAGCGGGAATTGGTCGCGCGGAGGTTTTCGCTCACGTGGCTGAACAACCGGAGCACGGTGTGCCACGAGGACTCGGACAACAGCTTCAGAAACGGCCCCTGGGGCAGGCGACCGAGATAAACGGGCCCGTCGGCGATCGCGGAAGTGCTGCGGACCGAGCCGTCGAGCACCCCCAGTTCGCCGAAGTAGTCATCTGGCCCCTTGTACGCGATCAGCTGGGAGCCGCCGCCAGGCGAGCCCTTGGTCAACGCCACCCGTCCGGTGAGGACGAGGTAAATGCTGTCCGACTTGCTGCCCTCCTTAAAGATGACGCCCTTGTGCGGGAAGCGGACGAGACGAACATGCTTGGCGAGCTTGACGCCCTGCGCCTTCGGGAAGTGGCTGATAAAACGGTGGGAACGAACATCCATGCCCAAATGTAGGCAGGCCGCGGCGCCGCGTGCAAGCCGCTACAACTGGATGGGCAGCCCGATCTCGATGATCTGCATCGGCGGGAGCCGGTAATAGTCGCGCACGGTCCGGGCGTTGCGGCTCAGGACGGCGTAAAAGTGTTTTTCCCACATCCACATCTTGGAGTCGCCATCGGTCATGATCATCTCGCGATTGAAATAGTAGGTGGCCTCGTTCGGTTTAAGCGGGACGCCCAAGGCGCGAATCTGCTCGATCAGCGCGCTGACGTCGGGTGACTCCATGTAGCCATAGCGGGCGACCGCGCGCCAGACGCCGTGGCCGATCTCGCGCACCTCCACGCGAATGGCCTCGGCCACGGTGGGGAGGTCCTCCGTGAGAATGCTCAGCAGGATGACCGTGTCGTGCAGGACCTTGTTGGCCTTGACATGGTGCAGCAGCACCAGGGGCGTCCCCGAAGGATTTCCGGCCAGGAAGACGGCGGTCCCGCGCACGCGCATGATTCGCCCGCTGCAGGCGATGTTGCGCAGCTCGTCCTCGGTGACCTCATTGGCGTAGATGCGCCGGAAGATCACCTCCTTGCCGCTCTTCCAGGTGTGCATGACCGCCATCACCACCGCGCCGATGGCCAGCGGGAACCAGCCGCCGTCCGTGAGCTTGTGCGCGTTGGAAAAGAAGAACGCCAGGTCGATCAGGAGGAAGAACCCGCAGACCGGCGCGGCGGTCCAGACGGACCAGCCGCGGCTGCCACGGGCGACGAGATAATAGGCCACGGTGGTGATGGCCATCGTCCCGGTGACGGCGATGCCGTACGCCGAGGCCAGGTTCGCGCTCGAACCGAACGCCATCACGGTCAGGACCGCACCGATGGCCAGGAGGGCGTTGACAAACGGCACGTAGATCTGGCCGGCATGCAGGGCGTTGGTGTGGGTGATTTTCAACCGGGGAAAGTATCCGAGCTGGATGGCTTGCCGGGTTAAGGAATAGGCACCCGAGATCAGCGCCTGGCTGGCGATGACCGCCGCCACGATCGAGAGACCGGTGAGCGCATAGCGGGCGAGGCCGGGCGGGGCGAGGGCGAAGAACGGATTATCGAGGCTCTGGGGGTGCTGCAGAATATACGAGCCCTGACCGAAATAGTTCAGAATCAGCGCCGGAAACGTCATGCCATACCACGCGAGCGCGATGTAGCGCCGGCCGAAGTGGCCCATGTCCGCGTAAAGGGCCTCGGCGCCCGTGATGGCCAGCACGATCGAGCCCAACAGGGTGGCCACCTGGTGCGGAGGGTGATGCAGCAAGGCCAGCGCATAGGCGGGATTGAGGGCGCGCAGCACCGACGGAAAATGCCCGAGATGCCAGGCGCCCAGCGCCGCCAGCGAGGCGAACCACAGCAGCATCAACGGGCCAAACACCCGGCCGATGTTTTTCGTCCCCTTGTGCTGGAACCAAAAGAGCGCGACCAGGATGACGCAGGCGATCGGGACGACATACTTGGTGAAGTCGGGGCTGATCGCGTTGAAGCCCTCGGCCGCACCCAGGACCGAGATCGCCGGCGTGATGATGCCATCACCGTACAAAAGGGCGGCGCCCACCAGGATCATGATGACCGCCGGCCCGAGTCCGCGGCGGGGGGCCCCGAAGGGCGACTGGGTTTCACGGCTGGCGTGAATCAGGGCGAGGAGGGCGAAAATGCCGCCCTCGCCGTGGTTGTCCGCCCGCATCACGAACCAGATATATTTCACGCTGACGATCATCATCAGCGACCAGAAGATCAGCGAGAGGACCCCGAGGACTCCGGCGGTCTGGTCGACGGCCGGCAAATGCGCGATGCACTCCCGCATCGTGTACAGCGGGCTGGTCCCGATGTCGCCAAACACCACGCCGAGGGCGCCGAGGGTGAGGCCGGCGCCCGCGAGCTTGCCGACCGTGTGGGGTGTCTTGTGCATCAAAAGGTCAAGTGTGTTAGCCATTTGCCTGCCACTCCAAGCTGTTTTCTATACAATTTGAAAACAGCTTGACCCCCGGCTGCCGGCCTCGGTGATTGCGAAAACGTTTGCCGCTCAGGTGCTTTCGCGCTTCTTTCCTCCCATGATTCCTGCCTGGCAGTCCTCGGGCGCCTTTACAGACATCCTTTACCACAAGGCCGACGGCATCGCGAAGATCACCATTAACCGGCCCGAGAAGCGCAACGCGTTTCGCCCGGAGACCGTCTCGGAAATTCACACGGCGCTGCTGGATGCGCGGGAGGACCAGTCGATTGGCGTGATTCTGCTGACCGGAGCCGGGCCCGCGCCGGACGGGAAATATGCGTTTTGTGCGGGCGGCGACCAGTCGGTGCGCGGCCATGGGGGCTATATCGGAGGCGACGGTGTGCCCCGCCTCAACGTCCTCGATGTCCAAAAGCTCATCCGCGCCATGCCCAAGGTCGTGATCGCCCTGGTGGCCGGCTACGCGATCGGGGGCGGCCATGTGCTTCACGTGATTTGCGACCTGAGCATCGCCGCGGACAACGCGATCTTCGGACAGGTCGGGCCGAAGATGGGCAGCTTCGACGGCGGATTTGGTTCGAGCTATCTTGCCCGGGTGGTTGGGCAGAAGAAGGCCCGGGAGATCTGGTTCCTCTGCCGGCAGTACAATGCGGCCGAGGCCCTGTCGATGGG
>Ga0265327_10001326_pt1 | contig 32218 bp, 27 predicted proteins | sample 41621metaG_FD_202089 | JGI IMG/M metagenome (GOLD analysis project Ga0265327, IMG submission 202089) | Rhizosphere microbial communities from Carex aquatilis grown in University of Washington, Seatle, WA, United States - 4-16-21 metaG | ecosystem: Host-associated > Plants > Roots > Rhizosphere...
CTCGATCTCGGCCCGCAGCTGGTCGATCCGGGCCGAGAACTCGTCACGCAGCAGCCGCTCCTCGAGGGTGGTCAAGGTGACCGGCGGGGCCCCGTCCGGCGTGGAGGGGTCGTCGTTGAGGGCACGGGTCGAGGACCGGGCCTCGGCCATGAGCCGCTCCAGGACACCGTCGAGGTCGAGGTTCCGCAGCGTACGGTAGAGGTAGTAGGTGCCGCCGACGGGACGTCCCGCCTCCATGCCGGCATACCGGCTCACCGCCTGGCGGGCCACCGCGGCCACCATGGCGTCGTTGGCCCCGAGCAGGGCCTTGTACAGGAGGTCGGCCAGCTCCTCGGGGGTCATGCCCTCCCCGCCACCGCTCCCCCGTCCGCGCCCCTGGCCCGTCTGACGGCCCTGACCGTTCATCCGGCCGGCGTCGTCGTCCCCGGGTTCTCCCGGGCCGTCCTCGTCGCCGTCGATCCGGTACTCGGGGCCCCGCAGGGAGAAGTAGATCTCGAAGGCCGTCTCGTAGGCCGGCCAGTGGGTCGACGACTTCACCAGGCTGGCGCCCAGCGTGTACTTGATCGCCTCGCGGTCCTCGAGCGGCACGTGCTTCAGCGTCTCGGCCGCGTCGAGGTGCTCGGTCAGCGACACCGGGATCCCGGCGGCCCGGAGCTCGGCGACGAAGCCGGTCAGGAGGTCGAGCACGGGCGCCGGCTCAGCCGGAGGTGTCGAGGCCGGCCAGCTCCTTGGCCGCCCGGTCGATGTCGGTGCGGTACTTGAGCAGGATGTGGAGCGTCTCCTTGGCCTGCTCGGCGTCGATCGACTCCACCCCGAGGACGACCAGGGTGCGGGCCCAGTCGAGTGTCTCGGACACCGACGGGGCCTTCTTCAGGTCGAGCGAGCGGATCGACCGCACGATCCGGGCGACCTGGTCGGCCAGCGCCTGACTGATACCCGGCACGCGGGTCTCGATGATGGCCCGCTCACGCTCCATCTGCGGGTAGTCGATGTGGAGGTAGAGGCAGCGCCGCTTGAGGGCCTCCGACAGCTCGCGGGTGTTGTTGGAGGTCAGGAACACCAGGGGGATCCGGCTGGCCCGCACGGTGCCGAGCTCGGGAATCGACACCTGGTACTCGGACAGGATCTCCAGCAGCAGGGCCTCGGTCTCGAGCTCGACCCGGTCCACCTCGTCGATGAGCAGCACCACCGGCTCGGAGGAGCGGATCGCCTCGAGCAGCGGGCGGGTCAGGAGGAACTCCTCGGAGAAGATGTCGTCCTCGAGCTGCTGCCACGACTGGCCGGAGTCGGCCTGGATGCGGAGCAGCTGCTTCTTGTAGTTCCACTCGTAGAGAGCCTTCGACTCGTCGAGGCCCTCGTAGCACTGCAGGCGGATCAGCCGGCTGCCGGTCAGGCGGGCCACCGACTTCGCCAGCTCGGTCTTGCCGGTGCCGGCCGGGCCCTCGACCAGGACGGGCTTGGCCAGCCGGTCGGCGAGGTAGACGACGCCCGAGATCCCGTCGTCGGCCAGGTAGTCGACCCCGGCGAGCCCCTGCCGCACCGCGTCGATCGAGTCGAAGCGCGGCTCGCCCGCCTCCGGGAAGCCGGTGGTGATCTCCCGGTCGTCCCGCTCGGTGGGGATGCTCTGCTGACTCATGTCCGTACCTGGCCTGTTCCTGTGACGACGTATCTGATCGAGGTGAGGTCCCGCAGGCCCATGGGGCCGCGGGCGTGGAGCTTCTGGGTGGAGATGCCGATCTCGGCGCCGAGTCCGAGCTCCCCGCCGTCCACGAAGCGGGTCGAGGCGTTGACCACCACGGCCGCCGCGTCGACCTCGGCGGTAAACCGGCCCGCCGCGGCGATGTCGCGGGTCACGATGGCCTCGGAGTGCCCCGACCCGTACCGGGCGACGTGGTCGATGGCCGCGTCGAGGGAGTCGACCACCGCCACGCTCATGGTCAGGCCGAGGAACTCGGCGGCGAAGTCCTCCGGGGTCGCCCGTCCGATCCCGGGCAGGATGGCCCGGGCCCCCTCGTCGCCCAGCAGGGTGACCCCCTCGAGGGCGGCAGCCACCCGGGGGAGGAAGGAGGCCGCAACGTCGCGGTGGACGACCAGCGACTCGGCGGCGTTGCACACCCCGGGCCGCTGGGTCTTGGCGTTCACCACGATGGCCTCGGCCATGTCGAGGTCGGCGGCGGCGTCCACGTAGACGTGGCAGTTGCCGATCCCGTCGACGACGTAGGGGACGGTGGCGTGCTCCCGGATCGAGGCGACGAGCGAGGCCCCGCCCCGGGGGATGAGGCAGTCGATGAGGCCGTCGAGCTGCATGAACGCCACCGCCGACTCGCGGCTCGTGTCCTCCACCAGGCCCACGGCCCCGATCGGGAGCCCGGCCTTGGCCAGGCCGTCACGCAGGGCGGCGGCCACCACCGTGTTGCTGGCGATGGCCGACGAGGACCCCCGCAGCAGGACGGCGTTGCCGGACTTCAGACAGAGGGCGGCGGCGTCGCTGGTGACGTTGGGACGGTTCTCGTAGATGATGCCGATCACGCCGAGCGGGATCCGGACCCGCTCGACCCGCAGGCCGTTGGGTCGCACCCAGCCCTCGACCACCTCGCCCACCGGATCCGGCAGCGCCGCCACGTCCCGCAGGCCGGAGGCCATGCCCGCTACCCGGCCGGCGTCGAGTCGCAGCCGGTCGAGTGAGGTGGCGTCCGCCCCGTCCGCCTCGGCCCGGGCCACGTCGAGGCCGTTGGCCTCGAGGATCGATCCCGCACGCTCTTCGATCAGATCGGCGGCCACCCGCAGCGCCTCGTCGCGCGAGCCGGACGACGCGGCGGCCAGGACGCGGGCCGCAGCGGACGCGCGGCGGCCCAGGTCGACCAGGGGGTTGGCGGCGTCCGATGGCACGGGGCAAGCGTAGTGGGCGCCCCGGGCGCCCCGGCGCGGCGGGGTCGGGTCAGGCGTGACGGCCCCGGTCGGAGCGGGCGGTCGGCACGCCCGATGGTGGTCGGGATCGGTCCGCGTACAAGGAGCGGCGGTCGTACCTAGTCTGGGTCGATGCCGCAGGATCCCGCTCCCCCGTCCCCGGCGAAGGCCGACGAGCCACCGGCCGCGTCGTCGTCATCGGCCCCGGCCTCGAAGCGCAAGCTGCCGAAGCAGCAGGCCAACGAGGCCCGCATGATCGACGCAGCGATCGTCCTCCTCGCCGACCACCCCGTCGCCGAGATCACCAATGTGGCGGTGGCCGCCGAGTCGGGCACGCAGCCCAGCTACATCACCCGCTACTTCGGCAGCCGGGACGAGTTCCTGCTGGCGGTGGCCGAGGAGCTCGCCCACCGGATCGCCGAGCGGAACCTGGGCCTCCGGGTGCTCCTGACCCCGCCGGAGCGCTCGGCCCGCTTCACCGGGATCTTCGCCATCCCCGAGGTGGACGCCTGGTTCAGGCTGTGGCGCTACCTGGTCGGCACCGACCTGCTCGACCGCGCACCCCGCCAGGAGGACGGGCCGCTGCTGTCCGCCGGCATCGAGAACCTCCAGCGCCAGCTCGGCTTCCCGCCGGGCGAGGCGCGCACGTGGGCCATGATCACGCTGGTCACCATGCTCGGCTACCGGGTGTTCGGGGGCGTCATCGGGATCACGCCCGAGGAGGGGGGAGCGTTGGCCGACAAGATCGTCGCCGCCCTGCTACTGGACGCCGAGCGGCAAGCCGGGGGCGCCCCGAGGGACTGAGCCGCCGGGCCGCCGCCGACCGGTGTTCGGCCCGGTACGACCGGCCCAGTCCGTTCAGCCTGTACCGCTCAGCCCAGTACGACCAGGTCGTCCCGGTGCACCACCTCGGCCGACGCGTCCTCGGGGAGCTCGTCGCTCCGGAGGCCGGCCCAACCGGCCAGCGAGGTGGCCGGGTGGCGGACCAGGCCCTTGGCGAACACGGCCCCGTCCGGGCCCACGATCTCGACGGCGTCGTCGATCCCGAAGTCGCCCGACACGGTGACGATGCCGGCCGGCAGCAACGACCGGCCCCGCTCGACGAGTGCCCGCCGCGCCCCCTCGTCGACCGTGATGCGGCCCGAGGCGCCGATGGCGAAGGCGATCCACAGCTTCCGGGCGGGCAGCACCACCTCGCGTGGGCGGAACCGTGTGCCGACACCCGGCGTGGCCGCCGCCACCGCGGCCAGGACGCCCGGGCGGGACGCGTCGGCGATGACCGCCTCGATGCCGGACCAGACCGCGATCTTGGCCGCCGCCAGCTTCGACCCCATCCCGCCGCTGCCGACGGCCGAGCCCGGCCCCCCGGCGATCGCCTCGAGCTCGTGGTCGATCTCGACCACCTCCTCTATGAGCGACGCGTCCGTCTCCAGGCGCGGGTCGCCGGTCAGCAGGCCGGCGGTGTCGGTCAGCAGCACCAGCAGGCCGGCCCGCACCAGGTGCGCGACGAGCGCCGCCAGCCGGTCGTTGTCGCCGAAGCGGATCTCCTCGTCGGCCACGGCGTCGTTCTCGTTGACGACGGGGACGACGCCGAGCTCGAGCAGGCGCCCGAGCGTCTGCCGGGCGTGCAGGTACTGGCTGCGGTGGACGAAGTCGAGTGGGGCCAGCAGGACCTGGCCCGCCGTCAGACCGTGCGCGGCCAGCGCGTCGCTCCACACCCGCATGAGCAGGTGCTGCCCCACCGCCGCCACCGCCTGGAGGGTGGCCAGGTCGTGCGGTCGGGGGCGGCCGCCGGACAGGTCCGTCCACCCGGCGGCGATGGCGCCGGACGTGACGACGACCACGAGGTGGCCCGCCCGTCGGGCCTGGGCCACCTCGTCGGCCAGCTTGTCGATGGCGGCGGTGTCGACCCCGCCGTCGGCCGTGGTGACCGACGACGACCCGATCTTCACCACCACCGTGCGGGGCTCGGTCGCCACCGTCACCGCCGGCGCCGGCGTCGACCCGAGGGCTCGCCGGTGAACTCGGGCTGGTCGCGGTACCAGGTGAAGGACATGTCACCGATGTGGATGAGGTCGCCGTCGCGGGCGCCAGCCCGGGCCAGGGCGCGGTCCACCCCCAGGCGCTTCAGCCGGTCCTGGAGGTAGTCGGCGGCCTCGTCGGTGGTGGTGTCGTTGAGAGCGACGGCCCGCTCGGCCACCCGGCCGACCACGGCGTATTCGCCCTCGCCGACCCGTTCCACCGTGAAGCCCTCGGGCAGCGGGCGGTGGATCACGATGGTGCCGTCCGCCTCGGGCTCCGCCGTGCGGACCTCGCCCACCAGCGTGGCGAGCCGGCCGACCAGCGCGGTGATCCCCTGACCGGTCACCGAGGAGATGACCAGGTCGGGTCGGAACGGCACGTCGTCCGGCGCTGCATCACGGTCGAACACCTCGGGCCCCGCGGTCGGCGGCAGGTCGTCCGCCGCCACCATGTCGGCCTTCGAGCCCACGACCAGGCGGGGGCGATCCAGAAGGTCGGGCTGGTAGCGGCCCAGCTCCTCGACGAGCACCCGGAGCTGCTCCTCGGGGGCCACCCCGGTCACCGGGTCCAGCTCCACCAGGACGACCAGGACCCGGGCCCGGGTGATGTGGCGGAGGAACTGGTGCCCGAGCCCCCGCCCCTCGGCGGCCCCTTCGACCAGTCCGGGGATGTCGGCGACCGTGTAGGTGGTCTCGTCGTCCGTCCGCACCACGCCGAGGTGCGGCTCGAGCGTGGTGAACGGGTAGTCGGCGATCTTGGGCTTGGCCGCCGAGATGCGCGAGATGAGGGTGGACTTGCCTACGTTGGGGAAGCCGACCAGCGCCACGTCGGCCACCAGCGCCAGCTCCAGGTCGTACCACTCCTCGTGGCCCCGCTCCCCCTGCTCGGCGAAGGTGGGCGCCCGTCGGTTGTTGGAGAGGAAGCTGGCGTTGCCCCGGCCACCCCGTCCGCCCTCGCCGGCCAGCCAGCGGTCGCCGGCGTTGGCCAGGTCGCAGAGCAGGGTGCCGTCCGAACGCCGGGCCCGGGTGCCGACGGGCACCGGCACCTCGAGGTCGCCGCCCCGCTTGCCGTGCATGCGCTTGCCGCCGCCGTGGCCGCCGTTGGCGGCACCCCGGTGGGGATGGTCCCGGAAGGGCAGCAGCGACGACTGGTTGGTGGTGGCCACCAGCCACACACTGCCGCCCCGGCCCCCGTCGCCCCCGTCGGGCCCGCCCTTGTCGACGTGGGCCTCCCGGCGCATGGCGACCGCTCCGGCCCCGCCGTCGCCGGCCTTCACGTGGATCTGCGCCTCGTCGACGAAGCCGGACATGGGGAGATCCTACCGACCGTGGGTCGGCGCCCCGGGAGGGTCCGGTCAGGCGTCGACCAGCAGGTTGGCGCGCAGCACCTCGACCGACCCGGTGACGCCGAGGAAGTCGGCCAGCTCGGCGTAGGAGCCGTACTCGAGCCGCAGCGCGGCCAGGAACTGCTCCATCGTCTCGGGGACGACGTGCAGGACGGCCGGCGCGTACTTCGCCACCTCGTCCACCGCGTCGGGGTACTCCGCCTTCAGCCGCTCGAGCAGCCGGCCCATGGCCGCGGCCGACAGGGCGTAGTCCTCGACGATCGTCTCGTCCGGCACGCCGAGGAAGGCCAACACCAGGGCCGAGAGCACGCCGGTGCGGTCCTTGCCGGCGCTGCAGTGCATGACGGCCGGGAACGAGCCGTCGGAGGCCAGGACGTCGATGGCCCGGGTCAGCATGTGGCCGCCCTCGGACACCATCTCGCCGTAGCGGGCGGCGACGTAGGCGGCCTCGCCCCAGTCGGGCAGGTCCTCGGTGGCAGGCAGCACGTCCGTGAGGGGCAGGCCCACGTAGCGGACGGGCACCTCGTCGACCGGGAAGCTCCCCCGCTGGGTCGCCTCGTCCAGCGTGCGCAGGTCGATGACCGTGGCCAGGCCCAGGTCGACCAGCTGGGTCCGGTCCGGTCCGGTCAGCTTGTGCAGGCCGTCGGCCCGGAACAGCCGGCGCCAGGCCACGCTACGGCCGTCGGTGGTGGCGTAGCCCCCCAGGTCGCGGAAGTTCACACATCCCTCGAAGTCGAGGGTCCGGGTCGGCACGGCCGGCGGTTGGTCGGCTGGGTGGCCGGTGGGTGGTGGTCGGTCGGCTCAGCCGGCGGGGACCACGTCGACCAGCTTGCGGCCCTTGCGGCTCGCGAACTGGACGGTGCCGTCGGCCAGGGCGAACAGCGTGTCGTCCTTGCCGAGGCCCACGTTGAGGCCGGGGTGGAACTTGGTGCCGCGCTGACGCACGATGATGGCGCCGGTGCGCACGTCGGTGCCGCCGAAGACCTTCACGCCGAGTCGCTGTGCGTTCGAATCGCGCCCGTTCCGGGTCGAACCGCCGCCTTTGGTCTTGGACATGTCGTACTCCTTGGGGTGGTGGCCGTCGGGGTGACGGCCGTGGCCGGACGGCGCCCAGCGGCGCGCCGGCGGGTCGATCGGGTGGTCAGCCGGCGGTGATGCCGGTGATGGCGATGGTCGAGTACCGCTGGCGGTGTCCCCACCGGGTGCTCTGGTTGGACTTGTTCTTGTAGGTGAAGCCGCGGATCTTGGGGCCGAGCTCCTCGCCCTTCACGGTGGCCGTGACCGTGGCCCCGGCCAGCTGGGCCGGCGTGGCCAGCACCGTGTCGCCGTCGACCAGCAGCACGGGCGCGAAGGTCACCTCGGTCCCGGGCTCCTCGCCCAGCAATTCCACGCGGAGCTCCTGGCCCTCGGCCACACGCTCCTGCTTCCCACCGGTTCTGATGACTGCGTACATAGGGCTGCGAGTCTACAGCTCCGGGTCGTCAAATACTATTCCCCTGCCCTCGCACACGGTGCAGGTGGTCGACATGGACTCGATCAGGCCCTCGGAGACCCGCTTCCGGGTCATCTCGACCAGCCCCAGCTCGCTGATGTCGAAGACCTGGGTACGCGTCTTGTCCCTGGCCAGAGCGGTGCGGAGGGCCGATCCGACCTTGTCCCGGTTCTCCCGGATCTCCATGTCGATGAAGTCGATGACGATGATCCCGCCGATGTCCCGCAGCCGGAGCTGGCGGGCCACCTCGTCGGCGGCCTCCAGGTTGTTCCGGTAGACCGTCTCCTCGAGGTTGGTCGTGCCGACGTTCTTGCCGGTGTTGACGTCGATGACGGTCAGGGCCTCGGTGCGGTCGATCACGAGTGATCCTCCCGATGGCAGGTACACCTTGCGGTCGAGCGCCTTGTGGAGCTGCTCGTGCACGTGGAACCGCTCGAAGATGGGCAGCTGCTCCGCCTCCGGGTCGTAGTACTCGACACGATCGGCCAGCTCGGGGTTGACCGCACCCACGTAGTCCCGGACCTGCTCGAACAGCGCCCGGTCGTCGATCACGACCGCCCGGTACTCCCGGTTCAGCTCCTCCCGGATGACCCGGACGGCGATGGCCGGCTCCCGGTACAGGAGGGCGGCCCCCTGGCCCTTCAGCGAGGCGGCGGCGATGGCGTCCCACTGCTCGACCAGGCGGTTGACGTCGTGCTCGAGCTCCTCGGCGCTGGCCCCGGCCGCCGCCGTGCGCACGATGAGGCCGTGGCCGGCCGGGCGGACGGCGTCGACGATGCGGCGCAGGCGCTTGCGCTCGGAATCCTCCAGGCGCTTCGAGATCCCGTAGGCGGTGGAGTTCGGCACGAGGACCACGAAGCGGCCCGGCAGCGACACCTCCTGGGTCAGCCTGGCGCCCTTGGCTCCGATCGGGTTCTTGGTGACCTGGCACAGGATCGTCTGGCCCGGCTTGAGCAGCTGCTCGATGCGGGGCTGGCCCGATCCCTTGGGCGACTCCACGTCGTCGGTGTCGTAGCGCACGTCACCGTGGTAGAGCACGGCGTTCTTCGGCGTTCCGATGTCGATGAACGCGGCCTCCATGCCGGGCAGGACGTTCTGGACCCGCCCCCGGTAGATGTTGCCGTCGATCTGGGTGGCGTCGTCCGAGGCCTTGGAGATGTAGTGCTCCACCAGGGTGCGCCCCTCGAGGAGGGCGATCTGGGTCATCTCAGGGCGGACGTGGACACAGATCTGGTAGCGGCCGACGGCCTTGCCCCGCCGCTCACGGCCGCCCCGCCGTCCCTCGCCCTTGGCCGGAGCGGCCGACCGCTGCGTGTCGAGGGGACGGACGGCCTCGCCACCGTCGACCGGGGTCGGCACCGGGCCGGAGGACCGTCCACCACCGCCGCCGCCACGGGAGCCGCCGCCGCCACGGGACCGGTTGCGTCCTCCCCCACCGCTGCTGTTGCCACGGCCATTGCCGTTGCCGCCGCCGCCGTTGCCGCCGCCGTTGCCGTTGCGGGCCGGCGTTGGCGCCGTCGTCGACGCGCCGGGCCGGGTGTCGCCGATGGAGGGGCGGGTGTCGCCGATCTTGGGTCGTGCGGCCGGTGCGACCGGAGCGGCCGGGCCGCCCCCGGCGGCTGGGGCCGCCGGGCCGGGTGCTCCGGTGTGCTCGGCGGGCGCGGTCGTCCTGGCGGAGGCGGTGCCCCCGGCCGCGGGGACGCCGTCGGGGACGGGTGCCGGTGGCACGTCGGCTGCGTCTGCACGGGCTGCACCGGCGTGCTCGGGCACGGGGCGCGGCGAAGTGGTCCCGGTCTGGGCGGCCGGACCCCGACCGCCGTCGTCGCCCTCGGCGCGGTTCTGACCGCCGCCCTCTCCACCGGAGCGGTTGCGTCCCCGGCCGCCACGCGAGCCGCGTCGGCGTCGGTTGCCGCCGCCCTGGCCACCCTGACCGCCGGTCGGACCGCCTTGGCCGTCCTGGCCGCGGGAGCCGCCGGACGCGCCGGAGCCGCCGGCCGGAGCCTCAGTCGTGGTCGAGGCGGCGGACGACCTGGTCGGCTGGGCCGACGACGGGGTGGACGGGGTGGGCGACGCGGAGGGCGCGGTGGCCCCGGGCGTCTGCCCCTCGGGTGCTTCTGACATCGAAATCCCTTCTCATACTGCTCATGACGCACGCTCCAGGGCGTGCGAGGCGCGGTCGGCTCCGGCCGGGACGACCCGGCCCAGGAGCGGCTCCTGACGGAGCCCGTCGCGCTCGATCCATTGTTCTGTCCTGCAGGCCCGGTCGATGACCGGGATACTCCCGGGCCGGCCACTCGCGGCCGGTCCGTCCATCGGTCGGTCAGCGGAGCCGCCCGACACGGCGATCAGTCCCCGTAGTAGTTCGACCGGGCGCACCCCACGGGGGCGGGTGCTGAGCTCGGCCACCAGGCCGACGGTACGACCCGACGGGTCCGCCACCCCGTCCGGCCCCGCCTCGGCCACCGCCAGGGCCAGGACCGAGGGCCGGAGGTCGTCCAGCTCCTCGCGGCCCTTGCGCTCGCGGGTGATCGGCACCGTGTCGGCGGCCAGCAGGGCCGACACCATGGCGGCGAGCCCGTCCCGGTCGACCCCGGCGATGCGCATGGTCCACGAGCACGAGGTCACCATCTGCTGGAGCGAGTCCTTCGACCGCTCCACCGGGACCGCCTCCTCGACGTGGAGGCCATCGGGCAGCAGCCCGTCGAGCAGATCAGGCAGCGTGGCCGGGTCGATGCCCTGGTCAGTGGCCCGTTCCGGGTCCAACGCCACGTCGACGTACTCCGCCAGGGACTCTGCACCGGTGGGCAGGGCCAGGCCGAAGCTGAGCTGGGGCCGGGGGTTGAACCCCTCGGTGTAGGCCATGGGGAGGTCCGCCCGCCGCAGCGCCCGTTCCCACATCCGGGCGACGTCGCGCTGGCTGGTGAACCGGATCCGGCCCTGCTTGGAGAAACGGAAGCGGATACGCACCTCAGTTCCTCCCCTCGGTCGCCAGCGCCACGGCGCTCCCACCCGGCACCGTGGCCGGGGCGGCGCCACCCGGCGCCGTGGACAGGAATCGTACCGGCACCTGGCCCCCGGTTGAGAGATCCTGCCCCGTGCCCTGGCTCCCGCCCGCCGGCGGGACGGCGGAGGCCACCACGTGCTCGACGCCGTAGCCGGTGCAGGCCCCGCAGTCGTAGCAGGGCGTCCAGCGGCAGTCGGGCAGGCCGTGCTCGGCCAGGGCGTCCCGCCAGTCCTGCCACAGGAAGTCCCGGTGGAGGCCGGCCGAGACGTGGTCCCAGGGCAGCACCTCGGTCTCACCGCGGTGCCGGTAGACCGTGTCCTCCAGGGTCATGCCCTGGGCGGCCAGCGCGTCGGTCCACAGGTCGAGGTCGAAGTGCTCGGACCACTCCTGGAAGGTGCCGCCGTTGCGCCAGACCTGCTCGATCACGGCGCCGGTGCGGCGGTCGCCGCGGCTGACGATGCCCTCGGCGGCCGTCGCCTTCGGGTCGTGCCAGCGGATGGTCAGACCCCGGACCGGCCGGGCCGCGTCCCTGAGCAGGTGGACCTTGCGGGTCAGCTCCTCGATGGTGTTCTGGCCGAACCACTGGAAGGGTGTCTGCACCTTCGGCACGAAGCCCCCGACCGAGGCGGTCACCGTGACACTGCCGTGGTACCGCTTGCCGATGGCCACGCACTGCTTGGCCAGGGCCACGATGCCGAGGGTGTCCTCGTCCGTCTCCGTGGGGAGGCCGATCAGGAAGTAGAGCTTCACCCGCTTCCAGCCCTGGCTGAAGGCGGCGTCGACCGCTGCGTACAGGTCCTCCTCCCGGATCAGCTTGTTGATGACCTGCCGCATCCGCCACGTCCCGCCCTCGGGGGCGAAGGTGAGGCCCGTGCGGCGCACCCGCTGGATCTGGGCCGCCGTCCCCACCGTGAAGGCGTCCACCCGCAGGCTCGGGAGGCTGACCGACACCTGCCCCGAGCAGGAAGGATCGTCGATGATCCCCGTGACGGTGTCCTCGATGCCCGAGTAGTCGGCGCTCGAGAGCGAGGTCAGCGCCACCTCGTCGTAGCCGGTGCGCTGGAGCCCGGCCGACACCATGGTGCGAACCTGGTCGGCCGGCCGCTCGCGCACCGGCCGGGTGATCATGCCCGCCTGGCAGAAGCGGCATCCCCGGGTGCAGCCCCGGAACAGCTCGACGTTGAGCCGGTCGTGGACCACCTCGATGAGCGGCACCAGCTGCTGGCGCGGGTAGGGCCAGGCCCCGAGGTCCGTGATGGTCCGCTTCTCGACCCGCTCCGGCGTGTCGGGGTGCCGGGGGGTGACGCCGGCTAACCGGCCCTCGGCGTCGTAGGACACGTCGTAGCAGGAGGGCACGTAGACGCCGGGCACCTGCGACAGGGCGGTCAGCAGCCCGGCGCGGCCACCGGACGCCGGTGCGGGGCTGCGACGGAAGGCGGCCAGCACCTCGTTCACCTCGCCCACCACCTCCTCGCCGTCCCCCAGGACGAAGCAGTCGACGAAATCGGCCAGCGGCTCAGGGTTGAAGGCGCAGTGGCCCCCCGCCATGACCACCGGGTGGTCATCGGTGCGGTCGGCCGCGTGCACCGGCACCCCGGCCAGGTCGATCAGGTTGAGGACGTTCGTGTAGACGAGCTCGGCCGACAGGTTGAAGGCGATGACGTCGAACCCGGACGCCGGGTGGTGTCCCTCCACCGAGAACAGCGGGACCCCGGCCGCCCGCATGGACGCCTCCATGTCCACCCAGGGGGCGTACGAGCGCTCGGCGGCCGCGTCGGGGCGCTCGTTGAGGATCTCGTAGAGGATCTGGAGGCCCTGGTTGGGCAGGCCGACCTCGTAGGTGTCGGGATACACCAGCAGCCACGACACGACGTCGGGGCCGTGCTGCGCCTGCTGAGCGCCGAGCTCGCCGCCGATGTACCGGGCAGGCTTCGTGACCTGGGCGAGGAGCGGCTCGATCTGTGGCCAGAGGGACTCCATCTCCCCCTCCATCCTAGGGCCAGGCGGGGGCCGTCCCGGAACGGCCCGGTCGGCGGGCCCGGCCCGGGTGTCGGACCGGCTCCGGGCGGTACGCCCTGGTCAGCCGGGCTGCGTGGTGGTGGTCGTGGTCGTGGCGGCTGTGCCCGGGAGGTCGATGGGCTTGTTCGTCTCAGCCGTGGCCTGGGCGGGCGGCACGGTGGCCGCCCCGATCGGATGGGTGGCCAGGTAGGCGTAGATGGCCCGCACCACCGGTGCGGACGCCGTGGCGCCGTAGCCGGCCTGGTCGATGACGCAGACCACCACGTACTGCGGGTCGGCCGTCGGGCCGAAGCCCACGAACCACGCGGTGGGCTCCTTGCCGGGCACCGTGTCGGCCGTACCGGTCTTGCCGGCCAGGCCACCGGGGAAGTTCAGGCCCTGGAAGGCGCCATAGGCGGTGCCGTTCGAGCTCTGGACCACGCCGGTGAAGCCCGTCAGCAGCGCCTGGTACGTGCTCGGCGACAGGGCCACGTGGCCGGTGACCTGGGGGGTGAACTTCTTCACGACCTGGCCCGACGGCGACACCACGGCGGCGGCCACCTGGGGGGCGTAGCGGGTGCCGCCGTTGGCGAACGTGCTGTAGGCCACGGCCTGCTCGATCGGGGTGACGTAGGTGCCGCCCTGTCCGAAGGCCATCTCGATGTTGTCGCCCGTGTACCAGGTGGTGGTCTTGAAGGCGCCCGGCGCCTCCGCGTGGAGCTTCTGGCGGACGGCCTGGCTGTCCACCCGGCCCTGCACCTCGCCGGGCAGGTCGATCCCGGTCAGCTCGCCCAGGCCGTACTGGGCCGCCTGGTCCTGGATGGGCGTCTGACCATACTTGGCCGACTGCGCGTAGAACAGGTAGCCGAGGTTGTAGAAAAAGGCGTCGCTCGACACCGTAAGGGCGGAGGAGACGTTGTAGGTGCCGGCCGCGTCACCCGCGCTGTCGTGGTAGATGCAGGTCGCGCTGTTGTACTGACACCCCGGGACCTTGTAGGTCCCGCTGTCGTAGAAGGGCTCGGTCGGGGTCCAGATGCCGGACTGGAGCGCCACCGTCGCCGTGTTCAGTTTGAACGTCGACCCGGGGATGTACAGCCCGTCGATGGCCCGGTTGAGCAGCGGTTCGTTGCTGGCCGGGTCCGACAGCGACGCGTAGGCCGACTGCGAGATGCCGCCCACCCACACCGACGGGTTGTAGCTCGGGTAGGAGGACATGGCGTAGACGGCGCCGGTCTTCGGGCTCATGACGATGACGGCGCCACCGGTGGCCGCCGGCCGGCAGCCCGCGTTGTTGTTGCACTGCGGGTCGTAGGAGCCCCGCAGGCTCTGAATCTGGGTGGCCAGGGCGTTGTCGGCCACCTGCTGCAGGTTGGTGTCGATGTTGGTGACGATGTTGTCGCCCGGCGACGACGGGGTGGTCTTGAGCACGCCGGCTACCTGGCCCTGCGGATCCACCTCGAGCTCCTGGGTGCCATTGGTGCCGTGCAGCTGCCGCTCGTACTGGTACTCGAGGCCGGCCTGTCCGAAGGCGTCGCCTGCCTGGTAGCCCTGGGCGGACCGCGACCGCAGCTCAGCGCTGTTGATCGTCCCGACGTAGCCGAGGGCCTGGGCCGCCGGATAGGCACCCTGTGCCCCGGGCATCGAGCTCTGCGGGTAGACGCGCTGGGTGGTCTGCTGGGTGGTGACGCCCGGGAATTCCGCCTGGTGCTCCGAGATGTAGAGCACGTCAGTCGGCGGGGCATCGCTCATGATGGGCACCGGTTTGTACAGGTTGTACTGCTGGTTGGTCAGCGCCGCCTTGATCTGGGCCGGGGTCTGCCCGACCAGGGCGGCCAGGTTCCCGATCACCTCGGGGTGCTGGGCCGCGCTGACCCTCGACAGGGTGATCTGCTCGGTGACCTTGTTGCCGACCAGCGGGTTGCCGTTGCGGTCGAGGATCAGCCCCCTGGTCGGGGTGACCGGCACCGTGCGGATCTGGTTGGTCACCACCGCCCGGGCGGCCGCCGGGGCCTGGAGGACCTGGAGCGCCCACAGACGCAGGCCGAGCAGGGCGAACAGGCCCACCATGACGATGGCCACGATGCGGATGCGCAGGCCGGGCCGGGACTCGGTGGTGTCGGGCGCGTCCAGCATCGCCTCCATCGAGAAGCGGCTGGGGCGCATCCGGGGCTGGCGGCTCTTGGCCCGGCTCGGCTTGGTGCTGCCGGAGGAGCCGAAGATCCGCTTCTCACCGAAGGGATGGCGCAGGGAGCGGCTCACGGGGCCCCAGTATCCCAAGCCGGTGGGCCGACGGGTACGCGGGCCCCGGGGTCGGGGTCACGGGCGGTCGTGCTGACGGCGCTCATCGGGCGGCGCCGACGCCGGCGTCCGACGTGGGCATCCCCTCGGTCGAGGCCCCTGCCATGCCCCACGACATCAGCCGGACGGCGGGGATGGCGAGGACGGCGTTGGTGAGCGACACGACCACGACGATCCGGACCAGCGCCACGTGCAGCATCTGGGGCTGGCCCAGGACCGAGCCCAGGGCGCCGTAGGTGATCTCGTACACGGCGCTCCCTGCCAGTGCCGCCACCGGGGCCAGCCAGCCGGCCGTGCGGTCGAGAGCCTGTGTGGCGAGCCCCACGGCGAACCCGAGGAGGCACCCCACCAGTGCCGACAGGCCGAATGGCGTCGGCAGGAAGAGGTCGGACACCAGACCGGTGGCGAAGCCGACGGTGGCGCCGCGGCCCGGGCCGCCGACGAGCCCGGCGACGATGGGGAGCAGCACCATGATGTCGGGATGGACCCCGCCGATGCGGAGGTCCAGCATGACGGTCTCCTGGACGACGACGAACAGGAGGACGACGAGTGTGAGGCGCCCGGCCTCGCTCCTGCTCACGAGCCCGCGCCCCACAGGACCACGGTCACGTAGCGGAGGTGGGCGAGGTCGGCCAGCGGCTGGAGTTCGACGCTCTCCTGCGAGGCGTTGGCCCCGGTGTGGGAGGCGACGACCCGCGCCACCGGGATGTCCGGCGGGAAGAGCGCCCCCTGCAGCCCGCTGGTGGTGAACACCTCGCCGTTGGTCAGCGGGGTGTTGGTGGGCACGAGGTCGGCGTTGAGCGGCTTGCCGGCACCGGCGCCGTCGAGGACGGCGAGCAGACCGGGGGCGGGGCCGTAGCGGACACCGACCGACGACTGTCCGTCGGTGATCAGCCGCACCGTGGCGGTGTGGTGGCTCACCTCGACCACCTGGCCCACGAGGCCACCGTTGCCCACCACCGGCATGCCGAGCTGGATGCCGTCGGCCCGCCCGACATCGATGTCGATCGTGGCGGCGAAGTCGCTCGTCCCGAAGTCGGTCACCTCGGCCGGCACCGTCTGCAGGTTGGCCAGGTAGGGCAGGTGGAGCAGGGCCGTGAGCTGCTTGAGCGCGGCAGCCTGGTCGGCGGCGGCGGCGTTCTCCATCTTCAGCTGGGCGATCTCGGCCTGCAGCTTCTGGTTCTGCTCGCGGACGGCGCCGTAGTGCACGGAGCCGGCCAGGAAGCTGCCGATCGGCTCGACGATGGCGTTGACCCCGGACCGGACCGGCGTGAAGGCGTCGTTGGCGACCGACCGGACACCGGAGGTGACCACGTGGAAGCCGCCCCGCGCGTCGAGGGTGATGATGGAGACGGCTGCGAGGACCAGGATCAGGAGCGTCGTGCGGGGACGTCGGGAGCGCCGTGGTGGCGCCACGTGACTGCGGACTCCCCTGCGGTCAGCGGGCCGACGAGGTGATGAGGACCTGCTTCAGGGCCTCGAACTCCTCGAGGCACTGCCCACTGCCGATGGCGACGCAATTGAGGGGATCCCGGGCGACCACGATGGGCATGCCCGTCTCCTGGGTCAGCCGGCTCTCCAGGCCGTGCAGCAGCGCACCGCCACCGGTGAGCACGATGCCCTGCTCCATGATGTCGGCGGCCAGTTCCGGCGGCGTCCGGTCGAGCGTCACCTTGACCGCGTCGACGATGGCCGAGACCGGCTCGTCGATGGCCTGGCGGATCTCCTGGGTCGAGATGACGACCGTCTTCGGGAGCCCGGTCACCAGATCGCGGCCGCGGATCTCGGCGTGGAGCTCCTCCTCGAGCTCGTAGGCGGAGCCGAGGGCGATCTTGATCTCCTCGGCCGTGCGCTCGCCGAGGGCCAGGCTGTACTCCTTCTTCACGAAGGAGACGATCGCCTCGTCGAGCTCGTCACCGCCGATGCGGATCGACTGGCTGGTCACGATGCCGCCGAGCGAGATGACGGCGACCTCGGTGGTCCCACCGCCGATGTCCACCACCATGTTGCCGGTGGGCTCGTGGACCGGGAGTCCGGCGCCGATGGCGGCGGCCATGGGCTCCTCGATGATGTAGGCCTTGCGGGCGCCGGCGTACTCGGCGGCCTCCATGACCGCACGCTGCTCCACACCGGTGATGCCGGAGGGGACGCAGATGACCATGCGGGGCTTGGCGAAGCGCCGCTGGTGCACCCGGTGGATGAAGTAGCGGAGCATCTTCTCGCAGATCTCGAAGTCGGCGATGACGCCGTCCTTCAGGGGCCGGATGGCCTGGATGTGGCTGGGCGTACGGCCGATCATCCGCTTGGCCTCGGCGCCGACGGCCAGCGGCCGCCCGTCCTTCGTGTTGACGGCCACCACGGACGGCTCGTTGAGCACGATCCCGCGGCCGCGCACGTACACGAGGGTGTTGGCGGTGCCGAGGTCCACGGCCATGTCGCGTCCCAGAAGGGAAAAGCTGTTGTCGCGCATCAGAGATGCACTCCTCCGTCGATCATCGGGCCCTCCGGCGCGGTGGCGCGTCCGAGGCCCGGGTTTCCGCTGCGCTGGCAGTTCGTGGCAGCTGGCATGTGCCCCTCAGGCTACGGGAATCCCCAAAGGCGCACAAGGGCGCTCCGGGGACGCACGTCGTCGCGCGCGGCTCCACCCCAGGTCAGAGGGGCTGTTCCCATTCGTAGCGGCGGGCGGGACCGGCGACGGGTGGTCGCCGGGTGCACCGGGTCTACAGACCGGGGAAGAACAGCTCGATCTCCCGGGCGGCCGACTCGTTCGAGTCCGATCCGTGGACCAGGTTCTCGCCCATCTCGATGGCCAGGTCGCCACGGATGGTCCCGGGCGCGGCGTCCACGGGGTTCGTCGCACCCATCAGGTTGCGCACCACCTTGTACGTGTCGTCGGGGCCCTCCACCACCATGACCAGCACGGGCGAGCGGGTGATGAACGTGACCAGTTCGCCGAAGAAGGGCTTGCCGTCGTGCTCGGCGTAGTGCTCCTGGGCGGTCACCTCGGTCAGCGTTCGCAGCTCGGCCGCGACGAGGCGCAGCCCCTTGCGCTCGATCCGGCTGATGATCTCGCCGGACAGACCGCGTTCCACGGCGTCGGGCTTGGCTATGACAAGGGTGCGTCCCACAAGCGGGGCAGGCTAGCCGATGTTCGGGTGCGCCCGGCCACGTCACGACGACGTCACGGCATCCGTCCGACGACGCCCCTCGCCTCCGTCACACCCCCGGCCGGCATGTCCCCCAAGGCGTCGGAGTCCTCCTCCCCCACGCCTGCCGTCGGCCTCACCTCGCAGGTGGCCACGGCGACCGGGCTGCTGCGTGCCTTCGTGGCCGACCTCGAGCCCGACACGCTGCTGGGCCGGGACGCCGCCGACCTGCACGCGGCGGTGGCCGGGTGGGAGCGCCTGGTCGGGGAGGCCAAGCTGCTGCTGGCAACTGCCCGTCGCTGCCTGACCACGGAATAACCGGGGCCCACTGACTGACGGCACAACCCCTGTGGCTTGCTACACTCCCAGCCGCAGTCGGCTCGCCAGCAGAGGCGCACGAGTAGGCGGAAAACGATGATACACGTGGCAACTGTCCACTTCAGGTCGGAAAAGTGGATCGACGTTCAGCTTCGGTACCTGCACAGAAACCTGAGTGAGCCCTTTCGAGTCGTCGCCAACCTCCAAGGGGTTCCGGGGGACCACGCCAGTAAGTACGACAGGGTGATTCCTGCTCGGGGCGGTCACCCTGGGAAGCTCAACTTGATGGCGGCCGAGATCGTCAATTCGGCGGAGCCGGACGACCTGATCATGTTCCTGGACGGTGATGCCTTTCCCGTAGTCGACCCGATGCCTCTTGTCCGCAAGGCGCTCCTCGAATCGTCGCTCGTCGCGGTTCGCCGAGACGAGAACTACGGCGATCCTCAACCTCACCCCTGCTTTGCCGTGGTGCGAGTTGCTGACTGGGTGCGATTACGGGGTGATTGGACGACGGGCTTCGTCTGGCAGAACTCGATCGGGCAAGAGTGCACCGATACCGGCGGGAACATGTTGGCGATCTTGGAGCGGCAAGAGGAGCGGTGGACACCGCTGCTGCGAACCAACGAAGTGAATATCCACCCTATTTGGTTCGCCGTTTATGGAGGAATCGTCTACCACCACGGCGCAGGATTCCGAGAGCCGATGGCAAGGAGCACGATGTCTCCGCAAACGACATCCGTCGGAAGCAATGGTCACCGACGGATACTCGGGAGCGTGGCCCGGAGGGCGAGAGAGTTCCAGGCGAAGCGAACCGATTTCAAATCGAGCCTGGAAAACGCCCGACTCGGCGAAGGTGTCTACGAACGTCTGATGGTTGATCCGGAATTCTATAGAACTGTCTAGTGACCTGAATCAGCGCTCCTGACCTCCCGGGAGTCCGGTCGCGATACGGACCACGTCCTCGTGCGTCGCGATATCGACGCCGCTACCGGAGCGGCCGGAGCGGCTCGATCAGGAGGTCAGCAGTGCGTCCCGTGCGTCGGCCACCACGTACAGCGAGCCACAGACCACGACCAGGTCCTCGGGGGCCGAGCGCTCGACGGCCAGACGGACCGCCTCGGTCGGGTCGGCGGCGACGGAGGCCTCCAGCCCGAGGGCGAGCGCCGCTTCGGCCACCTCATCCGCCGACAGCGCCCGGGGACTGCGCGGTGCGCAGGCCACCACGGCCCGTACGCCGGCGGACACCAGTGCCTCGAGCATGGCCGTCGGGTCCCGGCCGGTGAGCATCCCCACGACGGCTGTCGTCCGTCCGTCGTTGGCGAACTCCTCGGTCAGCGCCCGGGCCAGCACCATCATGCCGGCGGCGTTGTGGGCGCCGTCCACCAAGACGAGCGGGTGGCGGGAGACGACCTCGAGTCGGCCGGGCACCCGGACCGCCGCCAGCCCCTCGGCCACCACGTCCTCGTGCGGCGGGTCACCGAAGAAAGCCTCCACCGCGGCGACGGCGCAGGCCGCGTTGTCGCCCTGGTGGCTGCCGTGCAGGGGGAGCAGGAGCTCGCCGTAGTCGGCGCCCGGTGTGCGGATGTCCACCAGTCGGCCGCCGACGGCCGTGCGGTTCGACGTGCAGGCGAAGTCGATGCCACGGGCCCACAGCCACTCGACCCCGACGCGCTCGGCCGCTTCGCGGAAGAGGGCGACGAGGACGGGGTCCGTCTCGCCGATGACCACACGGCAGCCCGGGGTGAAGATACCGGCCTTGTCGCTGGCGATGTCCTCCAGGGTGGGCCCGAGCACTTCGGTGTGGTCGTAGCTGATGTTGGTGACCACCGCCACGGACGCGTTGACGATGTTGGTGCAGTCCCAGGTCCCGCCGAGCCCGACCTCCACGACTCCCACGTCGACCGCCTCGTCGGCGAACCAGGTCAGCGCGGCGGCGGTCAGCAGCTCGAACCGGGTCGGCGGCTCGTCCATGAGCCCCTCGATGCGCGACAGGGTGTCGAGCAGGTCGGTGAACGACTCGTCGTCGATGGGCTCGCCGTTGCGGGAGAGCCGCTCGTTGACCCGCGAAAGGTTCGGGCTGGTGTAGGTGCCGACCTGCAGTCCCCGGGCCGCCAGCAGCGAGCTGACCATCGCCGCCGTCGAGCCCTTGCCGTTCGTCCCGGTGATGTGGATGACGGGGTAGGCGGTGTGCGGGTCACCGAGGAGCCCGGCCAGGACGCGCATCCGGTCGAGCGACGGCAGCGAGCGGCGGGACGGCATGGCCGACTCGAAGTCGATGTGGCTGTCGAGCCAGGCGAGCGCCTCGGGCAGGTCGGCGAAGGTCACGGTGGATCGGGTGGGACGCGGCCCCGCGTGCGGGGCGGCGGGTCCCTACGAGGCGGCCCTGCGGCTGCGGCTCGGCTTGGCCGGCACGAGCGGCACGAGGGTGGGATGGACCTTGTCGAGCACCACGGCCCGGTCCACCACGCACTTGGAGATGTCGGTGCGGCTCGGCAGGTCGTACATGACCTCGAGCAGGACCTCCTCGAGGATGGCCCGCAGCCCACGGGCACCGGTGCCGCGCAGCAGGGCCTGCTCGGCCACGGCCTCCAGGGCGTCGTCGGTGAACTCGAGCTCCACGTGGTCCAGCTCGAAGGTCCGCTTGTACTGCCGGGTCAGCGCGTTCTTGGGCTCGACGAGGATGCGGATCAGCGCCTCCTTGTAGAGGTGGGACACGGCGCTGACGACGGGGAGGCGGCCGATGAACTCGGGGATCAGCCCGAACTTCATGAGGTCCTCGGGCAGCACGTGCCGGAGCAGTTCCGAGTCGTCGCGCTCGGACGCCTTGCGGACCTCGGCACGGAAGCCCATGCCCTTGCGGCCGATCCGGTTCTCGATGATCGTGTCGATCCCGGCGAAGGCACCGCCGCAGATGAACAGGATGTTGGTCGTGTCGATCTGGATGAATTCCTGGTGGGGGTGCTTGCGCCCGCCCTGCGGCGGTACCGAGGCGGTCGTGCCCTCGAGGATCTTGAGCAGGGCCTGCTGGACGCCCTCGCCGGACACGTCCCGGGTGATGGACGGGTTCTCGGACTTGCGGGCGATCTTGTCGATCTCGTCGATGTAGATGATCCCGGTCTCGGCCCGCTTCACGTCGTAGTCGGCCGCCTGGATCAGCTTGAGGAGGATGTTCTCGACGTCCTCACCCACGTAGCCGGCCTCGGTCAGCGCCGTGGCGTCGGCGATGGCGAACGGCACGTTGAGCATGCGGGCGAGCGTCTGGGCCAGGAGCGTCTTGCCGCACCCGGTCGGACCGAGCAGGAGAATGTTCGACTTGGCCAGCTCGACGTCGGAGTCGTGGGCGCCGTTCCCGCCCGCCTGCACGCGCTTGTAGTGGTTGTAGACGGCGACCGACAGGATCTTCTTGGCGTACTCCTGACCGATCACGTAGTCGTTCAGGAACTCGTAGATCTCCTTGGGCTTCGGCAGCTCGTCGAAGCTCAGCTCCGTGGTGTCGGCCAGCTCCTCGGCGATGATGTCGTTGCAGAGCTCGATGCACTCATCGCAGATGTAGACCCCGGGGCCGGCGATCAACTTCTTGACCTGCTTCTGCGACTTGCCGCAGAAGCTGCACTTCACAAGATCGCCACCGTCTCCGAATTTCGCCACGTCGGTTCCTCGTGTCCTTCTGTCGGCGGTCCCTGGTGTTCGACCGAACGCTGTCTACCTGTGCGGACCCACGGTCCGTGCGGGGCGGCGCCGACGGCGCACCGGGAGGCTGCTCCCGGCGTGTCCGACGGTGCTGTCCGGACCACCAACACTAGCGGCTGGCGTGGCGCGGACCGGACCTTCCGTCTCGGGGTCAGGCAGCGCCGATGGCATCGATCGGCAGCGTGTCCCGGGCGGAGATGACCTCGTCGACGAGGCCGTACTCGACGGCCTCCGCGGCGGTCATGATGAAGTCCCGGTCGGTGTCCTTCGAGACCCGCTCGGAGCTCTGGCCGGTGTCGTCGGCCAGCATGCCGTTCAGGAGGTCCCGCATCCGGAGGATCTCACGAGCCTGCAGCTCGATGTCGCTGGCCTGCCCCTCGACCCCGCCGAACGGCTGGTGGAGGAGGATGCGGGCGTGCGGCAGGGCGAAGCGCTTGCCATGGGCACCGGCACCGAGCAGCACGGCGGCGGCCGAGGCGGCCTGGCCGAAGCAGAACGTCGACACGTCCGGCTTGATGTACTTCATGGTGTCGTAGATGGCGAAGAGCGCCGTGATGTCGCCACCTGGCGAGTTGATGTAGAGGTGGATGTCCTTGTCCGCCTCCTCCGACTCGAGGAAGAGGAGCTGGGCGCAGACCAGGTTGGCGACCGTGTCGTTGATGGGCGTGCCCAGGAAGATGATCCGCTCCCGCAGCAGGCGGGAGAACAGGTCGTAGTTCCGCTCCCCCCGGCTGGTGGACTCGACGACCCACGGCACGCTGTACGCCTGCGCGTCGATCGACCTGCTTGCCTCCGTGAAGCTCACTCCGGGTCCTCCTCGCCCTGGTTCACCTTCAGGTCGTCCCGCGACACGGGCGTCCCGTTCTCATCGACCAACTCGACGGAGTCCATCAGCCAGCGCATGGCCTTGGCCTTCCGTCGGTCCGAGCGTACCGCCGAGAGGCGCCCGGCCCGTTCCAGCTGCTCCCGTACCTGCTCGGGGTCCATGTCGAGCCGGGTGCCCATGGCGGTCAGCTCCTCGGTGAGCTCGTCGTCGTCGATCTCGATCGACTCGGCCTCCACCAGGGCCCGAAGGGCGAGGTCGGCCTTCACGCTCTGCAGCGCCCCGGCCCGCAGCTCCTCCAGGAACTCCTCCTCGGAGCGCCCGGTGACGCCGAGGAACTGGCCGAGCGACATGCCCTGGCCCTCGAGGCGGTGGTTCAGGTCGTGGATCCGCTCGCGCAGCTCCTCGAGCACCAGCTGCTCGGGGATCTCCTCCGTCACCAGCTCGGTCAGCGCCTCCACCGTCTTCTGCTGGAGGGCGAGCTGGGCCTCGACGATCTTCCGCTGGCGCAGACGCTCGCCGATGTCGGCCCGCAGCTCGTCGAACGTGGCGAACTCGCTGGCCTCCGCCGCCCACTCGTCGTCGGCGTCGGGGAGCTGCAGCTCCTTCACGTCCTTCACGGCCACACCGAAGGAGACGGTCTGGCCCAGCGCCTCGATCTCGGAGTCGAAGGTGACGGTGCCGCCGGCCTTCATGCCGACCAGGTGGTCGTCGAGGCCGGGGACCACGTTGTCCGAGCCGACCTCATAGAGGAAGTCGTCGGCGGTCAGGTCGGTGTCCTCGTCCGAGTCGTCGTCGCCGTCGGCGTCGGGCCGCGTGCCGCGGATGTCGATGGTCACCTGGTCGCCGGTCTGGATGGGCCGCTCCACCTCCACCAGTTCGCCGGAGGTCGCCCGCAGGCGGTCGACCTGCGCGTCGATCTCCTCGTCGGCCACCTCGAGCGACGGGAGGGTCACGACGAGGCCGCCGTACCCCGGGATTGCCACGGTCGGGCGGACGAGCACCACGGCCTCGAACGACACCGGTCCCGACTCCTCGCCGGCGGTGACGTCGATGTCGGGCTGGTCGATCGGGTCGACCTCCGTCTCGTCGACGGCCCGGGAGTAGAACTCGGGAAGCGCCTCGCGGATCGCCTCGCCCCGCAGCGCGACGGCGCCGCCCATCCGGGACTCGAGCACCTTGCGGGGCACCTTCCCGGGGCGGAACCCGGGGACCCGGACCTCACGCGACAGACGCTTCATGACGTCGTCGAGGGCCTCGTCCATCTCGGTCTCGTCGATCTCGACGGTCAGACGGACCTTGTTGCCCTCTTCGGGCGCTGCTGTCGCTCGCATACGAGTAGAGGAGTGTACCGGCACCCGGACCACCGACTCTCCCGCCGTCCGGCACCCCCGCTCCCGCCCGTGCCGACCACCCGCACCAGGGCCGGCCACCCGTGGGCGGCCTCAGGTCATGAAGGGCATCGAGTCGAGCACCCGGTGGCCGAGGTCCACGTCGCCGTCCAGCTGCACCCGGCCGGCGGCCGCCGCCGCCGCGGGCTCCTCCCGGCCGAAGCCGAGGCGCCAGAAGGTGTCCTGGTCGAACGTGAGCGACGTGGTCGGCGGGGTCGGGTCCCGGCCGGGCAGGGCGACGGCCCGGCGGCCGTCCATGGCCACGGCCAGCCGGCGCCCGAGCACGCCGGTCACCTGGAACCGGACCACCGTGCCGGCCGGCGGGGCCACCCGCTTGCCCACGACGTAGGGCATGGTGCGTTCACAGCGGTCGAGCACGGTGGACTCGCCCGCACCGTTGCGGCCGCCCGGACGGCCGAGGGCACGCCGGACGTCCTGCTCGTGCGCCCAGCAGTCGAGGACGCGACTGGCCAGGAAGTCCCGGTGGGACACCTCCCCCTCCGGGCTCCAGCCCAGCTCGTCGAAGCGGGCCGGCGGGGCGGTCCGCAGCTCGTGGATCCTCCGGCCGGTGACGCTGATGAACTCGGCCAGGACCTCGTTGCCCGCGATCCGGCGGCGCGCCTCCACCCACGGCTCGTTCAGCTCGGCGAACGGGTTGCGGACGTGGGCGGGCGGGTCGGCCAGCGGCGGGGGCGGCGACTCGCCCAGCAGCATCCGTTCGACGCCGATCAGGTGGGAGACCTGGTCCCGCACCGTCCAGCCGGGGCAGTCGGTCGGCAGCTCCCAGCGCTCCGGGATGACGCCGTCGCACGCCGCGGCGAGCGATGTCCACACCTCGACCAGGTGGTCGACGACGGGTTCGTGGTTCGTCCTGCGCACGTGCACCTCAGCGGCCTCCTGACCGGCGCTGCGGCCGGGTCCGGCTCGGTTCCGCCGGTTCCAGCGCGACCGGCCTGGTCAGCCGGGCAGGCTGGCCTCGATGGCGTCCACGACCTCGGGCGCCTCGGGGTCGACCATCGGCCGGAACCGCTGGATGGCCGAGCCGTCGGCCGGGACGAGGAACTTCTCGAAATTCCACTGGATGTCGCCCGATTCGCCCTCGGCGTCGGGGACGGTCGTCAGCTCCTGGTAGACGGGGTGCCGGTCGTCGCCGTTGACGTCGATCTTCTCCATCATCGGGAAGGTGACGCCGTACGTGGCGGAGCAGAAGGTGGCGATCTCCTCCGCCGACCCCGGCTCCTGGGCACCGAACTGGTTGCAGGGGAAGCCGATGACGGAGAAGCCGCGGTCGCCGTAGGTCTTCTGCAGCCGCTCGAGCCCCTCGTACTGCGGGGTCAGCCCGCACTTCGAGGCCACGTTGACCACCAGCAGGGACTTGCCCTGGAAATCGCCGAGGCTGGTCGGGTCGCCCTGGAGGGTGTGGAGCGGAGTGTCGTAGATCGTCATGGGCCGAGTCTAGGGGTCGGCGCCGACGTCGGCCCGGGGAGCCGGCACACACCGATACCGGTCCGGCGGGACGCCCGCGTGGCTAAAGCAACGGTGGTGGCGGGACGATGAAGGGACGAGCCCGGTCACGGCGACCCGGGGCGCGGCACGAAAGGTCGGACGACGCACCATGACGGAAGGACACCACGGCGACGGTGACCCGGAGCCGACGCGCCCCGGCGTGTCGGGTGCGGTGGTCCACGCCCTAGTGGCCCGCGTCCGCCACGAGGCCGGCGATCCCGGTGTGGCCCAGGCCCTGGCGCTCGCCTCCGAGGACCGGCCCTTCCCCGCCCTGGGCGACCGGTCCACCTGGACGGGCCCGGCCGACGCCGCCGCACTCTTCGCCGCCGGCGCACTCGTCACCGGTGACGGGGCCATCGGGCTCCACGTCGGCGAGGAGCTGCTCTGGTCGGGCGAGGACCCGCCCGCCGGTCGACTCGCCCGATTGGGCGACCCCGAGGTCGCGTCCCGCCACATCGGGGCCCTGATCGAGCAGTACGAGGGGGCCGCAGAGGCCACCGCCCTCGAGGTCGGACCGGGGCGCGCCCTGGTGCAGGTCACCCCGGCGTCGGGGGTGCGCCAGGCCCACCTGTGCGATCTGACCCGCGGCATGCTGTCGCGCCTCCCCGTCGTCTTCGGCGGTGCGCCGGCCCGGGTGACCGAGCACGAGTGCGCCGCCCGCGGCGGGCGCTTCTGCCGGTACGTGGTCGAGTGGGATGCCTCGCCCGTCGACGCGGTCGGAGCCGGGCGATTCGACGACGCCTTCGACGACGCCTTCGACGACCACGACTACGACGACGACGGCCACGACGATGACGGGCCCGACGATGGCTGGGACACGACGCCGCCCTCGGTCCGGCGCGACAGTGACGGCCGGCCCCTGGCCGTGGAGCGCGTCACCGGTGGCCCGGCGGTGGCCCAGCTCGAGGTCGACGATGCGCCGTTCGGGCGCGACGAGCGGTCGGAGCACGGACCCGGTCCCGTGCGGGCCGCCGTCGACAGCCCGAGGGCGGACGAGCGTTACGCCGACCCGGCGGACTCCGTCCGACGACCCCACCACGGACCGGACATCGATCGCCTGGCCGGCCCGGGCGCCGACGGGCTCGCCGACCAGCTGCGGGACGCCCGTGCCGCGCTCGTGGAGGCACGGGCCGGCGCCGCCCGGTGGGAGTCGGCGGCCCGGGACGCTTCCGGCGACGACGGGCGGCTGCGGCGCACGGCGGAGGCCGAGGCGGCCAGGTCACGTGCCGAGGTCGCACGGTTCGAGCGGCTCCTCGAGAGCGCGGCGGCCTCCACCCTCGACCTGGTGGACCACGACATCGAACACGTCGTCGCCCACCTGGCCGAGCGGGCCGAGCAGGTGCTCGGTGCCGACCGCTACCTGTTCATGCTGCGGCCCGGGGCGGGCCTGCCGCTCGAGCTGCACCACCGCGGGCTGGCACCCGACGAAGCCCGGGGGCTGGCCGCCGACCTCTGGTCCGGGACGCCCGACGACGCCGGCGGCAGCCGTCTGGTGGTCGACATCGCGTCGCCCCTGCGGCGCTACGGGCGCATCGCCGAGTTCCTCGACCCGGACGAGGCCGAGACCGAGGCGGCCACGGGCACCGAGGAGCGGATCCTGCACCTCTTCGCCCGCTGGGCCGGCAACGTGCTCGACGTCTGCACCGTGCTGGGCGACGCCCGCCGGAGCAACTCCACGGCCCGCACGCTGCTCTCCTTCAGCGAGCAGCTGTCGGGCCTCACCAACCTGGCCCAGGCCCTCCAGATCCTGGCCGACACGGTGCCGGCCGTGACCGGGTGCGACCAGGCCACCGTCTACCTGTGGGACCGCGAGCGGTCCCGTCTGGTGCTGGGCGCCTACACGACCGGCATGACGCCCCCCGGCGCCCACCTCGGCCCCTTCGTCCCCGACTGGTCGACGTCGTCGGCGACCCAGATCCAGGTGAACGGCGACGCGCCGCCGACGGACGGCGACACGCTGAGCGTGCAGGCCGACAACCCGCTCATCCAGCGCATGATCAGCGGCCACGAGGTGATGGTGCTCGACGCCGCCGTCGTGGAGGACCCGCAGCTGCGTGCGCTCATGGTGGCCTCCGACGTGCCGGCGTCCGTCGTGGCCCCGCTCTTCGCCGCGGGCGAGTTCCTCGGGGTGATCGCCGCCAACTTCGGCACCGGCGCCCCGCGGGGCGCCATCCACGACCCGGACCTCCACGAGCGCCTGTGCGGCCTGTCGGACCAGGCGGCCACCGCCATCCAGAACCTGGAGCTACTGGAGAAGGTCTCCCACATGGCCTGGCACGACGCACTGACGGGCCTGCCCAACCGGCGGCTCTTCGAGGACCGGGTCGAGCAGGAGCTGGTGCGGTCCCGGCGGGTGGGCGAGCCGGTCTGCATGTTCTTCGTCGACCTCGACAACTTCAAGACCGTCAACGACACCTACGGCCACACCACCGGTGACCTGCTGATCCAGCAGGTCGGCCAGCGCCTGGTCGAGACCGTGCGCAGCCAGGACACGGTGGCCCGGGTCGGCGGGGACGAGTTCGCCATCCTCCTGCCGGGCCTGGTCGACCAGCTCGCCATCAACCAGCTGGCCGAGCGGACGCTCGACGCCATGCACACGCCGTTCGAGATCTTCGGCGACCTGGTGGAGACCTCCGCCTCGGTGGGCATCGCCATCGCCCCCGAGCACGGCGACAGCTACGACGACCTGCTCAACCGGGCCGACGAGGCCATGTACCGGGCCAAGGACCTCGGCCGCGATGCCTTCGAGATGTTCCACGCCACGCCAGACCCGACCCACCCGGGACGGCGGGCCCACGACGACCGGCAGCTGTACAACGACCTCATCGCCGCCCTCGACGGCAACCAGTTCTTCCTGCTCTACCAGCCCTACATCGACCTGCGCACCGCCCAGATCGTGGGAGTCGAGGCACTCATCCGCTGGGACCACCCCACGCTCGGGATCCTCGACCCGCCCCACTTCATCCCCATGGCCGAGCGGAGCGACCTGATCGTGTCGCTGGACAACTGGGTGCTGTGGCAGGCCTGCCGGCAGCTGCGGTCGTGGCGCGACCACGGCCTCGACCCGCTGCGCCTGTCGGTCAACCTGGCCTCGCGGGACCTGGCCAGCCCCGACCTCTTCGACAGCGTCCAGCGCACCCTGAACGACACCGGTGTCGACCCGTCGATGCTCGAGCTCGAGATCACGGACCGGGTCGTCCTAGACCGCACGGGGCCGGCCACCGACAACATCGAGCGCCTGCGCAAGCTGGGCGTGCGCTTCACCATCGACGACTTCGGCCAGGGGAATTCGTCGCTCGACCGGATCGGCAGCTTCCCGGTCAGCACGCTCAAGATCGACCAGTCGTTCGTCCAGGTGCTCGGGCCGACCGACGAGGAGAGCAGCCTGGTCTCCGCCATCATCGGCATGGCCGGCCGGCTCGGCCTCTCGTGCGTGGCCGAGGGCGTGGAGACCCTGCTCCAGAGCCGGGTGCTGCTGCAGCGGGGCTGCACCACCGCCCAGGGCTACTACTTCAGCCCGCCGCTCCCGCCCGAGGGGATCGAGGAGATGCTGACCAACCTGGCGCCTGCCGAGGTTCCTGAGTCCTTCGGCGAGCCAACCAACGGCAACCAGCCGCCCGAGCAGACCGCCCCCTGACCGGCAGGAGGGGCCGCAGGCTGCGGCACCCGGGTGCTAGCTGGAGTTAGCAACGACCGTTCCCATCCCCCGTTCCGCCAGGAGGGGCCGATACCGTCGACGCGATCGGGTGTCCGTTCGGGCCCCGCTCGAGCAGGAGGAGGAAGCATGGCTACGTACGAGGGCTACTGCGTCAAATGCCGGGAAAAGCGTGAATTCGACGGCGAGGTGGTCGAGATGGCCAACGGTCGCCGGTCGGCCAAGGGCAAGTGCCCCGTCTGCAACACCGGCATGAACCGGATCCTGGGCAAGAACGCCTAGCGCGGGCGACGGCGGCGGACCGCGGTCCGCCGCCCGACCCCAGGACGACCCGTGGTCCGGCGCCGGGTCAGGCGGGAACGGCCGGCAGGGACAGGCTGTCGAGGACGGCGCCCTCCCGCAGCCCCCACTCGCTGACCACCAGGCCCCGCAGGCCGAGGTGCTCGACGAGGGTCGACAGCACCAGGGCGCCGATGGGCAGGAGGGGCGCACGACGGGCCTGGATGCCGGGCAGGGCCATCCGGGCGTCGAGGTCGAGGGTGGCCAGCCGGTCCGCCAGCTCCCGCAGCTGGCCGGCGGGCAGTTCGACCTGGTTGACCGACGGGGCCGGCGACGCGTGCGGCGGAGGCCGGTGCAGCCCCATGGCCAGTCGGGCCAGCGCCCGGACCGTCCCGCCGCTGGCGATCGCCCGCCCGCCCGCCTCGGGTGAGGCGGCCAGCATGGCGGCGATGGGACCGGAGCGCTCGACGGCCAGGTCGGCGATGGCAGTGCGCTCGGCCGGGGTGAGGCGGTCCCCCGTGTCCAGCTCGCCCCGGATGCGGGCGGTGCCGAGGGCCACGCTGGTCACCGCCGACACCGTGTCTACCGTGCCCACGCCGGCCTCCAGGCTGCCGCCGCCCAGGTCGAGGCCGAGCACCGGTCGCTCCCCCACCCAGACCCCGGCCCGTTGACCGAGGAAGCACAGACGGGCCTCCTCCTCGCCGGTCAGCAGCTTGATCGGGCTGCCCAGGATCCGCTCCAGCCGTCCGAGCAGCCAGGCGCCGTTGCCGGCGTCGCGCAGCGCGGCGGTCGCCAGGGCCACCACCACGTCGGCACCGGCGTCCTCGGCCGCCACGTGGAGCCGCTTGACCGTGCGCACGGCGAGCGCCGACCGGTCACCGGGCACGTCGCCGGTGCGGGCCACCTCGGTGCCGAGGTGCAGGAACGACCGTCGCCGGAGCACGGGCTCGAGCCGTCCGTCCCGGGACGCGTCGACCACCATGAGGTGGAAGGAGCTGCTGCCCAGGTCGAAGACGGCTACGCGCACGGTGGGCACCGGGCTGACGCTATCCCGAGTGACAGGGGGTCGTGGCACGTCGGCCGCATGCCCTACGCTGGTGCCGCACCGCACGGGCCGACGAGGCGCCGGGCGACGGGGCGTGGCGCAGCTTGGTAGCGCGCCTGCTTTGGGAGCAGGAGGTCCTCGGTTCGAATCCGGGCGCCCCGACCACCGGTCCCACGCGGGTCCGGCCCACCGCGTCCACGGGCGACGAGGGGCGATCCGTCGGCGGCGGGACCGGTCGCCGACGGACCTCGGCGGCCGGAGAGCGACTCAGACGATGCTGGTGGTCGGCGTCTGCTCCATCAGGTCGGGCGACGTCTCCATGCCGGCCGACCACACCGACCGGGCGATGATCTTGGTCACGTCGGCACGGGACGCGTACTTCTGCCCGATCTCGAGCGTCTCCTCGACCAGCCCCTGGGACAGGGTGGTCGGCTCGAGCCCCAGCGCCAGGAAGCGGTCGTTGGTGACCTCGAGCTCGTTCTCGGAGGCCTCCTTGCGGGGGTTGGGCAGGTAGGCGATCTCGGCGCCGGTGAGGCGGGACACCAGCTCGGCCAGCTCGCCGACCCGGTACGTCTCCGTCACCTGGTTGAACACGGCGGGCCGGTCGCCCCGCCCGGGCGGATGGGCCAGGGCGATCTCCACGCAGCGGACGGTGTCGCGGATGTGGATGAACGCCCGGGTCTGGCCGCCCGTCCCGTGGACGGTGAGCGGGTGGCCGAGGGCGGCCTGCATGATGAAGCGGTTCAGCACGGTGCCGTAGTCGCCGTCGTAGTCGAAGCGGTTGATGAGGCGCTCGTCCAACGCGGTCTGGGGGGTCTGGGTACCCCACACGATCCCCTGGTGGAGGTCGGTGACCCGCAGGCCGTCGTTCTTGGCGTAGAACGCGAACATCAGCTGATCGAGCGTCTTGGTCATGTGGTAGATCGAGCCGGGGTTGGCCGGGTGCAGGATCTCCCGCTCCAGGTCGCCCGTGGGCGTGGCCACCTGGACCGAGAGGTAGCCCTCCGGGATCGGGGCGCTGCCCGACCAGCCGTAGCCGTACACGCCCATGGTGCCCAGGTGGACGACGGCGATGTCGAGGCCGGACTCCACGATCCCGCACAGCAGGTTGTGCGTGCCGCTCACGTTGTTGTCCACCGTGTAGCGCTTGGCCCGGCTGTCCCGCATCGAGTACGGGGCGGCCCGCTGCTCGGCGAAGTGCACGACGGCGTCCGGCCGCCGGTCGCGCAGCAGGGCCAGCAGGCTGTCGTAGTCGTCGGCCAGGTCGAGGTCGACGTAGCCGATCGTGCGCCCGGTCAG
>Ga0265327_10001327_pt1 | contig 32215 bp, 32 predicted proteins | sample 41621metaG_FD_202089 | JGI IMG/M metagenome (GOLD analysis project Ga0265327, IMG submission 202089) | Rhizosphere microbial communities from Carex aquatilis grown in University of Washington, Seatle, WA, United States - 4-16-21 metaG | ecosystem: Host-associated > Plants > Roots > Rhizosphere...
CACCCGACGAACGTGAACACCCCGCTGTTCATGAACGAGGGCACCATGAAGCTGTTCCGTCCCGACCTGGAGAACCCGGGCCCGGACGACATGAAGGTCGTCGCACAGATGATGCACGTGCTGCCGGTGGGCTGGGTCGAGCCAGTGGACATCAGCAATGCCGTGCTGTTCCTGGCGTCGGACGAATCCCGTTATGTGACAGGTCTTCCCATGACCGTCGACGCCGGAAGCATGCTCAAGTAATCCCTTTCGCGCCAACTGCATCGCAACCAACTGAATAGGAATCAACCCAACGGCAACGGAGCCAAAGCCCATGGCCAGTACCAGTTCTCGTATCAACCCGCTGTTCGCCGCCGCCGCACCCGACGTGCCCGCGTCCCATGCCTGTCCGAGAGTTGCCAAGCTCGGTGGCTATGGCGGCCTGGCGGTCGCGGCCTGGCTGGCCACCGCAGTGGCGACCGGTCATGGAGTTGCCGTCGCGGATACCGCCGGTGGGTCGGCGAGTTCATCGTCATCGAGTTCGGCGAGCGCGTCGGCTGGGTCGACATCCTCGGGTTCGACCGGCGGAACATCGGGCGCTGCGGGCGGTGCGACGTCCGAGCCGACGGGGACCACCGGTACGACCGGGACGGCGGGGGCCACGGGAGCGACCGGTGCCACCGGAACCACGGGCCCCGCCGTCGCCAGCGGATCTTCGTCTGTCACAGGGACGTCGGGCACGTCACCGACATCCGGATCGACCTCGTCGAGCACCGAGGTGGGTTCGGGGGTGGTCGTCAGCAGCAGTGGGGGAGCCCACACCGGCAGTTCGTCGACGACTCCGACGAGCGACGCGCACGAAAGCGGCAGTGCGGCAACCGGATCGGCCAAGTCGCGCACGAATGCCAAGTCCTCGTCCAAATCGAGTACTAGCACCAAGTCTGTGGCCAAGTCGACCCGTGCCGAGACCACCAGCGCTGCCTCGGCGGCCTCGGCACAGTCGACGTCGAACGTCGCCGTCAGCACGACCGTCACCACCAAGGCCACCGCGGCGACCGTGCCGTCCGTGGCCGCTCCCACGATGCAGACGACGCAGCTCGCCGCGACCGCCGCGATGGCCACGGTCGCGACACCCGCCGCCGTGACGACTCAGGTCCTCTCTCCGGCAACGGGTTTGGCGGGCTTTCTCAACAGTGTGGTGACCAAACTGCTCAACCCGTTCGTGAAGCCGGCACCCAACACGGCGGACCCGTTGACCCCGGCGGTGTGGGCGGTGCTGGCCTGGGTGCGGCGCACCGTGTTCAACCAGGCTCCGACGATCGCCTACAACCCGACCACCACGGTCCAGACCGGGCAGACGCTGACCGGCAACCTCGGCGCCTCCGACGCCGAGGGCGATGCCCTGACCTACAAGGTGACCCAAGGGCCGAAGTACGGCACCCTGACCATCGATCAGGCCACCGGCAACTTCACCTACACCCCGAACGACATCAATTACACGGCGGTGCAGACCGATTCGTTCTCAGTGTCGGTGACAGACGGCAAGTTCAACCTGCTAGGCCTGTTCAGCCCGCACAGCGCCAAGGCCGGCATCGACGTTTCGGTGCTCAACCCCGAAGTCGAGCGGGTGATCCTGAACCTGCCCGGCACCATTGCCAGCCCGGCGAATCCGCGCTACTCGGCCGACGGCCAATCCATCTTCTTCGCCGGCCAGCCGACCACCGGGGGCCGCTCGGAGATCTACCAGATCAAGACCGACGGAACGGCGCTGCAATGTGTGACCTGCGGTGTCACCGTCAGCGAAACCGGAAATCTGGCCAAACCCGTTCCCGTCGATGATGGTTCGGGCCGCGTGTTGGTGCTGGTGAACGTCGCCGGGCAGACGCCGCGTTACTCCATGCTGGAAACCGGAATCAATGGGACCCAGCTGGTTTCGATCACCACGCCGGCCGGCGGTGGTTACGCCATCGATCCGCAACGCGAGATGCGGGTGTCGCCGGACGGCACCCACGTGTTGTACACCCGAATCGTGATCGGGCCCAACAACCTTCTGCAGGCCTTGCCGATTGTCGGCACACTCACCCGCACCGATACCGGCTACACGGTCACCGACGCCCGGGTCGTGTACCCCACCGGCGAAGGCAAGCAGTGGACGCCGGACGGCAAAGGCGTGGTGATCCTCGGCGGCCAGTTCGACGCCGGCAACGTCGACGATATCGAGGTCGACCTCGCCACCGGCAAGGCGACCAGGGTGACTGCCAACCTCGACTACGACGAGGACATGGACTACTCGCCCAACATGCAGTGGATCGCCATCGGCAGCACCCGCGGGCTGGACGCACTGACCCCGATGACGCGGATCATCCGGCAGAACTTCCTGCCGGTGTATGTCGGCGCACCCGTGTACCTGGAGTGGGCGAGCCCGGTCAACATCTCCAACCAGGAGTGGATCGTCGCCGTCGGCGATGAGCTCAACCGGGAGAACGGAGTTCCGCTGTTCGACACCGGCGACGGGTACGCCGCCCGCAGCATGCCGAGCTGGAATCCCGATGGCACCGCAGTCACGTTCTGGGAGTCCAGCGCCACCGATCCGACGGTGTCCCGACTGGTCATCGCGAACCTGAAATACACCACCAGCGTCGGCCCGGTGGCCGCGGACCGGTCGACCCCGAGCTCAGATTCGTGGGCCCCCGCTCTCGGCACCTACGTCGCTGCCACGACACCCCTGCCGGCCACCGGAACCTATTCGGGGAAGGGTGGTGGCACCGCGGTCGTGACCGAGGCGCCGGACCCGAACGATGCCACGCGGACCGTCCGTACCGTCACCTACAGCAACTATGTGAACGAACTGGGTGAGATTCTCAACGGCACCGAATCGGCCGATTACAACGCCAGTCAGACGACGGTCCATTACCTGGCCGACATCACCGTGACCGGAGCCCACACCGGCTATCTGACGGCTGACGCGAACATCAACGCCTTCCAGCAGTCGTTGACCGGCACCATCACCTCCAGTGTCGACGGCGATGTGCAGTCACTGCCGGATCCGGATGCGGCCCACCAGGCACAGCAGGACGCCTGACAGCCTGCCATTGAAAGGACCGCATCATCGGAAGTATCGACGAATTACCCAGTGGTGCAATACTGCTCGGCGAGGATCGCGTCACGGGATCCTCCGGAGGGACGCACCACCATGTGTATCCCGGCACCGGTCGCGTGAACGCCGTTGTCGAGATGGCCGGAGCCGTGGAAGTCGACAGGGCGGTCGAGACGGCCGCGCGGGCTCAGCGAACCTGGATGGCGTACCCGCCCGACCGGCGCCGCGACATCTTGTTCGACCTGGCGGACCTCATCAGTGAGCACCACGCCGAGTTCGCCCGGATCAACACCCACGACTACGGCGTGCCGACGTCGTTGGCCGCGACGTCAGTGCTGACCGAGCGGTTCTTCCGGTTCTACGCCGGGTACGTCGACAAAGCCGATGGCGCAAGCACTCCCGTTCCGGGCGGCTTCGACCTCAATCTGGTAGAGCACGAACCGTACGGCGTTGTGGGCGTCATCGCGCCATGGAACGGCGCGCTCGTGGTGATCGGGCTGGCGGTCGCTCCGGCCCTGGCTGCGGGCAATGCCGTCGTCGTCAAGCCGTCGGAACTTGCGCCATTTGCGGCACTGCGGTTCGGCGAGCTGTGTCTGGAAGCCGGCTTGCCGGCCGGGCTCGTCAATGTGCTGCCCGCGGGAGCAGAGGGTGGCGAGGCTCTCGTGCGGCACCCCGGAGTGGGCAAGGTTCATTTCACGGGAGGCACCGCCACTGCCCGCAGGGTGCTGACGGCCGCCGCGGAGAACATCACCCCGGTGGTCGCGGAACTCGGTGGCACAGCTGCCGCCATCATCTTCGACGACGCCGACCTGGAGGCCGCCGCGAACCTGTCCGCGCACCAGGGGCCGATCATGCAGGCCGGGCAGAGCTGCGCCTGCAGTAGCCGAATCCTGGTTCACGACAACGTCTATGACGCGTTCATGGAGAAGTTCCTCGCCGCTGTCACGCGAGCGCCGATCGGCGACCCGCTGCGCTCCGATGTGCTCTTCGGCCCGGTGATCAACCAGGCCGCCGTCGACCGCGTCCTGGGCACCATCGCGCGGGCGACCACCGAAGGATCCGGCGATCTCGTGCTGGGCGGCAACCGGATCGGCGGCGAGCTGGCCGCAGGCTTCTACGTCGAGCCGACGGTGTTCGCGGACGTCGACAACCGCTCATCCCTGGCCCAGGAGGAGACGTTCGGGCCGGTCGTGTCGGTGCTGCGGTTCCGCGACGACGCCGAGGCCGTGGACCTGGCCAACGACACCCGCTACGGACTCAACGCATTCGTCCACACCACGAATCTGCAACGCGCCCATACCGTGTCACGTCAACTTGAGGCGGGGTCGATCTGGGTGAACAGCCGAAGCGACATCCAACCCCAAGGTCCCTACGGCGGATACAAACGCAGTGGGATCGGCCGGTCGGGCGGAATCGAAGGCCTCCGAGAGTTCCGCCAGACCAAGAACATCCGGATCAAGGTGTCCTGACCGCGGGGTCAGGCCTCCAGCCTGGCCCGAACACTCGCGAGTCGTTGCTGCAACTCGGCCTCGCTGATGACGCCGCGGGCGACCAGTGAATGTGCGAGCGAGACCAACTGGTTCTCCGGGTACGGCAGGCTCGCGTACACGGTGGCCGAGAGGGCATCCTCCTCGTCGCGACGTTCTTTGAAGCTGAGAACCTCTGTGTCGCAGGCGGAATGGTCGAGCGCGTCGCACAGTCCGTCGAGGCTGGTTTTCCATGGGGGAACCGGGTTTTCCACACCCCACTTCGCGGCCATGCGTGCCCAGACCTGGTCGCGCTCCACGATGTCCCGCAGCGGTGCGATCTCGGTCATCCGGCTGTCCCTGGGTGCATCGCCGGACGCGTCGTCACGATCGCGTTGGTGGTCACGCCCGGCTTGGGGAGCGCTACCCCGATCAGGCAGTCGCGCGTGATGATCTCGGCCAGTTGGTCTTCGGTCCACCCGTCGGTGCCCTCGGGGCGCATCGGCATCACCATGAACCGGTGCTTCTGGTTGGAGTCCTCGACCCTGACCTCGATGTCGTCCGGCAGGTACAAGCCGAATTCGGCCAGCACCTGGCGCGGCCAGCGGACCAGGCGCCGCCGGTAGTTGGGCGTGCGGTACCACTCCGGCGAGTTTCCCAGAATCGGCCGGGGATAGCACGAGCACAGCGCGCAGACGATGACGTGATGCACCGTCGGTGTATCGGCGAGAATCTGGAACGCGACGAAATCGCTTGGGGTACCGAACCCCGTCGGCTCCAGCCAGTCGACACCGACGGCCTTGCTCGCCGCCAGTGAGTCGTTGACGGCGAGTTCGGCGAACTCGGGATCGAGCCAGGCACGTGCGACGAGCCGGGCCGCCGGGGTGGGGCCGATCTGCTCGGCGAACTCGGTGAACCGTCGATGCTCCTCGGCGGTGAAAATGCCCTTCTCGATGCATAATTCGCGCAATGCGATCTCGAGGACCTCGAAGTCGGTGATCTCGTCGACCATGGGCTTCACGGTGCGGGCGTGATCGTGGTCATGATCGTGGTGGTGATCGGAGCCGTGATCCGACATGCAAATCCTTTCTGGCAACAGGGAATCGAGCTAGGTGGCTGCTTCCAGCCAGCGTTCGGGGATTTCGGTGCGCAAGGTGTCCTGCGCCGTGCCGGTGTAGTCGTGCCACAGTTCGGACTGGTTGAACTCGACGACGTAGAACCACTCAGGGGGAGCCTCGGGGATGTCCCAGGTCTCGTCCTCCGGCGCCGGACTTTCGTAGGCCAGTACGGCGATCCTGCCGGTCGCGCCGCGCACGTACTCCGGGGTGCGGGTGTAGAAGATCACCGGCAGCTCGCGCACCGTCACCGCGTCGCCGACCTTGAACTTCGGCGTGCCGGCCTGCCCCGCGTAAATCTGCGGATCGCCGATGCCGACGGCATCGATGTGGTGCTTGTTGCGCTTGACGTTCGCGCCGTCGCCTTCCGACCGGGGCGTGGCTTCGAGGGTCTTGCCGTCGAGTCCGCCCTCGTAGCGCGCCTTGACCTCGGCCATGCGCTCCATGAGCTCGCCGAGGGCGATGTGGTGCTTCTCGAGCAGGACCCGCGCGACCGACAGCAGCCACCGGCCGTAATAGGGGAGACCCAGATACTCCGCCCGGCCGACGTCGACGTTGCCGATCCGGCGCCGCTCCTCCGACAGCCAGATGCCGCGCCAGGCCAGCACCTCGCAGATGACGTACGTCATGTGTTCCCACAGCTCGTACTGCTTGTTGACGTACTCCATCGGCGCATCGGGCTCACCACCCACGTCGTGCACCGGTTTCAGGTACGCCTGGATGCGGGCGGAGTCCAGCATGTCGGGGTAGGGGGCATCGGGAAGTTCCGGATAGGACGATTTCAGTCGGGACACCAAGCCCAGCTGGGCTGCGCGCTCGGCCGCTGTGCTCATGACAGCTCCTCGTGTTGTGCAGACGCGACAAACTGACGCGAGGGTCGATCCCGCATCAAACACGTACTGAGGAACGAACGCACCCCCGCGTCCTGGCTCACTTGACTACCCAGCGACGATAACGCGGTCGCGGCGGCCACGTGCCGCTTTGGTGGTATTCGTAGAACCTGTTGGCAGACAACGCTATTCGGATGCGACTGGGCGGTGGTCGGCGGGTGGCGGCCCCACCTGCGGTCCGCTGGGGCACCGATCGAGTTCGCTGCGGCGGTTGTCGGCAGATCTCCGTCTTTCCCCAGCCGACGTGACGTGTGATGCTGTGCTCGGTATCGGCGTCGGAAGGGCCTGGGCGATGGACGTGAACACGATCAGCGACGACATGCGGGAACTGCTGGAACGCGCGCTCGGCCCCTTGCCCGATTCATGCGACCTACCCATTCCACCCATGGGACTGTCGGTCGAGGAAGAACGCGAGCAACGCAAGCGTGACCTCGCCGTCGCGTTCCGGGTGTTCGGCAAGCTCGGCTTCTCCGAAGGCGTCGCCGGGCACATGACCGCTCGCGATCCGGAGCACCCGGAATTGTTCTGGGTGAACCCGTTCGGCATGAGCTTCAACCAGATTCGCGTCAGTGACCTGATCTGCGTCGACCACCAGGGCCGCGTCGTGCACGGCACGCGACCGGTCAATGCGGCAGCGTTCACCATCCACGCCCAGGTGCACAACGCGCGGCCCGACGCCGTCGCCGCCGCTCACACGCATTCGCTGTACGGCAAGGCGTTCTCGGCCTTGGGCATCCCGCTGGAGCCGCTCACCCAGGACGCCTGCCCCTTCTACGAAGACCAGGGCCTCTACCTCGACTACCGCGGTGTGGTCCTGGCGGAGGAAGAAGGCAAAAACATCGCCGCCGCGATCGGTGACAACAAGGCAGCCATCCTGCGCAACCACGGCCTCATCACCGTCGGCACCTCGGTCTCGGCGGCCGCCTGGTGGTTCGTCACGATGGAGCGGTCGTGTCAGGCGCAACTGCTCGCGATGGCTGCGGGTGCGCCCACCGTCATCGACCACGACACCGCCAAGTTGGTGCACAGCCAGATCGGCAGCGACCTGGTGGCCTGGTTCCAGTTCCGGCCGCTGTGGGAGCAGATCGTCGCCGGCCAGCCGGACGTCTTCGACTGATGGGACTGTTCCCGGGGTTCACCGACGCGCGGCTGGCCGTCAACGGCGTCGAGATTCAGGCTGTCGTCGGCGGCTCCGGCCCGCCGCTGCTACTGCTCCACGGCGCGCCGCAGTCCCACGTGATGTGGCATCACCTCGCACCCCGACTGGCCGAGCGGTTCACCGTGGTCGCGACGGACCTGCGCGGTTACGGCGACAGCTCGAAACCGCCGGGCGGCGGCGACCACGCCGACTACAGCTTCCGGACCATGGCCGCCGATCAGGTCGCGGTCATGAAGCAGCTCGGCTACGACGCCTTCAGCGTCGTCGCCCACGATCGCGGTGCCCGTGTGACGCACCGGATGCTCCTCGACCACCCCGAGGCCGTCACCCGCGCGGCGTTGCTCGACATCGTCCCCACCAAATACGTCTACGACCACACCGACCGTGCGCTGGCCACCGCCTACTTCCACTGGTTCTTCTTCATCCAGCCGGCGCCGCTGCCCGAGCTGATGATGCAACCGGCGGCGGGCGTCCTGCTCAAGGCCTTTCTCGGGGCGTTCGGCGGCACGGACTGCTACGACCCCGAGGCCATGGCGGAGTACGAGCGCTGCTTCTGCACCCCGGAAGCCATCCACGCCATGTGCGAGGACTACCGCGCCGCCGCCGGCATCGATCTGCGGCACGACGCCGCCGACGAGGGACGGATGATCGAGTGCCCGTTGCTGATCCTGTGGGGGTCGCGCGGCGTGGTCGGGCAGCTGTATCAGCCGCTCGAGGTGTGGCAGCGGTACGGCAGCGACGTCCACGGCCTCGCCATCGACGCCGGCCACTTCCTGGCCGAAGAGCGCCCCGACGAGACGTTCGCGGCGCTGGACGAATTCCTCAGTTGAGCGCGGCGCCCAGCGTCTTCATATCAATATCTGAGCTGATTCATTGCTGGACCGTTCACTGTGGGCTCATGTCCACCACATCCCGTACCCGCCGCTACGGCGTCGTCACCCTCGCCGGATTCGCTGCGCTCTCCCTGGCGGCATGCGGATCGTCCAACACGCCGTCGGCCGGCTCCACCGCCGGCAGCTCGTCGCCATCGTCCGCCAGCCCCGCTCCCGCGGGTCCCGGGGGTCCGGGGGGTCCCGGCGGCAAGGACCGGCTGTCCGGGCTGGTCAATTCGGTGACGGGCGGCACCGTGTCGATCACGGGCAAGGACGGGCCGGGCACCGTGAACATCACCGATTCGACCCGCATCACTCAGCTCGGCCCCGGTCAGCTGACGGACGTCACGGCCGGTGAATGCGTCGCAGTCCGCCCGGTCAAGGGCAGCAACGACACCGGGTCCGCGGTCACGGCCGCCAACGTCCTGGTCGGCCGGCCCGGCAACGCGCAATGCGGTCAGAAGGGCGGAAAGCGCGAGCACGGCATCAACGGCACCGTCGCCTCGGTGAACGGCGGCACGATCATGGTCACCGACGCCGACAACGCCCAGATCACCGTGACAGTGACGCCCGATACCCACTACACCAAGAGCTCCAGTGCCGACGCGAAGGCGATCGCCGCCGGGATGTGTCTGGGCGCGCGCGGTACCAAGGACGGCAACGGCGCCCTGCAGGCGACGTTCGCGATGGTCCGGCCCGCCGTGAACGGGGCGTGTGGCGGGGTCGGGGGTGGTGGGCACGACCACCACTGAAGTCACTTCGGGATCACCCCGGCGGCGCGAAGAACTCCAGCGCGATGCCGTCGGGGTCGCGGAAGCTCAGCCCCGAGCCGTACGGCGCGTCGATGACGCCGCCGTGGGTGATGCCCAGCTCCTCGAGTTTGGCGGCCCAGTCGACGAGTTCGGCCCGTGAAGCGCAGCCGAAGCCGACGTGGTCGAGGCCGGCCCGGAACTCACTGAACTGGCCCGGCGCGATGGGTCGGTCGTGCTCGTGGATACCGAACAGCGTGCCACCGGGTAGTGCCCACACCAGATGTCGGTAGCCGGCGTCGGTGTGCTCGTCGAGCACCGGATCCTCGCCGATGAGGGTGCGGTACCAAGGGCCGCTGACGGCCATGTCGCTGACCGTGACGGCGACGTGGTTCAGTGCTGCGAACGCCATGAGATGCCTCCTGCTGTTGGAAGTTGTTTCACACCACAGGTTTTCCGCGCCGCGCGCGCGCCCGCATGTCCCACAGGTACAGCTGGTAGCCGAACAGCCACACGTCGCGCGGGATCACCCGGTCGGCCAGCCGCAGCGTCGTCATCAGCCGGTCGAACCAGTACTGCTGGCTCGGCGTCCATCGCAGCTTCATGTGGGTGCGGAACTCGGCGGGCAGGAAGCCCGTCGTCGCAAACAGATTGAACGGCCCGGCCAGCCGGCGCAGCGGGGTGGGCAGGAAGGCCAGCGATGCCACCCCGTGCAGGTGTTCGCGCACGGGTTCGTCGATCCGCAGCTCGTCGAGCGTCCGTTTCCAGTACTCGTCGAAGGCGACGCGGTCGGCCGGCCACATGTCCTCCCGCACCTGCAGCGTGGTCCCGAGGGTGCGCGCGTCCCGATAGATGGCGTCGGCGGCGTCGGGGCTGAGCGGTCCGTAGAGGAACTCGTGCTGATCGACGTAGTAGCGGTAGAGGCACGACGCCACCCACAGCTGCAGTTTCGGGTCGAACGCGTGGTACCGGACCGGGCTGGACGCCGTCGACCGCACCAGCGTGTGCACCCGGTCCACCTCACGGCGGATGAGCGCACGGTCGTCGTCCGTGCCGTACACGGCGGCGGCCAGATAGGTGCCTGTGGTGCGGGCGCGCTTGAACGGGTGCTTGTACACGTTGCCGCTGTCGACGGGGCTCTCCAGCACGCCGTAACCCACCCCGGGCAGCGCCAGTTGCATGATCACATTGGCCGCCGGCGCCAGCGCCGCTGCGGGGTTGACGAGGTCGACAACCCGCGTCGGGTGCCGAGGTGGACCGAGCCGCATGATGCCGAGTAAACACCCTGTGAGACGCTGCCCGGCGTGTTTGACAGAAGCGCCCCGCGGGCGGCCGGTCTGGCGCTCGGCTACCTGGCCGACGTGTGCTGGGCCGACCCGCGCCGCGGCCATCCCGTAGCGCTGTTCGGAACGGCCGCGGCCGCGCTGGAACGGCGTACCTACGCCGACAACCAGCTGGCAGGGGCCGGTCACACCGCGGCACTGCTGGTCGGTTTGGGCGCGCTCGGCTTCGGCCTGGAACGCGCCGCGCGGGGCCCGGTGGCCAAGACGCTGGTCACCGCGGTGGCGACCTACACGGCGCTGGGCGGCACGTCACTGGCTCGGACCGGCGCCGACATGGCGGCGCGGTTGGGGCGCGGCGACGTGGTCGCGGCCCGTGAGCTACTGCCGTCCCTGTGCGGGCGCGACCCGTCGGCGCTCGAGGCGGACGGGCTGGCCCGGGCCGCACTGGAATCTGTCGCGGAGAACACCTCCGACGCGCAGGTCGCGCCGATCCTGTGGGGCGCGGTCGCCGGGGTGCCGGGACTCCTGGTGTACCGCGGCGCCAACACCCTCGATGCGATGATCGGTCACCTCAACCCGCGCTACACCCGGTTCGGCTGGGCGGCAGCACGATTCGACGACGTCCTCAACTACGTGCCGGCCCGTGTGACGGGGCTGTGCGTGATGGTGGCGTCCCGTCGGCCGGCCGCGGCGTGGCGGGCCTGGCGCGCCGACGCGCGCAAGCACCCGAGCCCCAATGCCGGTGTGGCGGAAGCGTCCTTCGCCGGGGCTCTCGGCGTGCAACTCGGGGGAGCGACGCAGTACGCGCACCGGCTCGAGATGCGGCCGACCCTCGGCGACGGACCGGCTCCGGCCGTGGCGGACCTGAAAAGGGCGGTGCGACTGACCCGCCGGGTGCAAGCGCTGGCGACGGTGGTTGCGGTGGGGCTCAGCGCCGCCGGCCGTAGCGGTCGGCGAGCTTCTCCTCGGCGGTGACCGGGGCGGCCGGCTCGTCAGGATCGGGGCCGCCGGAAGTCTCGGCGCCCGAACCGGATTGGGCCTTCTCGAGCCGGCGCTGACGGATCTCGGCCACCACGAAGTACCCAAGCCCGAGCGGCGCGACGATGCCGAACGCGATCCACTGGATGCCGTACGAGAGGAACGGTCCGGCATCCAGGTTGGGCAGGGCGATGACTCCCAGACCACCCGGCTGGCCGTCGACCAGCTGCAGGTAATCGCCCGCGAGCGGCACGCCCGTCACCTGCGAAATCTGGGTCAGGTTGATCGAGTACACCTGCTGAATACCGTTCTGTTTGAACGGTTCCTTGCCTGACATGAGCGGTTCGGGGTCGCGCAGGCGCCCGATGATCGTGACGGTGCCGGCCGGTGGCGCGGCGAACGGCGGCACCCCTTCGCCGGCCTTGATGTAGCCGCGGTTGACCAGCACCGTCGGGCCGCCGTCGACGGCGAACGGAGTCAGGACCTCGTATGACGGGTCACCATCGTTCGTCCGCAGCCGGACCAGGACCTCCGCCTCCGGGCGGTAGTGGCCCGTCGCCGTCAGCCGTCGCCACTGCGCGTCCGGGGCCGACGAATCCTGGTGCGGCAGAACCGAAGTCAGCGGAACAGGTTCGGTGTTCAGCGACGATGCGATCTGGTTGTTCTCCCGCGAGGTGCGGGTGTTCTTACCCAACTGCCACGGCGCGAGCACCGTGAAGCACAGGTAGGCGAACGCGATCACCACGACGAACAGGGCCAGCCACTGCGGCCGGAAGAGGAACCCGAGGCGGCGCATCAGTCGCCTCGTTCCGCCAGCAGCTTGTCGACCCACTCGTGCAGGCCCGGCAGGGAGGCCTCGATCACCGCGAAGGTCTCTTCGAAGTCGTCGATGTTGCCGTAGTACGGGTCTTCGACGTCCAGCGCGTGGGCGCCCGACCGCGGATCGAACGAGCGCATCATCCGCACCCGGTCCGGGTCGGCGCCCAGGTCGTTCAGGATGCGGGTGTGGTTGCGGCCCATGGCGACGACCATGTCGGCGGCCAGATGGTCGGCGGCGATGGCCGCGGCCGCATGCGCGGTGGGGTAGCCGTGCGCACGCAGTACCCGCTCGGCACGGCTGTCGGCGGGGTCACCGGCATGCCAGCCGCCGGTGCCTGCGCTGGTCACCCGGACCACGTCGGCCAGCCCGCGCTCGCTGATCTGGTGAGCGAACATCTTCTCGGCCATCGGCGACCGGCAGATGTTGCCCGAACAGATGAACGTCACGTGCACCTGGTCAGACACCCAGCACCTCCCGTAGCTCGTCGACGGTGGCGACCCGCCGGACCGTCGCGTCGTCAGTGAAATCGGTTGCGCCGTAACCCCAGTCGACGACGATGGTGTCGATCCCGTGGTGCGCGGCGCCGTGCACGTCGTGCGACCGGTCGCCGACCATCAGCACGTGGTCGGGTACCGGGGTCAGCTGGGCGAGCGCGTGGGCGACGACGTCGGCCTTCGCCGACCGGGTGCCGTCGACGCTGGCGCCGGCGATCACCTCGAAATGTTCGTCGATGCCGAAGTGCTCGACGATGCGCCGGGCGGTCGGTTCGGCCTTCGACGTCGCGACGGCCAGGCGCACCCCGGCGGCCCGCAGATCGGCCAGGAGGTCCTCGATGCCGTCGAACATCCGGTTCATGGACCAGCCGCGCGAGGTGTAGTCGGCGCGGTAGGCAGCGATGGCATCGTCGGCCTTCTCGCCCAGTCCCAGCGAGCCCAGCGTCACGTGCATCGGCGGGCCGACGATGCGTTCGACGAGGTCACCGTCGGGTATGTCGGCGCCGATCGCACCGAGCGCGTGGCGGAAGCTGGCGACGATGCCCTCGGCGGAGTCGGTCAGCGTCCCGTCGAGGTCGAATAGCACCAACTGCGGGGTCACGCTGTCATTCTCCCTGATGGACCTGGGCGCCCGCGCCGCGCACCAGACGAGTTCCTGCTCGGGAGGGACCAAATGGCTGCTTTGAGGGTCCGCCGAGCGACCATTTGGTCCTTCTCGGCTTCTGACAGCTCTGATCTAGGGTCTACCTGTGGAACCCGGGGCGCGCTATCACGGCGATCAGGCTGTGACACCCGGCATGCTCGACTTCGCGGTGAACGTCCGCGCCGGCGGCCCGCCGCAGTGGCTCGCCGACCGGCTCGCGGCGCGGCTGGCCGACCTGGGCAGCTACCCGACCTCATCCGACGTGGCCGCGGCGCGCGCTGCCGTGGCCGCCCGACACGGCCGTGACCTGCATGAAGTGGCGCTGCTGTCGGGCGGTGCCGAGGGATTCGCGCTGCTGCCGCTGCTGCGACCCCGCCTGGCGGCGCTGATCGCGCCGTCGTTCACCGAGCCCGAAGCCGTGTTCGACGCCGCTGGGGTGCCCGTCGCGCACGTGGTGCTGGACGCGCCCTTCCGGCTGTCCGGGGCGGCGGCGGTACCGGCCGAGGCCGACCTCGTGATTGTGGGCAATCCCACCAATCCGACCGGCGTCCTGCACCGCCGTGACGAGATTCTGGCGCTGCGGGCCCCGGGACGGATCATCGTCGTCGACGAGGCCTTTGCCGACGCTGTGCCCGGCGAACCGGAGTCGCTGGCCGGTCGGTCGCTGCCCGACGTCGTGGTGCTGCGCAGCCTGACCAAGACCTGGTCGCTGGCGGGACTGCGGGTCGGCTACGCGCTGGGCGCACCCGACGTGCTGGCGCGGCTGACTGGGCAGCGGCCGCACTGGCCGCTGGGCACACTGCAGCTGGAGGCGCTGACGGCGTGCTGCCAAGCGGCCGCGGTCGCCGAGGCCGAGGCCGGAGCGCGACGGTTGACCGAGTTGCGGGCCGAGATGGCGGCGGGTCTGACGGCAGCTGGTTTCCCGGTGGCCGACGGGGTGGCCCCCTTCGTCCTGTTCTCGGTGCCGGACGCCGAGCTGGCCCGGAAGCACCTGGCGGACAAGGGGATCGCGGTGCGCCGCTGCGACACGTTCTTCGGGCTGCCCGACGGCTACCTGCGCGCGGCGGTCCGTCCGGAATGGTCTGTGCTTGTCGAAGCGCTAGAGGAGGTGCCCTGGTGAGTGTGCCGTTGCGGGACGTCATCGCCGTGCTGGACCGCGCATATCCGCCGGCCCTGGCGCACAGTTGGGACTCCGTGGGTCTGGTCTGCGGCGACCCGTCCGAGGCCGTGGCGTCGGTGACGATCGCGGTCGACGCCACCGCGGCCGTCGCGGCTTCGGTGCCGGACGGCGGGCTGCTGCTGGCGCACCACCCGCTGCTGCTGCGCGGGGTCGACACGGTGGCCGCCGATACCGGCAAGGGCGCGCTGATCCACTCGCTGATCCGCCGCGGCGCGGCGCTGTTCAGTGCGCACACCAATGCCGATGCCGCCGCGCCCGGGGTGTCGGATGCGCTGGCCGAGGCACTGGGCCTGCAGGTCGACGGCGTGCTCGACCCCGCCGAGGCGCGGGCCGACCTGGACAAATGGGTCGTCTTCGTGCCCCACGTGAACGCCGACGCGGTCCGGGATGCCATGTTCGCCGCCGGTGGCGGACAGATGGGTGACTACTCGCACTGCAGCTGGGCGACCATGGGCGTCGGCCAGTTCCTGCCGCTCGAAGGCGCGACGCCGGCCATCGGCATGGTTGGTGCCATCGAGCAGGTGGCCGAAGACCGTGTCGAGGTGATCGCGCCGTCGCGGCTGCGTCGGGCGGTGCTGACGGCGATGCGCGCGGCTCACCCCTACGAGGAACCGGCGTTCGACGTTCTGACCTTGGCGCCTCTGCCGTCGGACGTGGGGATCGGGCGTATCTGCTCGTTGCCGGAGCCGGAACCGTTGTCGGCCTTCGCTTCCCGCGTCGCGCGCGGATTGCCCACCACGTCGTGGGGTGTGCGCGCATCGGGCGACCCGGACGCCCTGGTGTCCCGCGTCGCGGTCTGCGGGGGCGCGGGCGACTCACTGCTGGACGCGGTGACCAGGGCCGGTGTCGACGTCTACGTGACATCCGATCTACGCCATCATCCGGCCGACGAGCACCGCCGCGAATCGGACGTGGCGCTGGTCGACGTGGCGCATTGGGCGAGCGAATTTCCATGGTGCGAGCAGGCCGCCGGGGTCTTGCGTGCACAATTCGGTGATGCGTTGCCGGTGCGGGTCAGCCAGATCCGTACCGACCCCTGGAACGTCGAGATAACCTGCTGAGAGACGTGAACATGAAAGCTGAAGTGTCGCAACAACGTTTGTTGCTCGAGGTGGCCGAAGTGGACGCCGCGCTGACCCGCCTGACGCACCGGTCGACGCATCTGGTCGAGCAACAGCGCTTCGACGCCGTGCAGGCCGAGCACCGCGAGGCCAACGATCGGCTGGCGGCACTGAGCATCGCTGTCGAGGATCTGGACGCGCAGATCGCCAAGTTCGAGTCCGAGATCGACGCGGTGCGCCAGCGCGAGACGCGCGACCAGCAGCTCATGGACAGTGGTTCGGTCGGGGCGAAGCAGGTGGCCGAACTGCAGCACGAGCTGGAGACGCTGCAGCGCCGGCAGGCCGCGCTGGAGGAGCAGCAGCTCGAGATCATGGAGCGGCGCGAAGAGCTGCAGGGCGAGCGGAACGAGGAGCTGGCCCTGATCGACGCGCTGCAGGGTGACCTGACCTCGGCGCAGGTCGAGCGCGATCAGGCGCTGGTGTCCATCGACGAGTCGCGGCAGGTGGCGTCCGATCGCCGTGCGGCGCTGCTGGGTTCGGTGGCCCCGGAACTGGCCGAGATGTACGAGAAGCAACGCAAGCAGGGTGGTGCCGGCGCGGGACTGCTGCAGGGCGGCCGGTGCGGCGCCTGCCGCATCGACCTGGATCGTGGTGAGCTGTCCCGGGTTTCGGCGGCCGCCGACGACGATGTGCTGCGCTGCCCCGAGTGCGGGGCGATTCTGGTGCGGGTCAAGGACTTCCGCGCTGGGGAAACCGGTCTGTGAGAGTTCTGGTCGAGGCCGACGGCGGCTCACGCGGCAATCCGGGACCGGCGGGCTATGGCGCCGTGGTGTTTTCGGCCGACCGGGCCGAGGTGCTGGCGGAGAGCAGCGCCTCCATCGGGGTGGCGACCAATAACGTCGCCGAGTACCGGGGTCTGATCGCGGGCCTGGAAGCCGCGGCCGCTCTGGATGCCGATGACGTTGCGGTGTCGATGGATTCGAAGCTGGTCGTCGAGCAGATGTCCGGCCGCTGGAAGGTCAAGCACCCGGACCTGGTGCCGCTGAACCAGGAGGCCGCGGCGTTGGCCCGACGCTTCGGGCGGGTGAGCTACACGTGGATTCCGCGCGCGCAGAACTCTCATGCCGACCGATTGGCCAATGAGGCCATGGACGCGGCGGCCGCGCCGACGCGGTCAGTATCCCCGGCGGCGGTGACAGAACCGAAAGCCGCTGCGGCACAGCCATCCCCACCTGGCTGGACCGGCGCTGTCGGGGCGCCGACCCGGTTCCTGCTGCTGCGCCACGGGCAGACCGAGCTGTCGGTGCACCGTCGCTACTCGGGCCGGGGTAACCCGCCGCTCACCGAGTTGGGGCGCGAGCAGGCCGCCGCGGCCGCGGCGTATGTCGCTGGCATCGACGGCATCTCAGCGGTGATCAGCTCGCCGCTGCAGCGCGCGCTGGACACTGCGAAAGCGGCAGCGGATGCGCTCGGGCTGGCTGTCACCGTCGACGACGACCTCATCGAGACCGACTTCGGCGATTGGGAAGGCTTGACGTTCCGCGAAGCGGCCGAACGGGATCCGGAGTTGCACGGACGCTGGCTGGGGGATACCAGCGTCCCGCCGCCGGGCGGCGAGAGCTTCGATACGGTGACGCACCGGATTCGCAGGGCGCGCAACCGGATCATCGCCGAACACGGCGCCACGACGGTCCTGGTGGTCTCGCATGTGACGCCGATCAAGACCATCCTGCGGCAGGCACTCGATGCCGGGCCCGGCATCCTGTACCGCCTGCACCTGGACCTGGCGTCACTGAGCATCGCGGAGTTCTTCGGTGACGGGGGTTCCGCGGTGCGGCTGGTCAATCAGACCGCGTATCTGTAGCTCCGGCGATTTGCTGACTCACAGGTTTGTCGTGTGAGGACAGAGCGGGGCGGGTAGTCCTCGTTTTTTCGTCGGTTGCGGACATAGTTCGACAGCTGTCGCCCGCGCAGAATCGGCGTAGCAACATTTCGAACGGTTGTTGAACGCGCATTGATCGCAGCTGGGCAGAGCTGCCGCGCGTCCGACCCGGTTGGCCGCGCACGCCGCGGAACGTGTTGACATCAGTCACGGTTCGACCTCAAGGCAGGGGAGTGAATGGCCACGCTCATCGCCGGGCACGCTGAGACGACGGCAGGAGCGGACCATCTGCACTCGCTGGGCCGCAATCTTCGTGGTCACGGCGCGTATCGCGAGCTGGACCGGCAGCTGGATCGCTTCCGGCGCCGCCTCGAGCGGCAGCGCACCACCGGCGGCGCGACCGACGACCTGTTGGCGGGTGTCCAGCGGCTCCGGCGTGACTTGAGCGGTCGCGCGGTGGCCCATGGTGTCGGGCGCCTGAATGCCATTCGGCATGCCGTCGACTCGCTACGTGGCGTTTCGTCGCGGGAGACCATCAAGGCCGCGACGACGTTGTTGTGCCGAGACTTCGGATTCAGCCGGGTGATGGTCTCCACGGTCCGCGAGCACGACTGGCTGCCGCGGCATCTGCACGCGCGTAGCGCGACATCTGGTTCCTTCCACGGGTTCTCGATAGGCGTGGCGGTCCGGTTCGAAGATTCCGAAGCGGAGGCCGCCCTGGTCCGGGGGCGACACGGCGTCGTCGTGTCCCGGCCGACCGCGTCGGCCAGGCAGGACTACCTCGCGGCGCCGATCACCGTCGGCGGCACGGTGATCGGGATGCTGCATGCCGACTTCCCGGAAGCCTCCGGCACCACGATCATGGATCAATTCGATCTGCTCGAAGCGTTCGCCGAGTGCCTGGCGGTGGTGTACGAGCGCGCGGTTCTCGAAGAGAAGGTGTCGCAACAACGGGTCGAGGTCGACAAGCTGTGCGCCACAATGGATCAACTCATGACCCCGGCGGTGCCGGGTGGCGCGGCAGCGTCGGATGCCGGTGGTTGCGACCCGGTTGCTCAGACCGCGAGTGAGCCGGCCGTCTTGCCCGAGCTGACCCCGCGTGAGCGGGAGGTCATGTCCTATGTGGCGACCGGTGCCACCAACCGTGACATCGCGCGGTGTCTGCTGATTTCCGAAGGCACCGTGAAGTCGCACCTCAAACGCATCGCCGAGAAGTTCAACACCACAAATCGCGCGGCCGCCCTCGCGATGTACCTGGCGATGGACGCCGGCGTGGGGAGCGGACGGTCACGATGACGCGCCGGGCGATGGTGACCAGGCTGAACCAGATTGACGGCCACCTACGCAGCGTGCTCAACCTGCCCCGATCGACCAAGGCGACCACCCTCGAGCAGGCCATCGCCAACTCGGCGGCCACAACCGAGGAAGTGCTCTTCGGTGATGACGGTGACGGCATCGCCCTCATGCCCGCCGTGGCGCAGCGGCTCTTGATGGCGTCGCTGCAGGCGCAGGTCGAGGCGCGCCTGATCTCAGGTGACGACTCGGGCACGACCGCACGGTCGGTGATCGACAGCATCCGGCGGTTGAAAGCCGCGTCGTCCGTTCCGGCGCTCGAGCGTCAGGTATGCACCGAGCTATGTCACACCATCGGGTTCAGCAGTGCGGTGCTGTCGTCGATAGCACCGGACAAGTTCATCCCCGTGACGTCGCACGGCACGCGTGGCACCGGAAACCCGGTGCCACGCAGCGCGTCCCTCGCCGAACAGGACTGCGTCAGGTTCCGTCGCGTCGTCCACGCCGGCGAAGCCGAGGTGCCGGCCACCGAAGGCTTCCGTGAAGTTCTGGGCGCCGCGGACTATTTGGTCGCGCCCATCGTGGTCGAGTCGAAAGTGGTTGCGCTGGTCCATATGTCGCGCGCCCGCGGCGCCGTGGCCGACGGCGACATCGAGACGCTGGGCCTGCTGCTGTCGGTGTATTCGTTCGTCTACGAGCGGTTGCTGAATTCGGGGCGGGTGGAACAACTCCGGGTGTCGATCATCGGCGCCGCCGCCCGATTGGCCGAGGAAGCCGACCGCATCGCCGGAACGGCCGTCAGCCTGTATGCCATCGGCGACGATGACACGGTCGAGGCGGACGCGGCGGTCGATGCGTTCACGGCGGCGTTGTCCAAGCGCGAACGGGACGTATTCGCCAGGATGGTGCGCGGTGAGTCCAACGCGGAGATCGCGGACGAGCTCGTCGTGTCGGTGGAAACGGTCAAGACTCATGTGAAGCGCATCCTGCGCAAGATCGGCGCCGGCAATCGGTTGGAGGCCATCACGCTCTACATGGATGCGCAATCCGGATTCGGTGAACAGGCGCAATAGTCGCGCGCTTTTCTGTATCTGCAGTTCTTTTGAATTTCTTCAATTATTGTCGCTGCGGTCTGCTGCGCCGTATTCGGAATGGTCATTCGGGAGCGGATTCAGCAATTTCGTGATACCGCTTTATTCGTATTGTCAGGCGGAATTGACATTCCGCAGCGTCGGGTGTTGTGCAGATCACACCTGTCCCCCCGATGGGGGGTACCTCACAGGAGTAGATCCCTCCATCTGGAGGTAGTCGTCATATGACCTGCGTTGATAGCGTCCCTACCCATGTTGGCCGCAGCGATCGCTCATCGACCGTGTGTAGTGGATTTGGCGCGTTGGTTGGAAAGCGCGGGCGGCAAATGGTAGCGATTGCGCGCACTGCCGCTAAGCCGGTTACCTCATTGGGTGGCTTCTTCGCCATGGCTTTCGACACTTTTGTGCAAATGTTCCAGCCGCCGTTCGCGTGGCATGAATACGTCATGCAGACGTGGTTCGTGGCACGCGTGTCGGTACTGCCCGCGCTGCTGCTCACGATGCCGTTCGCAGTGCTGTTGACATTCACCTTCAACATTCTGCTGACCGAATTCGGCGCCGCGGACTTCTCCGGCACCGGCGCCGCAATCGGCACGGTGAACCAGATCGGCCCGATCGTCACGGTGCTCGTGGTGTCCGGGGCGGGCGCGACGGCGATGTGCGCCGACCTCGGGGCGCGGACCATCCGCGAAGAACTCGACGCGCTGCGCGTGATGGGCATCAACCCCATCCGGTCGCTTGTGGTGCCCCGCGTGCTGGCCGCAACGACGGTGGCGCTGGCGCTGTCGGCGACCGTGATCCTCGTGGGCCTGACGGGCGCGTTCCTGTTCTGCACCACGGTGCAGCACGTCTCGCCAGGCGCCTTCGTCGGTGGCCTGAACCTCCTGACCGGACCGGGCGACATCATCGTCGCGCTCATCAAAGCCACGTTGTTCGGTATGGCTGCCGGCCTGATCGCCTGCTACAAGGGCACTTCCGTGCGCGGCGGTCCCGCGGGCGTCGGCAACGCCGTCAACGAGACCGTGGTGTTCACCTTCATGGTGCTGTTCGCCATCAACGTCATCGTGACCGCTGTCGCGATTCAGTACACGGTGTCGTGAGGGAGAGATGACTGTCGACGTCCCGAGCCGCAGGTTCCCGCGGCTCGACAAACTGACCAAGAGCTGGGTCGCGCGCTGGAACCGTATCGGTGAACAGGGCGCCTTCTATTCGCACACCGTCGGGTCGATTCCCGATGCCGTCGTCAACTACCGCGCGGAGCTGCTACGGCTCATCGCCGCAACAGGATTGGGCACCGGCGCGCTCGTCGTGGTCGGTGGCACCGTCGCGATCGTCGGCTTCTTGACGATGACGACCGGTGCTCTGGTGGCGATCCAGGGCTACAACCAGTTCTCGTCCGTCGGCTTCGAGGCTCTCACCGGATTCGCGTCGGCGTTCCTCAACGTCCGGATGATCGTGCCCGCGACCACTGCCGTCGCGCTGTCCGCCACCATCGGCGCCGGCGCCACGGCGCAGATCGGCGCCATGCGGATCAACGAGGAGATCGACGCCCTCGAAGTGATCGGCATTCGCAGCATCACCTACCTCGCCTCCACCCGGGTGCTGGCGGCGGTGGTCGTGGTGATTCCGCTGTACTGCGTCGCGGTCATGATGGCGTTCTTCGCCGCGCGCATGGGTACCACCACCGTCTACGGGCAGGGTGCCGGTGTGTACGACCACTACTTCAATACGTTCCTCAATCCGACCGACCTGATCTGGTCGTTCGTCCAGTGCGTCGCCATCACCATCGTGATCATGTTGGTACACACCTACTTCGGGTTCGCCGCCTCCGGTGGTCCGGCCGGTGTCGGTGAAGCGGTCGGGCGCGCGGTGCGCCTGTCCATGGTGATCGCCGCCGTGGAGATCGTATTCATCTCACTGGCCATCTACGGCCAGTCCGGCAACTTCAACATGGCGGGTTAGCCGGTGGAAGCGCGCAAGGGAGATCGTCGGATCTCGAATTCGTGGTGGGCACTGATCCTGATCACCGCCGTGGTGCTGTTCATGGTGGTGACCACGGTCATCTTCACCGGTGCGGCCAAATCCTATGTGCCGGTGACGGTTATGGCCGACCGCGCCGGTCTGGTGCTGGAGACCAACGCCAAGGTGAAGATGCGCGGCGTGCTGGTGGGACGCGTCAGCCAGATCGACGTGAGTAACTCGGGGGCCACCCTGCAGCTGAAGCTCGACCCGGACCAGGTGAGGTACATCCCCGCCAATGTCGGTGCGCAGGTGAGCGTCACGACGGCATTCGGCGCCAAATTCGTCGACCTGGTGTATCCGCAGGCGCCGAGCAGCGCTCGGCTGGCCGCCGGCACGGTGCTGAAATCCATGCACACGACGACTGAGGTCGACACCGTCTTCGAGAACATCGTGAACCTGCTCGACATGGTGGATCCGGCGAAACTGAACTCGGTGCTCAGCGCCGTCGCCGAAGGCGTCCGCGGCCAGGGCGCGCGAATGGGCCAGGCCACAACGGATCTCAATGAGGTGCTGACGGCACTCAACTCGCGCTCGGACAAGATCCGTGACGACTGGCGGTCGTTCAAGCAGTTCAGCGACACCTACGGTGCGGCCGCCGACAACATCGTCAAAATCCTCAACGCCGCGAGCACCACCAGCAGCACGGTGACGGGCAAGGCCAATGCCCTCGACAACCTGTTGATGAACGTCATCGGATTCTCCGAAGCCGGCACCGATCTACTGGGGCCCAACGGGGACAACCTCGTCGACGCGATCAACGGGCTGGAACCCACGACGAGCCTGTTGTTGAAGTACAGCCCCGGATACACGTGCTGGTTGGAAGGCACCAAGAAGTTCCTCGACACCGGTGCGTGGGGTGTGTTCGGCGGCGCCGACGGCCGCTCGCTGATCCTCGACGCGACGCTGTTGCCGGGCAAGAACCCGTACGTGTTCCCCGACAACCTGCCGATCGTCGCGGCGAAGGGCGGGCCGGGCGGACAACCGGGCTGTGGCTCGCTGCCCGATGTCGCCAAGAACTTCCCGGTGCGGCAACTGATCACCAACACCGGTTGGGGGACCGGGCTGGATATCCGCCCGAACCCGGGCATCGGCAGTCCGTGCTGGGGCCAGTGGTTCCAGAGCACCCGCGCGGTGCCGCAGGCCCCGAGCATCCGGCAGTGCCTGCCCGGGCCTGCTCCCGGTCCGATCCCGTATCCGGGAGCGCCGCCCTATGGCGCGCCGCTGTACGGACCCGGCGGGGTACCGCTGTGGCCGGGCGTGCCGCCCGCACCGCCGAATCCCGCTGACGCACAACCGCAATCGGCGCCGGCGGCCGTCGATGCGCCGCCTCTGCCCGCTGAGGTGCCCGCGTTGCCGGCCGAGGCAGGCGGTAACTGACCGTGATGACCAACCAACGATCGAGGCAGGAGGGAAGCCGTGGAGAACCTTAGAGGCACGCTGCTGCGGCTGTCTGTCTTCCTGTCGGTATGTCTACTCGGCACGGTCGCCCTCTGGGCCGTCTTCGCCGACCTGCGGTTCGACGAGGGCCACACCTACTTCGCCCGGTTCGTCAACGTCTCGAACATGAAGAAGGACAGCCACGTTCGCATCGCGGGTGTCGAGGTCGGCCAGGTGAAGAACGTCGCGATCAACCGCGATTCGACCGTGACCGTCGAATTCACCGCCGACAGTTCCGTCGTGCTGACCGAGGGCAGCCGTGCCGTGATCAGGTACGACAACGTCGTCGGAGATCGCTTCCTGGCCCTCGAGGAAGGCGCCGGCGGCACCAAGAAACTCAACCCGGGCGACACGATCCCGGTCAACCGGACGCAGCCGGCACTGGATCTCGACGCCGTCATCGGTGGCTTCCGTCCGCTGTTCTCCGCGCTGAGTCCCGACAAGATCAACGATCTGAGCGGGCAGCTGATCCAGGCGCTGCAGGGACAGGGGCCGTCGATCGGCTCGTTCCTGGCGCAGGCGGCGATGGTGACCAACACCCTGGCCGACCGCGATCAGTTGATCGGGCAGGTCGTCACCAATCTCAACACGGTGCTGACCTCATTCGGCGGCAAGAGCGACAAGCTCGACAAGGCCGTGATGTCGCTGTCGGAGCTGGTGGACCGCCTGGCGCAACGCAAGACCGACGTCTCGAACGCGGTGGCGTACACCGATGCGGCCGCCAACTCGATCGCCGGCCTGCTGACCGAGGCCCGGCCGCCATTGGCCAAGACGGTGCACGAGGTGGACCGGACCGCGGGGATCGTGCTGGCCGACCACGACTACTTCGACAACTTCCTCAACACGTTGCCGGACAAATACAAGGCGCTGTCGCGGCAGGGCATCTACGGCGACTTCTTCAGCTTCTACCTCTGCGATGCGGTGCTCAAGCTCAACGGCAAAGGGGGACAACCGGTCTACGTGAAGGTCGCCGGGCAGACCTCGGGACGGTGCACGCCGAAATGAAACCTTTTGCCGAGCGAAGCCATTTCGCCCTTGGCGCGATAGGCATCAGCGCCGTGGTGGTGATCGCGACCGTCGCGCTGCTGTTCCAGAAGATCCCGTTCGTCAGCGGCACGACCACATACTCCGGATACTTCGAAGACGCCAGCGGCTTGCACACCGGTGCGCCCGTGGACATCTCGGGTTTTCCGGCGGGGCGGGTCGCCAGCATCGACCTCGACGGTCCGCGCGTGCTGATCAAATTCACCGTCGACGACAACGTGCACCTCGGGGAGCGCACCGAGGCCGCGATCAAGACCAAAGGCCTGCTGGGCAGCAAGATGCTGGAAGTCGTGCCCAAGGGCGACGGCGACCTCGCGGGCACCATCCCGCTCGAGCGGACCGTGTCGGCATACCAGCTGCCGGACGCCCTCGGTGATGTGACCAACGCGATCAGTGGGCTCGACACCCATCAGCTGTCGGACTCGCTGGCCACTGTCTCAGAGGCGTTCGCGAACACCGCCCCGGATCTGCGCGACGCGGTGAACGGCATCGCGCGATTCTCCAAGACCCTGAACGACAGGGACGCCCAACTGCGCAGCCTGCTGGACAACGCCGCGAAGGCGACGACGGTGCTGGCCAAGCGCAGCGACCAGGTGGTGAGTCTGGTCAGGAACACCAATGCGCTTCTGGTGCAACTGCGTTCGCAGAGCGCCGCGGTGAGCCGGCTGTGGAACAGCCTGTCGGCGGTCTCGCAGCAACTCAAGGGGCTGATAGCGGAGAACAAGACTCAGCTGCGGCCGGCGCTGGACAAGCTCAATGGCGTCGTCGCGATGCTCGACAATCGCAAGGAGCGGCTGCAGCAGGCCGTCAAGGGACTGAGCCAGTACGCCCTGGCGCTGGGCGATGCGGTGAGTTCGGGCCCGTTCTTCAAGGCGTACATCGTGAACCTGTTGCCGGGTCAGTTCGTGCAGCCGTTCGTCGATGCCGCCTTCTCGGACCTCGGGGTCGATCCGAACACGAAACTGCCGTCGCAGCTTCAGGATCCGCAGACCGGCCAACCGGGCACGCCGCCGCTGCCGGTGCCGTTCCCGCGCACCGGCCAGACGGGGGACCCGAGGATGACCATTCCGGATGCGATCACCGGCAAGCCCGGCGACACCGCCTGTGGTCCACCCGGAATCCCGCTGCCCGGACCTGGCTGCTACCCGGTCCGTGAAGCGCAGCCGGCCCCGGCGCCCGGCGGGCCACCACCTGGACCGCCGGCGCTCGCACCCGGACAGACCGCCATGCCCGAACCACCGAAAACCCCGCCACTGCAGGTGTCGGACCCCGTTGAAGTACCGACCGAAGGAGGCCGGCAATGAGCAAGCTGCCCGCGCGCCTGCTCGTCGTGACAGCCGTACTGGCCCTTGTCGTGGGCGGCGGATACTTCGCGGTGCAGGCGTTCCAGCGCGCGTCGCGCAACGAGGTGGTCGGCTACTTCCAGAACACCAACCAGTTGTTCAGCGGTGACGATGTGCTGATCCAAGGGGTGCCGGTCGGCAAGGTCGAGAAGATCGAACCCGGGCCCGAAAAGGTCAAGGTCACCTTCTGGCTCGACGACAAGTACCAGGTGCCGGCCGACGCCAAGGCCGTCATCCTGTCGCCACAGTTGGTGACCGGCAGGGCAATTCAGCTGATCCCGCCCTACCGGGGCGGACCGACGCTACGGGGCGGCGCCGTCATCCCGCTCGATCGCACGGCAGTGCCCGTCGAGTGGGATCAGGTCCGGACCCAGCTGCAGCGCGTGGCCGATCTGCTCAAACCCGACCAGCCGGGCGGGGTCAGCACCCTCGGCGGGTTCATCAACACCGCGGCCGACAACCTGCGTGGGCAGGGTGCCAGCATCAGGGAATCGGTGATCCGGCTATCCCAGGCAGTCTCGATCCTCGGCGACCACAGCAACGACCTGTTCTCGACGTTCAAGAACCTCTCGATCCTGGTGTCGGCGCTGCAGGACAGCACCGGACTGCTGGAACGGCTCAACACCAACCTGGCCGAGGTGACCGGGCTGGTCACCGACGACCCCAACAAGGTGGGGCAGGCGCTCCACGACATGAGCTCGGTCGCCGACGACCTGCGGTCGTTCGTCGCGGACAACAAGGAAGCCGTCGGGACAGCGTCGGACAAGCTGGGGTCGGTCAGCACCGCGATCGTGGGCAGCCTGGACGACATCAAGCAGGTATTGCACGTTGCGCCAACGGCATTGGCGGACCTGAACAACATCTACGAGCCGGCGGTCGGTTCACTGACCGGCATCCTGGCGGCGAACAACTTCGCCAATCCGGTCAGCTTCATCTGCGGCGCGATCCAGGCCGCGTCGCGCCTCGGCGCGGATCAGTCGTCGAAGTTGTGCGCGCAGTACCTGGCGCCGATCGTCAAGAACCGGCAATACAACTTTCTGCCGCTGGGCGAGAACTTGATGGTGGGTACCCAGGCGCGGCCCAATGAGGTCACCTACAGCGAGGATTGGATGCGGCCCGACTACGTGCCACCGTCCCGACCGGCGGCCCCCGTGGCGCAACAGGCGGCCGCGGCACCCCAGCCGCAGGCTCCGCAGACCATGGCCACCGACGCCAATGCCGGGCTCGCCGGGATGATGACGCCGCAGGCAGGTGGGTCATGACCCGATTGCGTACGACCGGGGGCTGCCTGCTGGCGGCCCTGACCCTGCTGGCCTCGGCGGGCTGCTCGGGCTGGCGTGGCGCCAACAGCCTGCCGCTGCCCGGCACCGAGGGCGGCGGGCCCGGGGCGTTCGAAATCCAGGCGCAGATGCCGGATGTCACCAACCTGCAAGAGAATTCGCGCGTCCGGGTCTCCGACGTCACCGTCGGCACGGTCACCAAGATCGAGCGGCAGGGCTGGCACGCGCTGGTCACCATGCGACTCAACGGTGACGTGAACGCGCCGGCGAACTCGACGATCAAGCTCGGCCTGACCAGCCTGCTGGGCACGTTGCACGTCGAGCTCGGACCGCCGAAGGACGGCCGGCCGCACGGAAAACTGCACCAGGGGTCGGTGATTCCGCTGGCAAGCAGCGGCAGTTTCCCGTCACTCGAGCAGACGCTGTCGGCGGTGTCGATGGTGCTCAACGGCGGTGGCATCGGCAACGTCCAGGACATCACCGAGGCGTTCAGCACGGCGTTCCACGGGCGCGCCGAGGACCTGCGCAGCCTAATCAAGCAGCTCGACACGTTCACCGCGAACGTCAAGGACCAGACGCCGGACATCATCGCGGCGTCGGAGAGCCTGAACGTCGTCGTCGGCAAGCTGGCCGCGAGCCAGCCGGTCCTGGACAAGGCCATCGACACCATCCCGGAAGCGCTGGCGGTGCTCAGTGGTGAGCGCGAGAACCTGGTCACGGCCGCCGACAAACTGAGCAAGTTCGCCGCCCTCGCCACGGACACCGTGGACCGGTCAAAAGAGAACGTGATCAAGGAACTACGTGCCCTGGGACCGACCCTGGAACAGCTCGCCAACGCCGGGCCGGCCATGACCCGGGCGCTCAGTTTCATCCCCACGGTGCCGTTCCCGAGCGACACCATCGAGAAGTGGCAGCGCGGTGACTACGCGAACCTCACCGCGATCGTCGACCTCACCCTCAGCCGCATCGATCAGGCGTTCTTCACCGGCACCCGCTGGGAGTGCGACCTGACGGAGCTCGAACTGCAGTGTGGGGTCGCACCATCGGCCAGTTCCCGAGCCCGTGCACCGCGGGTGGGCCGAACAACCCGGGCAATCCGCTGACCATTCCGTACCGCTGGGATCAGGGGCCGTAAATGCATCTCGACAGACGCGTGAGAATTCAACTCGCGATCTTCGCCCTCGTCGCGCTGGTCGCGGTGACCATGATGAGCCTGATCTATATGCAGTTGCCGGCCAAGCTCTTTGGCATCGGACGCTACGTGGTGAAGATGGAACTGCCCGAGACCGGCGGCCTCTACGCCACCGGCAACGTCACCTACCGCGGCACCGTGGTCGGCCGGGTGCAGTCCGTCGGGCTGACACCGTCCGGGGTCCAGGCCGAGCTGTCGCTCAACTCGGGCACCGACATCCCCTCCGACGTGCAGGCCGACGTCCACAGCCAGATGGCAATCGGTGAACAGTTTGTGTCGCTGACGCCGCGCAGCGCGAGTTCTCGGCCGCTCAAAGACGGCGACGTGATCCCGTTGGCGCACACCTCGGTGCCGCCGGACATCAACACCGTCATCGACTCGCTGACCAAGGGTCTGCAAGCGGTGCCCAAGGACAATCTCAAGACAGTCATCGACGAATCGGCGACGGCCGTAGGCGGTTTGGGGCCGGAGCTGTCGCACATCGTCAAGGGCGGCAGTCAGCTGGCCATCGACGCGCGCGCGAACCTCGACCCGTTGCTCAGTCTCATCGACAACGTCAAGCCGGTGCTCGATTCACAATCCAACACCTCGGGCGCGATACAGGCATGGGCGGCAAATCTCGCAACGGTGACCGGCGAACTGCAGGCCCAGGACAAGGCTGTGGGCACCGTACTCGACAAGGGCGGCCCGGCGTTCGGCGAGATGGGCCAGTTGTTCAACCGGCTGCAGCCGACGTTGCCGATCCTGTTGCAGAACCTGGTGTCCATCAACAAGGTGGCGATCACCTACCAGCCGAACCTCGAACAACTCCTGGTTCTGCTGCCTCGGACAACTGAAGCGGCGCAAGGCGTTACGTTGGCGAACCGCGACACGAAGCAGGCGTACAAGGGCGCCTACCTGAGCTTCAACCTGAACCTCAACCTGCCGCCGCCCTGCACCACCGGTTACCTGCCGGCTCAGCAGATGCGTAACCCGGCGCTGGAGGACTATCCCGAACTCCCGGCCGGCGACCTGTACTGCCGGACCCCGCAGGACGGCATGTTCAACGTGCGGGGCGCCAAGAACCTGCCGTGCGAGACGGTGCCCGGCAAGCGCGCCGCCACCGTCAAGCAATGCGAGAGCGACGAGCAGTACGCGCCGCTCAATGACGGTTACAACTGGAAGGGCGATCCCAACGCCACCTGGACCGGACAGGACGTGCCGCAATTGCGGCCGGGCCCGCCGCCGGAGGGCGCGGCTCAACGGCCACCACCAGTCGCGGTGGCCGAGTACGACCCTGCCAGTGGGACGTACATCGGCCCTGACGGAAAGAGCTATACCCAAGCCGATTTGGCGCACACAGCTCCGAAGGAGAAGACATGGCAAAGCATGATGACGCCGCAGCCGGGGAGCTGATCGAGGGCGGCGGGGTCGCCGTACTCGATCCCGACACCGACGACCTTGACACGACGGATGGCGCGGGCGCAGACGAACCCGTCGCCGAACCGGCGAAGCCGAAGTCGGTGCGCAGGCTGGCAGCGGTGAGCGGGCTGATCCTGGTGGTCGCACTCAGTGCCCTGGTCGGCTGGCAGGTGGTGCGGACGCACCGCGCGACTCAGATCGACGAGCGGCAGAGCCAGATCGTCCAGGCGGCGCGGCAAGGCGCACTGAACCTGACGACGATCGATTGGCAGCACGCCGATGCCGATGTCCAGCGCATCCTCGACAGCGCGACGGGGGATTTCTACGACGACTTCGCCAAGCGCTCAGCGCCTTTCATCAAGGTCGTCAAGGAGGCCAAGTCGACGTCCACGGGCTCGATCACCGAGGCCGGGCTGGAATCGGAGTCCGGTGACTCGGCACAGGTGCTGGTGGCGGTGGCCGTGAAGACCTCGAATGTCGGTGCGCAGGCGCAGGAACCACGCGAGTGGCGGATGCGCCTCGCGGTGCAGAAAGTCGGTGATGTGATGAAGGTGTCGAACGTGGAGTTTGTGCCGTGAAACTGACCAAGTCCCGCGGCGACAATGCCGCAGCTGAAAGATCCGACGAGGCAACGGCTTCGGTGGCTGAACTCGAAGAGGTCGAGGCCGACACCGCAGTGTCCGACGAAACAACAGAGACCACCGACGCGGCGCCTGCAACGCCGCGGCGCCGCGTCGCGTGGTCGAACGTCGCCGTTTACGGCGTGCTGCCTGCGCTCGTGCTCGCGCTCGGGGGAGCCGCCGGCTACCTGCAGTGGAAGGACGTGTCGCTGAACCAAACCGACACGGCCAAAACCGAATCCACCAAGGCCGCCACCGCGGGCACCATCGCGCTGCTGTCGTACAAGCCGGAGACCGTCGACAAGGATCTGGAAGCCGCCAAGAAGTACATGACCGGCAACTTCCTCGACTCCTACACCAAGCTGACTCGCGACGTGGTGATCCCGGGCTCCAAGCAGAAGAAGATCTCGGCCGTCGCCACCGTACCCGCGGCGGCGTGGACAAAGGCGACGCCGAGCCACGCTGTGGTGATGCTGTTCGTGGACCAGACGATGATCATCGGCGAAAGTGCGCCGACCAGCACCGCGTCGAGCGTCCGCGTGACCTTGGACAAGGTCGATAACCGTTGGCTCATCTCGCAATTCGATCCGATGTGAGCCGCATGACCAGACGGTGGACTTTGGGGTTGCTCGCGGTGTCGGTGCTGGCCGTGCTGTCGGTACCTGCGACGGCCCAGGCCGACGCGACGGCCTACCTGATCGGCGTGACCGTGCGGCCGGGATACAACTTCCCCGATGGTGATGCGGCGCTGCGCTATGGCTACGGCATCTGCGACAAGGTGGCGGCCGGTCAACCGTTCTCCCAGGTGATGGGCGACGTACGAGGCGATTTCAACACCGACGATGACTACCAGGCGTCGTATCTCATCTCGCAGGCCGTCAATGAACTATGCCCCGCCCAGATTTGGCAGCTGAGGAGCTCCGCGGCGCACTACCAGTCGCCGCCCGGTGTTCATCCCTGATGCAAAGGAATCCAACATGAGACGTCGACCACTGGTGCTGTCCGCGTTGGCTGTCGTGCCCGTCAGTGCTGTGCTCTGCTCTCCGCTCACGCACGCCGACAACGGCAACACCCTCATCCCGAACAACAAGCGGCTCAACGACTCCGTGGTATCCAACGTCTACACCGTGCAGCATCAGGCGGGGTGCACCAACGACATCGCCGTAAACCCGCAGCTGCAGGAGGCCGCCGCACGCCAGGCCAGAGACATGATGGCGAACCGGAATCTGGACGGCGACATCGGTTCTGACGGATCCACACCCCAGGTGCGGGCGGCCGACGCCGGCTACCGCGGCGGCCCGGTGGCGCAGACGGTGGCCATCAATCCGGCGCTGGCGATCAGCGGAGTCGAGTTGATCAATCAGTGGTACTACGACCCGGTCATCAAGCAGATCATGTCCAACTGCGCGAACAACCAGATGGGCGTGTGGTCGGAGAACAGTCTGGACCGCACCGTCGTCGTCGCCGTCTACGGTCAGCTACCCGAACCGCCGCACCGCGACGGCAAGGAGGGCGGCACCAACAACGGCTTCGACCCGAGCCCCGACTACGACGGCAGCGACGAGATCGAACACTTCTTCAACTGGTTCCCCTGGATCCTCCGTGGGGTGAACCCGCCGCCGGCCTATCCGGCGAACTAGGACTCTCGTGTGTCGCGAGTGTGCGGACAGATCGGGAAAATCGCGGCGGATGCGTGCTCAGTTGCGGATGTGCAGCTTCTCCCCATGTGGCCCGAAGATGGCGATCGCCTCGACCGGGCCGTCGACGGTGCCGAACCAGTGCGGTGTCCACGTCGAGAACTCCACGGCCTCACCAGGTTTGATG